>Ga0114970_10000110_pt1 | contig 52484 bp, 55 predicted proteins | sample M_140205_XF_Meta_FD_87030 | JGI IMG/M metagenome (GOLD analysis project Ga0114970, IMG submission 87030) | Freshwater microbial communities from Lake Montjoie, Canada to study carbon cycling - M_140205_XF_MetaG | ecosystem: Environmental > Aquatic > Freshwater > Lake | place: Lake Montjoie... | reverse complement strand
GGAAAATGAAAAATTTTGGGACAGCCATGTTGAATCAAGGGCTTGGGCCGAACGGCGTTCATGGTGCGCCGCCGAAACGAGGCGATTGCTGTTTATCCGTGCGCGGACAAATAAAAACGGCCCGGATTGTGGTCCGGGCCGTATCTATTCTTGAATCCGCCAAAGATTCCAGCGGCTTCCCGCTTAAGACAGTTTGGCGACGCGCTTGGAGAGGCGGGAAACCTTGCGGCTGCCGGTGTTCTTGTGCAGCACGCCCTTGGTCACGCCGCGCATGATTTCCGGTTCGGCAGCCTTCAGGGCGGCCAGGGCGGCCTTCTTGTCGCCCGACTTGATGGCTTCCTCGACTTTGCGGATAAAGCCGCGCACGCGCGTCCTGCGCGACGTATTGATGGCGGTGCGCTTGGCGGTCGTACGGACCCGCTTCTCGGACGAGGCGATATTGGGCATCAGGCTTTCCTTGGCAAAAGAGGCGGGCGTATAGCGCGGGGTCTTCCCGGCGTCAACAAAAGCCCTCTATTCGTCCCGGAATTCCGGTTTCCGCTTTGCCGAAAAGGCCGCCATGCCCTCTTTCTGGTCATGGGTAGCGAACAGGGCATGGAAGGCCCGGCGTTCATAGGCCAGGCCCTCGGCCAGCGGGCTCTCGAAGGCCCGGTTAACGGCATCCTTGACCATGGCGGCGGCCGGCAGGGACTGGGCCGCGATCTTCTCGGCCAGTTTCAGCGCCTCGGCCATCAGCTCGGCGGCCGGCACCACCCGCGCCACCAGGCCGGAAGCCAGCGCCTCGGCGGCATCCATCATCCGCCCGGTCAGGCACAGTTCCATCGCCTTGGCCTTGCCCACGGCGCGGACCAGCCGCTGGCTGCCGCCCAGGCCGGGCATAATGCCCAGCGTGATCTCGGGCTGGCCGAACCGGGCATTGTCGGCGGCGATGGCGATATCCAGCGCCATCACCAGCTCGCAGCCGCCGCCCAGCGCGAAGCCCGACACCGCCGCGATGATCGGCTTGCGGATCCGCGTGATGCGGTCGAACTGGCGGCCGAAGATGTTTTCGGCATGCATCTGCGCAAAGCTCTTGGGCGCCATCTCCTTGATGTCGGCGCCGGCGGCAAAGGCTTTTTCCGAGCCGGTGACGATGATCGCCCGTACCTTCGGATCGGCATCCCAGGCTTCCAGCGTGTCGGCCAGCGCATCAAGCAGCGCCGTGTTCAGCGCATTCAGCGCCTCGGGCCGGTTGAGGGTGGCGATGCCGACAGGGCCGCGCACTTCCTTCAGAACAACACTCATCGCGATCTCACTTCTGGCATTTGGGACAATAGAATGTGGAGCGCCCCGCCTGCACGATGCGCTTGATGGTGCCGGGACATTTCGAACGGCAGGGCTCGCCTTCGCGGCCATAGACCAGGAAGTGATGCTGGAATTCGCCCAGCGCGCCGTCGGGCAGGGCATGATCGCGCAGGGACGAACCGCCCACCGCGATGGCGTCCTGCAGCACTTTCTTGATCGCCGCCACCAGCAGCTTGAGCTCGTCGGGCCTCAGGCTGCCTGCCAGCCGCTTGGCCGAGACGTGGCTGCGGAACAGCGCCTCCGCCACATAGATGTTGCCCAGCCCCGCCACCACGCGCTGGTCGAGCAGCGCCGACTTGATCGGTGTCTTCTTGCCCGCCAGCGCCGCCGCCAGGTGCTTTACGTTGAAACCAGGCGACAGCGGCTCGATGCCGATATCCCGGAAGAGCCTGTCCGCTTCCAGCGTCCTGGTCTCGACCAGGTCCATCAGTCCGAAGCGGCGATGATCGTTGAACAGGATGCGGGCCGGGGCGTCGGTTTCCAGCACGACATGGTCATGCTTGCCAACGCCGTCGCTGGTTTCATGGACATAGGTGCCGATCTTGCGGGCGGTCTTGCCGTCTGCCTGCACCGTCATGCGGCCTGACATGCCCAGATGAATGACCAGCGTCTCGCCGCTGTCGAGGTCGGCCAGGATGTACTTGGCCCGCCGCCGCAGGGCGATGACCTTGCGGCCCTTGAGCCGGGCGGCGAAACGCTCCGGGAAGGGGCGGCGCAGGTCGCCCCGCCGCGTCTCGGCATGGGTGATGGTGCGGCCTTCCAGCGCGGGGGCGATCCCCCGCTTCACGGTCTCGACTTCGGGCAGTTCGGGCATGGGTAAAGTGTAGCCCATCGCGCCCGGCCCACGCTATATTCCTGCCATGTCTGAGAACAACACCGCGAGCTTCGGCTTCCGCGACGTGCCGGAGTCCGAAAAGGAAGGTCTCGTCCGCGAGGTCTTTTCCTCGGTGGCGGCGCGTTATGACCTGATGAACGACGTGATGAGCGTCGGCGTCCACCGCATCTGGAAGGATGCGATGGTGGAATATCTCAATCCGCAGCCGGGCTGGAAAACCGTCGATGTCGCCGGTGGCACCGGCGACATCGCCTTTCGCATCGTCGAGATGGCCCGCGCCCGGTCCCTGCAGGGGCGGGGTGGCGATGATGCCGCCGTGACCGTCTGCGACATCAACGAACAGATGGTGGGCGAGGGCAAGCGCCGTGCCGAAACCAAGGGTGAGGGCGCCATCACCTGGACGGTGGGTGACGCCGAGGCGCTGCCCATCCCCGATGCGTCGGTGGACGCCTATACCATCGCCTTCGGCATCCGCAACGTGACGCATATCGACAAGGCGCTGTCCGAGGCGCGCCGCGTCCTGAAGCCGGGCGGGCGTTTCCTCTGCCTGGAATTCAGCCAGGTGGATGTGCCGGGCCTCGACACCATCTATGACGCCTATTCCTTCAAGCTGCTGCCCAAGATGGGCGCGTGGGTGGCCGGTGGCGCCGAGTCCTACCGCTATCTTGCCGAAAGTATCCGCCGTTTCCCGACGCGCGAGAAATTCGCCGGCATGATCCGCGATGCGGGCCTTTCCCAGGTGAAGGTGCGGGTGCTGTCCGGCGGCATTGCCGCCATGCATTCGGCCTGGAAAATCTGATGGGCAGTTTCCTTCGCCTGATCCATGCGGCCTTCGTGCTGCTCGGGCCCCTGCTGGCCTTGCGTGCCGGCAAGGCCGATGCGGGCGCGAAGCTGGCGCGGGCGCTGGAAAAACTGGGCCCCGCCTATATCAAGCTGGGCCAGATGCTGGCGACGCGGCCCGACATTGTTGGTGCGCGCGTGTCGCGGGCGCTGGAACATCTGCAGGACCGGTTGCCGCCATTCCCCGAGGCACAGGCCCGCGCGGTGATCGCCCAGGATCTGGGCGCGTCGGTCGAAGTCTTCTTCACCGAACTGGGCCCGGCGGTCGCTGCAGCCTCCATCGCGCAGGTGCATCGTGGCCGCACCACCGAAGGAGCGGAGGTAGCAGTGAAGGTGCTGCGCCCCGGCATCGAAGCGCGCTTTGCCCGCGACCTGGATGCGCTGGCGCTGTTCGCGCGGCTGGCTGAGAGCGTTTCCGCAGAGGCCCGCCGCCTGCGCTTCATCGCCATCAAGGAGACGCTGGCCGCCTCGGTGGCGCTGGAACTGGACCTGCGCATGGAAGCGGCGGCGGCCTCCGAGCTCTATGAGCGCACCCGCGCCGATCATGATTTCCGCGTGCCGCATATCGACTGGCAGCGCACGGCCTCGCGCACGCTGACGTCCGAATGGATCGATGGCACGCCGATCCGCGATCCCGCCCTGTTGTCGGCGGCTGGACATGACCCGAAAAAGCTTGCGCTGGTGGTGGTGCGCAGCTTTCTCACCCAGGCGCTGCGCGACGGCTTTTTCCATGCCGACATGCATCCGGGCAATCTTTTCGTCGATACGCAAGGCCGCCTGGTGGCGGTGGATTTCGGCATCATGGGCCGGCTGGAGCCGCCGCTGCGCCGTTTCATGGCCGGCACGCTGGCGGGCTTCCTGTCGCGCGACTATGTGAAGATCGCGCAACTGCATTACGACATGGCCTTCGTGCCGCCGCAGCACCCGATCGAGACTTTTGCGCAGGCGCTGCGCGCCATTGGCGAGCCGATCTTCGGCCGCAGCGCCCGCGAAATTTCCATCGCGCAACTGCTGGGACAATTGTTCGAGACCACCCGCCGTTTCGACATGCAGGCGCAGCCGCCGCTGGTGCTGCTGCAGAAGACGATGGTGGTGGTCGAAGGCGTGGCGCGCGGCCTCGATCCGGATTTCGACATCTGGGAAGCATCGCGGCCCGTGGCCGAGCAGTGGGTGACCGACAATCTGCGCCCGGAGGCGCGGCTGGCCCGGGCCGCCGAAGGCTTCTCTGCCCTGGGCAGGCTGGCGGACGACCTGCCGCAACTGGTGAAGAATGCCGAAGACCTGTCGCGCATGGTGGCGGAAGGCGGCGTGCGCCTGCATCCGGAAACCGCCTTGCTGATCGCCGCCGAGCAGGAGCGCCGCGCCAAGCCGGTGCGGATCGGCATCGTGCTGATGCTGGGCCTGCTATTCTTCCTGGTGATGTATCTGGGGCGCCATCTTCTCTGATGACGCCTGCTTTGACAGCGTGTTGAAGCGCCACACCAGCGCCGCCGCCGCCACCATCAGCCCGAAGGCCAGGCCCAGCCAGATGCCGAAGCCCTGCAGGCCCAGCGTGAAGCCCAGCCACAGGCAGATGGGAAAGCCGCACAGCCAATAGCTGGCCGCTGCGATCAGCATCGGGGCGCGCGCATCCTTGAGGCCGCGCAGCGACAGCGACGCCGTCACCTGCAGTCCGTCGGCAAGCTGGAACCCCGCCGCCACCATCAGGAAGCTCACCGCCAGTGCCAGCACGGGCGTATTTTCCGGCAGGTCGGGCAGCCACAATCCGGCGATGAAGCGGGGGAACAGCAGCAACAGGGCCGAGGTCACGGCCATGAAGGCCGTCGCCATCGCCAGCGCGGCGAAGCCGGCGCGCCGCGCCTCGACATCATCGCCCGCGCCCTTGGCCAGGCCCACCCGCACCGTCGCGGCCATGCCGATGCCCAGCGGCACCATGAAGGTGATGGACGGCACGGTGATGGCGATCTGGTGCGCCGCCAGCGCATCGGCGCCGAACAGGCCCATGACGAAGGCGGCGGCGACGAACAGCGCCACCTCGAACATCATGGTCAGGCCGATGGGCATGCCCAGCGTGAAGATCTCGCGTAGATGCGCCCAGTGCGGCCGCGCCCAGCGATGCAGCACGCGGTACTGCTTCAGCCTGGGCTCCAGCAGCACGAAGGCCAGCATGGCGAGGCAACTGAAGACGTTGGACAGGGCGCTGGCCAGGCCGGAGCCGAACAGCTCCAGCCGGGGAAAGCCGAAATGGCCGAAGATCAGGACATAGTCGCCCAGCGCGTTGAACGCCACCGCAAGCGCCGCCACGATCAGCGGCATCATCGGCTTGTTCACGGCGGTCGAGAAATTGCGCAGCACCTGGTAAGCGATGCTGAAGGGCAGGCCCCACATCAATGTCGACATGAACAGGCTGGCGCCGTCGGCCAGTGCAGGGTCCTGACCCAGCAGGATAAGGATATCCCGCGTGAAGGCCAGCACCAGCAGCAGCGGCGCCGACTGCAGCGCCACGGCCCACAAGCCCATGCGCACGACGTTGCGCACGCCGGCACGGTCATCGGCGCGCGCGCCGATGATGTGCGCGATCATCGCCGGCACCGCTGAGGCGGGGCCCAGCCCCACCAGCCATGCCATGATGAAGACATTGTTGCCCAGGGTCGCGGCCGCCAGCGCTTCCTTGCTGAGATGGCCCAGCATCAGCGTGTCGGTGGCCAGGATCAGCATCTGCGCCACCTGTGTCGCCGCCAGCGGCGCCGCGAGCTTCGACAGCGCCTTCACTTCCAGCCAGAAGGCGCCGCGCTGGTCGCCCGCGAAGCGGGGCCCGGCGGTCTGCAGTTCGTTTCGGTTCAGGTCGGTCATGGCAAATCTTCAGGACGGAAAATAAAAAACCCTCCACGGGGTTTCCGGGAGGGCGCGAAAAAGGCCGAAAACAGGGCTTTTTAGCGGGCTCCCGGACGGGAAAGCGGAATCAGGCCGCAGGCGGAGGCGCGACGGGCAGCGGTCGTGTTCGGCGTCATCGGATCCTCCTTAAAGTTGGCCGGGCGGAATTTCCCCATAACCGTAATGGCGGGGTGGGTACGCCCGGGCGCGCAGGCAGTCAAGCCGATGACGGCCGTTTTGGCGCATGGCAGATCAAACATTCGGCTAAGTCTTAAAAAGGTCACAACCTGTCACGGGGCTGAACGGAATGTTCCGTCATGACGGCAGGCTTTGGCATGGCAGGGAGCCGGCATAGTCTTGAGCCATGCCGACTCTCAAAATCGCCCATCGTGGCGGCGCAGCGCTGCGGCCCGAAAATACGCTGGCGGCGTTTGCCCATGCCGTGGCGCTGGGTGCCGATGGCGCGGAGCTGGATGTGCAGTTATCCGCCGATGGTGTCGTGGTGGTGCATCATGATCTGCGTCTCAACCCTGGCTATGCCCGCAGCAATAGCGGGCGCTGGCTGGAAGGCCTGCCGCCGCGCATCGGCGATCTGCGTTTTACCGAGCTGCAGCAATTCGATGTCGGCCGGCCCGCGCCCGGCAGCGACTATGCCTATGCCCATCCCATGCTGGCGCCGGTGGATGGGGCGCGCATTCCCGCGCTGGTCGAAGTGCTGGCGATTGCCGCCGGGGCGCCGTCGCCCTTCCTACTCATGGTCGAACTGAAATCCGATTCCGGCGCCGATCCGGCCTTGCTGGCCGACGCGGCGCTGGCCGCCTGTGGCGACCATCTCGACCGAGTGATTTTCGTGGGCTTTGATTGGCGCGGGTTACTGCGGATACGCCAGCAATCCCCGTTGGCGCGCTGCTGGTTCACCACCGACAAGCTGCAGGGCGATTACCTGCCCATGCTGGATGCGATCAAGGCGGCAGGCGGCGAGGGCTGGTTTCCCCACCACGCCGATGCCACCGGGCTGGCGATTTCCGACGCCCATGCGCGCGGCCTGAAGATCGGGGCCTGGACCGTCAACGAAAAGGCCGAGATGGCGAAGCTGCGCGGGCAGGGGATCGATGCAATCTGCACCGACTGGCCCGACCTGCTACAGGCCCTCGAATAACGCCGTCGACAGATAGCGTTCCGCGAAGCTGGGAATGATGGCGACGATGGTCTTGCCGGCATTCTCCGGCCGCGCCCCAACTTCCAGCGCCGCCGCGATGGCCGCACCGGAGGAAATGCCCACCGGGATGCCTTCCTCGCGCGCCGCGCGCCGCGCCGTCTCCAGCGCGGTCTCGTTGGAAATGGTGATGATCTCGTCGATGCTCTTGCGGTCGAGATTGGCGGGGACGAAGCCCGCGCCAATGCCCTGGATCTTGTGCGGGCCGGGCGCGCCGCCCGACAGCACCGGGCTGTCTTCCGGTTCCAGCGCGATCATCTTCACGCCCGGCTTCTTGGCCTTCAGCGCCTGGCCGACGCCGGTGATGGTGCCGCCGGTGCCGACGCCCGCGATCACGATATCGACCTTGCCGTCGGTGTCGTTCCAGATTTCCTCTGCCGTGGTGCGGCGATGGATTTCCGGGTTGGCGGGATTCTCGAACTGCTGCGGGATAACCGCGTTGGGATTTTCCGCCACCAGTTCATGGGCGCGGGCGATGGCGCCCTTCATGCCCTTGGCCGCTTCGGTGAGTTCGATCTGCGCCCCCAGGATCATCAGCATCTTGCGCCGTTCCAGCGACATGCTTTCCGGCATCACCAGGATCAGCTTGTAGCCCTTGGCGGCGGCGACGAAGGCCAGCGCGATGCCGGTATTGCCCGATGTCGGTTCGATCAGCGTGGTCTTGCCCGGGGCGATGATGCCCTGCGCTTCCATCGCCTCGATCATGGCGACGCCGATGCGGTCCTTGACCGAGGAGAGCGGATTGAAGAATTCCAGCTTGAGCAGGATGTCGGCCTTCACGCCCGCCGCGCGTGGCATGCGGTTCAGCCGCACCAGCGGCGTGTCGCCGATGGTCTCGGTGATGGAATTGTAGACGCAGCCGCGTCCGGGTTTTCCGTTTGCCATATCGTGCTCCTAAATCGTGAAATCGGCGCCGCTGGCCAGGGCATCGCTGACGCCCTGTCCCCGCGCCCGCTGGCACAGATCCTCGATCGAGACCGAGTCCAGCCGCGTCATCAGTTCATCCTGCAAGGTGGCCACGAACGGCGCGACGATGCGCTGGCCGAGATCGGAACGCGGCACACTCTTTTCTTCCTCGTCCTCGATGCTTTCGGCCACCCGCACGACATCGCCGACGCTGATCCGCCGCCGCTCACGCGCCAGCCGGTAGCCGCCGCGCGGTCCACGCACGCCTTTGAGGATGCCGGCGCGCACGAGCTGCTGCATCACCTGTTCGAGATAACGCTGCGGCACACCCTGCCGTGCGGTGATTTCCTTGGCCTGCACCGGCTCCGGGCGCGCGTTGAAGGCGATGTCGATCACCGCCTCCAGCGCCAGCAAGGTCTTGCGCGACAGTTTCAGCATTACACTTTTACCGTCATGCCGGTGCTGCCGAAGCCACCCGCGCCGCGTTCGCTCTCGCTGAGGGCATCCACTTCCACCAGCTCGGCCTGCTCGTGGCGGGCGATCACCATCTGCGCGATCTTCATGCCGCGCGAAATCCGGAAGGGCTGGTCGCTATGATTGATCAGGATCGCCTTGATCTCGCCGCGATAGTCGCTGTCGATGGTGCCGGGCGCATTGAGGCAGGTGATGCCCTGGTTCAGCGCCAGGCCGGAACGCGGGCGTACTTGCGCCTCGACGCCCAGCGGCAGCTCGATGGCGATGCCGGTGGGCACGGCGGCGCGCTTGCCCGGCTCGATCACCATCTCGGCATCGACCGCGGCCAGCAGGTCGAGGCCTGCCGATCCCGGCGTGGCGTAATGGGGCAGGGGCAGGTCCGTGGCATGCGGCAGTTTCTTGATCCCGACTTTCACTTAGGCCCCCTTGAGTTTTTCCGCGATGCGGGCGGCCAGCCGCGCACCGACTTCTTGCTTGCTCATTTCCGGCCAGTCTTCGACGCCCTGCGCGCTGACCAGGTGGATGCGGTTCTTGTCGCCGCCCATCACGGACTCTCCGCTGTCATTGGCCGAGACATCGTTGGCGATGATCCAGTCGGCGCCCTTGCGGGCGCGCTTGGCGACGGCATTCTCGACCACGTCATCGGTTTCGGCGGCGAAACCGATCACCAGGCGCGGCCGCGCGGCGCTGGCGGCCAGGGTCGCCAGGATGTCCGGGTTCTCCACCAGCTTGAGCAGTGGCACGATGCGGTCGGTGGATTTCTTCAGCTTGCTGTTGGCGATGAGGTCGGGCCGCCAGTCGGCCACCGCCGCCGCCATCACCAGCACATCGGCGGGCAGGGCGGCTTCGCTGGCCGCCAGCATTTCGCGCGCCGTGGTGACACGCACCAGCCTGACGTTGGCAGGCGCGGCAAGAGACACGGGGCCGGAAACCAGCGTGGTGTCCGCACCCGCCGCCGCCAGGGCGCCTGCGATGGCATAGCCCTGCTTGCCGCTGGAATGGTTGGCCAGGAAGCGCACCGGGTCCACTGGCTCGCGCGTCGGGCCTGCCGTTACCAGCGCCTTGATGCCCTTGAGCGGGCCTTCCAGGCCAAGCGCACTTTCAATGGCCGCAACGATCTCCAGCGGCTCGGCCATGCGGCCGGGTCCGAACTCGCCGCAGGCCATCTCGCCGTCATTGGGTCCAACGAACAGCACGCCGTCGCGCGTCAAGGTCTCGAAATTGCGCCTGGCCGCCGGGCTCTCCCACATCCGTACATTCATGGCGGGGGCCATCAGCACCGTCTTGTCGGTTGCCAGCAGCGCGGTGGACGCCAGGTCATTGGCCAGCCCATTCGCCATCTTCGCCATCAGGTCGGCAGTGGCGGGGGCCACGACGACAAGGTCGGCGCTGCGCGACAATTCGATATGGCCCATCGCCGCTTCGCCGGCCCCTTCGCCAACAAGCGAGAAAAGATCGTCATGCACGCGCTCGCCGGTTAGGGCGGCGACCGACAGCGGCGTCACGAACTGCGCGCCCGCGCTGGTCAGGATGGCGCGCGTCTTCACGCCCCGCTCGGCCAGGCGGCGGATCAGGTCCAGGCTCTTGTAGGCGGCGATACCGCCGCCGATGATCAGAAGAACGCTCTTGCCGCGCATGGTCCAAAATCTACGCTGTGGGACTGGAATATATAGGCATTCACGGCCCTGCCGTGTAGTTCCTCAATTAAACCATTGATGTATATGTACAAAGCAAGTTCGTAAACGGCGGTTAACGGAATGCTAACGACATTCATGCTGGGATAGGCCCACGGCTCAGCAGGGGTGTGTTCATGACCATGACCACCGACGATCTCTACCGTCTGGCATCCGACCTTGCCGACGAGCATGGTCCACGCGCCTGCGACTATGCCAGCCGTGCCGTCATGACCATGGAAGCCGAAGGCAATCACGACCGCGCCCGCTTCTGGTTCGTGATGCTGGTGCTGCTGGGCGATGTGATCAGCCACCGGGTCGATCCCAGCGCGCACATCACTATCCACTAGGACAGCTTCCAAACCGCCTGCCATGCGTTAGCATGGGAGTCGCGCGTCCTTTAGGTCATCCATGCCCCTCGATCCCTTGGTGAAGGCATTTCTCGACCAGGCGGCGATGATCCCGCGTCCCCAGATGTGGCAATTGCCGCCGGGCGCGGCGCGCGCCTCCTTTGCCGGGATGATGGGGCTGGTGGGGCCGCAGAATGTCGCGGTCGGCCGGGTGGAGAATATCGCCATCCCGGTGACGGGCGCCGGCCCGCAGCGCCAGATCGCCGCCCGCGCCTATGCGCCGGTGGCCATCAGCAGCGAGCCGCACGCAGCGCTGGTCTTCTTTCATGGTGGCGGCTTCGTGGTGGGTGGCCTCGACACCCATGACGGCATCTGCCGCATGCTGTGCGCCGAAGGCAATATGCGCGTCATCGCGGTGGATTACCGGCTGGCGCCGGAACATCCCTATCCCGCCGCGCTGGATGATGCGGTGGCCGCCACCGAATGGATTGCCGCCAATGCGGCGCAGTTGGGCATCGATGCGGGCCGCATCGCCGTGGGCGGCGACAGTGCGGGCGGCATGCTGGCCGCCATCGTCACCCAGGTGGCGCGCGACCGGGGCGCGCCTAACATCGCTTTCCAGTTGCTGATGTTCCCCAACACCCAGATGGGCGGCGATACCTCGTCGCTCAACGAATATGCGGTGGGCTATCTCCTGGAGCGCCACACCATCGAATGGTTCAACGGCCAGTATGCCCCGAACGAGGCCGACCGCGCCTCGCCGCTGGTGTCGCCGCTGCGCGCAAAGGATTTCGCCCGCCTGCCGCCCGCCTATGTGATGCTGGGCGGCTATGACCCGTTGCATGACGAAGGCATGGCCTATGCCCAGAAGCTGCGCGCAGCCGGTGTGAACGTCACCATCGCCGACCATGCCGACATGGTGCATTGCTTCATCTATCTGCAGACGGTGCTGCCGCAGGCGCACACGGCGCTGGCGGATGCGGCCCATGCCGTCAGCGCTGCGCTGGAAGCCGCTTAAAGCCTGATCCGGATCGCATTGGGCAGGACCGCGAAACTGGCGGGCAGCATGCCGACCGCTTCGCCGTCGGTTTCCACCAGCACGGGCCGCCGCGTTTCCAGCGTCGGCGCGGCGGTAAGGCGGGTAGAGCGCCACCGCCGCATCGCGACATCATCACCAGCGCGCAGGCGCGTCATGGCCTTGCGGATGCTGGCGCGCTTCCCCCCGCCTAGGATGGCGATGTCGAACTGGCCATCGGCGGGGTTGGCGTCGGCCGCAGCCTTCAGGCCGCCGCCAAAACTGGCGGCGTTGAGAATGCCGACAGCGGCGATGCCGTCGATTTCATCATGGCCCTGGTCGGCCATCAGCCGCACATGGCAGGCGCGCCAGTGCGCCAGCGCCAGTATTTCGCTGACGCCGCGATGGAAGCGGGCGCCGGGCAGGGCAGTCAGGCGGGCGCGGTTCATCCGCCGCGCAATGTCGCCGGTGATGCCGAACGATGCCGCGCCCAGGAAAAAGCGCGTGACCGCCGCGCCGTCCGGCGTCAGGCAGGAGACATGGCCCAGGTCGCGTGGCCGCGCATCGACCCGCGCCAGGTTCAGCGCGGCGTTGACGCCGGTCACGCGGCCCAGGCAGGTATCGCCCTGCGTGGTGGGCACGATGCTCAGCACGGCGTCGGGCGACAGTGGCAGGCCGTGTTCAAAGAAGCCATTGACGGCTTAGTTGATGATGCCGTCGCCACCGACCACCACGATTTCCGCATGGCCTTCGCGCAGCGCATCGCGCACCAGTCGCGCCGCATGGCCACGACCGGGGCTGGCGATGGTGAGGCAGCGGGGAAAGATGGTCTTGAGCGCAGCCGCGATCACCGGCCAGTCGTGGCGGCTGACGGCGGCGGGATTGTAGACGACGAAGGCTTTCACGCCGCCACCGTGTAGAGGGGATCGAGCGCGGCGATCTCGGCCCGGCGTTTCTCTTCGCTCCAGCCCAGGGCTGCGGCCATGATCGTGCTGACCTGCTCCAGCACCTGTGGCGCGGGCCTGCCGAACAGGCCCAGAGAAGTGCGCCGCATCACCACATCTTCCAGCGTCACCGCCATTTCCTCATGGACGGCGAAGGCGATCTGCGCCGGCACATCGTGGCTGGGCCCCAGCGGCATCAGGTCGGTCAGTTTCGCGCCCTTGAGCAGCAGCGGCAGCCGCGCGCCATGCATGTGCGCCAGGTGCGTCAGCGCGGCGATGCCGGGATAGGTTTTCTGGAAGCCGCGCACCAGGCCATCGAAACGGTCGATGCGCCCGCCCGGCAGCGGTGTCGTGGCCGTGGCGCAGGCGGGCGCCTTGCGGTCCAGCTTCTTGACCACCGCATCCGTCACCGTTTCCGCCAGGGCGCGCGACGTTGTCCATTTTCCGCCCAGCGCCGAGAACAGCCCGTCCATGCCTTCACCGGCATGGTCCACCAGCTGGGCACGGCGGCTGACATTGTAGCTGTCGGCCTTGCCGTCGCTGACCAGCGGCCGCAGGCCGGCGGTGAAGAACTCGACCCGGTCGCGCGCCAGCGCCGCATGGGGCAGATACTTGCGGAAGGTGGCGAGGAAACCGGTGATGTCGGCTTCCGTCACCGCCACCGTGGCGGGATCGCCGCTGAACGGCGTATCTGTGGTGGCCAGCAGCGTGTGGCCACGCCAGGGCAGGGCAAAGAGATGGCCGCTGCCCGCCTCGATGGTGAGCGCGGCATGGCTGATGCGCGGCACCATCAGGTGAATGCCCTTGGAGCGGATCAGCTTGTGCGCCGCCGTCTTGCCGCTGGCCTGTTCCAGGAACAGGTCGGCCCAGGGCCCCGCCGCCACCAGCACGGTGCGGGCGCGGACATCAAAGACGCTGCCGGTGATTGCATCGCGCACCGTGACGCCTTCGGTCTTGCCGCCCTGCAGCAGCAGCTTTTCTGCCGCCACGTAATTGGCCACCACCGCGCCATGCGCATCGGCGTCGATCAGGTTTTCCAGCGCCAGCCGTTCGGGCGCATACATCTGGCCGTCATGATATTCGAAGGCGCCCGCAAAGCCCTTGCTGTCCAGCACCGGCTCGCTTTCCAGCGCCTTTTTGCGGCTGATCCAGCGATGGCCCGGCAAATGCTGTGATCGGTCTTCCAGCCGGTTGCGGTCATACGACAGCGCGTCATACAGCGTCAGGCCCGCCGCCAGCTTGGCGCGCCCGATCAGGCCGGTGCCCTGGAGTGGCAACAGGAAAGGCAGCGGCCGTACCAGGTGCGGCGCGATCTGCATCAGCGCCAGCCGCTCGCGCAGGCTTTCGCGCACCAGTCCGATTTCCAGGTTGCGCAGATAGCGCAGGCCGCCATGCGCCAGCCGCGACGAGCGTCCGCTGGTGGCGGACGCGAAATCCTGCGCTTCGACCAGCGCGACGCTCAGCCCGCGCAGCGCCGCATCACGCGCGGCGAAGCAACCGGTGGCGCCGCCGCCGATGATCAGGAGATCGAATGTCTGGTTGGCTAAACGGGAAAGATCGCGCTTCACGCGCGGACTTTATATCAAAAAGTCCGGGGGACTTACTTGATCTTGCCTTCCTTGAAGGTGACGTGCTTGCGGGCCACCGGGTCGTACTTCTTGATCGAGAACTTCTCAGTCATGGTACGGGTGTTCTTCTTGGTGACATAGAAAAAGCCCGTGCCCGCGTCGCTGTTGAGGCGGATCTTGGCAGTGGTGGGCTTCGCCATGGGAATCTCCGGAAAGTCGCAAACGGTTCGAGGCGGGGTAATGGGGCAGGGGGCCCCAACCTGTCAAGGATTTCGGGCCGGGTTTAGCGCTTTTTGGCTTTAAACCGGGATTTTTCGCCCGGTTTGCCGCCCCGCTCCGGTCCTTTTGCGCGTCCGCCGGGCTTGCCGCCGCGCCGCCCGCCGGGCCGGTCCGGCGGGGACTCAACCCCGGCCAGGCCAAAGCGCAGCCCGCCCGTGACCGGGGCGGCTTCCTGCAGGGTGACGGAAACGGCATCGCCCATGCGGTAGGCGTGCTTGGAACGTTCACCGATCAGGGCCTGGGCCCGCTCGTCATGGCGGAAGAATTCCCCGCCCAGCGAGCGCACCGGGATCAGGCCTTCCGCGCCGGTATCGGCCAGCCGCACGAACAGCCCGAAGCGGGTGACGCCGGTGACGCGGGCGACGAACTCCGCCCCGATGCGGTCGGACATGTAGGCGGCGACATAGCGGTCGGTGGAATCGCGCTCCGCCGCCATGGCGCGGCGTTCGGTGACGGTGATGTGCTCGGCGGTGGATTTCAGCTTGCCGGCCTCGCCGTCGCTAAGGCCATCGTCACCAAAGTTGAAGGCGCGGATCAGGGCGCGATGCACGATCAAATCGGCATAGCGGCGTATGGGCGAGGTGAAATGGGCGTACTTGGCCAGGTTCAGACCAAAATGGCCGATATTCACATCGTCATAGATGGCCTGGGACTGGCTGCGCAGCACGACATCGTTCAGCACCGCTTCGTGCGGCTTGCCCTTGCCCTGATCGAGGATGCGATTGAAGACTCCGGGCTTCAGCACCTGGCCCTTGGCGAAATTCAGGTTCAGCGTGCGCAGGAAATCGGAGAAAGCGAAGACCTTCTCCTTCGATGGCGTATCGTGCACGCGATAGATCAGCGGCTGGCGCTTTTCTTCCAGGCTTTCGGCGGCGCAGACATTGGCCAGCACCATGAATTCCTCGATCAGCTTCATGGATTCAAGGCGGTCGCGATAGGCGATGGAGGCGACCTTGCCGTCTTCGCCCAGCACGATGCGCCGTTCCGGCAGGTCGAGATCAAGCGGATCGCGATGCACCCGCTCGATGATCAGCGTCTGGTAGGCGGTCCAGAGTTGCGCCAGCGCCTGTCTGGCCGTCGTGTCCAGCGCGGGGTCGGGGCGGCCGTCAAAGGCGGCCTGCGCCTGCTGGTAGGTCAGGCGGGCCGCCGAGCGCATGACAGCGCGCAGGAAGGTGTGGCTGCGCTTGCGGCCCTTGGCGTCGAACACCATGCGCACCACCAGGCAGGCGCGGTCGACGCCATCCTTCAGTGAGCAAAGATCGGCGGAGAGTTCCTCCGGCAGCATCGGCACGACGCGGTCGGGGAAATAGGCGCTGTTGCCGCGATTCCAGGCTTCCCGGTCCAGCGCAGAACCCGGCGTGACGTAATAGGCGACGTCGGCGATGGCGACCAGGCAGACCTGGCCACCGGGATTCTTCGGGTCTTCGTCCGGCCCGGCCCATACCGCGTCGTCATGGTCGCGCGCGTCGGCGGGATCGATGGTGAGCAGCGGGATGGCGCGCAGGTCGGTGCGCCCTTTCGGATCGACCGGCTGGGCCGCCTGCGCCTGCGCGATGACGGCCGCGGGAAACACAGTGGGAATGCCATGATCGTGGATGGCGATCAGGCTGATGGTGCGCGGGCTGTCCATCGAGCCGATGCGTTCGACCACGCGCACGCGGCTGAAACCGGCGATGCGGCCCGGGACAGGTTCGACCGCGACCAGCTCATTGTGTTTCGCCCCGGCCAGGTCGTTCTTGTCGACGGCGTATTCGGTGCGCGCTTTCTTGTCGACCGGTTCCAGGCGAAACCCTTGCGGGTTCTCCCGCAACACGCCCAGCAGGCGCAGCGGCGCTTCCTTCTCCAGCTTGCGGATGATGCGGGCTTCGTAATGTTCGCCGGTCTTTTCCAGCCGCGCCAGCAGTTGCGAACCTACCGAAGGGGCGCCGCCATCCTTGGGCGGAATGACATAGATGACGGGCGGGGTTTCGTTGCTGTCCCATTGCACGGGCCTGGCGAGGAATTCGCCATCCGCATCGGTACCGGTGATTTCCACCACCATGATCTCGGGCAGTTCGCCTGCCTTTGTCAGGCCGCGCTTCTTGTTGCCGGCGATGGCGCCGTCCTGCTCCAGTTCCTTCAACACCCGCTTGAGGGTGATGCGGTCGGAGCCTTTCAGGCCCAGCAGCTTGGCAAGGTCGCGCTTGTTGGCGCCCGGATGGGCGGCAAGCAGTTCCAGCACGCGCGCCTTGTCGAGGGCGGGCGCGTTGTTTCGTGTTTTATTGTCTTTCAATTTCTCTATTCGCCTGCCAGCTCAGGCTCTTTGGACTTTTTCTTGTCCAGTGGCTTTGCGGCAGCTTTCTTCTTGGTTGTGGTTTTGGTCGCGGCCTTTTGCTTTTTCGCTTTTTGGGGCGCGGCCTTTTCTTTCTTTGCGGCCTTCGGCTTGGCGGCGGCTTTCGCCTTCGCAGCCTTTTTCGGCTTCTTGCCGCCGCCCTTGGCCACGCGCTCGGCGATCAGCGCCAGCGCCTGTTCCATTGTGACGCTGTCCGGCTCGGTGCCTTCGGGCAGGGTGGCGTTGGTGCTGCCATCGCTGACGTAAGGACCGAACTTGCCCTTCAGCACCTTGATCGCGGTGCCTTCGGCGTTGTTGCCCAGATCCTTCAGCGTCTGCGCGCCCCGGCGGCCGGGGCCCTTGGCCTTCTTCTCGGCGATCATGGTGACGGCGCGGTTCAGGCCGATCTCGAACACATCTTCCGGCGATTCCAGCGAGGCATAGATGCCGTCATGGGCGACGTAAGGCCCGAAGCGGCCGAAATTCGCGGTGATCTTCTTGCCGTCTTCCGGATGCAGGCCGACTTCGCGCGGCAGCGACAGCAGCTTGATCGCCATCTCCAGATCGACTTCCGACCGGTCGGTGCCCTTGGGCAGGCCGCTGCGCTTGGGATTCTCGCCTTCGCCCAGCTGCACATAAGGCCCGAAGCGGCCGCTGCGCAGGGTGATCTTGTCCTCGGTGCCCGGGAACAGGCCGATTTCCACCGGGCCGGTGTCGCCTTCACCCGGCTTGGAGCCGATCTGCTTGGTGAACTTGCACTCCGGATAGTTGGTGCAGCCCACGAAAGCGCCGAAGCGGCCCAGCTTGAGGTTCAGGCGGCCATTCTCGCAGGACGGGCATTTGCGCGGATCGACGCCGTCTTCGCCCGGCGGGAAGATGTGCGAACCCAGCGCCAGCTCCAGCTCGTCGATCACCTGGGTGATGCGCAGTTCCTTGGTGCCCGCCACCGCGGCCGAGAAGTCCATCCAGAAGTCGCGCAGCAAGGTCTTGTATTCCAGCTTGTGGGCCGAGACGTCGTCCAGTTTTTCTTCCAGGTCGGCGGTGAAGTCATATTCGACATAACGCTTGAAGAAGCTCTGCAGGAAGGTGGTGACCAGGCGGCCCTTGTCTTCCGGCATGAAGCGCTGGCGGTCCATCTTCACATAGGCGCGGTCGCGCAGGGTGGAGAGGATCGAGGCGTAGGTGGACGGGCGGCCAATGCCCAGCTTTTCCATCGCGCCGACAAGGCTGGCTTCGGAATAGCGCGGCGGCGGCTCGGTGAAATGCTGCGCCGGGTTGACGCCTTCGACGCCGGTGGCATCGCCTTGCTTCACCTTGGGCAGGTTGGCGCCGTCTTCGTCAGCGGCATCGTCCTGGCCTTCGAGATACAGCGTCAGGAAGCCGTCAAACACCGTGACGGTACCGGTGGCGCGCAGGGTGATCTGGCCGTCGGCAGAGATCACATCCACCGTGGTGCGTTCCTGCTCGGCGCTTTCCATCTGGCTGGCGATGGCGCGCTTCCAGATCAGTTCATAAAGGCGGGCGGCGTCGGCATCGAGATAGCGCACAACGCTTTCGGGCGTGCGGGCGAAACTGGTGGGGCGCACCGCTTCATGCGCTTCCTGGGCGTTCTTGGCCTTGGAGGTGTATTCGCGGGGGCGCGCGGGCAGGTATTTGGCGCCATAATTCTTGCCGATCACTTCGCGGGCGTCGGTCACCGCTTCGGCAATCATGGTGATGCCATCGGTACGCATATAGGTGATCAGGCCGGTGGTTTCGCCGCCGATCTCGACGCCTTCATACAGCCCTTGTGCGATCTGCATGGTGCGCTTGGCGTTGAAGCCCAGCTTGCGGCTGGCTTCCTGCTGCAGGGTCGAGGTGATGAAGGGCGGCGAGGGATTGCGCCGGACCGGCTTGGCCTCGACGCTGCCGACCTTGAATGTCTGGCCCTTGATGGCGGCGACGGCGCGGTCGGCGTCGCCCTGGTTTCCCAGCGACAGCTTCTCTACCTTCTTGCCGTCCAGTTGCACCAGCCGGGCCGAGAAATTGCCCGCACCCGCCGACAGATCGGTGTCGATGGACCAGTATTCCTGTGCCCGGAAGGCTTCGATCTCGGTCTCGCGCTCCACGATCAGGCGCAGCGCCACGCTCTGCACGCGGCCGGCCGAACGGGCGCCGGGCAGCTTGCGCCACAGCACGGGCGACAGTGTGAAGCCGACCAGATAGTCCAGCGCGCGGCGGGCAAGATAGGCATCGACCAGGTCCGTATCGATCTGGCGGGGATGCTTCATCGCTTCCAGGATCGAGGACTTGGTGATGGCGTTGAAGGTCACCCGCTCGACCGGCATCTTGAGCAGGCCCTTTTCCTTCAGCACTTCCAGGATGTGCCAGGAAATCGCCTCGCCCTCGCGGTCGGGGTCGGTGGCCAGGATCAGCTTTTCGGCGCCCTTCACGGCCTTGGCGATGTCGGTGATCTTGGACTGGGCCCGGGCATCCACATCCCAGAGCATGGCAAAGTCCTCATCCGGCTTCACCGAGCCGTCCTTGGACGGCAGGTCGCGGATGTGGCCGAACGAGGCCAACACCTTATAATTGTCGCCAAGGTACTTGTTGATCGTCTTGGCCTTGGCCGGGGACTCGACGATGAGGACGTTCATCGGAACTCTTTGATCTGGCGCGGGCCGCTTCTGGGGGGAAGTGGCTCATCTGGGGTGAGGGGCTGCCCGAAACAAGGCCGGGTCGGCAAAGGCGGCGGACACTGATGGAAGGCCCAGCGGCCTGTCAACGCGGGGCAGGCGGATCGAATATACCGGAGATTGTATTATCCGGCTTATTCGCCATTAAATGTAACCTTGAGCTGTAAATTGCAGAGGGCTTCGCTATCGTAGACGCCGAAATCCTTGTGATCCCGTTTATGGCCCCGTCTCCCGGAAACCCTCGCCCTGACGCCGTTTCCCCCGTCATGGCGGCGCTGTCGCCCTCCGAAACCGCCCGCTACACCTCCGATTTGCTGGAATCCTTGCGAAAAATCGCCAACCGGCAGGGGCAGCGGGTGTTGGCGCACCTGCTGGAGCTGGCGCAGTACGAGGCCCACAGCCTCGCCGCCCTCAAGTCCAGGACACCCGATTCCCCGGATGGCGGGCGCAGCGCCCAGCCAGTTCCAGCTCCAGCGGAACGGTAAGCACCGCCCCCGCCGGGGCGCCCAGTTGCCGGATCAGTTCGTCCACGGCGATGGGGGCGGGGCCGAGCGCTTCTGCCACCCTGGCCCGCACCCTGTCGGCTTCGGCTTCCCAGTTCGTGGCGGGTGCATCGGGTGCGCTGCCGTCCGGCTCGTGGAAATTTGCGCCCAGCATGGGCCGCAGCACGGCCAGCACATCCTGCGCGCTTTCGGTCAGGGTGGCGCCGTCGCGCAGCAGCCGGTTGCAGCCCCTGGCACGGGGATCGAGCGGCGAGCCCGGCACGGCGAAAATCTCGCGGCCCTGTTCCAGCGCATAGGTCGCGGTGATCAGCGAACCGGACCGTTCGGCGGCTTCCACCACCACGATACCGCGCGACAGGCCGCTGATCAGGCGGTTGCGGCGCGGGAAGTGGCGGGCCTGTGGGGCTTCACCCAGGCGCATCTCGCTGACGATGACGCCACGCTCGCGGATGGCATCGTAGAGCGCCGGGTTTTCCGGCGGATAGACGATGTCAACGCCGCCCGCCACCACCGCGACGGTGCCGGTGTCGAGCGCTGCTTCATGCGCCGCGCTGTCGATACCGCGCGCCAGGCCAGACGCGATGGCCAGCCCGGCTTCGCCCAGCGCGCGCGCCAGCAGGAAGGCCAGCCTGCGGCCTAATGCCGAAGCGTTGCGGGCGCCGACAATGGCGACCATCTCGCTGCGCAGCAGGTGCGGGTGACCCAGCACCGCGATCGCTGGTGGCGGCGGATCCAGCGCCGCCAGCCCGTGCGGATAATCCGGTTCGCAGGACAGCAGGAAGCGCCCGCCCATTTTCTCCAGCGCCGCCATCTCGCGCGCAATGCCGGCTTCCGGGGCCGCGATGAATTGGCGTTTGCCGCCGCGTGCGGCCAGGCCGGGTACGGCATCCAGCGCCGCTTCCGCCGTGCCGAAGCCCGCGATCAGGTGGGCAAAAGTGACGGGACCAATATTCTCGGTGCGGGCAAGACGCAGCCAGGCGAGACGTTCGCTATCCTTCACCTTTGCCCTTCGAACCGATACGCGGTTCGGTGCCGTTAAGAAGCCGGCGAATGTTGGTGTGGTGCATGGCGATGACCAGAAGGGCAAGCAGGGCGATGACGGGCGCATCGTGCGCCTGCCCGAGGAAGAAGAAATAGCCCGGTGCCAGCGCGATGGCGATCAGCGCCGACAGTGACGAAATGCGGAACAGGGCGGCCATGCCGATCCAGACCGCGATCACCAGCAGGCCGGCGGGCCAGTGCAGCGCCAGCGACACGCCGATGAAAGTGGCGACGCCCTTGCCGCCCTTGAATTTGAGCCAGACGGGAAAGACATGGCCAATCACTGCGCCTGCTGCGGCGACCATCTCCGCGCCCGGGGGCAGGAAATGCTGTGCGACCAGCACCGCCGCCACACCCTTCAGCCCGTCGCACAGCAACGTGCCGGCCGCCGCCCATTTCTTGCCGGTGCGCAGCACATTGGTGGCGCCGATATTGCCGCTGCCGATCTTGCGGACATCGCCCGCACCCGAGGCATAGGCGAAGAACAGGCCGAACGGAATCGAACCCAGCAGATAGCCGAGCCCGAATGCGATCACGATGGAATGGATGTCCCCCATGACGCGGGACGATAGGCGAAAACTAGCCGCGTTTAAACACGCATTCGCCGCCCACGAAGGTCATTCTGGCGCGGCCCTGCAGGCGGCGGCCGTCAAAGGCGGTGTTGCGGGCGCGAGAATGCAGCTTGTCCGCCTCGACCACGAAGGGCTCGTCGGCATCGAACAGCACCAGGTCGGCGGGCGCGCCCTTGGCCAGGGTGCCACCGGAAAGGCCCAACAGCCTGGCGGGCGTGGCGGTGACGGCCTTCAGCACCGTCATCAGGTCGGCGCCATTGTGATGCAGCGACAGGGCGATGGGCAGCAGCGTTTCCAGGCCCACCGTGCCCGCTGCCGCGACGGCGAAGGGCTGGCGCTTGGTGTCGGCACCCTGCGGTTCATGGCTGGAGACGATGATGTCGATATCGCCGCGGGCGACTCCGTCGGCCATCGCAGCACGGTCGGTCTCGCTGCGCAGCGGCGGTTTCACCTTGCGGAAAGTATAGTAGGCGCCGACATCCAGCTCGTTCAGCGCCAGGTGATGGGCGGCAACGCCGCAGGTCACGCGCACGCCGCGCGCCTTGGCGGCGACGATCAGCGCCAGCGCGGCGCGGGTTGAAATCTGCGCGAAGTGGTAACGCGCGCCGGTCAGCTCGACCAGCGCGATGTCGCGCGCCACGATCATGGCCTCGGCGATGGCGGGGGCGGCGGGCAGGCCCAGCCGGGTGGAAAATTCGCTCTCGGTGGCCGCCGTACCGGCCGTCAGCTCCGGCTCCTCGGCATGGGCCATCACCAGCGCATCGAAAGTGGCGGCATAGGACATGGCCCGGCGCAGCACGCGCGCATTGGCGACGGTGCGCTCGCAATCGTAAAACGCCACTGCGCCGGCTTCGCGCAGCAGGCCGATCTCGGTCATGGTTTCGCCCGCCAGCCCCTTGGTCAGGGCCGCCACGGGGGCGACGCGCACCTTGGCGGTGGCGGCGGCGCGGCGCAGCAGGAAGTCCACCAGCGAAGGCTCGTCGATCACCGGGTTGGTCGATGGCATCACCGCGATGGTGGTGACGCCACCCGCAGCGGCGGCTTCGGACGCCGATGCCAGGGTCTCGCGATGCTCCGCGCCCGGCTCGCCGGTATGAACGCAGGCATCCACCAGGCCCGGCGCCAGCACCAGCCCGCGCGCATCGATCACTTCGGGATCATTCGGCTCGGCATCGTTGAACAGGCGCGGACCGATATCGGCGATGCGGCCATTCTCGACCAGCAGGCCGCCCTTCACATCCAGGCCGCTGGCCGGATCGATCAGGCGGACATTCTTGAAGGCAATGCGGCGGCTCATGCATGCCCCCGGCTGTCGCTCTTGCGCGCGATGCTGCGCGAGAGCGCATCCAGCACCGCCATGCGGGCGGCGACGCCCATCTCGACCTGTTCGGAAATCAGGCTGACCTCGACATCGTCGGCAATGTCGCTGGAAATCTCGACGCCACGGTTCATGGGGCCCGGATGCATCACCAGCGCGCCCGGCTTGGCATAGGCCAGCTTTTCGCGGTCCAGGCCATAGAAGCGGAAATATTCGCGCGACGACGGGATGAAGGCCCCGCCCATTCTTTCCAGTTGCAGCCGCAGCATCATCACGATGTCGGCGTCCTTCAGGCCCGTTTTCATGTCGGTGCAGACCTCGACGCCGAAACGGTCGGCATCGGCGGGCAGTAGCGGCCTTGGCGCCACCAGCCGCACCCGCGCGCCCATCATGGCCAGCAGGCGCAGGTTGGAACGCGCCACGCGGCTATGCAGGATGTCGCCGCAGATGGCGACGATGCGGTTCTCGAAGCCGCCCAGGCGGCGGCGAATGGTCAGCGCGTCGAGCAGCGCCTGGGTGGGGTGCTCATGCGCGCCGTCACCGGCATTGATGACGCTGCAGGACAGCTTGCGCGACAGCAGTTCGGTGGCGCCCGCATTCTCGTGCCGCACCACCAGGATATCTGGGCGCATGGCGTTGAGGGTGGAGGCGGTGTCGATCAGGGTTTCGCCCTTGGCGACCGAGGAATTCTTCACCGCCATGTTCATGACATCGGCGCCCAGCCGCTTGCCCGCCAGTTCAAAAGAGGACTGGGTGCGGGTCGAGGCTTCGAAGAACAGGTTGATCAGGGTGCGGCCCTTGAGCAGGGCGGTCTTCTTGTCGGCGGCCTGGCTCTGGGCGACATACGAGTCGGCGAGGTCGAGCAGGGCGGTGACTTCTTCAGGCGAAAGCCCCTCGATGCCCAGCAGGTGGCTGGACTTCAGGATCGGCAGCGGGTTCGCGGATGTCATTAAAGCTGGGCTTATAGGCAGGTCGCCGGAACCCGGCAAGTTCCCTGGCGCCACCTTTTGCGTCCACCGGCCACTTTTTTTTGGGAACGGTTAGCGCCGTGCCGCATTTGCCCTAGGGATAACCAAGGAAATTCATGATGCGTCTGATGACCCGCGCCGCCAGCGCCATTGTTCTGTCCGGCCTGCTGGCCACCAGCGCTTTTGCGGCCCCCCTGCCCGCTAGCAAGCCTGCCGGCACCCGGGAAGCGACCCTGGCCGGTTCCGGCCTGCTATGGATCGGCTTTGCCACGATCATCGCCGTTACCGTCGGCGTCGTCGCCAGCAACAATGATGGCGGGGTTACCAACACCACCTCCGCGACCGGCACGCCTTAAGCGCGCGTCATCTCTTCCAGGCTCTTGCCCGCCGGTTCGGGCAGGAACAGCAGGATGGCCAGCGTGATGGGCAAGCTGGCCAGGCAAAGCTGGATGGCAGGGCCATGCGCGCCATACAGGTCGAACAGGCTGCCTTCCAGCCATAGTGCCACCGCGCCACAGGCAATCTCGAAGACATAGCGCAGGCCGGAAACGGTGGCGCGATAGGCTGTCGGCACGATCTCCAGCGCGAAGCCCGCGATCAGCGCATCGCCGGAAAAGAATCCGAAGAAGGCCAGGATCCACAGCGGCGGCATCATCCAGGCGGGCGTGCCGCTGTAGAAGAAGTAAAAACAGATGCCCGCCAGCGCCGCGATGGCGATGGCCAGGGGCTTGCGGCCGATGCGGTCCGACAGCCGTCCCGCCGCGATGGCCAGCACCAGCCCCACCAGTCCGCCGGGCACCAGCAGCAGGGTCGTCTGGCCCGGACTGTAGTGATAGACGGTCTGCAGGTATGTCGCGCCCAGCACCGTGGCGGGTGAGATGGCGAAACCGAAAGCCGATGCGGCGATCACGATGCCGATGACGCGCCCCGGATATTGCCGCGCAATGTCTTTCAGCAAAGACCAGGCTTCGGCCGCTTTCGACATGGTTCGAATGACTTTTTCGCGTTCCGCAAAGCGTTGTGTTTCCGGCAGGCGCTTGCGCAGCCACGCCACCAGGAAAATCGGGATCGCGCCGATCACATAGATGGCGCGCCATTCGTACGGCAGCACCGTCACCAGCGCGAAGATCAGCGATGCGACACCGGCCCCCATGTAATAAAGCGCACTCAAGGTGCCATTGGCCCAGCCGCGCGCCCCTGCCGCCATTTCCTCGGCCACCACCACGAAGCAGAGCATTTCCTCGGCATAGCCGAAGACGCGGGTCAGGAACTGCATCGCCACGAACTGCTCGTAATTCTGGGTGAAGGCGGTGAGCAGGGTGAAAAGTGCTTGCCCGAACAGCGTGACCAGCAGCAGACGCCTGCGCCCGACAAGATCGGCGCTGGCCGCGATCAGCAGCGCGAACACGGTGGCGGTGCGGAAGAGGGCGACCGTGGGCCCCAGCTGGTTGTCGGGAATGTGGAAGGTGGCCTGGATCTGCGGCGCGGCCAGGCCAAAGACATTCTGGTCATAGCCGGCGAAGAAGGCGGCGGCGCCAACCAGCAGGATCACGCGTTCGGCGCGATACGGCATCGGCACGGGCGGACGCAGCGGTTTGGGCAGCCAGCGGAAGCGTGCGGGAGCCGTCTCGTCTGTCATGCGCCACCTTTCAGATAGCGCAGCCGGTCCAGCGCGCCCTGCAGAATGTAGGCCGCCGCCATCTTGTCCACCACCTCGGCGCGGCGCGCCCGGCTGGTATCGGCATCGATCAGCGTGCGGGTGACGGCGCTGGTGGACAGGCGCTCATCCTGCAGAATCACCGGAATATCCCGGCTGGCCGCCCAGTTGCGGGCGAAGGCCCGGGCCGACTGGGCCGAGGGGCCGTCCGACCCGTCCATGTTGAGGGGCAGCCCGACCACCAGGCCGCCGACCCCCTGCGCACTTATTACAATGTCGAGCTTAGCGGCATCGGCCCCGAATTTGGCCCGTTTCAGGGTCTGCATGGGGGTGGCCACCATCAGCAGGGTGTCGGACAAGGCCAGACCGATAGTCTTTTCCCCCAGATCGAGCCCCAGCAGGCGCTTGCCGGGGGGCAGGGCAAGGTTGGCAAGTTCAGTCAGCGCCACTGTTTTTCCCAATCCTTGCCAGTCCGGTCCCCGGTTGCTAGCAAGCTACCGCCTTTCCAGCAAACAGGAAGCCTTCATGTCCGTCGACAAGGACACCGTGCGTCGCATCGCCAAACTGGCCCACCTGGCCGTTCCCGAGGAACGGCTGGAGCCGATGGCCGGCGAACTCAACGGCATCTTCAAATGGGTGGAGATGCTGGGCGAGGCCAAGGTTGATGGCGTGCCCGCGCTGACCTCGGTGGTGGCGCAGAAGCTGAAATGGCGGAAGGACGAAGTGACCGATGGCGGCAACGCCGACGCCCTGATGACCAATGCGCCGGGCGGCGAGGATCACTTCTTTACCGTGCCCAAGGTGGTCGAATAATGTCCGATCCCACCGCAATGACCCTGGCCGAGGCGCGCGATGCGCTGAAGGCGAAAAAGATGTCCTCCCGCGAACTGACCGGCGCCTTCGTCGCCGCCATCGCGGCGGGCCGTGGCCTGAATGCCTTCATCACCGAGACGGCCGAAACAGCGCTGGCGATGGCCGACGCTTCCGACAGGCGCATTGCTGAAGGCAAAGCGGGCGCGCTGGAAGGCCTGCCGCTGGCGATCAAGGACCTGTTCTGCACCAAGGGCACCCGCACCACGGCGGCGTCGAAAATTCTCGGCAACTTTGTGCCGCCCTATGAATCCACCGTGACGCAGAATTTGTGGAATGCCGGCGCGGTGATGCTGGGCAAGACCAACCTGGACGAGTTCGCGATGGGCTCGTCCAACGAAACCTCGGCCTTCGGTCCGGTCTTCAATCCCTGGCGCAGCAAAGGCTCCAACCAGAACCTCGTCCCGGGCGGTTCGTCCGGCGGTTCGTCGGCGGCCGTCGGGGCCGATCTGTGCCTGGCCGCCACCGGCACCGACACCGGCGGTTCGATCCGCCAGCCCGCCGCCGTCACCGGCACGGTCGGCCTGAAGCCGACTTATGGCCGCTGCTCGCGCTTCGGCATCGTCGCCTTCGCCTCGTCGCTGGACCAGGCCGGGCCGATGACCAAGACGGTGCGCGACGCCGCCATCATGCTCACCAGCATGGCCAGCATCGATCCCAAGGATTCCACCAGCGTCGAAACCCCGGTGCCGGACTATGAGAGCTTCCTCACCCAGGGCGTGAAGGGCCTGAAGGTCGGCATCCCGAAGGAATACCGCATCGATGGCATCCCTGCCGATGTCGCCGCGATGTGGGACAAGGCGGCGGATTGGCTGAAGAGCCAGGGGGCGGAGATCGTCGAAGTCTCGCTGCCCCACACCAAATACGCCCTGCCGACCTATTACATCGTCGCCCCGGCCGAGGCCTCGTCCAACCTGGCGCGCTATGATGGCGTGCGCTTCGGCCATCGCGCCGCCAGCCCGCGCGACATCACCGACCTGTATGAGCGCAGCCGTGGCGAGGGCTTTGGCGCCGAAGTGCAGCGCCGCATCCTGATCGGCACCTATGTGCTGTCGGCCGGCTATTACGACGCCTATTATTCCCGCGCCCAGAAACTGCGGACGCTCATCAAGCGCGACTTCGACCAGGCGTTTGAAAAGTGCGACGTGCTGCTGACGCCTTCGACCCCCGGTCCGGCCTTTGGCGTCGGCGCCAAGACCTCCGACCCGCTGGAGATGTACCTGCAGGACGTCTTCACCGTGACGGTGAATCTGGCGGGCCTGCCCGGAATCTCGGTGCCCGGCGGCCTGACGGAGAGCGGCCTGCCGCTGGGGCTGCAGTTGATCGGCAAGGCCTTCGACGAAGGCACGCTTCTGCGCGCTGCCCAGGCAGTCGAAACAGCGGCGGATTTCAAGGCCAAACCGGCCAAGTGGTGGACGGCATGAGCAGGACGATCAAGGGCCAGAATCTTATCAAAGGAAGTTCTGGCGAGTGGGAAATCGTCATCGGCATGGAAGTCCATGCCCAGGTGACGTCCAATTCCAAGCTGTTCTCCGGAGCTTCGACCGCGTTCGGGGCCGATCCCAACAGCCAGGTCAGCTTCGTCGATGCCGGCATGCCCGGCATGCTGCCGGTCATCAATGAAAAATGCATCGAGCAGGCGGTCCGCACCGGGTTGGGCCTGAAGGCCAAGATCAATTTGCGCTCGCTGTTCGACCGCAAGAACTATTTCTATCCCGACCTGCCGCAGGGCTATCAGATCAGCCAGTTCAAGGACCCCATCGTGGGCGAGGGCGAGGTCACCATCGATCTCAAGGACGGGACCAGCATCCTGGTCGGCATCGAGCGCCTGCATCTGGAGCAGGATGCGGGCAAGTCGATCCATGACCAGCATCCCGACCAGTCCTTCGTCGACCTGAACCGGTCGGGCGTGGCGCTGATGGAGATCGTCACCAAGCCGCACATGCGCTCATCCGAGGAAGCGGCGGCCTTCCTGAAAAAGCTGCGCGCCATCGTACGCTACCTGGGCACCTGCGACGGCAACATGGACGAAGGCTCCATGCGCGCCGACGTCAATGTCTCGGTCTGCAAGCCCGGCGGTTACGAGAAATTCCGCGCCGATGGCTCGTTCAAGCATCTGGGCACCCGCTGCGAGATCAAGAACGTCAATTCCCTGCGCTTCATTGCCCAGGCGGTGGAGTATGAAGCCCGCCGCCAGGTCGAGATCATCGAGGAGGGCGGTACCATCCGCCAGGAAACCCGGCTGTTCGACAGCAAGCAGGGCGAGACCCGCTCCATGCGCAGCAAGGAAGAGGCGCACGACTATCGCTATTTCCCCGATCCCGACCTGCTGCCGCTCGAACTGGAGCAGGCCTGGGTCGACGCCATCGCCAAGTCGCTGCCCGAACTGCCGGACGAGAAGCGCGCCCGCTTCATCGCGCAGGGTCTGTCCCCCTACGATGCTTCCGTTCTGGTCAGCGAACGCGAGCTGGCCGACTATTTCGAGGATCTGGCCCAGGGCGTGGACGCCAAGGCTGCGGCCAACTGGCTGAACAACGAAATCCTGGGCCGTCTCAACAAGGCGGGGCTCGCAATCACCGAAGTGCCGGTCACGGCGTCGGCCAACAACGCCATCATCCGGATGATTTCGGACAACACCATCTCCGGCAAGATCGCCAAGGACCTGCTGGACATCGTCTGGACCGAAGGCGGTGACCCCAAGGCGGTGGTCGAGGCGCGCGGCCTGCGTCAGGTGACCGACACCGGCGCCATCGACGCCGCCATCGAAGCGGTGATCGCCGCCAACCCGGAAAAAGTGGAAGAGGTGAAGGCCAAGCCGAAGCTCTCCGCCTGGTTTGTCGGTCAGGTGATGAAGCAGACGGGTGGAAAAGCAAATCCGGCGGCGGTGAATGCCGCCCTCAAGACCCGACTCAATTTGCCCGACGAGGGGTGATTCGCACAAAATGCACAAAGTGCGGTCCGGCGCGGACTTTTTTGCGAATTTTATTCCGTACAAAGAATGATGCATTTAACCCTTGTAAAATGGGGGTTTCCTGCACATCGCCGTTTTCGGGGCTTTTTCGATGTCAAGTCAGATTTGCAAATCGAAATGCAAGTAATTCATATTGTTGATGTTCTTGGGGGGCGGCGTTGAGTCGCTCGGACCCGGACAAACGATAGAGGAGTTGTATCATGGCTGCGAAGAAGAAGGCCAAGAAGGCCACCAAGAAGAAGGCGACCAAGAAGAAGGCCGCCAAGAAGAAGAAGTAATTGACCTCGGTCAATTAGATCTTCTCGGTACCCCTGAGTTCTAGTTCAGGAGTATCCGATGAATAAAGCGAAGGCCGCGGTCCCCTAATCGGTACCGCGGCCAAGCTGTTTCTGGAGCTTCGCGGTTGCAATATCCGATGCGTCGAACGGCCTTGCCGATCCGCCGTATACATCCCATCTCCCCCTGAACAGATTGCATGAGGAAGGCCCTGATGGCCCGCAAGACCGTGAAAACCGCGCGCACAAAGGCCAAAAAGACCCCGGCCAGGCCCGCCAAGCCCATCCAGCTCTATTATTGGCCCACCCCGAACGGCCACAAGGTCAGCATATTGCTGGAGGAATTGGGGCTCTCCTATGAGATGCACCCGGTCAACATCAACAAGAACGAGCAATTCGATCCGGCCTTCCTCAGGCTTTCGCCCAACAACCGCATCCCGGCGATCCTGGACCCGGACGGGCCGGGCGGCCGCCCCATCTCGGTCTTCGAATCCGGCGCCATCCTCCAGTATCTCGGCCGCAAGACCGGCAAGCTCTACCGGCAGGAGACGCGCGCCCGCGTCGCGGTGGACGAATGGCTGATGTGGCAGATGGGTGGCCTGGGCCCCATGACCGGGCAGGCCAACCATTTTGTTCTCTATGCCCCGCAGGACGTGCCCTATGGCAAGACGCGTTACGTCGAGGAGGTTCGCCGCCTGCTGGGCGTGATGGACCGCCGCCTGGCGGTGAAGAAATACCTCGCCGGCAGCTATTCCATCGCCGACATCGCCTGCTTCTCCTGGGTGCGGTCGGCGTCGCGCCATGTGCCGCTGGACGCATTCCCCAATCTGGTGGCGTGGGTGGAACGGGTTGGCAAGCGGCCGGCCGTCCAGCGCGGCATGAAGCTCGGCGCAGCTTTGCGGAAGCACTGAATATTAGGGTTTTGTTGACCAACCCTAACCATTCATGACTAACACCCATTTACCCAGTCTTAGTTTCTTTGGCTTCACCATGCCCATGCGCCAGGAGGAATCCGTGGCGCGCCGGGTCATGAGAAGGAAGACCAAAGTGGCTTGCATCGATATGGACAGCCTCGCTCAGTATGAGCAGGACGCGAAGACGGGGCGGGCGGACGCGCTCTACAATCTGGGTCTAGCCTATTCGACAGGCCAGGGCGTCAACACCGACTATGTCGTGGCGCACAAATGGTTCAACCTCGCGGCGTCGCGCGGCGTCGAAGAAGCCAAGCGCTGGCGCAACACCATCGCCGAGGAAATGAACCCCGGTCAGATCGCCCAGGCCCAGAAGCTGGCCTGGGAATGGCTGAGCATCTTCAAGTAAGACGGCTTTAGACCGTCATCCGCATCCCGCCTTGTGCGGGATGGCAGCCGCGCCTCCAGCGCGGCTTTTTTTGTTTTTAAGGGCCAGATGGCGAAGGCGGTGGATTGGTTGGCGCATACAGGTCCGCGACGATGGCCGGCGCCGCAGCCCCGCCCGCCAGCCGCGCCCGGTAGGAACCGGCATTCTCCAGCACCCGCGCCACATAGTTGCGCGTCTCCGGGAAGGAGATGCGCTCGATCCAGTCCACTGGGTCGGTGCCCGGCAGGCGGGGATCGCCGTTGGTCCGCACCCAGCGCGTGGCATTGCCCGGCCCAGCATTGTAGGCGGCGATGGCCAGTGGCAGCGAGCCGCCATAGCGGACGAGATGGCTGGCGATCTCCGACATGCCCAGTCGGATCGAATAGTCGGTGTCGCCCACCAGCGCGTCGGCGCGGAAGGGCAGGCCCGCCGCTCTCGCCTGGACGCGCGCCGTCGCCGGCATGACCTGCATGATGCCCTGTGCGCCCGCGCTGGAGACGGCATAGGCGTCGAATTCGGATTCCTGCCGGATCAATCCCAGCACCAGCGGCTGGGGTGGCGGGGTGCCGCTGCCGGCGAAGCTGGGCAGGTTGATCACCGGGTGGCTGTAGGCCAGCACCAGGCTGCCGTCATAGCCCAGCGTCTTGGCCAGCCGCACGGCGATCTCCAGATAGCCCCATTGCGACAGGCGCTGCATCATCGCCTTCATGCGGCGCGGGCCGTGATTGGCGGCCAGGTCGGCATCGACGAACAGCCGCAGGTCGGCCGTCTGGCCCAGCTCGGCCAGTACCTTGATGGCGGGCATCAGCGGCGCGGCATCCAGTTCGCTTTCCGGCGCGGGCTCCAGCGCCGCATCGGTCAGGCGCACCAGCCCGCCGGTCTTGGCCAGCGCAAGCTGGCCGTAGAAGGTTTCGCCATAGGCGCTCGCGCGGCCGTAACTGACCAGCGCGGCAATGCGGTCGCCGGACGCTTCCAGGGCGCGGCCCTGCCAGTATTGCGCCTTGGCCTTGGAGATGGGGCGGGCGACGGCGGCTTCCATGCGCTGGAAATATGGCAGGGCACTGCGCGCATCCTTCAGGAAGCGCAGTGCGATGAACCCGGCGAGGAATTGCTGCTCGGAATAGTCGGCGCCGGCGGACAGGCCCGCATGGCGGACAATCTCCAGCGCCTCGCGCGGGTCGTTGTCGTTCAGCGCGTCGCGCGCCTGGATGTTGTGCTCGGCCCACCAGCGGTCGGCGTGATCCTTCAGCGCCCCCACCGGGATGCGCCGCAGCATGGCGTGGGCGGCGTCGTTCTGGCCATCGCGGCGCAGCGCCGTTGCCCAGTCATAGAGCAGGGCGGGATCGCTGGAGCCGGATACGGCATCCAGCGCCGTGCGCGCGCCCTTGGCGCCGCTGGCCGCCAGTGCGATGCGCGCCCGCGCCACGCCGGTGTCGCCGGTGATCCGCGCCAGCACGCGGCGGGCGGCGGTGATCTCGCTGCGCCACAAAAGATTTTCCAGCCGCGCCCGGTCGTCGGCGGCGGTCAGCACGCTGGCGAATTGCTGCACGATGCCCAGCTCGGTGTTGGCGTCGAAGCTGAAGCCGCGCCAGGCCTCGCGCACCAGCGCCTGGCCACGGCTTGTCTGGCCGGTGGCGATCAGCGCCCCGCCCAGCCGGACGCGGCCGATGCCGGTGGACGGATTGCGGGTGCCGAACCAGGCGATGCTCTCCGCCGGAGCCATCTCGGGCCCGATTGCCTGCTCGGCGCGGGAAAAGAGCAGTGCCCGCCCCGGCCAGTTGGTGGGAATCGCCTTCAGCACGGCGTCGATCTCGGCAAAGCTGGCGCTGCCGGCCCGGCCATAGCGCCACTCCAGCAATTGCCGGGGCAGGGGATTGGAACCAACCCCGGCCAGGGCGCGGGCGCCGATCCAGTCGCCGCGCTCCGCCGTGGCATAGGCGCGGCTGTAGATATCCCGGTCATTGGCGGTCAGCAGGCGCAGGGTGCTGGGCTTTGGCGGGGCGGCAAATGCCAGGGCCAGGGGAAGCGACAGTGCCCCGGCGATCGCCAGAGCGGGAATGGCAGCAATGAAACGCGGGGAAATCATGGACCGATGCTTGTCGAAGTGAAGGGTTCAGCTTAGACGGAGCACCATCCCTGGGCCATACTGAAGACCGGACCGGACAAAAATGAGACCAACCGGAAATACGCCATGACCGCTGCCAACCGCATTAAAGGCTCGATTACCGCTCTCATCACCCCGATGAAGGACGGCAAGCTGGACGAGGCCGCTTTCCGCAAGCTGGTCTCGTGGCAGATCGCCGAAGGCACCAACGGCCTGGTTCCCTGTGGAACCTCCGGCGAATCGCCGACCCTGTCCCATGACGAGCATCGCCGGGTGATCGAGATCTGCGTCGCGGAAACCGCAGGCCGCGTGCCGGTGATCGCGGGCGCGGGCAGCAATTCCACCGTCGAAGCCATCGAACTGACCAAGTTCGCCAAGTCGGTGGGCGCCGATGCCGTGCTGTCGGTGACGGGCTATTACAACAAGCCGTCGCAGGAAGGGCAGTATCGCCACTTCATGGCGGTGGCCGATGCGGTCGACATCCCGATCATCCTCTACAACATCCCGCCACGCGCCATCGTCGAGATCAGCGTGGAACTGATGGCGCGGCTGGCCAGGCACCCCAACATCATCGGGGTGAAGGACGCCACCGCCAACCTGATGCGCCCCAGCCGCGAACGCCATGCGATTGGCAAGGAATGGCTGCTGCTGTCGGGCGAAGATGGCACCGCGCTGGGCTACAATGCGCATGGCGGGCATGGCTGCATCTCGGTGACGGCCAATGTCGCGCCCAGGCTGTGCGCCGAGTTCCAGGCCCTGTGCCAGAAGCAGGATTTTGTTGGCGCGCTGGCGATCCAGGATCGCCTGCTGCCGCTGCACGACGCGCTGTTCACCAACCCGAACCCGGCGCCCGTGAAGTATGCCGCCTCGCTGCTGGGGCTGTGTTCTGCCGAAGTGCGCCTGCCGCTGGTGGAAGCCGACGAGGCCTCCCAGGCACGCGTGCGCGAAGCACTGGCGTTCGCGGGTTTGAAGAAGTAGGCGCAAGCGCCTATCTTCACCGCATGGTCAAAAAGAAAGAAGACGGCTTCAAGATCATCGCCGATAACCGCAAGGCCCGTTACGCCTATGCGATCGGCGAGACGCTGGAAGCCGGCATCATGCTGATGGGATCGGAGGTCAAGTCGCTGCGCGGCGGCAAGACCACCATCGGCGAAAGCTATGCCCACGCCAAGGATGGCGAGCTGTGGCTGGTCAATTGCTACATCCCGGAATATCTCCAGGCCAACCGGCAGAACCATGAACCCAAGCGCACCCGCAAGCTGCTGGTGAAAAAGCGCGAGATCGCGCGCCTGTCCGCCGCCATCCAGCGCGAGGGCATGACGCTGATCCCGCTCAAGCTCTATTTCAACGCCCAGGGCAAGGCGAAGCTGGAAATCGGCGTCGCCAAGGGCAAGAAGCTGCATGACAAGCGCGAGACCGAAAAGGATCGCGACTGGGCCCGCGACAAGGCGCGGCTGCTGCGGGATAAAGGCTGATCGCGATGGCCGACGACCATGACAAGCCCACCCTCTTCGGCAAGATCAAGGACAAGCTGATCCGCTCCAAGCAGGAATGGGCGGCGCAAGGCCGTGCCATCACCGGCCGACCTGATCTCGGTCATGTCAATCGCCTGCCGCCGGGCCAGAAGCTGACCCAGAACTGGCCGGTACTCGATCTGGGCGTCCAGCCGGACGTCAAGCCGGAGAACTGGCGGCTGCGCGTCACGGGCCTGGTGGAAAACCCGCTGCACTGGACGCTCGACGAATTTCGGGCGCTGCCGAAGTTCGAAGATGTCAGTGACATGCATTGCGTCACCACCTGGAGCCGCTTCGACAATCACTGGACCGGCGTCTCGGCGAAAACCATCCTCGATCTGGTGAAGCCCAAGCCGGAAGCCAACCACATCGTCTTCCACGCCTATGATGGCTACACCACCAATGTCTCGCTGCAGTCCTTCAGCGACCCGAACGTGCTCCTGGCCTATGCCTGGGAAGGCGCTGCCCTGCCGCGCGAGCATGGCGGGCCGGTGCGGGTGGTGATCCCCGACTGGTATTTGTGGAAGAGCGCCAAGTGGGTGAACCGGATCGAGTTCCTGGCCGTGGACCGCCCCGGTTTCTGGGAAGTGCGCGGCTATCACAATGAAGGCGATCCCTGGAAAGAGGAACGCTACGCCTAGAGCCCCGCCAGCTTCTTGGCGTCCGCCACCACCTGCTCGAACATCGGCGTGGTCAGCACGCCGGTATTGGTGTTGTAGCGCGAGCAGTGATAGCTGGAGATCAGCTTGAAGCGGCCAATGTCATAGGCGCCGCCGTGCTTGAAGGGGTGCGCGGCGATGCGCGCGCCCAATGTCTTGCACGTGCTGTCATGGCCGATCTTGCCCAGCGCGAAAATCACTTTCACCTTAGGCAGCGTCTCCAGTTCCGAGATCAGGAACTGGCGGCAGGTGTTGATCTCCGACGGCTCGGGCTTGTTCTGCGGCGGCACGCAACGCACCGCGTTGACGATGCGCGTGTTCAGCAGTTGCAGCGGATCGTTGGCCCGCTCTTCATATTTGCCCGTCGCCAGCCCGAACTTCAGCAGCGTGGCATAGAGCAGGTCGCCCGCCCAGTCGCCGGTGAAGGGCCGCCCGGTCTGGTTCGCCCCATGCAGACCCGGCGCCAATCCGACAATGGCGATGCGGGCGTCCAGTGGCCCGAAGCTGGGCACCGGCCCATTCCAGTAGGCGGGAAATTTCTTCTGGTTGTCGTGCCGGAACGCCGCCAGGCGGGGACAGAGCGGGCAATCCTTGGGCGGCGCGGCGGGAGCTTTCATCCCTCCGACCTAAAGCGCGGCGCGTACCCTGTCTAGGTCGCGGTCGCGAAAGGCGAGGACGTGGGCCTGGCGCCGCCTTCGCGCGCGATCTGGGCTTTCAGCGCGTCCAGCTCGATGAAATTGTCGGCCTGGCGGCGCAATTCGTCCGATACCATCGGCGGCGAGGTGCGGATGGTCGAGACCACGCTGACCCGGCGGCCGCGCCGCTGCACCGCTTCCACCAGGCGGCGGAAATCGCCATCGCCGGAAAAGATCACGGCATGGTCGATGCAGGCGCTCATCTCCATCACGTCGATGGCCAGCTCGATGTCCATGTTGCCCTTGACCCGGCGGCGGCCGGCGGCGTCGGTGAATTCCTTCAGCGGCTTGGTCACCACCGAGAAGCCGTTATAATCCAGCCAGTCCACCAGCGGGCGCAGGGGCGAGAATTCCTGGTCCTCGGCCACCGCCGTATAATAGAAGGCGCGCACCAGGGTACCCTTGCGGGCGAACAGTTCGAGCAGGCGCTTGTAGTCGATGTCGAAGCCCAGGCCCTTGGCCGCCCCATAAAGGTTTGCGCCGTCGATGAAGAGAGCCAGTTTTTCCGCCGGATAAAAAAGCATATGCACTCCAATGACCAACCCTGAAATCCTGATCGCCCTGGGCGCCAACATGCCCTCGCGGGCCGGGCTTCCGGCGGATACCCTGAAGGCCGCGATTGCCGCGCTGGATCAGGCGGGCGTTGCGGTGCTCAAGGTTTCGTCCTTCCACGAGACGGCGGCATGGCCCGATCCGTTAGAACCGTCTTTCACCAATGCCGTGGCGTCGCTCCAGACAATGCTCAAGCCCGTGGCGCTGCTGGAACTTTTCCAAGCTATTGAAACGGCTTACGGGCGGGTCCGTTCCCTGCCGAACGCGCCGCGCACGCTGGATCTGGATCTGCTGGCGCATGGCGATGCGGTGTTGACGACGGCAAGCCTGACCCTGCCGCACCCGCGCCTGGCGCAACGGCGCTTCGTGCTGCAACCGCTGGCGGAAGTCGCACCCGGCTGGCGGCATCCGGTGACAGGATTGTCACCGGCGCAGATGCTGGCGGCGCTGGCATGAGTTCCCGGTTCCGGCGCGCTGTCTTTTGGCTCGGTGGATTGGCCTGCCTGGCCGCCGCCGCCCAGGCGCAGGTCTCGCTGGGAGGAACCTCCGGCGTCGGCCCCTTCACGCAAGCGCAGGTGGATGCGGGACGCAGCGCCTATAACAGCGCCTGCGCCGCCTGCCACGGACCCAATTTGCAGAATGGCAGCCATCGCACGCCGCTGATCGGTCCCGGTTTCGTGGTCGCCTGGGGCAATCGCAGCACGGCGGATTATTTCCGCTACATCCAGACCAAGATGCCCCAGCGCGAGCCGGGCGCGCTGGCGCCGCAAACCTATGCCGCGATCATTGCCTATATCCTGGCGGCCAATGGCGCGCAGCCCGGCGCCGAAACGCTGACTGGGGAAAGCGCCGTGCGAATCAACACCATTGCCGATGGCGTCGTCCGCGCGACGGTGTTGGCCGAAACGCCACCGCCATAGAAAAAATGGCGCGGATTGGGCTTGGCTTTCCTTTGTGCGCATCGCGCGCTTAGGAAAGCTTGCCCCTCTTCGAGCGTAGCGAGGGAGGCTCCGCGCCTTTCTGGTTCAGTTGCCGCGGCCTGCGGCGGGAGCGCCACGGCCTGGCGCGCCCCTGCCGCCCGGCGGCATGGGGGGCGGCAACTGCGAATAGGCCGTCTTGGCCGCCATGTCCTTGGCAACGCCGATGGCCAGCAGTTCCAGCGGCTCCGCGCCGCTCTGGGTGAAGGTGCCGCCCTGGTTCAGGTCCACCGGCACGGCATCACCCGCCTTGATCGCCACGGTCTCGCCATTGACGGTGACGGAGCCCGCGCCCTTGTAGACGTAATAGGCAACGCTCATGGCCGGCGAGGCTGCTGGCGCGATGCTGGCGCCCGCCGGGATCGCGATGTGATCGAAATAGGACCAGGGCGTATAGAACACGTTCGGTCCCAGCAGGCGGCGGAAGGTCACCGCGCCGGTGGGATTGAGCGTCGCCGGGGCAGAGCGAAGTAACGTTTGGTCGATCCGGAAATTGATGAATTGCGGGATCGCATCCTTGGCCGCGCCGACGCGATTGTCCCCTAAGTCGAAATTGTCATAGGTCTTGGTCTCGCCGACATTGATGTTCAACCACTGGATCGGCGTCGAACCGGGATTGTAGATGCCGTGGGCGTTGCCCATCGTGTCGGGCACGCCGGCGGGCGTCGGCATCGTGCTGGTGCGGCCGTTGATGGTGAACTCGGCCGAGCCTTCGGAGAGGATGACGAACATCTCCTCGCAGTGATTGTGGAAGTGCTGGCCGATGCCGCCGCCGGGCAGGATTTCGCCGCGATGGACGAAGATCAGCTTGGTGGAAAGCGCCTGCGCCCCCAAAAGGGCGCCGAACCGCATCGGGCCCGCCCCGGCATGAACGCTCTGGGAGGTGTTCAGCTTGGTGACGTCATGGCGGCCGATGCGCTGGCTGAGCGAGCCGGTGGCGGCGCCCTGCTGGGCCAGAACCGGCGTCGCCGTCATCAGGCAGGCCAGCGCGATACCCGCGAGGGTGCTTTTCCTGGACATATCTTTTCCTTTTCCCTTGGTTCGGACGGGTTCGCCGGTTTCCGGCGCTTTTTTCTTGGCAGAATCCTATATCCTGCCGTAAGGCTGGCGTACAGGCGTACCGCTTGCGGTCTGCCCCACTGTTGTATAGTTTCCGCCGCCTTCCGCGCCGCGCGCGTGGATTCCCGGCTAAACGTCTGAGACTGAAGGAATTCCATGGCCCGCGTCACCGTCGAAGACTGCGTCGACAAGATTCCCAACCGCTTTGATCTGGTGCTGACTGCAGGCTTCCGCGCCCGCCAGCTTTCCGGCGGTGCCGAGCCGATGCTGGACCGCGACCGCGACAAGAACCCCGTCGTGGCCCTGCGCGAGATTGCCGCCAAGCTGGTCAAGCCGGACGAGGCCAAGGAAGACTATATCCGCTCGCTGCAGAAGCACGCCGAAGTGGACGAGCCGGAAGAGAGCCGCCCCGAGGCCGATGAGCGCGAGGACACCACCCACCGCGCCATCACCGAGGAAGAGCTGCTGCGGGCGCTCACCAGCGAGGCCCAGCGCCGCGCCGAGCCCCAGCCGGAACCGGAAGCGGATTACGAAGAGTGAGCCCGGCCCGCGATAGCGGGACGAAATGGTCCAGTGGACCATTTTTGAGTGGCGAACGCCCCGTGCTTGGGCGAGGGGCCGGGTTACAATCGCCGAACGAACCAAAAGGCCGGGCTTGCCCGGCCTTTTTTGCGTCCATACGCTGTCGCTATGCACTGGTTCATTTCTGATTTCCGGTTTATCTGCCTATATTTGACGGGATGAGTACACAGACGCCTCTGGTCTCGGCGCCCGCTCCGGAAGCCGAAAAGGCCGCCGCCAAGCCGCCGCCCGCCCCGCCGCGCGGGCGGCGCAAGCTGATGCGCCAGACCGACCTGGTTGAGCGGGTGCTCTCTTACGACCCCCAGGCCGACGAGGCGGTCCTCAACAAGGCCTATGTTTACGCCATGACGGCGCACGGAAAGCAGTTCCGCGCCTCGGGCGATCCCTATTTCGCCCACCCGCTGGAAGTGGCTGCGATCCTCACCGATCTCAAACTTGACGTTGCCACCATTGCTACGGCGCTGCTTCACGACACGATTGAAGACACGCTCGTAACCTACCAAGACATCAAGGAAAAATTCGGCGACGAAATCGCCAATCTGGTCGATGGCGTCACCAAGCTTTCCCAGCTCGAACTCTTCTCCGAGCGCACCAAGCAGGCCGAGAATTTCCGCAAGCTGATGCTGGCCATCACCGGCGACATACGGGTGCTGCTGGTGAAGCTGGCCGACCGGCTGCACAACATGCGGACGCTTGGCTACATCGAGAAGCCGGAGAAGCGCCGCCGCATCGCCCAGGAGACGGTGGACATCTACGCCCCCCTGGCCGGGCGCATCGGCATGCAGAACATGCGCGAGGAGCTGGAAGACCTGGCCTTCGCCGACCTGGATGCCGAGGCCCGCAACTCCATCGTCACCCACTTCGCCCGGCTGGACATGCAGAGCGGCGACCGGGTTGGCCGCATCGCCGACCAGGTCAAGCGCAAGCTGGCCGAGCTTGGGCTGGAGGCCTGGGTCTATGGCCGCGCCAAGCGGCCCTTCTCGATCTGGCGCAAGCTGCAGACCAAAAAGCTGTCCTTCGAGCAGCTCTCCGACATCTTCGCCTTCCGGGTGATCGTGGGCTCGACCGCCGATTGCTACCGGGCGCTGGGCATCATCCACACCAACTGGCAGATGGTGCCGGAGCGCTTCAAGGACTTCATCTCCACGCCCAAGCCCAACGGCTACCGCTCCATCCACACCACGGTGATCGGGCCCGAAAAGCAGCGCGTCGAGATCCAGATCCGCACCCAGGAGATGCACGACATCGCCGAGCGCGGCGTCGCCGCCCATTGGCGCTACCGCGAGCGCGTGCCTGACCAGGGCCTGCCCGACAGCGCCACCTTTGGCTGGCTGCGCGACATGGTCGACCTGCTGGAGCGGGGCGACACGGCGGAAGAGGCGCTGGAACACTCCAAGCTGGCGCTCTACCAGGACCAGGTCTTCTGCTTCACGCCCAAGGGGTCGCTGATCTCGCTGCCGCGCGGCGCCACGCCCATCGATTTCGCCTATGCCGTGCACACCGACCTGGGCAACACCGCCGTCGGGGCCAAGGTCAATGGCAACCATGTCGCCCTGCACACGCCGCTGAAGAATGGCGACCAGGTCGAGATCATCCGCACCAAGGACGCCACGCCATCGCCGGTATGGGAGCAGTTCGTGGTCACCGGGCGCGCCCGCGCCGAGATCCGCCGCTTCCTGCGCCATGCCCAGCGCGACGAGCATCTGAAGTTTGGCCGCAAGATCCTGGAAAAGGCTTTTGCCGACGAGGGCCGCGAGCTTTCCGAAAAGGCGATTGAGGAGGTGGCCAAGAAGCTGCGCCTGCCCACCGCGTCGGATGTCTATGCCGATGTCGGGCGCGGCGCGCTGCGCGGCCATGAAGTGCTGGAAGCGGTCTTCCCCGAGATCAAGCGGGCGGGCAAGCCGCCTAATGCGAGCTCGCAGGACGGCAAGGCCAAGCCGATTTCCATTCGCGGCCTCACCGAAGGCATCGCCTATACGCTGGGCCAGTGCTGCCACCCGCTGCCGGGCGACCGCATTGTCGGCATCATGACGCCGGAGATCGGCACCGTCATCCACACCATCGACTGCGCCGAGCTGGACAAGGCGCATGACATGAATGACTGGCTGGACGTGGCCTGGGGCCGGGGCGCTGCCGAAAGCGGCCTGTCGGTGGCGCGCGTGCAGGTGCGGGTGCAGAACGCGCCCGGATCGCTGGCCGCCGTGATGACCACCATCGCCGCCAATGGCGGCAACATCTTCAACCTGAAGGTGACCAGCCGCAATCCGCTCTTCTTCGAGTTCACGGTGGACATCGAAGTGCGCGACGTCTCCCACCTGCAGAACATCTTGGGGGCGCTGCGCGTCAACGATGCCGTGGAAGGCGTGAACCGCGTCCGCGAGGCGGAAGCAGGCTGATTTTTTGCTTGTCAGGCCCGCGCGGGCAGGCCATCCAGTTTTTGCAAATCACAAAGAAGAAGTACGATGAAGGTCGAACAGGTTCTAGCGGAATTCAAAAAGGCGGGCGCGCTGCTCGAAGGCCATTTCATCCTGTCGTCGGGCCTGCATTCCGACAAGTTCCTGCAGAAGGCGCTGGTCTTCCAGGATGCCAGGCGCACCGCCAAGCTGTGCAAGGCGCTGGCCGCCAAAGTGAAGAAGGACGTCGGCGAGGAAATCACCGCCATCGTCTCTCCTGCCATCGGCGGCATTATTCCGGGCTATGAGATGGGCCGCCAGATGGGCCTGCCCGCCATGTATGTCGAACGGGTCGATGGCGAATTCCAGCTTCGCCGCAACTTCACCCTCAAGAAGGGCCAGAAGGTGCTGATGGTCGAAGACATCGTCTCCACCGGTGTCTCTTCGCGCGAATGCATCGCCGCGATCAAGAAGACCGGTGCCAAGGTCGTGGCCGCCGCCTGCCTGATTGATCGCAGCGCCGGCAAGGCCAAGGTCGGCGTGCCGCTGATCGCGCTGGCCGAATGGAAGGTGCAGGCCTGGGCTGCCGACAAGCTGCCGCCGCACCTGCGCAATACCAAGGCGGTCAAGCCGGGCTCGCGCGGCCTGTAAATGAAAAGCGAGATCTGATGCGCTTGCGCTTTCCCGTCTGGCTCCTTCTGTCGGCGGTGCTGACCATCGCCTGGTGGACCGCCGCGCCGCACCTGTTCCGTGTTGGCAGCGTGCCGATGGGTCTGGGCCTGCGTCAGGGCGTGCCCATCGCGGTGAACCTCGCCTTGGCTTGGGCGTTCGGCCTGCTGGGCCCCCGCACGCCCGGCCCCGCCTTCGTGGCGGTGGTGATGACGGCGGTGGCGCTGCCCTATGCGCTGCTTACCCTGCTGCTGATCGCGGGCCGGGTCTTCGCCTGACGCGGGGCGCATCTGTCTGCGGCGCGGCTATCCGCCTTGTCCGCTTGCGCTAGGATGCCCATATCGGGCGGACACCGCCGTCCCTTGTCCCAGTTCTTGGGGAGGGGAAGGGGGGAGAGGCGGAAACGGACAAACGAAGATTGGGAAAGTCCATATACTTCAATGACTAGACTTCGCCTTGGCGTGAACATCGATCATGTGGCGACCGTGCGCAACGCACGCGGCGGCGACAATCCCGATCCGGTGCGCGCCGCGCGGCTGGCGCAGGAAGCGGGTGCCGACGGCATCACCGCCCATCTGCGCGAAGACCGCCGCCACATCTCCGACGCCGATATCGCGGCGCTGTCGAAAGCCTTGCGCATCCCGCTCAATCTCGAGATGGCGGCGACCGGCGAGATGCTGGCCATCGCGCTCAAGCACAGGCCGCATGCCGCCTGCATCGTGCCGGAGAAGCGCGAGGAACGCACCACCGAGGGCGGCATCGACGCCGCCGGGCAGTTCGACCGCCTCAAGCCGATGTTGGAAAAGATGGTGGCCGCCGGTATCCGCGTCTCCATGTTCATCGAGCCCGACGCCAGGCAGATCGATGCCAGCAAGGCGCTGGGTGCGCCGGTGATCGAACTCCACACCGGCGCCTATGCCCATGCCAGCGGCGAAGCCCAGGCGCGCGAACTGGCGCGCCTGCGCGAGGCGGCCGCCTATGGCGCCGCGCTGGGGCTGGAGATCCATGCCGGGCATGGGCTCACCTATGACAATGTCGCGCCCATCGCCGCGATCCCGCAGATCGTCGAACTGAACATCGGCCATTTCCTGATCGGCGAGGCGATCTTTGTCGGGCTCAACAACGCGATGGCGCGGATGCGCGGCATGATGCGCGAGGCGGGCCGCGAGGTCGGCTTCGCCAAGGGCGACCGGGCGCCATCATGATCATCGGCCTGGGCAGCGACCTCATCGATATCCGCCGCATCGAGAAGACGCTCGAGAAGCAGGGCGACCGTTTCATCAAGCGTCTCTTCACCGAGATCGAGCAGGCCAAGTCCGAGCGCCGCGCCGGCACCGCGAATGGCCGCGCCGCCAGCTACGCCAAGCGCTTCGCCGCCAAGGAAGCCTGCGCCAAGGCGCTGGGCACCGGCCTGAACCGGGGCGTCTATTGGCGCGACATGGGGGTGGTGAACCTGCCCGGCGGTGCGCCTACGATGGCGCTGACCGGCGGGGCGCTGGCGCGGTTGCAGGCGATCACGCCGCCCGGCCATCGCGCACAGATTGCGCTGACCATCACCGACGACTTCCCGCTGGCCCAGGCCGTCGTCATCATTTCGGCAATTCCTTCAGGGAATTAAGGGCCCGAAGCCGCAACGCGCCTTGACAGGGGCGGCTGGCTGCCGCTTCTGTTCGCCCGTTCCAGAAAGACCGCCCAGATTCCCTTCATGTCCGACGAAACCAAGCCCAAAACCGAGGATTCCTGGCTGGAGCTGGCCAAGACCGTGATCTATGCCGGCGCCATTGCGCTGGTGATCCGCACCTTCATCTTCCAGCCCTTCAACATCCCGTCGGCCTCGATGGAAGCGACGCTGCTGGTCGGCGACTATCTCTTCGTGGAGAAATTCTCCTACGGCTATTCGCGCTACACCTTCCCCTTTGGCGCGGGCCCGGTTGGCCCGGCGCTGCAGGGCCGCTTCCCCGACTTCAAGCCGCCGCGCGGTGACGTCATCGTCTTCAAGTTCCCGCGCGACAATTCCACCGACTTCATCAAGCGGCTGATCGGCCTGCCGGGCGACCGCATCCAGATGCGCGACGGCATCCTCTACATCAACGACAAGGCGGTGCCGAAGATCCGCGTCGAGGACTATGTCGAGACTGTGGACGGGATCGAGAACCGCGTGCCGCAGTTCCGCGAGACGCTGCCCAATGGCAAGAGCTATCTCACGCTCGACCATGAGCCCTACAATCCCGGCGACAATACCGGCGTTTACACGGTCCCTGCGGGCCACTACTTCATGATGGGGGACAACCGCGACAATTCCGACGACAGCCGCATGGGCGTCGGCTATGTCCCGGCCGACAATCTGGAAGGCAAGGCGCTGTTCCGCTTCTTCTCGGTGGACGGTTCGGCCCATTGGTGGGAAGTGTGGAGGTGGCCGCTGGCCATCCGCTATTCCCGCCTCTTCACGCTGATTGACTAGCGTATTTTCGCGGTTCGCGAAAATACGCTAGATTCTTGTAAGGTTGCGGTTCCGGACGGAAAAACCGCTGCACACTTTTCCTGGAACCGCTCCTTGGACTCTCTCGAAGAAAAACTCGGCCACGTCTTTTCCGACAAGGCGTTGCTGCGCCGTGCGCTCACCCATGCGTCCGCCGACGCCGCCGTTTCCAACGAGCGGCTGGAATTCCTTGGCGACCGGGTGCTGGGGCTGGTGGTGGCGGAAAAGCTGCACGGCCTTTATCCCGCCGACGCCGAAGGTGTGCTGGCATTGAAGTTCAACGCCCTGGCGCGCGGCGCGTCCTGTGCCCGCGCAGCGGAAGCCGCCGGCCTGGCCGAGCATCTCATTCTGGCCCAGTCGGAACAGATGAGTGGCGGCCGCGCCAAGCCTGCGATCCTGTCGGGCCTGTGCGAAGCGGTGATCGCGGCGCTCTATCTCGATGGCGGGCTGGATGCGGCGCGGCGCTTCATCGAGAAATACTGGGCAGGCCAGTTTGAAAGCCTGACCATGGAAATGCGGGACGCCAAGACGCGGCTGCAGGAATGGAGCCAGGGCAGGGGGCGCGGCGAAAGCGGCGCACCGGTCTATAGGCTGGTCTCGCGCAAGGGCCCGGACCACGCGCCGCGCTTTACGGTCGAGGCCAAGGTGACCGGCCACGAACCCTCCACTGGCGAGGGCAGCTCCAAGCGCGAGGCGGAGCAGGACGCCGCCGCCAATCTGCTTGCCCGGGTGCAGCCGCAATGACGGACACGCCCACCCGCTGCGGCTTTGCCGCCATCATCGGTGCGCCCAATGCCGGCAAGTCGACGCTGGTCAACGCGTTGGTCGGCACCAAGGTCGCCATCGTCAGTCCCAAGGTGCAGACCACCCGCATGAATGTGCGCGGCATCGTCATGCGCCAGGAAAGCCAGATCGTCTTCGTCGACACGCCGGGCATCTTCCGCCCGCGCCGCCGCCTGGACCGCGCCATGGTCGGCGCCGCCTGGAGTGGGGCGCAGGAAGCCGACGCCATCATCCTGGTGGTGGACGCCGCCGACCTCACCGCCGATGCGAATTCGCCCGCCGCCCGCGACACCAGGGCGATCCTGGCCGGGCTGAAGGACGGCACGAAGAAAAAGACGGCGCTCGTCCTGAACAAGATCGACGGCATGAAGCGCACCGACCTGCTGCCGCTGGTGGAGCAGTTCCATGCGGAAGCGGTGTTCGAGGATGTCTTCCTCGTCTCTGCCCTGAAGAAGCAGGGGCTGGAAGAAGTGCTGGAATGGACCCGCGCCCGCATGCCGCCGGGCCCCTGGCACTATCCGGAAGACGAGGCCGCCGACATGCCCGCGCGCCTGCTGGCGTCGGAAGTGACGCGCGAGAAAATCTACCTGCGCCTGCATGACGAGCTGCCCTATGCCGCCACGGTCGAAACCGAGAAGTGGGAAGACCGCAAGGATGGCTCGGTCAAGATCGACCAGGTGATCTATATCCAGCGCGAAGGCCAGAAGGCGATCGTGCTGGGCAAGGGCGGCTCGACGATCAAGAAGATCGGCGAGCTGGCGCGCACCGACCTGGAAGAGATGTTCGGACGCCGTGTCCACCTCTTCCTGTTCGTCAAGGTGCGCGAGGACTGGGCCGAGCAGCGCGAGCATTACCGCGAGATGGGTCTCGAATTCCCGCCGGACGAGTAGAATGGAATGGTCCGATAGCGCCATCGTGCTCGCCACCCGCCCGCATGGCGAGAATGGCGTCATCATGGAACTGCTGACACGGGAGCATGGCCGCCACATGGGGCTGGTGCATGGCGGCACTTCGCGCCGCACCCGTCCCACGCTGCAGCCGGGCAATACGCTGGATGTGCAATGGCGCGGCCGCCTGGCCGAACATCTGGGCAGCTATACCGCCGAGCTGGCGACGGCCCGCGCCGGGGCGCTGATGGAAGGGCGCGACAGTCTCAAGGGGCTCAACGCCTTCACCGCGATCTGCGGCGCCGCGCTGCCGGAGCGCCAGTCCTATCCGCCTGTCTTCGTCGTGGGCGAAATCCTGCTCGACGCCATGATGGCCTCGGCCCCGTCGCACTGGCTGCCGCTCTATGCGCGCTGGGAAGCGGGCCTGCTGGAGGCGCTGGGCTTCGGCCTCGATCTTGGCGAATGTGCCGCCACCGGCTCCACCGATGAACTGATCTATGTTTCGCCGCGTTCGGGCCGCGCCGTCTCCAAGGCCGGGGCCGGCATCTATGCCAGCCGGCTGTTCAAGCTGCCGGCTTTTCTCAACGGTGACGCCGCATCCGATCCCACGCCGGCTGAAACCCTGGAGGCTCTGCGCATGACCGGGCATTTCCTGCTGGAACGGGTGCTTGAGCCCAATGGCGCGGCAATGCCGCAGGCCCGCATCCGGCTCGATTCCCTGATTGCCGAATCGCGTTAGAACCCGGGCATGGCGACCGCAGCTTTACCTGTTGACGACATCCGCTCCGAACAGCTCGGCAAGGCCCTGTCGGAGCGCTATCTCGCCTATGCGCTGTCCACCATCACCCAGCGCGCCCTGCCGGATGCGCGCGACGGGCTGAAACCCGTTCATCGCCGCATCCTCTATGGCATGGCGCGGCTGCGGCTCGATCCCGGTGCGGCGTTCAAGAAGTCGGCCAAGGTGGTGGGCGACGTGATGGGCGGCTTCCATCCGCATGGCGACCAGGCGATCTATGACGCGCTGGTTCGGTTGGCGCAGGATTTCTCCGTCCGCTATCCGCTGGTCGAAGGCCAGGGCAATTTCGGCAATGTCGATGGCGATAACGCCGCCGCCATGCGCTACACCGAAAGCCGTCTCACCGAAGTCGCCAAGGCGCTGCTCGAAGGACTCGACGAGGATTCAGTCGATTTCCGTCCCAATTATGACGGTTCGGAAGAAGAGCCGGTGGTGCTGCCCGCCGCCTTCCCGAACCTGCTGGCCAATGGTTCTAACGGCATCGCCGTGGGCATGGCGACCTCGATCCCGCCGCACAATGTCGGCGAGCTTTGTGCCGCGCTGGTCGACCTGATCAACAATCCCGAGATTGCCGACCGCAGCCTGTTCAAGCACATCAAGGGGCCTGATTTTCCCACCGGCGGCATTCTGGTCGAAGAACGCGAATCCATCTTCGACGCCTACAAGACCGGGCGCGGCGGCTTCCGCCTGCGAGCGCGCTGGGAAAAGGAAGAAGGAACACGCGGCGCCTGGCAGATCGTCATCACCGAGATTCCCTACCAGGTCCAGAAGTCCAAGCTGATCGAACGCATCGCCGAACTGCTGGAGCTGAAGAAGCTGCCGCTGCTGGACGATATCCATGACGAGAGTGCCGAGGATATCCGCATCGTCCTGACGCCAAAAACCCGCATGGTCGATGCCGAACTGCTGATGGAATCGCTGTTCCGCCAGTCCGACCTGGAAGTCCGCATTCCGCTGAACCTCAACGTGCTCGACAAGGGCACGGTGCCCAAGGTGATGAGCCTGAAGGAGGCGCTGGCCGCCTTCGTCGATCATCGCCGCGACGTGCTGGAACGCCGCTCCAGTCACCGGCTTGCCAAGATCGCTGCAAGGCTGGAAGTGCTAGAAGGCTATCTCGCCGTCTTCCTCAACCTCGACAAGGTGATCAGGATCATCCGCACCGAGGATGAGCCCAAGCCCGTCCTCATCAAGGCGTTCAAGCTGACCGAGACCCAGACCGAGGCTATCCTCAACATGCGGCTGCGCTCCCTGCGCAAGCTGGAAGAGATGGAAATTCGCGGCGAGCATGCCGGGCTGACGCAAGACCAGAAGGAACTCACCCGCCTGCTGGGCTCCGAAAAACTCAAATCGGAAAAGCTCATCGCCGAAGTGCGCGAGATGGACGCCAAGTTCGGCGGCAAGACCGTGCTGGGCAAGCGCCGCACCGAAATCGCGGCGGCGCGCGATGTCGCCGAGATGACGGCGCTGGCCGAAGCCGCCGAGGAACAGGCCAACGCCGTCGCACAGGAACCGATCACCGTCGTGCTGTCCGAAAAGGGCTGGCTGCGCGCGCTGAAGGGCCACCAGGACGAAATCGAGGCGGTGAAGTATCGCGAGGGCGACAAGGGCCGTTACTGGTTCGCCGCCCAGAACACCGACAGGATCATGCTGCTGTCCACCGATGGCCGCTTCTTCACCCTGGATGGCACAAAGCTGCCGGGCGGTCGCGGCAATGGCGAGGCCATCCGCACCTTCATCGACCTGCCGCCGGAAGCCGACATCGCCGCCATGTTCGTGCATGTGCCGGGGCGCAGGCTGCTGGTGTCGGCCACCAGTGGCCACGGCTTCATCACCCCTGAAGACGACGCCATCGCCATGACCAAGAAGGGCAAGCAGGTGCTGAACGTGAAGCCCGGCATCGAGGCGGTGGCCTGCCATGCCGTGCCGGTGGACGCCGATACGGTCGCGGTGATCGGCGAGAACCACAAGCTGCTGCTGTTTCCGCTCTCCGAAGTGCCGGAGATGGGGCGTGGGCAGGGCGTCTTCCTGCAGAAATACAATGCCAGCCACCTGTCCGACGCCATCGCCTACAGGAGCCGGGATGGGCTGAAGGATGGCAATGGCCGCGCCTTCACGGCAACGGAACTCAAGGACTGGAAGGGCGCCCGTGCCCAGGCCGGGCGGCTGGCGCCGCGCGGTTTTTCCAAGGCCGACAAGTTCGCCTCGGATTAAACCTCTCCGCCTTTCCTGCGTCTTCGCACGCGAAGGAGTGGGTGATCCCCAACAGAGTTAACGCTACTCTGTCCCAATACGGGACAGGCGGGCCGCCCTTGCCTATAAATGGGCGTCCACCATGTCTTTCCTGCGCAACATCGCCCTGTGTTTCCTCGATTCGGCGTCGGCTTTCAGCCTGGCGGCGGCCGTGCGGTCACATCCCGGCTTTCGCGGCGCGTTGATGACGCGGGTGCAGGTGTTCGATCAGACGATATGGCAGCCCGCGATGACGCGCGCCCGTGCCGCCGCCGACACGCTGCTGGCCGCGCCCACCTCGGATTCGTGGGTGGTGCTGATGCTGGCGCCGCCCACCGCCGCCGATGAGCGGGCCGTGGCGCGGGTGGAAATCCTGCCGCCGGTCGAAAGGCCGGGCATCATCGGGCGCGCGCCCGAAGTGCTCGATACCCCCATCGTGATCGCGCCGACACTGCCCGCCATCCGCCTGCCGCCGGAACGCCAGGCCTCGGCCATCCAGATCGTGCCGGTGCAGCCCGCACCGCCGAAGCGCCGCGCCGTGTCACCCAGACGCTGACGCGCGAACAGGCCCGCGCCCGGGTGCGGCTGATCGCCAACCTGTCGAGCGACATGCGGCGCAACTTCGATCTCTTCCTGTTCGTCAGCAAGGCGAAGGAAGGTCCGCTGGCGCAGCGCATGTTTGTCTTCAAGAAGGAAGCCGGCGATATCAGCCTGCTGTATGACTGGGCCGCCTCGACCGGGCGCGAGCAGCAGGAAGTCAATGCGCGTGGGCAGGCCAGCTTCACCGGCACGCCCGCCGGTTTCTACCAGCTTGATCCAGCGCGCATGTACACGCGCTATCGTTCCTATAGCTGGGACCAGCCCATGCCCTATGCCATGTTCTTCAACTGGCGGCGCGAAGGTATCCAGACGGGCCTCGCCATCCACGCCGCCGAAGGCACACACAGGCTGGGCATGCGCGCCAGTGCTGGCTGCGTGCAGTTGTCGCCGGAGAATGCGAAGACGCTCAACGAACTGGTGCGGGCGGAATATCACGGCCAGGTGCCGCGCTTCTCTGTGGATCGCAACGACACGATGAGCAACCAGGGCCGCTTCGCCAAGGCCGCCGATGGGGCCTTGCTCATGGCATCAGGCCATCGCGTGCTGATCAATATCGAGAATTATTCAGGACTGGGCGACGACTCGATTGCTGACGTGATGTTCTAGGCTCGAGCCCGGCAGCATAGCCGCCGGGCGACCCGCCGCATCCGTCAGCTTCCTTTCCACTCCGGCGCGAAGCGCCAAGAACGGGGAAGGTGTCGCAACGAGGTGTCTGCCTCTTGGCAGGCCCGAGTTGCTACGGATGGGGGTTCAACAAATCGCCTAAGCGTGGCCGGTCACCAGCCAAAGAATAAGTATGATTGGCAGCGGGATGCCGATGACCCAGAGTAGAGCAGAACGCATAATGACCTCCCGGTAATATCCGGGGAGGTAACAGGCCACGCCGCAGGAAGTTCCCGTTAGCCGCGCCGCAACTCATAGAGTGCAATCGCGGCTGCGTTGGAAACGTTCAGGCTCTCCATCCCGCTGATGGGGATGAAGGCGGCGACCTCGCAATGTTCGCGCACCAGGCGGCGGATGCCGTCGCCTTCCGAGCCCAGCACCAGCGCCACGTCACCATCGGGAATCGCGGCGGACAGCGCCTGTGCCCCGTCGGACGACTTATCATTTGGCCGCTCCCCCTCTCGGGGACGCTCCAGTGCGATGCGCCAGAAGCCGTGGGCGGAGAGCTGGTTCAGCGCGCGGGCGATGTTCACGACTTCGACATAAGGGATCGTATCCAGGGCGCCCGACGCCGCCTTGGCCAGCGCGCCCGACTGGGGCGGGGCATGGCGGTCCTGCACCACCACGGCGGTGACGCCGAACGCGGCGGCGCTGCGTAGGATCGCGCCGACATTGTGGGGGTCGGACAACTGGTCCAGCACCAGCACCACGCGGCGGCGGCCATTGGCGGGTTCTTCCAGCAGGATATTCAGGTCGATGGCGGGGAGGGGGAAGGCTTCCAGTGCCACGCCCTGATGCACTGCGCCGGGGGGCAGCAGCCGGTCGATGTTGCCCGGCTCCATGCTCTCGACCCGGACGCGGCTGAGAAGTTCCGGCCCGATGGTCTCCGCCGCCCGGGGGGTCATGACGGCGCGGCCCAGCCTGCGGTCGGGATTGGCCAGGGCGGCCATCACGGCATGCAGGCCATAAAGCCAGTTTTCGGGTTTGCCGGGCCGGGGCGGCCGGGGGGCGCTGGGACGGTCGCCGCCGCCCGGCTTTTGGCCCGCCGGCTTGGGATAGAAATGGCGGCGATCCTTCTGGCTGCTCTTGGACGGAGCCCCCTTGGAATGACCCTGCGAAGGGCCGCCCTTTGCGGAACCGTGGGACGAGCCCTTGGATAGGCCTTGGGGAGAGCCCTTGAACGGCCCTTTCGCAGGCCGCTTGTCCGTCGTTCTGGACGCCCCTGGGGTGCGGCCCTTGAACGGGCCTCTGGAGGGGCCCTTGGTCGGGCCTTTGCCGGGTGGTTTGGAGCGCATGGCAGGGGCTTATAAAGAAGCGTGGCGTGGGGTAAAGTGCATGCGACCGGCCGGACAGGCCGGAAGGGGATCGCGGGGCTGGAATCCAGCCTTTTTTCGCGACGCAGGGCTTTTGTCCTCCACTCTTGACACCCCGGCCCGACCTCACCATAACCCCCGGTTCGCAGCCCACCTTTGGAGGCATGATTTTCGCTCGCTCGGCCACGCAATGCGGGCGGACGCCAGCCGGTGACAGGGTTCAACCCTTTGGTTCCATTGGATAAGAATTAGGGGGAATGTCCCGAGCGGCAAAGGGGGCGGATTGTAAATCCGCTGGCTATGTCTTCGTAGGTTCGAGTCCTACTTCCCCCACCATCTTTGCCCCGTCAGGGGCGCGGCAGGTCCGAGTAGCAAACGCGACGAAGCACTTGAGCAGGAACAATGAAGTCCACTTACGGCAGGGCAGGACGAGAGAGACTGGAGTGCGTGAAGGACGGGCGGGTGTAGCTCAATGGTAGAGCAACAGCCTTCCAAGCTGATGACGAGGGTTCGATTCCCTTCACCCGCTCCAACAGTTTAGGCAATGGCGGCGCAAGCCGGACACGAAGACAAGAACAAGGATTTCAGTTATGGCCAAGGCAAAGTTTGAACGTAACAAGCCGCATTGCAACATCGGCACGATTGGTCACGTTGACCACGGCAAGACGTCGCTGACGGCAGCGATCACGAAGGTTCTTGCGGAGACGGGCGGC
>Ga0114970_10000107_pt1 | contig 52896 bp, 68 predicted proteins | sample M_140205_XF_Meta_FD_87030 | JGI IMG/M metagenome (GOLD analysis project Ga0114970, IMG submission 87030) | Freshwater microbial communities from Lake Montjoie, Canada to study carbon cycling - M_140205_XF_MetaG | ecosystem: Environmental > Aquatic > Freshwater > Lake | place: Lake Montjoie... | reverse complement strand
CAATGATAATCTTCAAGGCTTCTTTAATCTTCTCACGACATGCACTTGGTGTCGATGATTTAATTGCCTCAAGACCTTGAATCTTGATTTGTGGTTCAGCATATTGAACACCTTCAGAATTATGCACATGAAGAATGTATCTTTTCTTAGCAGTCCAGATTGCTTTGTCTGCTAAAACCTCTCTCTTCATTTGCATTTTTTGTTCGTATGCGTGAACATAGTCAGCAAGTTTCTGATAACTTTCATCAATAGACGGTTGAATTTTATCTTCACAGACACGATCCATGAAGGAGATGAGATTGTTAACATCTCCTGTTTTCGAATATACCTTATCAACAAGCGGACCAAGATTGAGATAAATCGAATCTGTGTCTGAGGCGAGAACATAATCAACTTCATTTGTTTTTAATAATTTATTCATGTATTGATTGATGTGATTTTCAATCCATCTAATACTTAGTTGACCTGCTAAGGTAATACCTTCAGCTTGTCTCACATCAAAGAACCTGAAGTATTGACTACCCAAAGCACCATAAGCAGAATTCAATCCAACTTTTTTAGCCAATTGAAGATTCTTGTATCTCGAAATGTGATTGCTCAATTCTTTTTTTATTTCAAGATTCGTTTCAACTTCATACTTCTGCTGTGCCTCAATCATACTTTTCTTGTAAATCACACGACCATTGTAAATTCTTTCCATAATGTCTGGAAGAAAGCCTTTGATATCTGTACGAAAGAATTGACCGTTTGGTGTCAAAGTTACATCTTTTAATTTTGATGTGTCAATTTGACATGTCAAAAGTTTTTCAACTGTAACACCTTGGGCAATAATTTTACGCATCTCTGGTGTATAATCACGAGGTTCTACCAAAGTCTCTGGAGAGATATTGTATTGCATAATCAAATGCGGATACAAACTGTTCAAGTCAAACGATGCGACATATTCATGTTTACCTAAGTGTGGGTCTTTAACATATGCACCTTCATAGGCAGTGTTTTTTGAAGATATTTTCTTTGGCGGAACAATGATATTCTTTGCACGAAGATGATTAAATGTGATTGTATCCCACATACGAACTTGTGTAAAAACATCATCATAATTAACCTTGTTGTCATAAGCCAAAGTCAATGCCATATCAATCAAGCGGCCTTTAGCATTCAAGTTTTCTACAAGTTCTACATCTCGAATGTTGTACTCAATGAACAACTGAAAGTTTTCACGATACAATGCTTGCAAGCTATCATACTCATCGTATGAAATCTTTTGACCAACTTTCTCAACTTGTGCAATGTGGTCTAAACGATATGATTCTTGTGAAGAATTTGGTGCATACTTACGAAACAACTGTAAATAGTCCAATGTTGGCAGACCAACCAAGTCATAAATTTTAGTTGTCTTACCATAGAAGGTTTCTTCACGAACCGTTATCAGACCCCAAGGAGAAAGTTTTCTCACTTCTTTATCATCAAAAAGTCTTGAGATTCGATTGTGCAGATATGGTATATCGAAGTTTTTGACATTCCAACCAGTCAATGCATCAGGATAATGTTTCTGCCAGAATTCTATAAATCTTGAAAGCAGAGACAACTCATCTCGACATTGTGTATAGATGATATCATCACGATGTGGTTTGAAGTCGCCACATGCAAATACATAAAATTTTGGATCATTAGAAAGTTTAACTGTGATTGCAGTCACAGGTTCAGATGCCAGTGATGGTTCAGGAAAACCATTCTCAGAACCAACCTCAATATCAAGATAGGCTACACAAACATCTTGAACATTCCATTCAATAGTTTCTTCTGGATGTTCATCTGAAATGTAAACATATTCGTAACGATTGTTACCATAGATTTCAAAGCTATCAACACCTTCATATCTTTTCACAAAGTCACGGGCATCACGAATACTCTCAAACTTCATAGGTTCGAGATAGTCGCCTTTGAGGGTTTTAAATTTTGTTTGTTTTTTAGCAGGTAAAAACAAAGTCGGCGTATAAGGAATTTTTTCTTTTATACGCCGACCGTTCTCTACGCCACGATAGAGAATGTTGTTACCTACACAGTTTACGCTAGTGTAGAATTTGCTCATTCAGTTATTGTATCATTATTTAGGGATAGATGTGGCAATTTGAATACCGCTACCAAACACAGAATTGTATTGATTCTCTAGTTCAACCACTGGTGTCGTGATGCAAAGAATGTCGTTACGGTGAAACGATATTCCTGTTTTGAATTCAGCACAGTAGTCTAAGAAAGGAGAGAAAGCCATGCCGCCTTGGTCTTGGGCACTCTTTGGAGGAATCACAACAACTTGAACAGGTTGTTTGATTTTGATTGTTTCATTACTAACATCAACATCACCTAAGATGGTATGGTTTGTTTTGAAAGTGATTAGCAATATCTTGTTCATGCAAGACTCACTTTCGTGCCTGCATCAAGCACGGCTAAGGTTACCCAACGCTTGGGTACGAGCATTTCTCTACCAGAGAAATCATTCATGTTCACTGTTGGGTCAGGAACTCGACCAATCAACTCGACCATATTGTCGAAGTCACGAAGAACCAAATCGTACCGGTCTGCACGAGGAAGTTTCTTTTCGATTGCAATTTTCTTAGCAATTTCAAAAATATTCATATTCTCTTTCATATCATTAACATCAAAAAAACATTATAACATAGTTCATGTTAGAATGCAATAGCTATGTTAGATTATTACCTAACATATTCTTTCAAGTCAGGAGGTTTCCATCCTTCTGGCTTCAAGATTTTACCGTCTGCACGGCGCATCACTTTACCAGTTGCTTTATCAACTTTTGCAAAATTAGATTTGGCAACTTCATCCCAAGCCTGTGACACTTTGAATTTTTTCATGTGACAGTAGCCTAGGATGACCCAAATCATATCTACACATGCATCTAGTTGTTCAACATTATCTTTATCAAGAAGTGCTTCCTTAAACTCATTAAACTCTTCTTCAATTAATTTTGCATAAAGTTCAGCATTTTCTTCTGAAGAATGTTGTTCACATGCAAGTTGAAATACATGAACATCTAGTGGCATGTTAGTCATACTATAGTACCTGTAAATTATTGTTCCAATGTTTTGTTCGGTCTTCAAGACCAATAGTACCACCATTGATTCGTTTAGTCATCAAGGTAATATCTTTCTTATCTGCAATCTCATTCAATCCATTCTTCTTCCAGAACCAACATGCAGATTCAATTGCACCTTCTAGTGTTTCAAGATATGCGATAGTCTCATCAATAGTCTTACCGATATCTTTTGCAAATGCAGTATAGTTATCATGTCCAGTCAATTGAATTGCACCACGACCACGGTACTTGTAACCATCACCAGATGCCTCATTACCATTACCCATACGAGATGCATAAACACGATTAGCAATCATCTCTGGCTTGCGTTCATATTTTGCGGCAGTCGCATCATCAGGAAAGTACTTACCAAATGTTCCACGAAGACCTTTAGCACCATAATTCAAATTCTCTTTTAGAACAGTGAAGTCTAAAGATTCATGTCCACATTGTGCTAGAAAACCAGCAACTCTTTCTTTAGTGTTTATCTGATACTTCTCAAACACTTTATTGAATGCGTTCAACAGACCTGCATGGTCTTTGTTATTTGGTACGCACTTTTTTAGTTTTTCCAGATTTAGTTCGACCATCTCTTTTGTCCTTTGTTAGATTTTTTATGAATACTTTTCCATCTTTCAATTTATAATCTAAAGTATCACCAATCTCCCATCCTAATTGTGTTACCAATTCATCTGGTAGTTCGACAATAGCATCACCGTTATCGCATATCTCAACGACCTTTGTAGTATATATCTTACTCATACTTGTTCCACCTCAATACCTGAATATTTGAGAAATACGACACCAGCAATATCCCTATAAGTGTTACGATATAGAACACTGCTAATACCACTTTGGTATATAAGTTTGGCACAGTCCAAACATGGAGCATGGGTAATAAACATAGTAGCACCCAAACCAGATTCGGTAGATTTAGCAAGTTTTGCAATTGCATTTGTTTCAGCATGAAGCACCTCTGGTTTAGTTACTAATGTTGGATTACCTTTTAAATCCAATCCATGATATTCTTCACATTCGTTTGTCCATCCAGATGGCATGCCATTGTAACCGATTGATATGATGCGGTCATCTTTCACAACAATGGCACCAACATGAAGTCTTTTTGCAGTCGAGCATTCAGCAAATATTTCTGCTGTCTTCATGTATGCATCAATTAGTTTAGGCTTCATTCTTATCTTTGCGAGATTTACCAGATTCACGCTTTGCTTTTTCACCAGCAAGTTGTGATTGAATCATCATTCTTTTGAATTCATTGCGTTCACTGTCATTCACAATTGAACACATCATTCTCTTAGTTGTTTTCGATAGTCGAAAATTTTTATCAGGTTTTAACATCAGTCCCATAGCCCTTCATAATATTTACCAAACAAACGAAAGCCGTTTGTAATTCTTTTCTGAACCACTTTCATACCTTCATAATCACATTCGTATGTATGATTCGGTCCATCAATCCACTCATACATTGTTGCTTTACCATTATCATCCCACTTGCAAGCAACAGTCTTTTTATCCATTTTACCAGAACGAAACTTCTCTTCCCATGAATCATCAATTTTACATTCAAAAGAAAAAATCATCTCATCAAGTACCCAATCCCAGCGTTTGAAATGATTGTCATCAGTGTCCCATTCATTTTCTTTTGCTGGCGCTGAAGTAGATTTCAATTCTTCTGGAACATCTTCATCATCAACATAAGGTGCACCATGTTTACTTTCTTTCAACTGTTTCAACATTGGCAGAATGATATCTGCTAATGTGTGGTCCATTGACCAAGTATCGTATCTGTCAATCTTCACATAGTTGATTTGTGGATGAACAAAATCGAGAAACTTAGACCACGCACCACAAATTGGAGTTAGAAAATTAACCCACTTATCATACTTGTGACCAGGAACTTCTTCATGGTTGTAAAACACATCATCATCTTTCTCCCAAAAACAAACAGTCTTCAGAATAGTGTATGGTGATACCCAATGATTACGATAACCGCTTTTGTAGATTTTCATTCTTTATAATCAATCTTGTTAATAAAGTCCAACTTCTTTTCTTCAGACCAAGAAGCAATATAATGATTGTCCTTATCGAACAATCTTAGGTATTCTTCTTTTGAAATTTCACGAGAACTGAAAATCGATTCATCGATATGCTCTTGTGAAAATTCTTTGAAAGAATCATTGCCTCTTTCCATAATGACTTCATCATGTGAATGAGACTCTTCTTTAGCCTCAACAACATAACGCATACGAAACATCGAAACAGTCTCAACAATATATAACGGCATTATAACATCCTTATCAAACCAACAAAATCAATACTTACTAACAGAAGGTAGTTAGCAAGCATCCCAAAAGATTTCCTAGTCCAAGCAGACCAAGCGTACATAGCACAACCAGTAATCCATATAGGATAGAGAACAAGTAAGGGTGGATGTGGTACCGTGGCAGCCATCGTAATGCTACACCCGATAGATATAGCCCAAGCAAGCAACTCAATAAAAAAGCGAAAACGATTGCTAGTATAGTCATTACGGATCCATTCGAAAGTAGGTCTAAACAAATCTATCATACTTCAACAGTCCTCAATTCAAATGAATCAGCACGACTTTCGTAATTGATGTAGCCACGAGGGTTACACACAACACGGGTTGAGCCAATCATATAGTCAAAGTCTTCATGCGTATGCCCATGAGTCCACAATTTGATTTGTGGATGTGCTAAGATGAATTCATTTAAGTCAGTAGAGTAACCACCATTCATCAATGTATCATGTTGATAGCGAGGATGAGTGGATGCTTTGCTCGGCGCATGATGACCAACAACTACAAACTTCTGGTCGAACTTACCTTCAATCACAGTCTGAATATACTGCACAAATTTCTTGTGGTCTTCAACTGCATCTTCTGGAGAAAATGTTGAAGGCTCAGATTTTCTTTTGTGACCAATCTCAATGTAACCACCACCTTCTTTAGTAAGATACTTACCACCATTATTACCATCTTCAGTGTACAATGGATTCTCTTCATAGATTGGAACTTTACGCTCAATCATACGATTAGAATTGCTCACACAACGGAAGTCATTCATCATTCTACGAATGTGATACAGTGTCATCTCATCACTGTTATTCATGTCAGTCCACAGTGTACCACCAACAAATGTCACTTCATCAATTGTCTTAACTTCTTTGTCAAGCAAGTAAACATTGCTCAACATGTTAGACTCTAACATTGATTTGATTTTGTTTCCGCTTGTTGCAAAGTCACCATTGTAGTGTTCATGGTTACCCATGATGTACACTACATGTGGAAATTGAAACGAACATCTTTTGAAGAAGTCGGTAACACGATTGCTACGAGCACCTTCTAGGATGTTGTGTGGGTCAGGTCGACCAATGTCTGCGGCAACGCAAATGTCGCCACTGAGAATAAGAACATCGGCATTGTTATCATTGTTGATAAACAAGTCACCGAATTCTAAATGTATATCTGATGCGATTGAAATTTTCATAATGTAAGTATAACATAAAAAAATAAGTTGTGGGGCAAAGATGGGAGCCAAAAGGCTCCCAACAATTAACTTACTGTTTCAGAAAGTAATTGTTTTTTGGTAAAATTGAGTTCTTTGCTTAACTCAATTTTTCTTGGTTTCTTATGCTCAGGAATTACATTCTCTAAAGCAATTTTAAGAATACCATCTTTGAATTGGGCACCACGAACCTCAATACTTTCACTCAGTCTAATCGACTTGGTAAAAGAACGAGTAGCAATGCCACGATACAAATATTCCACTTCTGTTTGGTCTCTCTTTTCACCCTTAACGACTAGTGTGCCGTCTTGAAGTTCAACATCAATTTCATCTTGACTGAAACCAGCAACAGCCATTTCAACGACATACTTGCTGTCATCGATTTTGATGATGTTGTGTGGAGGAAAAGATGTATTGCGTTGTGGTGCAGTACCTTCAACAAGTTTTTCTAACTCATTGAACAGGTGGTCGAAACCAACAAATTGTGGATATAGTGCTGTTAAGCGTGTCATAGTTTTCTCCTTTTAAGCGAGTTACAAAATTAGTGACCCCGAAGGCATCACATTTCTATTTATCCTGGACCTCAAAGGCATTCAGGTTAACTAGAAATTCTCTTTGAGGATTTTCTTCTTTGAAAACCCTAACAAATACTATGTTCTCTGACGATACAGTCTCTTTGATATTTCTTGCATAGACAATATCACCCGAGTATCTGTTCTTCAACTTCACAATTTTTTCTTTCACATTTTTCATAATAAAATCTCATATCAGTAATCGGTTTTCTTTTTACCGATGTTGTATTTAGTGACCAACTGCCATTCATCTTTCTCTTTGAATGAGATAATTTTTATCTGATGCAGAGGTGCAATGTTGTCTGTCATTACTTGTCGATTGACAATCTTAACAAGACCCCACTCTTCTAACAAATTGGCGATAGCATTTCTACGAGAAATATCATTATCATCAATAGTAGCCTCTTTACCATCTAAGGCAAAAAGTTCTTTAAAGTGTACAATATAATATTGTCCCTGTTTGTGTAGAATATGACAAGATTGATACAGGACTTTTTCTTTGCGTGAAGATACCCCAATACGGGTTAGTGTTTCTCTTACTTTTAAAAAATCATCCTGCTCTTTCAATGTCACTTCAATGAAGCTGTTCAAATCATTCATTTTCCGCCAATATCCGTTTTTGTTTTTAGTTCTTGGATTTGTTCATCACTAAGAAGGCGAAGTGCCTCACGGGCTTTGGAATTTGAATAGCCGAAGATTATCTTGATACATTCTATATCTTCACTTTTTTCAGATTTAGCCCACTTGGTGAAAGGTCTTTTGCGAGACCTAACGGTATTTAGTAAAAAATCATTTTGCATTTTGGCATCTACATGATGCCTCAAGTTCATCTCATTTGCGAACAGAATGCAGTCTTTATGGTATGAAAGTGAACGATTAGTCAGAAACGGAACATACTCTTTCTCTGTAAGGTCATCAACAATTAACTGCTGTTTACCTTGCAAAATTTGGTTTACAAAGTCGAATGGTGTCATGGTCAGTACTTTGAAATAGTGTACTTACGCATCTCATCCATGTACTCATCAGAAACTTGCTCGACTGGAACAACAGCATCTTGTACGATGTTAACCAAAAGCATTTCACGACCATCTTTGGTATTGTATTTTCTAATCAAAAACTCTTGCGGGTTCACTTTGAAAATCCAACCTTCCCACTTATATGAATGAGAAGGAGCCGGCACTGCTACAAAATACAACTCATCTACACCACGACACTTCTTCAGTTGATTGGGTTTGAATGTGAAAGCGTTTTGCATGATAAAAGGAACTTGAGTCTTCACCTCAATCTTCTTACCATCACACACTAAATCTTTTTCTCTATCATACGGGTCGATTGATTCTTCAACAACAAGACCTTGTCTACTGAGATAGTTGACAACAATCTTTTCGCCCATACGACCTAACCAATCCATCTTCTGTTCGTTGTTCATACAAACTCACAATCTGCCATGATTTCAATTAGACATGCCACCACATTGATTTCAGTGTCGGCAACGAATGCATTCTTGTATTGATAGTCAGCGAGAATCAATACTGCACGAGGAATGCTTTGTGGTTTTATCGAATCATAAAGCGAGTCATAAATTTTACGAAAGAAAGTTGTTGGGTCAATATCATTGCTACCAACCCATTTACGAATTGATGTAAAGTCTTTCTCTTTCATAAACTTGATGATTTCAGAAATTGAAACATCTTGAATCTGAGCCAGAAGGCCTGTATCAATCTTTCCAAATTTAGAATATCGTTGTAGTTCATTCAGTACACGGCGAAAGTCTGGAAAGTGTTTCTTGACGATTTCAACAATTACCTTGTCTTCATATTCGATGTGTTCTTTCTCACCAAGAATGTTTTGAATTCTCTTAAAGAAAAGACCAGCCATCTTAGCCCGTTCACCATTCTTCAAAACAAATTCAACCACAGCACAGCGAGAGTGTAATGGCTCAATGATTTTGTTTTTATAGTTACATGTAAAGATGAATGAACAATTAGAAGAATACTCTTCAATTGCATTACGCAAAATTGCTTGTGCGTTTGGTGTCAGATAGTCAGCCTCATCGATGATGACAACTTTACGACCACCTGCCATCGACATTGATGATGCATAATTTCTGATTTTGTAACGAATAGTGTCAACACCATTCTCATCAGAGCCATTGATAATCATGTAGTCACAACCAATCTCTTCACACATGGCTCTTGCAATTGTAGTTTTACCTACACCTGCACCACCAGTCAAAAGAAGATTAGGTATGCTACTCTGTTTAACATATTCCTGAAATGGTTGTTTCAACCTATCAGGAAGGATACACTCTTCAACCGTCTTAGGGCGATACTTCTCCACCCATAACATATGTTCTAACATTCAAATTCTCCATAATAAAATAATTCATATCAAGATTCAATAGCAACTCTGTGCCATTCATCACCAATTTTCATCCACAGGCGATTGTCTTTACCAACAGTCATAGAAACACGGTGAGTGACTTCTTGGCTCCAACCATTTACATAGAATGTATGTTGACCCATAGTTGGTTCTGGTGCTTTAGGTTTCTCACCATATGCACCTGTAAACTGAATTGATGTTGCTTCTTTTGGTGGTGCAAGATGACTAATGTCTTTATGTTCATTAGCCATTTCTTTCACCTGTTTATAAGATGCGACACCTACAGCAAAGGCACCAATGATGCCTGCACCTCTTATAAAGTTGCGTCTATCATTCATTTGGAAAAGGCCAATTCATTTCAGATTCAATCTCTTTGATACGAGATTCTAACACAGAAATTGCTGTATTGAAATGTCCAGTACCTTCTTCATCTGGTCTGTATTTTGTTTGTAATACAGAAATTTCTTTTCTCAAAACAACTAAGTATTGAGATTTATCTGTCCAAGTTTTTATTTCACCCATGATTATGCGCCTTCAAACTTTGAACCGTTTTCGGTTGCAAGCCAATATTCAATCTTACGATTCTTGTTCTTGAAGTGTGCAAGACCTTTAGATGAAATCTGTACATCATATGCACCAGTGATGACCTTTGACATGTTCTCTGTCTTAAAGATGATACGATAAACATCACCATTACCTTTACCAACTTGTAAAGAGTCACTGTGTGCGGCATCATTCTGCAAATCTAGTGTAGAGATACAAACATCAGTACCATCACTTTCAATAGCAATATGTGGGGAACTCAAAACAGATGCTACACGATTAACCCATGTGAAATCTTCTTCAGACAATGCTAATGTGATTTCTGGTGTTGGAAGAACGATGTTCTTCTCAGGTGGTGTTTTAATCATAGTAGGCTCACAATAGCGATACTTGATTTTGCTACGACCTTTGTTGCTGACAATCTTGACTAACTTGTCTTCAAATTCAAACTCAGGTGTTTCTTTAGACAGAGACACTACAGAAAGAAAAGTGTTCAGTTCATAGATACCAAAGTCTTGAGGAAATGAATCATCAATAGTTGCCTCAGCGAGAATCGTTTTCTGTGAAGAAACCGTTCTCAATACATTACCTTTTTTGAAGAAAAGACCCGAATTGATATTCGCATAATTCTTCAACACATCCATTGTGTTATTGGACAATTTCATATTTAACTCCATTCAAAAATAACATTATAACAAACTACCTAAAAAATTGCAACATGCTTTTCACTTCATTGCCTAAGTCTTGCACGGTGCGATTATTTTCAATCACATAATTGAATTCAGAACCAATCCAGTCCCATTCCGATTTGTGAATCCCTTTATCAGCCATACCCATGATTGCAGATGAGAAACCTTGATTAGCATCCTCTGCAAGAGAATACCATTCTGGTTCTGGACCTCTTCTTATTCGTACTACAACTCCACCATTGTCTTGAATGTATTTGATTTCGTTTTGAAACCTAACATCAGTCACTACAACATCTTTGTTTTTTGCACGATTAAGAAGAGATATTACCCATAGGTCTTTGTGAAAAACATTTCGACCAGCCTCAGTTCCCATTAGTTGCAATGCTAGTCTTGGTGTAAATTCATATCCAAATTTTTCACTCCAATATGAATCAGACTTTTCACGCCATGAACGAGAGACCTCAGTGTCACCTTCCAGTAACTCCCGAGGCCATCCGAACATTACAGCAACAGCATCCTTTAAAGGTTTTGCAAAAGAATCTTTTATAAAACCTTGTTCAACTAATAAGTCTCCAACAGTTCCTTTACCTGAACCTATGAAACCTACTAAACCGATAATCATAGTTTACCGGTAAGTTCAGCTACTTTAGGCATGTCACCAGTGAAGGCATATGTTCCAATATGCTGAGTTTTCATCCATGGACATAACCAAATCTCACCACCCATCTTACGCCACATTTGGCAGAACATATAATCTTCTGAAAGATATCTGTCTGTGCCACCACCAGTGATTGACTCTTTCGAATCGATTACTGTATCGAAGTAAGCATGAATGTATCTTGAACCATCAAAGTTCGATTGTCCAACATGGTCAGGTTTGTATCTGATATTTGGATATTCGATTGCCATCTTATCGAACACATGGCGCTTAACTAACATGTAGCCAGTACCAATCTCCATCACCTCAAGTGGTTCTGTTACTTGAAATTGTGAAGTTCCTTTCACAACATTGAAAACATATTCACCAACAAGTTTCTCTAGTTCACGAGGATTCATGTTAGGATGTTTACGAGCCGCCTCTGCAACATTACCCCAATTGATAGATTTCTTAGGGTATGGTCCACCAATAACATCTTTATCTAATGCTAACAGTGCAACTACATCTTCTGGATTGTAGTGTACATCAGAATCGATAAAAAGTAAATGGGTGTAGCCTGAGCGAAGAAATTCATCTACCAAATAATTTCTTGCACGAGTGATTAGTGATTCATTGAATAGAAAAGAAAACTTAGTTTCGATTCCATATTTACCTAATGTAGTTTGTAAGTCTAAACAGGATTTAATATACATCCCATGAGCCATACCTCCGTACATTGGTGTTGCAATAAACACTTTGTGATTTTTCAAATCTTCAACTTTAACTTGTATTTCCATAATGTTCCTATGATAAAAAGAGGTGTCACTTTTATGTATGTGACACCTCTTTCATTTTCAGGCTTTTTTAGGCAAAAGCACTTGAGCCCATAACTGCATAAGCAGTTGCAATCATAGCACGAGTTGGATTACCCAAACGGTATGTGGTACCGCTTTTAGTTTTGTTGGTATAGATGCTGTAGCCTTCTGCACGGAGTTCTTGAACACGAGCAGGCAATCTAGCAACACCGAAACGGCGCTGAGCCTCGGCTTCAGTCAAGGATTTACCTGTGCTGAAAAACTGTACCAATTTTTCGTTTTGTGATTTAGTCATAATTAACCTCATTAATGTAAGTCGCACTTTTCAAAATATAACCTGAGAGGCGACATATCTCTCAAGATGTTAGTATTATAATAGAAAAAGACCCTTTGGTCAAGGGTCTTTTCGGTTAAGGTGTATTGTTTACCTTAGAAAGGAACTTCATCACCTTTGTATGAAGGTGCAGGTACCGTCACTTCAGGAACAGTGTTAGACATATTCACACTTGCATCCACTTTGGTATACAAGTCAAGGAAGGATGCTTTCGTATCTTCATCGAAACGATTCAGGCAATACTGAATTGCTTTGATACGGTCACCAAAGATACCATATGCTTTCGCAATATGCACAAGGCGGCGAGTAGAAATCACTTCATCACAACCACCATCTTCAAAGGTTTTGCGAATTGCATCAGCCCATGTAACAAGGTTGTCAGCAAATTCATCATCGGCACGACCTTCACTCGACAATTCTTTTTTGACAATTTTCTTTTCAACAGTGTTAGGAGCCCAACCTTGTTCGAAAGTAATTGGGAATCGTTCAAGGAAGGCTTCGTTCATAACATTGGTGAACATGAAACGACCATCATCTGAACCTTTACCTTTTGTATTTGCAGTAGCAATGATAGTGAAACCTGCGGCAGGCGCAATCACTTCATTTTTCTTCTTCAAAAGGAACGGCTTGCCTTCAAGGACACGCTGAAGGCATGAAAGGTTTTGAGCACCATAATCAATTTCATCGATACACAAAACAGCACCTTGGCGAGCCGCAACAGTTACAGGACCATCACGCCATACCATTTCACCATTCATCAAAACATAGTTACCGAGCAAATCACTTTCATCGGTTTCAGGAGTCATTGAAATACAAACAAATTTGCGTTTCAATTTTGCACACACTTGTTCAACGGACATGGTCTTGCCGTTACCAGATTGACCAGTGATAAACACAGGATAGAATTTATTCGAACCGATGATACGATTCAAATCTTCAAAGTTACCAAAAGGAACATAATTTGAATACAGAGTAGGAACCAGATTCATCTGTTCCATGTCAGTGACAAGGTTTGTAATTTTTTGCATTGTACTAGGTGCAGGTGATTGTACTGGCATCTGCAAAACTTGTGCAGTCAGATTCACTTGTGCAGTGGATGCTGGAGCCACAATCGTATTAGGAACTTTATACAAACCACGACCAAGGCGGTTCTCTTCTTCTTTTGTAAACCATTGCGGAATTTTCATTCCGTTGGCATCACAAATTGTTACTATTTCTTTAATTGTGATACTGGTCTGACCAGTAGCGGCAATCAAACTCAAAAACTTATCACGGTTATCACTTCTAGACATAATAAAAACCTTTCAACATCAATTAATCAAACTACAGTATACTTCAAAATCTACCTTTTGTCAAGTCTTTTTTTGTTGTATTTTTACAACACTTTCAGACTGCAATTTGTTCGATAAATCTTGAGACAAGGACACGGCTCACTTGTTTCTTTTTAGAGAATTTAATAAAAGCGGTAGCAAGTTTATTGGATGTAATCTTGCCTTCAACTTCAATAGAATCTTCTTCAACAGATAACTCAGAGCCGCCAGGAATCAAATAGAAACGATTGTAGCCTTTGGTATATGATTCAAGAAATTTTTGCTTACGCATCACTTTGCCTAATTCACCAGCCTCAAACATTTTTTGATTGTATATGTGTTGTGGAACATTATTACTCTCCATCAACTTCTCACCTTTTTCATTTTCATAGTACTTGTAAACAGCATTTTTAATTGCACTATTTTTTGAAGTAGTTATGTAGAAACCAACAACTTTTGAATTGGTTGTTTGTTGCAACATTTCCATGAGACTAATTGTCACTCCACGATATTCGTTGATTGGAACTTTAGTCTGAAATTTACTTTTTTGTTCACGCAAAATGAGATTATCATTAGAGTAGAATCTATCATAATAAGTTTCATTGTGAACAGCATTACAAGAATCTGAATCACCGTCATGCATGATGATGATGTTTGAAATTTCAATATTGTTCACTTTCTTGAAATTTTCAACAATAGGTTTCAGTGCAACCAAAGCAGAATTCAATGGTGTGTTCGATAATGATTCACTTTCTGGAAGACGGAACCTGTTACGATAACCATTTGATTTTGTATATGAATGCATCAACATTACCATAGCAATCATTGCTTTATTAAAGTCGGAAGCACTCATGCGAGAATTAATCATCTCACGCAAGAAAACAGTACTCAGAGCCAATTCACCATTATTGCTGGTGAATTGTTTGTTAGTGTTTCTATCGTAAATGTCAACATTTGGAAAATCTAATTTACGAACACTAGTTTCATCACCGAAACCATATGCAACAAAAGGAATATTCACTTTGCGGCAGAAGGAAACTAGAATCAACAATTGTTCAATAGTGCCAGCCATGTTTTCATACATAGAACCAGACTTGTCAACCAACATCACTAGACCATGAGACTTGCCTTTTGGCACTCTCATAACCTTACGAAAGATTTGGTCATCAATTTTGTAATTGTAGATTTTGCTGATATCGATATCACCAGTGTTCGACAATTTAGATTTAGAGAATGATTTTGCGGCTTTACGCATTTCAAATTCTTTAGCCAACAGACCAATGTATCTGTCATTCTTGGCACGGAATTCATTCAACAATTTTTGACCACTCAGATTAGGATAGTGGTCTGAATAGTGATTCAGAATTTGTTCGTTAACACGATTGGCAGGTGTTACAATGTTTTGCAAATTTGCGGTTGGAACATTTGCATAGACATATCTTTTAGATTTTTCATCTAACAGTGAATTTTCATTACGGCGAAACTCTTCATCAGTTTTGCAAACTGGTTGCTTATAAGATTCAGCAGATTCTTTATAACGATTAATGGCGGCGCCAACATCAGAGTCTTCAGATTCAGAATCATTTTCTTCATCGGAAGATTCATCAAATTCATAATCACCATTGCCAGAAGTATCAGCATCAGATTTATCAGTGCCATCATTATCTTCAGAGTCGGAATCACTTTCAGTAGAACCACCAAAATCTTCTTCAGGTTCATCATAATCAAAATCATCATCGCTGGATTCGGAATCAGATTCTTCACCTTCACCTTCTTCAGCCATTTGTTTTTTCAACTTTTTGGCGGCTTCTTCATTAGCTTTGTCCTGTTCATCTTTTGAGAAACCGAAGATTTTTTCAGTAACAAAGACAACATCTTCCCATGTTTCGCATGATTCTACTTCCTTGACCAACAAGGATTCTTCATCATTGAATTTGACGGGAAGAGTATAACTAGATTTTGTATAGAGATTCAAACGGTCGATAAAAAACAGACCATCGATTTCATGTTCTTTAACACCAAAGAAACCTTTATTGAAAAGTCCATTGTATGCATTGACAAACGATTTACGAAGTCCAGGATAACGGCGTTTGATTTTCTTTTCAATACGGGCATCTTCAATCACATTCAAAAAGTGTTTGAAGTTTTTGCCTTTAGATGAAGTGGCGCCATGCCAACCTTCTTCAGGTGTCTCTAATGCATGACCAACTTCATGTCCTAGTAAAAGGTCATAAGTGTCGCCATCCATATCTTTCCAGATAGGGCAAGTAAGTGTGCGAGATTTCAAATCAAAAGATGCAGTCTGAACAGGCGCATGGACAACTTGCAAGTCCTCTGACGCCATCAGTTTTGCCAACTGGGATTTGGATTCAACAGAAAAATTTGTCATAATGTATGTATCTCAATCAATCAAACTACAGTATAGCACAATCGGCAGTGCTTGTCAAGTAAGCAGAAAGTTCTTCTCTCAACTCAGGTTTTTGAGACAAAAGTTGACAAAGAAAAGTTTGAATACCTTGGTTTTCAATTAACTGAATCACATCCATAGTCACAAACGATAATTGCATTTCGTTAGAAATCAGCAATTCATCAAGGGAAGTAATGGGCATACAGAGTCCTTTTCAACTAATCAGACTACAGTATACAATAGAACCGAAGTCCTGTCAAGTGTTTTTTTGTTGTATTTTTACAACATCATGGTTTGTAGAATATGAAAATCGGTTCATATTTCAACCACATATCACCTTTAATTTTACAGAAGTTTTTTGCTTTTGGTAATCCAGTTTCTGTATCGATTCGATTACCACCTGGCATTTGTGCAAGAGACATTTTCAACTTACCTTGATACTGCATACCAAGACTTGTTAGAATGTCCATTGAGTCTTGTTCAAGTGGTAACATGTCACCATCGAAAACTGCATCTGCAATATTCCATAACAGATACCTGTCATTCTTCAAGTACTCTACACAAGTCTCAAGTGTCTTACGAAGAAAACCTTCTCGCCACAAATCGTATTGAGAGAACTTTTTGTATGACTGTTCTTCATCTTCAGAGTAAGCCTCTTTCGCAAAGTATGGTGGTGAGGTAAAGATTAAATCTAGCTTACCTTTGTACTTCTGAAACTTAGGGTCTTTGCTAATCTCTTCAGAGCCATGTTGAAATATTTCATATGTGTGTGTTTTTGGGAACAGTGTTCCTATTGCTCTTGTAGTTTTTGTATTAAAGAAATCGGCGAACTCGTGATACTTTGTACGACCGGTTGTGGTATCATGGTCTCTATTAGGGTCTGTTCCGATATAATGTATATTACGCTCATCATCAATAGAAAGAGCACCGAGCAAGCGGCCACCCCAACCAGAAGATGGATCGTAAATATTGATTTGGTCTTGGTCTTTAAATTTTTCAGTGTATCGTTCATAGAGATATTTCGCAGTCAATGGTGGAAAGTTTACAGCATATTGACAGAAAGAAACACGGAAGGCTTTCAATCCAATCGGATAAAGTTTTTGTCCTTTTTCAAAGAGTCTAATTCTAAACATGCTTGCGTTTTTGTATTCGATGTTTGTAATACAATTTTTCGGTATTGGAAGAGTGTCAATCTCTTCACGAGTGAGTGTGATGTATTTGTTGTTCTTCAACTCTTCATTGTAACCAGTATACTCTTTATCTTCTTCAGTCGATTCGAGCCAATAGTCATGTGTGTCTAAACCACGACCTTCTTTACTTTCGAACCATTCAACGAATTCTTTTGCAGAGTTTACTTGAACTGTAACTGAGCCAATTTTAAGTATCGCACCAATCTGAATCGGTACTGAGTAATGATAGAACGAATCTCTTTTGAAGTGTCTACTTGCATATGTGACAAAGGTATCAAGCAATTCATCTTTAGCAAAGTAATCATAAATCGATTTACCTTTATTCACATCTTTGGTGTAGTTGATGCGAGTCTTCATCATTGTTGGGAACCACTGATTAACAGCATTACCAATCACGCTTGTGTTTCGAATCACATCTTCTTGATTTGTCAATTCATCTTTTACAAGAAATTTATGTACAGGAAAAGAAGTCATCTCATTGAATTGTTTTACAATCTCATGCTCATCATAACCAACTCTAGGCGGCTGACCTTTCTCATCCCATAACTCGACAACAGTCTTACGAAGGTCAATCACCCATTGGCGAAATTCATCTTTTGTCATCCAAAGCACTTCTTCAAATGTCTTATTGACATTCGATTCTAGTAACTCACGATTTTTTTCATAAAAATAATTCATAATATTCCATATTTGTAAACTGTGCCAAGCAATGTGCCTGAAGACCAAGCAATTGTACCCACTTCTTTCATCTCATTTTTTATATAGAATGCTCTAGCCCGTTCATTGGATGACCTAACAGTCAACCAAACATTTGTATTTACATCTTTGTAAAATCGTTGCAAAACTTCAGAAGCATTTCCTGAACCTTGTTCTTTGATTGCAATTTCTGAAATATATGCATCACCTTTAATTGCTGTTGCGTTTCCAATGTTTTGTTTTTTCTTATAGATTCCAAATACAATCACAACTCCGTTTTCAAAAATTACATTATTTTTTCTTATCTTTTCTTGTAATGTATCTTTACGCAAATAAGGAAAGACTTCTTTCTTATATGGTTTAAAAATACTCAGTATCTCTGTTATGTCTGATTCTTTTGCATAGTTCATAATTTATTTCCAATAATCATATCAACATCTTCAATTCTTGGTCTCTTACCGACAACCCAAAACAAAGTCTTTTCATTTTTGTAATCGATATTTTTTTTCATCCAGTCATGTGCTTTACCTTCATAAATGTCATCAATGTATTCACCATTAACTTGAACATCAAAACCTTTAGAGTATGCCGCAGAATGTGCATACATTTCGAAAGGCGTGAATTCATTTATATTCATGTTATAAACTTTGTTGAAATAACCTTCGATTTTCTTTTCTCTTGTTGGACCAACACAAACGCTAACTATGCGTTTTACTTTTTTATTGTATCTTTTAAGACCAATCAAGATGCCTGCCAATTGAATTGCAACACCAGAAGGAACAATTAAGTTATCTAATTCATCAGGAATATTTTGCACTTGTTCAGCAGTCGTTTCAAAAATAATTTTTGGATTGTCTTCCATCAACTCACCCATTTCAATAGGCATATAATTTAAGTCTTTAGCAATATCATTCATTCGTGAATGAATCACGGCTGTCATACCATGACCTGCTACAATTCTTATTTCTGAACCATAGTACTTTGTCAAACGCATCATAGCAAGTTTATCTAAATTTTCAGGTTTTGTTCCACCAACAGCAGATATGCATCTGATACCAAGATGATTTGCTACTTTCGCAATGTTTGCAGACTGTGGTGAATGAACAGAGGCCGCTGTCACAACACCATTCGAATACTTGTTTTTAATCTCATCTAATTTGTGTTCAAAGATTTTAATTGCTTGTCTTACTTTTCCACCATTGACATGATATTCGCCAAACGGTTTAAAATAATCATCTCTCTTCCAATACAAACCATCATAAAATTGTACTGGAGTTATTTCACTTAATATCATATAATCCTCTCATGCAAATTCTTCTCTGTCTCTATATCAACAACAAGATGAATTCTTTCTTCATCTCCACCATTTACTGCCATGTGTGGTTTTCTTGTATCAAGAAACCAGCACTCATTTTTTGACATATGAATCTTCTGTTCATTACCTTTTGTTCCCCACACAGTAAAAATAACATCATCATTTGTCTTGATTGGAAAATGAAGTCTTGCTACTTTACCAAGTGAACCACCAGAGTCAGGGTCTACTTGGTCAGTGTGTCTCTCCAACTCTCCACCGCCAGGTTTCAAACGCATGAATCTCACACGATGAACTTTACTACCAAACTCTTTTAACAACTCTCTAACTTCAGGAAACTCATCATACAATACAGTATCTTGCAATTCGAAGTGAACATCTTTGTTCTCTTCTTTCCATTTATCATTCATCTCAATTGGCTTAGTAATAAATTCAGGTTCTGGTCTATAACCACGAAGTGACAATGCACCCCACGATTTACCTTTATTGTAGTTACTGTAATGATTTGTAAACGCAGGCAACTTTTGCAACTTTTCATAAATTCCTTGAATCAATTCAGGATTCACATCACCAATCTTCTTGATTGATGCATACTCTGCCTTATCGATTGTAGGAAAAGGTCTCGCCATTCCTCTGTAGTATATCATATACATCTCACCAAATGTGGTAATCTTCGGACCTACTTGGCAGAAATTACATGTATGGGCAAGTGTATTCATCTCAGTATCTTCTGCCCAAACATACATCCAACAATCTTCAGTGTAGTTGTTGATTCTTTTCTCTAACTCAGCAACATCACCAGTCATGCTACCGAAGGTAATGTCACCTTTTTTCTTGTTTGCAATGACAGTCTTACCATGCATTGTAATTGGTGAAGATGTTTTTGAGACTGATATCTCAATCAGTGTATCTTCTGAAAGAATATGAAGTGTGCCATCATCTAGCATACTTGCAATATTGTTCTTCTTTACTTGAGTAAAAGGACCTAGAGTGTGTGAGTTATACTTCTCAAACTTGCTTGCTAAGCCTTTAAGATAATCTAAGTCAAAACCTTTTTGCCATTCTTTCATTCCACTTCTTCCTGAACTTTGGGTTGAGTTGCTAATCTTCTTTTAATATCTACAATCATTTTCTTTTGCTTTTTTCTAGCCATCTGAAGTTTGAGTTGACTGATTTTCTCAATAAAACGAACACCATTCATGTGGTCTAACTCATGCATGTAACACTGTGCAGTCATGCCTTCAAATCTTTTTTGAAATGTAGTTCCATTCGCATCTTCATATTCTGCTATGATATATGTAGGCCGAGGAACTTTCAATGTCATTCCTGGAAAAGAAAGACAACCTTCAGGCTTAATAGCATCTGGACCAGTCTCAACAATGCGAGGATTGAAACAAACGATATCTGGCATCATCACAAAAACACGAAATGGTAATGCACATTGATTTGCAGAAAGACCAAGACCATTGTAATGTTTCAATGTTCTAAGCAATCTTATCGACAAAGACTTTGGATCAATCGGTGGATTGACAAAGTTAAAATCAGGCATTCTCATTTTCAGTAATGGAAGATGTTCATCATACACATTGTATGGTTCGAAACTTTCAATTACTGGTGTTGGTGCTTTTGTGTTAATTACTAGTACATCGCTCATTTTGATATCCTTGAAAAGTTTTTGACTTTCTCAAACTTAATAATATTTCTAAATTTATCTTGCAGTATGTCACCCTTATGTGAGATGACAAACAGATTCACACCTTCAAGAAGATGCAGAATTTTCATCAAATCATCTGTGCCATTTGTATCTAATGATGAATCAAATATCTCATCAAGTATCAGTAGATTGGTGTTTGCTGAGTTCTTCAACTTAGCAACAGCCCGCCATGTTAACATTAGTGCCATATCGATTCGTTGTTTCTCACCTTCTGAAAAAGATTCATAAGTGAAATCATCACGATGCCTTGACTTGATTGTTTCTTTGAAGTTCTCATCAAGTGTGAAGTTAACAAAGAAGTCCATCGAAGCCAAATACTTGTTCACCAACTTGTTGATGACTGGTAGATATTGTTTGATGATTTTTGTTTTGATACCAGTGTCTTTCAAAAGAATAGATGCGGCATCATAGTATGTCTTTTCATCAAGTAACACTTTCAATCGATTCTTCAAGTCATTCAATGTTTGTTTCAAAGATGACAATGCTAATTCTTCAGCATCTGTGGTATCTTTGGGCGACTTCAATTCTGCAATTTTAGCATTCAATCTATCAATCTGCTTGTTCGTTTCAGTAATAGCATTATTGTTTGTAGCAATTTTTATCTGTAACTGCTGAACAATGGTTACAACATTGTTTATCTCAACCAATGCTTTTTGCAAGCCTTGAAGTTTTGAATCTAGTTCTTCGAGACCATGTTCACACTCTGCACTCTTGGTCGAAAGGTTGGCAATCTCCGTCTCTTTAAACCCGATGGCAATGGTTTGCCTACAGGTTGGGCAATCGTCATTATGTTGAAAGAAACTGATATCCTTTCTATATTTGGATACTGTGCTTTCAATTTGCGATTCAAGTTTTGTAATTTTCTTGAGTTTATCTTCCACCACAATCTTATCTGCCAAAACTGCTTGATGCGTTTCGACTTGTACGGAGAGGTTAGCAACTTCTCCATATAGGGTTTGTATAGTACTCTGATGACTTTGTATCTCTTTAGCATATTCAGTTACCTTGTCTTCATTATTCTGTTTCATGCTTGCAATGAATTTCTCTTGCATAGCAATCTTTTCATTAGATGATTCGATTAACAATTTACTGTCTGAAAGACCTTGTTTGTTCTCAGATAACTTTGACCTAACAATACCATTCATAGCAGAGAAAATCTGAATGTCAAGTAAGTCTTCAATGATTGCTCTACGGTCATTTGCACTCAACTGCATAAAAGGAGTGAATGATGCTGAACCAAGAAGAACAATTTGCGTGAAAGACTTGTAATTTAATTTGAGAATAAATTTCTCAAGAAAGTCTTGATAGTCTCTTGCGGCCGCATCTTGATTCAGCAGTTCACCATTCTGATAGATTTCAAACACATTCGGTTTGATACCACGAATAATTTTAAACGACTTGTTGCCTGTATCAAACTCAACTTCAACGACACATTCTTTAGCGTTGATTGAATTCAATAGTTGCGGTTTGTTGATTTTACGAAACGGTTTACCAAACAGAGCAAAGCACACGCCATCAAGCATTGTGCTTTTACCAGAACCATTTGCACCAACAACTAGTGTGTTTTCAAATTCATCAAAACGAATCTCTGTAAAATGATTGCCAGTTGAGATGAAGTTTTTATATTTGAGTTTACGAAAAATTATCATTCTACATTTTCTGTATTCAAGGCTTCAACATAAAGTTCACGCATGAATGTTTTCAATTTCTCATTGTCAACATTGAGTTCTAGATTATCAATATATTTGGAAAGAATTGTCATTGTGTCTTCCGCTTGGTCTACAATGTCTTTATCATCTTCAATAATTATCTCAGTGAAATCTTCAACAACAGAGATATCAGCTAAACCTGCTTTGTAAAGATTGTCAATCACAGTATCAAACAGATACGGATTCTGTTTATTGACTACAATAACTTTAACATGTGTGCCTTGATATTGTGAGTAATCATACTTCTTCCAATATTCAAAATCATGTTCACTGTCATCATAGACAATTTTGAAGAACATCTTATATGGGTTCTGAATGAATTCTATTTGACGAGTCTCTGTATCAAAGATATGAAAACCTCTTGTGTCATTGTAGTCAGCCCAAGTGATTTCATATTGATTTCCGAGATAGTGTACAACACCATCTGAAGACTTGTGATGAAAGTGTCCAGACAATACCATATCGAATCTATCAAACACATCTCTGTTCAGACCTTCATGGCACACATTGCCACGGTCCATTTCAAAGCCAGAGATTTCAAAATGACCAAATACTAATTGTACTTTAGCGTCTTTCAAAAGAGACATACTTCTATCATAGTTCTCTTCACAAATCCATGGCATCAATAGAATATCAACACCATCGAATGAAACTACTTTAGGGTCATCATAGATGAAAGGCTCATTCACACCATCATATGAAGTGCATAGATTTTGAATTGCATTTACTTTGTTTGTGTTCTTGAAGTAGGTGTCGTGATTACCAATCAAGATGTGTGTGTCAATGCCTTCTTCCCAAAATCTACGCATGAACCGATTCTGAAAGTCAGATGCAATATTGTGATTGATAAACTTACGGCGGTCAACAACATCACCCAAATGAATGCATGTTTTGATGTTGTGTTCTTTTAGGTATGGGAAGAATGTGTTTTCCCAAAACTTGAAGAAGAAGTCATTGAACACATGACTGTCTCCACGAGCACCGAAGTGCGTATCATTAATGAGTGCAATTTTCATAGTCTGTCAGTATAACAAAAAATGATAAAGGTGTCAAGAACTTTTTTCTGAATCTTTCAAGATTGCCTCTACTTCTTCTAGAGGAATAGTTTCAATGTCTTCCAATAAAACATCTTCAGGCTCAATGAATTTTTCTATGCCTTTATTGGCTGACTTGTCTTTCTTCTTCTTCTTACTTTCTTCAAAATTCTGAATGAATTCGGAAATGTTATCATAGAGTATGAATGGTCTACTTGTACCAGTGTCTTCATCATACTCATCTTCCATGATTCCAAATTGTTCAGTTGCTTTGTACTTCACATAGAGTTGTTTCTTCTCTTTCATAATTCGCCGTAAGAAAGCAAAGTAAATGATTTGGGTGAAGTAAGCAAATGGGTTCTTAGACTTGTCAGGATCAAAGTTATCAACATACTGAATGCAGTTTTCTATACCATCGGAAATCATCTCTTCTCTGAATGAGTATGATATGAAGTTAGGTTTTCTTGATAGATGTTCTGCAATCTTCAAGAAACATGCACCAATGTAGTTTGACAGTCTAGGTTTTTCTTTATCGGTCTCTTTGGCTTCTTTGACCTTCAGACGATACTCTATGATTGCCTGTAGAAAGTCGGCATTGTTTACATAGTGTTTTGGGTTTGCGGCCATAATGTCTTCCTGGTAATATTATAAAATTTCACTTGACAAGGTTGTCGTAGTTGCAGTATACTAACTGTGTTCCGTTTGAAAGTTAATGTATTGGATTATTGTTCTTAACCTGTTCCATTACTTCTTCAATCTCTTCCAGTTCTTCTTCTCTCAATCTATTCAAAGCATATTTGATTTGTTCATCTTGCAGAATCAAACGATTCTGCTCACTATCAACAACAGTATTATAATGGTCAACAAGTTCATTTCTTGGGTTGACAACAGTAAGAATATCAGCAGAATGTATTTGAGCAATATTCTCTTCAATCAATTCAATTGGTAACCAAGGACTCATATGCATAGCATTTTGTCCTGTTGGCATTCTCTTAAAGATAAGACTCATTGGATTTGAAAGCAAAACTGTTCCATCAGAAGAGTCTTCAATAAAGTCAGCAAGCACATCTTCACCCGTAACTAAACGAACTATCTTAACATTTAGATTGTCAGGTTTTGAGGTCAATGTTGTAGAATTTGTAATTAAACTTTTCATCATCATATATTTTAACACGCTCTATGAAATGTTGCAATGTGTAATTGGTATGTTTACCTATTCGAAAATCATCTGATATATCAAACAATACTGCCTTTTCTTTGTTATCACCTATTCGCAAACCTCTACCTATAGATTGAAGATTCCTAATGCGAGACTTTGAAGGAGAAGCAAAGATAATATTATGGAGATTCCGAATGTTGACGCCAGTAGAAAAAGTGCCATAAGAAGCAACAATAATTGCATCATTCTCTTTTTCAGTGATTGCCCGAACCGATTCACGAATCTCAACATCAGTTCCACCAAAGACAAAAAATACTTGCCTTTTTCCTGCGGCTTCTTTGATATTGGCATATAATTGTTTACCGTGCTTTTCAACAAACTGAAACAGAATTAGACTATTGCCTTTCAACGAAAGAGCAAGATTCTTAATGAATTCATTTCTTGCTTGATTCATTACTATGTATTCAATCTCAGTATTGAAGTCCCAGTCTCTTGATTGTTTGCAAATGTCTTCAGGATATTTTAATATCAAACACTTGATGAAAAAATCTGCTAACTGTTTATTGTCAATCAGTTCCTTTGTGGTAGTAACTTGTGTAGCAGGACCAAACAGACCTTCAAGCACAAGTTTATGTGTCTGAGTTCCATCAAGTGTTCCTGTACAACCAATGCGATATTTTGAATTGACAAGACCGGTCATAATCGTTGTCAATGATTTTGCTTTGAATTGATGCGCCTCATCACCAAGAACAAAATCGAATTGTTCAAAGTACTCAGGCGGATTTTTATAAATCGATTGCCATGTAGTCACTGTTAGAAACTTGTCTGTGACTTTATCTTTTCCTGAATACTGTCTGTGTATGTATTCTTCAGAATCATAACCATATGATTTGAAGTCTGTGAACATCTGTTCAACCAATGATGTTGTTGGTACAATCATCAGACCTCTTCTATTCTGCATACTGAATTGAAGAAACGATGTTATCAAATATAGTATCAGAGATTTACCTGATGCTGTTGGAGATATCAACAACATTCTTTTATTACGAATTGCTTGAGCAAACGCTTTGAGTTGATAGTCTCTCACTTCATGTGAAAGTTTTAATGATAGTGCCCAATCGTGGGCTTCTTTCATTGAGAAGTTTTCTGTGACTTCTGAGAATCTATCAACTGAAAGAGTATACTCTCTTTCTTTAGCAAATACACGAATGTATTCTAACAGACCATGATAGATGTGAAAACTTCTTAGGTCAAATAGCCTAATCTTACCATCCCAATATCTTGATTTGTATGCTGGTGTGAATTGATAACCAGGAACATAAAATGTGAAGTAGTCTGACAATTCTTGTGCTACTGATTTCTCACATTCGATATGTAAGAATACTTCATTCACTTTTCTAATTATTAAATCATGCACCCTGTATAAATCTTTCCCATGCTATAAAGTCTCGCAGTTGCCATGTACGATTGTTAAGTTCTTTTAAAATAGCGTTGCATGAATCAACCATTTCTTCGTTGACTGCTTTCTGAGCAATCACACGATTCATATCTTCATCGCTATCAAGATATGTAGATATGTCCGATTTGAGAACAAATGGAAATGGTTCCCATCCATGTTCTTTCAATTGGTCATCATCTAATTTACCTGTGTAGTATTCCCACTTCAGTCTTTTTATTTTGGCTAATTTAAATTCACAGTTCTTGACTTCAAGTTTACTGTTTGATAGAATACGCAGATACTTGCTGTGAAGTTTTGGTATGTTTAAAAGTTCTTTGCCTGGTTCTGTTCTGTCCATGTCAGAATCTTTGGTCCACATATCTAACAACTCATTCAATTTATTCATAATTACCTCAGTAATAGTTACACTAATCTGCAACTAGTATAACACAATTTTAAACTTTGTCAATATTAAATACGGTAAATCTGAATGACGCATCGGCAGTAATGACTGCATTGGCATCATCAGTTGTTGACATCATTATGGATGATAGAGTTGTTGGGAAGCAATCAATAAACTTAATTCGATAAGTTGGATTGTTCTTTGAGTTAAGCAAAGTCAAAGATGCATCAGAGTATTGAGGACTTGTTGTATTCACTGCATTTGGTGAAAGTTGTCCTAGATTTTTATACTCATCAAACTTTGTAGGGAATGTCAATGCACGAATCCAATCGTGAATTTCAAACCATGAAATCAAATCTTCATCTACCAAGAAAGTCACATTGAGTACATCATATATGATTTTCTCTCCAGGTCTGAAGATATCAACGAATGGTGTTGATTGTGGAATTTCTGATAGAGACACTCCAGGCAAATTTACTGATTGACAGAAATATTGCATTGCTGGCGCTCTAAGAAATGTCAATAGAAACTTATTTGATTGAAAAAAGTTTGTATTATTGGGGGTTCTGTTAAGTGCTGTCATATGTCTATTTATAAGCAAAAAAAAGAGGGACCGAAGTCCCTCTTTCAAATACCACTCTTGAAGGTGGCTTATTAATTACATCAAGTTCGTTACTTTGAATGAACGATAGTAATTGTTGCTTTGTGCTGTCAATGCACCATAGCTTTGAGTGGTACCGTTTGCGAATGGGTTTGCAACCAATCCGTAACGAGTTTTGAAACCAATCTTTGGTTGGAATGTTGAAGTATCAACAGCACGAACCATTTGCAATGGAACATATGGGCAGTAGAAAATACCAGCATCATATGCGTTAGTACCTTTGTAACCAACAACAGCGAATTCAGAAGAACCAGTTGCTGTGAAATACGGATCGATGTACACTTTGATACGACCGAACATAGTACCTGCAAAAGTATTACCTGTATCGTCAACTGTCAAGTTAACTTGAGATTGCAATGCAGAGTTGTAATCAAGAACACCAGCCATAGCCAATGCAGATGCTACATCTGAAGAAACGATAAGGATGTTACCTTTACCACGGCGAGTTGTTTTAGCAATCGCATTAGCTTCTCTTTCGATTTGGAAAGTCAAGCCTTTGATTTTTTCAACCATCCAACGACCGTTAGAGTCAGTGTCAAGGTCGAAAGTACCAGTAGTAGTTGTACCAACTTGTGCACCGATTTTAGAAACACCGTAGATTGTACGGATAACTTCACGGTTAATTTCAGCAAGAATTTCAGCGGAAAGAATGTTTGACAATTCTGTTTCAGCGTCAAGACCATGAACTGCTTTCAAGTCTTGTGCAAGTTCCATTGTGTATTCTGCTTTCAAAGCACGAGTAAGTGCAGTAACAGTAACTTTCTCAATTGCGAAAGCCATTTCTTTCATTGCATCAGATGAACCAAGTGCTTCAGCTTGTGTTGTTGTCAAACCACTACCAGCTGCCGCATTTTGTACGAAAGTGTTAGTTGTGTTTGCAGTACCAGCAACACCAAGCGCCACTTGTGTGTCATTTGGATAATCACCAGCGTGAGTGGTGTTAGCTTCATTGAAGAATGCTTCATCATTTGTGTTAGCTTGACCAGTATAGCGTGAACGCATTGCGAAAATCAAACCTGTTGGGCCTGTCATTGGTTGAACACCGCAGATGTCATAGGCGATAAGGTTAGGTAATGAACGGCGAACTAGGCTGATAAGAATTGGGTCGAAACCTGCAACTGGACCACCTGCGTTTGCACCACCACCGAAACCACCGCTACCAGCGGTAGTAGCTTCACGAAGAATGTTATTTTCTTCGTAGAATGCTTTTTCTTGATTTTCAAGAATAACTGCCGTAACAGCTTTGCGATACGGGTCTTTGATTGGTGCTAGTTCTGGATGGTCAAGAACTGGCGACCATTTTTTGGAAATTTCTTCTGAGAGAAACATATTTTTGCTCCTTGGGTTTATTTAGGTAAAGTTTTTGAAATTGCACTTGCGTAAGCGGCCATACGAGCGTCTTTGATAGCAGGTTTTTCTGAACCATCTTCGACTTGCTCATGCATTTGCGATGCATTGGCTTTCTTCATTCCTGAAGGGAAGTAATTTTCACGAATGGTCTCAAGTTTTTCTTGGTATTCTTCCTCTGTGGAGAATTCTACGCTCTCTGCAAGCGATTTGATTTTTTCAACTTGAGTAGATGTTAGTCCTTCACACACTGTGCGAACAACATCAATCTTTTTAGCTTCGGTCAATTGCTTCTTGTATTCGATACCACGCTGAATTTCTTCGTTCAACTTGTCTTCAAGTCCTTCAACTTTCGTTGCCAACTCATCAACAAGGTCAACTTTTTCAGCAGGCACATCGATATAATGCTCTGCAAATAGGTTACGCAATCCACCAATAAAGTCTTCTACCATTTCGGTACGAAGTCCTTTTTCGATGGCTACTTCATTTTGTTTCATCCACTCTTCTACAATGTAGTCGAGATAGTCGTTAACTTTTTCTGTCAAATCTGTACGAATAGATTCAACTGCTTCTTCAAGCATAGAAGAATATTCGGCTTCGATTTCTTCTTTAATTGTATTGATTCTGTCAGTAACACGAGCCTCAAAAATTGTAGAAACTTTTGATTTGAATTCTTCAGAGATGTTTTCATCTCCAAAAATTGCATCAATGTCAGCAGACAAGTCTTCGGCAACTATTTCGCCATCAACTTCAGCTTCTTCCATTTTAGAAGATGCGGCAGATGGTTTTGTAGTCGGCGCTACTGCTTTAGTACCAGTAGCATTTTTTACATTGCTGTCGGCGTGCTTTTCAGGTGTATCACCACCCAAGTCTTGAATTTCGCCTTCTGGTTTTTTAGGACTGTCAGATGGTGCAGATTTCTTGCTGTTAGCTAGAATTTCGGCAGCCGCTTCTAAGAGTTGATTAGCCATTTAAAATCTCCTTATGATTCTTTATTTATAAAATTAAAGTTTTCGTAAAAAATTCTCGAATAGTTGTGCGGCAACCGTTTCGATATCCTTGCGGGATGCTTTCTGAATTGCAGTTTTTGCTCTGTCAATATCGACTTCTTCAAATCGACCTTCAACAAAAACCCATTCCTTTCCTTCACGAATTCCATGTACAAAAGCGTCTGGCGCTGATGGGTCTGCTACGATATCGGCCGCTGTTGCAAGACGAAAATCATCTTGTACAACATTGATACCATCATTTCTTTTACGCAATGATCCAAGACCACGAGAAGAAACACCTATACGAGCACCTTCATCAATCAAATTTTTGACGATGTTTCCGTAAGGAGTATCCATAATTTTTGCTTTACCAATAAAATTATCACCCTCAACTTTCAGACTCTTAATCATGTGAGAAACACGCTCAAGATTGATTGTTGGAGTATCAGGATGTCCTAACTCACCATACGCACGATTTTGTTCTACATATTCTTTCACATATCTGTTGACTTCATTACCAAGAATATCCATAGAATACTCTCGCAAGTTTTTGTTTGGGCGATTTGCTTGCATGAAAACGCCTTCAATGAAGTACCCCTTTTTGCCTGTTTTTTCATCGGCTTCGGTCAAGTACTTTACATTATCAACATATTCTTTAATTAGTTTCATAGTAGACCTGTATCAACTGTGTAAGTAGTGTTCTTTGTAAATTGCATAATAAGTGTTCCATCTGTACCTGAGTTTGTCACATAGATGTTTGATGTTGAACCATTAGCAAGTGCCACATCATATACAGATAATGGTAAATCGTTTGAGCCAAACAGTGAAAGCAATACTGGACCACTTGCATCATTACCACGATAGATTACCCACTTACCATCCGTGGCTGTAATCACATGTGTTAGTGATGCTGAGTTAACAGTCTCAAGCGAACTGTTAGCTGAAAGAGCCGACAAGTTAATTCGTGTGGCAGTATTACCAGTAACACGAATAATTGAACGACTTCTTAATGAGTTTAAAATTTCATAAGCCATTTTATTTTAGTCCTATTGCCTTACGGCGGTTCATTGACATTTTTCTTTTGAGTAATGTTCTACGCAACTTAGAACGACCTTTGGATCTCCAAAATTTCTTCAAGTTACGAGACTTCTTCATTCTTGATACGGCAGAGACACGAACAACTTTATTGCCAGAAATTCTGAAACCTTTAATTGCTGACTTTCTCTTATTCTTTTGAATAACTATCTTACCCTTTTTATCTCTACGAATACGGCGGCGAATCTTAATGATTCTTCCTACCTTCTGTCTGTTAGGATTAAAAGCCTCTGATAGTTCTTCAAAATAATCTGATGCAATTGTTCTTTTGAGAGCAATCAATTTGCGCTCAAGCATTTCATCTAATGACGCAAAGATTCTATCTTTTGCATCTTCAAATCGTTGTCTGATGATATCGTCAATCATTTCATTTGTTTGAATGCAAAAGATGAAGCCTTCATCATACCAGCTTTACTTTTATTGACCAAGTCTTCAAACTTTTTCTTATTATCATCGTTGAGTGCTTTATGAACAGTCATAATTGCTGATGCAGTAAACCCATCAACTGTTGCACTTGAGCCATCATCAAATTTTACTTTTTGATGTTGCTTATCATCAACAATCTTTTTCAATGTATCAAATGCACTTTCGTAAATTACTTCTTCAGTAGCAATTGCTTGCATACCTGCCATCTGTGCAGTGCTATCAAATTTACTAGTCTCATCTGGTGTTGAATAAGGCACACTGAAGTAACGACCAATCTTGTCATTAAAGTAAAGTGCAACTCTTGTTCTATTTGGAAAAACACGAATAGCTTTTCTTTTCAATACAAGCACAGGTGGTGGATCTACAGGTCTGGCATATGCTTCATCAATAGATTCGGTACTGATTGAGTTTTCAATTTCTTCTTCTTCTTTAACTGCTTTACGAGCCAAAGAGAAAACTTGTTTGTTGTTAGAAAGAACATCAACCATACGGTTAAAGATATTCACAACAATAGCACGGTCAGCACTACTGAATTGTGGATTTGGTTCTTGCATCTTATCAAGAATTTTATGGATTCTTTGTAACTGTGCCTTATTGGCAAGTCCTGCACGAACCAATGTGTCGAATTTGGAGTAGTCAGACTTCTCCTCTTCAACAACAATATCTTCTCGAATGTTCTTTATGGATTTCATTCTGTTTCTGTTTCTGTGTCAAACATAGTCGATGCAATACCTTGCTTACGAGCATCTAGTGCCGCAACCATTCTTTGCGATAACATATCTTCAATTACTTCTCTTGCTTCTACTTTACTATCTTGACCGATTAAGTCTAAGAATTGTCTTGTTTGTTCATTAGCCACGATGTTCTCCAATAATTATTTCTTTGATTTATTTATACCACCTGATAACTTATCTACAGTAGAATCAAGCATAGGTGTCATAGATTCTCCATTTGATTCAGTAGAGTTATCAGCAGTATTATCTACGCCAGTCAAGTCACCCAACTCAGTTCCTTCACCTGGAACTGGTGCTGGTTGTTCTTGTCCTGGCGGTACAGGTTGACCATTAGGTCCTGATGGTTGTGCTAAGTCAGGAAATAGCTTTTGCTCTTCCTCAATTTGTTTTTGCATCTCTTCAATCTCATCATCAGATTGTTGAAGAACATTTTTCTTAACCCACTCTAATGAGAAGTACTTACCAATGTATGGGTCAACTGTAGCAACTAAATTTAATCTTTCACGCAACAACTCTGCTTCACGCATCTCAGCAAAGTTATTGTCTTTCTTAAAATCATACCAAATAGATTCTTTGATTTCATCCCACTCTTCAGTGGTGCAGATACCTTTAAGAGATAATTGTACCTTTAAAGCACCATCAAATAACTGACAGAATTTATTACGAAGACGATTTACAAATTTGGCAAACTTAACTTCATCTCTTGTGACTTCAGTAACACGACCAAGACCAACCATACCTCCAGGTTGTGTATCAAGTCTACCAACTGGCACATTCAATGACTGATATAATTTTCTTTGAAAGTACTGAACATCTTGCAACTCACCAAGGTTTTGTCCTGCTGGCAATGTTACAATCTCTGTACCTTTACCACCTTCACGGCGAGGCAACCAGAAGTCTTCGAGCATTGAAAGATGTTTGCGCTCATCTTTAATCTCACCAGTGTTTGCATCATAGACAAGTTTGTTACGATACTTGACCATAATATCACGAAGATATTGTTCTGCTTTTAATTTTGGTAAGTTACCAACATCAATATAGAACACTCGGCGCTCAGGTGCTCTTGACAATCTATAGATGACAATAGCATCTTCAGTCATTCTTAACTGATTCAATGGTTTGATTGCTTTATGCAAGTAACCAAGAACCATTGTGTTCTTGGCATCCATTAAACCTGAGTTTACATTAATGATTGAGTCTGGTGCAATACGAATACCAGATGCGCCTGCGGCAGCATTTGCTGTATATCCTTGAGTAGTCATGCCTCTATCATTATAGACATAATACTCAGTGACAGATGAAATTAATTCAGCACCTGTTCTTGGGTCTTTATTTTTTTGAATCTCACGAACTTTTCTAATTTTTCGTGGGTCAATAAATCTTAATTCTTGTATGCCTTGTTTAGGCGTTTTTTCGTTGACGATAATATGATAGTTGAGTCTACCATCAATATACCAACGGCGATAAATCTCATCTCCAAGATTCGAGAAGTTCAACATGCGTTTAACATTTTGAAACTCTTCTCTAATTTTCTTTTTGATAGATTCTGGCTGTTTCAATTTGTCCATATTGATATCAACGATTTCACCATCGTCAGTGTCAATAGTAATTGATTCAGTAATAATTTCATCGATGGCCGCTTCACATTCTGCATGAAGAGACATCTCACGATATCGTGTAATTAATTCGAGTTCATTGCGAACTGAACCTTCGAGGTCCACATAGGTGCCATAATACGCACCAGACTGAACGGTTATAGCGCCGTCTTCAACAGCGGCTTGCGGCATAACGAAAGAAGACTGCTCAGGTTTTTCGACCTGAGTTACTTCTTTCTTGCCTAGATTGAAACCAAAAAGTTTGATAGCCATATCACTCCATTATATAATAAAAAGTAAGGGAGGGATTTCCCTCCCTATACTTAGTTGATGCCAATTGCGGCGGCTTCCCACCACTGATATGCCATAGTTACTGTAAACTCTTCAATTGTGTCGTTTGATCCCCAATCAACATCGATTTGACTAACATCGGTTGGGAACATTCCGACAAACTTATAAGATTTAAGTTCACCGCCTGATTTACCATACTGTCTTACAACAGCATCTGCGCCATATGATGAAGCAGAAGTAGCGATATTATTTCTCAAGTTAGTAGAGTGTGAATTCAACGCCGCCATCCAACGCTCGAAAGCGTTACGGATAACGAAGTCTTCATCATTAATGATTGTGATTGTCCAGTCAGCAAATGTTCTGTTACCAGCTACTTTAATCTCACGACCAAAATATTGGATAGGCACAGCATTAACTGTAGAACCTGGCAAGCCAGCAGTCTTACAAAAGAATGTAAGTTTTTGTGAAGCATTTCCGGGATTAGAGAAAAGAGGGAACTGCATCTCAACTTGGAATAAGTTAGGACGAGCGCCATCTCCTTGCATCTGAGAGCGGAATTCATAGACATTAAAAGCCATTTAATTTTCTCCTGTTCTCTTTATTTATTAGAATTTACCAACAACTTCATCGAATGCAACGCCAGTTCTAACTGCAACGAAGTTCAGTTGAATGAAATTGATTGAACGAGCAGGTTTGATATAAATGTCACCAATGAATTCATTACGGTCAATTACTTCACCAGTATTGTTTGTTTCATCGCAAACAACACGGTAATCGTAAATACCACGGCGTCCTCTTACATCACGCAAGAATGGCTCAACTAGTGCTACAAATTGGGCACGAGTAAATTCATCATTGAATTCAAACAATGAAAACTTGGCTGCTTTTGCAATTGCTTTTTCAAGAACAATAAACAAACGGCGAACATTAATTCTGTCGAATGCAGATGGTTTAGCTAACAATGTCTTATCACCGAAAAGGATTGTACCTTCACCAGGGAATGTAACGACAGGGTTAACACCAATCTTATACAACTCATCACGCTCTGCTTTGGTTGGGTTAAAAGAAAGTCTAATAACATTCTTAATTTGACCACGATTGAAACCAGCTGGTGAGAACCATGGGTCACGCTCAACATCTGTTCTAACACACAATCCTGCTGTATCGCCGTTCATAGGAACATAACGGTACACATCATTGTATTTGTCATACTGATATTTCCATGCGGAGTCTATGACTGCATATGAAGATGAAGTTAACAAATTACGGAATGTTGTAATATTTGCTCTTTCGTTGCCTGGAGCATCAACTACATCATCACGGCGTGGTGACAAGAATACTAAGCAATCTTTACGAGCCTCGGCGACACTACCAATCAAGTATGTTGCAACAGTTTGAGAAGCAACACCACCTAAGACTAATGAAATGTCAACAATTTCTGGGTCTGCAAAATAACCATAACCTCTGATAGTATCTGCATCAGTAGGAGTTACAGTTGTACCACCAGATAGTGATACACCTACACCAGCATTAAGGTTGGTATATGTTGTTCCTAGAGCGGCAGTACCCCAGTTTGTTCCACCAGATGTGTGGTCCATCCAATAGACATATTTGGATTTATTGAAAATTACACGAGGATAGTAGATTGAAGAACCGTTGTCGCTTCTAGCATCTGATGCTTTAGAAACGAAAGCGTATTTTTCAAGCACTGTATTTGCAGTACCACTGAATTTACCATCTTCATCGATAACGATAATATGCATTTCATCTCTGCTACCACCTTTGTCAGCAACATATGTTGATGTTCCTGGTGCGGCATCGAAGTTATCGGCATATTGCCATTTGCGAAGAACTGGTTGACCAGCAGAAACTGCTGTTGTCAATGCTGTTGCAAGTGTAACAACTGTCGTAGAAACTTGTGCAACACGAATATATGTTGTACCAGCATCTACAGAAATCAAGTCATTGTTTGCAATCCATGTAGCGCCGCTTGAACTAAGGTTAATAGTTGTGTTACCAACGATAGATGCGTTTGATGTGATAGATGCTAGTGAAGTTAAGTTTCCAGAGAATGCATTTGCACTTGGGCAAATAGAAATTCTCAATGAATCGCCTAAACCACCAACATATCTTGCGGCCCAATCTCCAACAGCCGCTTCACCGTTAAAATAGTTCTCTTCATAATCTTCTTCATGCTTAATATAGATTCCAGTACCGCTTGATGTTGAGCAGTTTGAAGTCGTATTAGCGGCACGAACAATGCGAAGATTGTTTCCGTATGCCAAGAAGTTGGCAGCCGTGAAAAATGATGTGGCAGTATTTGCATCCGGTTTACCGAAGCGTTCAACGAGTTTTACTTCGCTGTCAACAAGGATTCTCTTCTCGATAGGTCCCCATTGAAATGCTCCAGAAAACGCACCTTGAGTTGTCCCAACAGCAGGAACTACTGTTGTTAAGTCAATCTCTGATACATTTACGCCTGGACTTAGTTGAAAGGCCATGTTTTGTCTCCTTTAAAATTCTTAGTCTGGCTTAAAATTCCAATTACTGTTTATTTATAGTTTTACAAATTTGAGGAAAGATAGCGACTTTTTACGCTACTCCATAAATCACCATCCTCAACTCTCATCTCTTCATAATCATTTACACCCTGATACCCATCTATGATGCCAAACGGAGTCATAGAATCTTCAATTAGGGAGTTTTGTTCTTCTAGAATGTGCTGTCTAATGTCTGTATTTGTAGTTTCTTTAAAAAATTTCTGTGCAACTAACCAAGCAAAAAGAACCAGCGTCATTGCTAAGTCATCATTATTACCTTCTTCGGCGGCATAACTATCTTTAACACGCACAAATGTGTTAAGTTCTGCAATAGTATCAAAGTCATAAATCAGAAATTTATTGTTCTCAACAATTGCTTTTAAGTTAGCGCATCCAATTTTCTTAACTGCTGAGGTTGTTCTCAATCCAAAAGAGACTGATTTTTTATATCCAGCAGAAATCGACTGACCTTTAATAGAGTGATGTTCTAACTTGAAAATATTTTCATACTCTAAATCATTATGTAGTATATCCACAACTTGCTGTCCGTTGTCATTGATTTCAACAAGCACAAATGCTTCATTGTAATACTTTGCTACCCTATAAATTAATGTAGGAAATGTCAACGGTGAAATGGTATTGCTTCTATATTTGGCAACTTGTCTGTAAGGAACAGTAGTTACATCGACAACTGAGAATGCTGAATAATCTAAACCTAAACCTCTCGAAACATCGACTGTCATTGTATACATGTTTTTAGGTTTCATTTTTTCAGTGACTTCATCAATGCATTCACCAATCGGTCTTTCGTATATTGATAGACCATTCTCTTCTTCAAGAGGATTCTTGAATGCTAACTCACGAAGTTTTATACCAGAGATTAATGTTGCCGAAGAACCAATGAATTCTGTCTCAAACTCTTGTCTGAATTGTTCTTCAGAAGTGTTTCGTATTGTCTCTTCTTTCCAAGCATCATCACGACCTGGAACCATTGACCAATGCACTTCAAGTGGTTTGTATGTTGAACGACCTTCTGTCGCATCGACCCACATCTTATAGAATTGATTCAGACCATTAGGTGTCGATACAATAATAACCTTTGTCGTTTTACCTGATGAAATAACAGGGTATGTTGATGTGAAGAAGTCTTGTGCCATGTTGTGTTGAACGAAGGCAAACTCATCTAAAAAAACTAGATTGTAAGTACCACCACGAACGCCAGATGCAGAAGTAGCGTATGCCCAAATAACAGAACCGTTCTCAAGTTCAATGTTACCTTTGTTCCAAACTTTGATACCTTGTTGCAACCATAGAGGCAAATATTCATATGCGTATTGAAGTCGACCTAAAATCTCACGAGCCAATGCGCCTTTGTTTGCAAGAATTGCAATCTTATAATCAATGTTGAATAGTACAGTCCAAAGCATATAACCAACTGTCGTAGTTGTCTTACCAACCTGACGAGGCATCTTTGCAATACAGAAACGATTGTTGTGAAATGTATCGACCATCTCTTCTTGAAATGGCCACATGTCGAATGGAACAAGACCTTTGTCCACATTGACAATCTTCACATATTTTTTAATGAAGTAAATTGGGTCTTCAGAACACTTTACAATCTCTGCAACTTGTTCTTCAGTGTAGGATATTTCTACACCTAACCTTTTTAGACTCGCATTACCATTATACCCACCACCATTATCACTCATTTATTATTCTTCAAAAACTTTACTAGTTCTGTTGTTGAGCCAACAAAAACTGCTTTGTCAACATTTACATTTCCACTTTGTTTTTTATCGTCAGACCCTTGTAAATCTTTCTTACGCTTTTGCAATTCAAGTAAGTCTTTATTTAAGTCAGATAAGTTTTTGATTAATGTTGCGACAACTTCATATGCTCTTGGTTGTTCAGATTCGTTTGCTACTAACAAAAGATTATCAAAGGCAGTTCCACCTTTGTTGATTAATTTTTTGATGTTCTGTCTAGCAAACTCAACATCATCTTCAATGGTTGAATCTTTTATTTCGACAACGGTAATCTCTTTGACCTCAATTACATTTGTTGGTGTTATTGGGTCTATGTCGAATATGTCTGATAAGTTTTTATCTATGCTTTTCATAATGTATCAGGGTATTCTTTTGACTGAATGGTATAGCCAAAATCATCATTTGTGTCAGCAGTGACTGGGTTTTGAGTAATCTTTGTATTTGCTATCAATAATGGTGTAGTCTCTACAGTAGAAACAAGATATCTTGCATGTGAATCTGCGCCAATAACAATATCGTTTGCAGACAATACACCAGTCATCGAAGTTGCAATCAGAGTGTTTGAATTTGGTCTCCAGTACAATACTGTGCCAAGAACATCTCTTCTGTTTTCAACATTGATAGTCTCACCTTCAAGATATTTTCCGTTTCCTGTGTTTGCAGTATTCTGCATAACTACAGTCTGAATTGCTTTGTTATTGGTATCGTAGAACAAGTTTGTTGTAGAACCACCAGTGATAATGTTTGCACTATTGGCAACAACACCACTATCGATACCAATAATGATAGCACTATTAGCAACAGGACCAAACAGATATCCTTTAACAGTGAATGTCAAATCCCATGTAATGATTCTTTGTGAATCTAAATTACCTTCATATTCTATGTTCTGTGAAACACTATTGAGAACAATAGGAATGTCTTTGATGATATTCAGTGATGGAACTAGATTAGCAGTGACTGTATAGTCTGGAACAAAATATGGTAGAATTTGTTCAACAAGTTGTGTACCATCTTCAATGTTGCGAACAAAAATGCTTAGAGTGAAATCAAAGTTATATGGCGCACCAACATACTGAGACTTGACTGTTCTTTTGACTGTTGTGTCAGCGGCCGCAATCTTAATAGCCGATTGTTGCTTACGGCTAGAATCATATGAAATGTTTGTCATTTCAAAATTAAGTCTAGGTAAAGTTATAGCGACAGACTTTGTTAGAGTGGGGTCTTGCTGTAATCTTGTAATGAATTTTTCTTTGGCACCATATGCAAGAGGCACTTTAATAACTTCTCTTGCAGTGCCATCATTAGCATATCTTTTGATAGACAGATTATTAAACATCGTACCAAAAATTACGACATATTTTCGAAAGCTACGATTGTAAAAATGAGTACCAAACATTACGGTTCACCAAATGGATTGTTTTCAGAGAAGTCGATGATATTATCACCCTCTGTTTGAACAATTTTATTATCTGCAATATCTTCAAATGAGAAGTCGAGGTCTTGTGCTTTTGATTCACCACTTGTTGAAAGTATCCAAGATGCATTACTTGTGGCACCTTTAATGGCTTGTGAACTTACAAATGTTCCATTAATTTTAATGACTTCAAGTTTTCTTGTTGTTGAATTAAACGAAGTGCATTCAGCAAAAGCGGTTGCTGTAGCAACATTGCTACCTTGATATACTGTCTCATTATTTGCTGTATCAAAAGTTCCAGAACCTCCAGCATTCACAGTCATTGTTGTTACTGTATAATTGTGTCTGATTTGTCCATCAACTTCATCTACACCGGTTTCAATAATTTCACTAGAGAATACGAATTGGCGAAGTTTCAATGAATACAAATACACATTGTTGTCACGCCCACGACCCAATGGATAGAACATTGCAGGAGTGTTCTCATGCTCAACATGTGAAATCTCAAAGAAGTTTTGAACAAGAGGAATGTAAATTAAGTCACCTTCTTGCGCCCTAAACAATCCAGGAACACTTGCTTTAAATCTACGGCGAGAAACAAGCATTGTCATCTCATCACGAATGTCAAGACCAAACTTAGAAATGAAATCGCCTTCACCTTCCATACCAGATACATTGTTGATGTACATTTCAATTGGGTATGCAGTAACATATTTCTTCAGTTGGTCTTCACCATACAACTTATCAATACCTGAATTGTCTGTAGTTCTTGGTAAATAGTAAACATCTATACCATAAATTTTCATGGCTTCAATCAGCAAATCCTCAACGAGCAACTGCTCATTGGTTACTTGATTGACCGGAAAATTATTGAAATATAGATTCGTTGCCATTATTAACCAACTAAAATATCTGGTGGCAATACATTCAGACTTTGAATATCTTCTTCAATCTTTTGAATTTCAACAACAGCCTCATCGTAAATTGCTTGACCATTCAACATCACACCACCTGGCATTTGAATACCTGCAAACTTTTTAAGGTTGTTACCCCATTGTTTTTTAATCAATGCAATAGTGTATCTCTTTAAGAATCTATCATTCCAAACATCTGAGATACCTGATTTTGAGATTGTTTGTCCAGTTGCTGTGCTGGTGAATGCACTGTAAACATTCAATGAAGTTGCTGAGTTAATTTGAATGATTGTTTGAGTTTGACTGCCAACTGTGATATCATCACCAATAAAAAAATCATTGTAGAAGTTTGTTCCAGTGCCAGTTACTACAACCGAAGCATTCGCAACATTGGCTGTTCCAGATGCGGTAAATGTATCAGGGTCTAATTTACGATAACATTCAACAACTACCCAATCATTTTCTTTTATGCTATTATTCCAATCAATATCAAGAAACAATTTGTTGAGATGGCGATTGAAACGATATTGTGGTTTACCAGAGAACAACAAATTCAATGTTGCAATATGTTGCATTGTGATTTCATATGGCACATATGACACTGAAGTAAAGTCATACAAATCATGCAATCTTAATTGATAGCGCAAATCGAACATGTTGATTGATGAGTTTGAATCATCAAACGGAAACACATTCACAACACCAATCACTGCATCAGGAACATAAATCCATTTTCTTGCAATATCATCTGTTGTAATTTTATGCTTCATGTAAATCTTCTCAACACCATCGAAGTGATAGTCTTGAAAGAATTGTAATGCTTCATCTATTCTATCTTCTAATTGGTCATCATCGACATTGATATCGATAACAGGAAAACCCAACTCACGAAGACAGTAAGTTTTAAAAGTGGATCTTGTTGTAGGTTTAGCCATAGTAGTATATTTATCCTAGTGCGATTGCCATTGCCATTGCATCACCAATTGTTCCTGCCTGTTGTCCGCCAATAAAAACATTATCGGCATACACATTACCTTTAACGCCAGCACCGCCGGCAATAGTTATTGCGCCTGTTATATTTGATGTTGATGTTTTTGTGTTTGAGACATATAATTGCGATGCGCTATTAACTGTAATCAATGCACCACTGTTTGCCAAACCAGTCGAACCACCGGCATTGGCAGTGTATTGTCTTGAACCATCTGAGAATTGAATGTATTGCGAAGTCGCAACTGCACTTGCAGTAAAGTTTGTCGATACATTAATGTTATTTACATTAAGTGTCGCTATAGTTTTATTGAATGTGAAGTTGGCATTTGAACCAAAAGAACCAGCGTCATTGAACTGAACTTCTGTAGTGAGACCGGCAGGCTGAGTTGTCCTAATCGAACCAAGAGTATTCGATGAAGTCTTATAGTAAATTATACCATCAGCAAAATTGAGAGCAATTTCACCGTTAGCAATAACACCTAAAGAAGGAGTGGCTGCCGCTGTACCCGAAGAACGGACCGCAATGACTGTATTTGCCATGCTTAGAAAGTTCCGCCAGCCGATTCAACTTTCAAAACAACATTATTTTCTTTTACAGAAACTTTCTCGGTAGATTTTACTTCTTCAACTTCTTCTTTGGCAGATTCAATTATTTCTAAACCTAGTTTTTTTCTTTTTGAATTTGGTAGCATGTCTTCCAACTGTTTGATGTAGTAGTTTTTATCAGCAATATCTTTTTCAATATCAGCAAATTTATTGCTCAGTCTCTCAAGTTCCTTTGCTTGCTCATTCAATGCAGTCTGTAGACGATGTTTATCAACATCACTATTACTTGAATTCTTAATGATGGTGTCTTTGTTTTCAACTTCTGAAGTTAGAGAAACTATCTTGTTTTGTAGATTAGCATTTTCTCTAACAACAGATTCATATAAATTTCCTTTTTCTTGAAGAGCAGGTATTTCTTTTACCTTTTCTTCAAGAAATTTGATTTGCGTTTGAAACATAAAATTCTGTTTCAGCACAGCAGTGAAATTTTCTAGTACTACCTCATTGTAGACATTTATAAAATTTGCATCGGACATAATAAAACCCTTTCATAGTATTAATTATATATTAGAAACTTCCACCATTCAAATGTGCAAATGTTGGTACGCCTGAAGAATTGATTTGTAGCACATGACCTTCAGTGGATGAAACTACAGTAGTCAATGCGCTTGAACCTTGACCAAGAACAACACCATTCGTTGTGAGTGCAGTATTACCTGTACCACCATTACCGACTGCAAGTGTGCCAGACACATGAGTTGTAAGACCAACTTTTCCATATGAAGGTGCAGTAGTTACACCACCAGAAATAAGAACATTTCCTGTTGCAACATCAGCAAGTGCCGCTAGAGTTGTTGCACCAGAGGCAAAGATGATATCACCAACTGCATATGATGCAAGACCTGTACCACCACGAGCAACTGCAAGTGTACCAGAAGTAACTTGAGATGCGGCGATTGCAATCTCTGCGGCAGTTACTGCTGAAACTTCACCATACTGATTAACAGTTAATGATGTGATTGTATTACCAGCGGCAACACCACCAGTTAATGTGTAACCAGTATTCGCCTGTGATGCAAGTTTAGTGCCATCAAAGATAACTCTTTGACTTGATGTGAATGATGTTCCATTTGTACCACCTCTTGCAATAGGCAATGTGCCTGTTGTTACAGCAGATGCATCGATAGCAATATTTGTACTTGTTACACCAGAGACACGACCATATGCATCTGTAGTAATAACAGGAACAGCAGATGCTGAACCATATGTACCAGCAGTACCTGTGTTTGCTAATGTTGCAAGTGCAGTGCCGTTAAATGCAACAATACCATTTGTAAATGATGTTTGGTTTGTACCACCATCAGCAATGGCAATTGCAGAAGCAAGACTAGAGACTGTACCACCAGTGATGTTTGCTCTTAGTGTGGCAGTATTAGCGGCAGTTAAAGAACCAGTCGCAAGTACATTTGATGTTGGGTCTGTTACTAATCCTTTGAATAAGAAGAAGTTACCTGCGGCTTGTCTGACAAGACCATGATATGTTACAGAAGAACCTGTGTTTGCTTGTCCATAGAAACCAATATCTAAAACATCACCAACTGTATTATTGGTAGCAAGTTTGATTAGAGAATCGGTTGTTGTTACTGTTGAAGTATTGACTGTTGTGGTAGTACCAGTAATAGTTAAGTTACCTGTAACAGACAAGTCGCCAGAAATAGATTGTGCGCCAGATGTGCGAACAACAGTATTGTCAACATCAATAATAACTGTAGTATTTGCAGGAGTTACAACAGAAGTAATACCATCACCACCTTTGAAAGTGATTGTATCTGTAGCAAGAGCAACAGCATCAGTGCCTGCATCACCTGCAATGTTTAGTGTAGTTGAAATTGCAACATTGGCGGCTGAAGTGATGCGACCTTTTGCATCAACAGAGAATGTTGGAACTTGTGTAGTACCACCATATGTGCCAGCAGAAACACCAGTTGAACCTAGTGTTAATGGAATGTTTGCATTTGCAGAACCGTCAATAGAAACAGTACCATTAGCATCACCAGAGACACCAATTATTCTTGCAGTTGCCCAAGTAGATGCAGTATTTGCATTACCAAACAATGATGCATAAATTGCAGTCGCTGAAAAGATACCTGCTGTATCTCTTTTTACAATTGTATTTGCTGTATTAGCAGATGCCGCATTCTCAAGTAGTTGAGTATAGTAGCGACCACCAACCGCAATGACTTGATTGCCAGCTTGACCTATAAATAATTTACCAGATGTGTTTGAGTACGCTGGTTCAGCAACATTGAGTGTCGATGGGGCAGCCGTTCCTTCAGACCACTTTAGTTGGATGACTGTATTTGCCATGGTTTCTTACCTTATTGTTATAATTGATGTTCTATTTATGATTTCTCAAAATGACCCGCCATTCACACTTGCCAAACCAATCTCTCCAACATAACGATAACCAGTAATATAAATTACTTTTGCGGCGGTCAAAGCGGCAGGAATAGGCGATGACCCCACGAAATTTAGTACACCAGACTGATAATCAAACCACCATTCACCAACACCAGATATACCAGCATCAGATAATTGTGTTCCAGTTGATGGTGCATTACCAACACCAGCAGTATCAGCATATACTTTTACGAAATATGTTGAACCAAATTCAGGTGGTATCCAATCAGTTAAATTAGTTTTCCAAGTCGGATAGACACTAGAAGTTGGTGTTGATGTTGTGTCGGCAGTACATTCTACTGCGGCTGTTGTTAGATATGCTTGTACAACTCCAGTCACAGCGGCAGCCGTTGCAGGAATCTCACTTGATTTTGTCCAAACTTTATCTAAACGATTTAATGCTGGACTTGCAATAGATTCATTACTTGCACCTTTATTCGTGCTTGTATCTGTCTTAGCAACACCAAACAATTTTTTAAATAGTAAGTCGATTTTTTGTGTATCAGAATATGCCATTAGTTACTCGCAGTCTCTAAAGATAACGCCGTTACTGTCTGACCGCTTGTGAGTTTGATGCGAACATATATTTCATTTGTTCCTGTACTTGAACTTGATACAGTACCAAATGTGCAAGTCTTGCTGTGTGCAGTTTGTGCGGAGTTTAATGTAACGACACCACCCAATGCACAACCATTGCTTCCATTACCACCAGAACCTGCGCCAGGAACACCAGAACCAGCATAAGCTACAGACATGTCTAACCAACCATTTAATGTTGATGATGTGTCAATTGTACTTCCTGGTAATGCTACCCAAAGTCCTGCAATTGTTCCTGTGAACTTGATATTAAATTTAGATACAGATGTTCTCACAAATCTAAAAGTGAAATATTGATTACCTGTTCTACCTGTGCTTAAATTAGGACCAGCTGGTAAATATCCAGTTGCATAGTTTGTCTGGTCATGTTTTAATGTAGCGGCAACAATTGTAGCATCGTTTGCAGTCAATGTACTTGATTGACTATTGAACAAAGATGCACCAGCACTATATGTTGGAGTGTCTGTGGTTCCTGGATTTATAATTCTTGCGGCAAGACCTGAACCAGTACCGACAGTCGAACCAAAAGTCACTGCGGTTTCTTCCATCAAACTTGATGTACCTGTTTTATACAAAACAGTATTTGCTAATGCGGTTGTAAATGCTTGTGATGCAGTAGAGTAACTGTTATCTACTGTAACACTTGGACCGGTTGCGGATGAACCAAATCCTGCGATAATAGTTGATGATGTATTCACAACAATAGAACCACTAGAAACAAGATAGTTTCTTGCCATTGATGTGATACCAACAGCAGGATAGTTGTTACTTGATGGTGCACCAAATGCACCACCTGCTGTGCCAGTAAAAAAGTTATTACTGGTCGGGTACATGTCACCACTTAATTTAGATACATTGACACCCAATAAGAATGTTGTTGCACTTGTGTAGTGTGGTACTGTGCTTGAATAGATTACAGTTGTTGATGATGGAACAATTGTAGGTGTTGCAAATGTTGGAGAGCCTGGAGCCGAATCATCATAGTACCAAGAAACGGCTGATGTATTTGAACCAGCAGAATGTGAAAGATAAATTTCATTCCATCCATTTGCTACTGTACCAGAACCTTGGCAGTCAAAACTACGCCAAAAGTCAGCATATGAAATTCTACCAGTCTGTGCATAATCTTTACTATCAGTAACAATCAAATCACTGTATGTTCCATTTGCGCTTGATGATGTAAATGTAACTGCACCTGTAGCAACATTATTCTTTACAAGTGTTAGAGTACCAGATTCACCTGGACCCACATCATTAAATGTATTTGTTGTATATGATGAGGCTCTACGAACTGAAGTAACTGTAGAACCTGCGGCAGCCTGTTTGCTTGCTGTTGTTGTTCTATCAGTTTGTGTAAAACTTGTCATTCTATAAGTTGACAAAGTATTTACAACTAATGAAGTTGCATTTGGAAAAGCACCAGGAGACTGTGGTACTAATTTACCAAGAATCTGATTGATTTGTGCAAGACCATTTGTCACCGTTGTAGCTTGCGTTAATGTCACAGCATTACTTACAAGAACGCCAGCAGTATTTGCACCAAGAACTACAGTGTTACCAAAAACATTGTTTGCGGCATTGTATGATGAGTTAGCTTGTGCAAAAGCAGAATCTAATCTGCCAGCATCTGCAATAGTATAATATGTTGCACCATCAGAAGAGTAAACCCATTTGTCATTACCTTCATCCCAAATCAAATATGCATTTGCTGATGCGCCACGGTCAATTTCAATACCAGCATTAGCCGCAGGAGTTGCTGATGATCCAATAGCCGCATTGAGTGTGATGATGTTGTCTTTGATTAAGACCGTTTCTGTATTGGCATATACATTGCTACCAATAACAGTCAAATTACCCGAGACAGTTACATCACCAGAAATGGTACCACCAGCAGATGCAAACTTAGTGTTTGCTTGATTGTATGCCGCTTGTGCTAAATTGTTTGCTGAATTAGCTTTGTCAAAAGCAGAGTTTGCTTTATCATGTGCTGGTTGTATTTGTGGACCAACATTGTTTGCCGCATTAAAGGCAGCCTGTGCAGTTATTGTTCCTGTGTTAGCTTGTGCATACGAAGAATTTAGTCTATCAATATATGCTTGTCCACCAACAACTAAAACCCCATCACCATTAGCAGTACCTATGAATAAGGTATTGCTAACATATGAATATCCTTGTTCGCCTAATTCAAGCGTTGTTGGCGCTGAATTGGCAATAGAGGTTTTTATCTGTATTAATGACATTAGAATGTACCGCCACTTAGTGCATTGATGTATGGGTCAGCGGCTTCGTATTTTTGTGTTATCGAATTGTAGACAAGTGTTCTACCATTAGATGTGTTTGCGGTGTTCACATTCGACAAACTTCCCAATGAGATGTTTGAAGATGGGATTGTTGTAACTGAAGCAACAGTCGATTTAGCAGGTTTAACTGTAACCGTTGATGCTGAGTTAGTGATTACTGTTACATTAGTTACCATTATCGTGTGACTGATGGAAGAACTGTTGCAATACCTTCAACAACTCTAGTTTTAATATTTGATGGACTTGTCATAACCAAATCGTAAACATATCTTCCGGGAGTCAAATTTGAAGTGTTTGCTGAGGTCATGGTCATTGTTATTTCACCATTAGCGGCTTCTGTGATTGAAACTGTAAAATCAACTGCCGTAGTTGAGTAGTGTGATTTACGCATCTGTGCGGCTACACTATATGACGCTAAGTTTTGACCAGCACCAGTGGCATCATTTACTTTGACAACTGATGAATAATTGGCGCCTTGTTCGACCGTAATTTCTGCATAACCAGCCATTGCATTCCCCCGAAAACTTGTTAATACTCTATTTAGTCATTCATGGTAGTAATAGAAACAAAAAACCCCGCCTTGGCGGGGATTTGTTATAGTGAATTCTATTATTGTGGCAATTGGTTTGCTTGTATCTGTGCTTGATATGCGGCAATGACTGCTGGTGTCCATGCAACATTGCAGATGGCCGCTACATTAGCAGGAATATTTGTGAGGTCTTGACCTGGAGTGAGGGACGAGCGGTGATATGTTTGCGCTATTTGTTCACCATCTTTTAAGATACGAGTCGCTTCACGATATAAAACTATACCGTTTTCTGTAACTGTAATTTGGTCAATTACTTTTGTTTCTGTGAATGTTGACATTGTGTTTTTCCTTTATGCTATAAAATAATGACCAGCCATAATTACATCCGCAGAGACATCCAAAGATTGCCCTAATGCAGTAGCCGCCGCCCCAACCACAGATTGTTGAAATACAATATCTGAGCGATTATCTGCAACAATTGGGGTACAAATATAACCTGCAGAGCAAGTTAAATTAGAATATCTTATTGAAACGCCTGTAAAATTACTGCCACTTGATGTGAATGGTAATCCACCCATAGTCATATCACCTGTACCTGTATGCGCTGACCATATACAATAAACTCCAAAATAAACTCTATTACCAATTTTGGTATATCTTCCATTTTGAACAGAGTATGTTCCAGTTCCGGCGGTGGATGACCCAACTATTACAGGTGTCCAAGTACCCTCCTCATAATCATCCAGCGTGTTTGCGTCAGATGATGCTGATTGAGTTGCGGGGAAGGCGATGCCTGTGCCTGTGGCTGTGGTGCTACCGCCTGCTAAACAAAGAATTGGTGCGCCAGCGTTGATACGCATGCGTTCTGTTGTTGTAGAACCATCTGTTTTACCAAAAGTAATTGCTTGCTCGGAAATAAGATTTGTAACACCAGAACCGTGGCCAATCCATAATGAACTGTTAACTGCATCAGAGAATTGTGCTGTTGCGTTTGTTACGCCTTGACCCGTATTAGATTTTCTAACAACCAAACCACCGCCATAAGAGCTTGGCGTATTAGTACCAATTCCAACTAAGCCAGAAGAATCAATCCTCATTCTTTCGGTAGTAGCAGTGGTAAATGCAATCGTGTTTGCAGAAGGCGATGCAATGTTAGCATTGACTGCACCAGAGACATTTAGAAACGGATTTGTTATTCTGCTTAAAGGCATTTTGTTATCCTTGAGGCATTGCAGATTTGATAGCATCTACAGTTGATGCTGAATCAATTGCTGTTTGCATTGTTGAGTATTTAGTTCTGATTGCGGCTCTTGCGGCTTCAGCAGTTGTTGCATCAGTACCAGGAATTTGTTTCATAATGATTTCATCATGTGGTTTAAATTCTTCAGTGCGGGCTTCTCTGCGTTTGTCGTGTGCAATTGCTTTTGCTTTGGTGATGTTAATAGTAATCATGCTTGGTATTCCCATGCGTTACGGAAGGTACGGTCAGATGGAATGTCAGTAACATCCACAATCTTGAATGGCTTGCCAGCAGGAACATCTTTAGCGGCAATTTGTTCAATGGTTAAGCCACACTCAGGTGCAGGAACAATGACTGCAACACCGCCATCATCTGTTGGGTAAATAATTCTTGAGTTCATGGTTGTCCTTATCGAAATATACTTACGGAAATTCTTTCCGCTCTATCATCGGTTTCAGCAGAACCAGCAGTGGTATGTGCAATTCTTAATCCTGTTGTAGCGTAGTTAAGACTAGTCTGATTCCAAGCAACAAGTCTATTTGTCCCGCTAAAGCCACTGACCGCATAGTTCACATCCGGCATTGCAGTCGTAAAGTTAACTGTGTAATCACCTGTGCCATTATCAGTAATACTTGTCACATTTCCACTACCACTAATAGCCACAGTACCTGTGCCGTTGAATTTTACCCAAGCACGACAGCCGTATGCAATTGCGGCAGAACCATATCCTGAGTTGAAAAGCAAATTGTTACTAGCATCAAGTTGCATTTGTAAAGCACTAGTATTTGGTCTGTACCAAGAACTTACACTATTTTGATAATCTACATTCCAAATATTAGATACATATGTTCCGTCTGTTGCTCGTTGCGATATATTAAACGCATATGAAGTAGTATTTGTTGGACTATTAGTATTGTAAGTGTGATACAACCAAGTAGCACCATAGTTTGTGCTTGCAGCCGTACTACCTAATAATATTCCAGCGCCTTCATATACATTTGATGAATTATTAATAATAGCAAGAACTGATTCTCCAGAAGAAGCACTATTTCTTATTGCTAATTTTGCAGACTTATAAGTTGTTGGACTACTAGTACCAATACCCACATTACCAGCATTATCAATACGCACACGCTCAGTTGATGCGGTAGTAAATGCTAAGTTATTTGTTGTTGGTGAATATACACCAGCAACAGGAGCCACACTACTTACACCAAAGTTAACGGTGTTTGAAAATGTCACCTGCGCCGCAACATTAATCGAAGATGCGTATGATGCATCTGATTCTATGCGGTCAACAATTATAGTACCTGCCATTTTTTATCCTAATGTGTTAAGTATATAGTAGGTCATATTAGATTCCCAACGCTTGTTTTAATTTTGCTAGTTCTGTTGGATTTTCTAAAATCATGTCAGTTAATGATTTAGGTGTTGGCATTTCAATAACTTCAGGTGGATTTGGATTTGTAAATGTACTGTTAGCATAAGTCCAACCAACGCTTACATTATCAGCTTGAACAGCTACATAACCCTCTTCAAAACCCGCAGGAGGTGTTGTAGGTTGTGATTCATATTCAATAACATTAACAACAACGCCATCTTTAACAATTGCGTATTTCATATATAAAACTCCTCAACAATGATTATTCCACCAGCACCAGCACCACCAACTAATGCGGCATTGTTAACTGCGCCAGCACCACCTCCACCATAATTACCGCCAGCAGTAGCTGTACCAAAAGCCTGTCTAGCACCTCCACCCATAGTCGAACTACCACCCGTACCACCTAATAAACTTGGCCCATAAGACTCACCACCACCGCCACCTTCAATATTGACAGTGCCGTTTGTTGCTGTTCCACCTAAACCACCAGCGGCTGTGCCACCCAAAGAAGCCTGACCGCCAGCACCACCCGCCGCAGTTACAGTCGTTGCGCCAATAGTAAAAGTTGTGCTTCCGCCCGTTGATCCAGTTGACGCACTTGTATTTACACCACCAGCGCCACCGGCACCAACAGCATAAGCATATCCTGTTTGAGCGGCAAATCCACTAGGGTACATCCATAAAGCAGTTGCACCGCCAGCGCCACCACCAGCCGCACCAGAGCCATTAATACCGCCACCGCCACCGCCGCCACCAACAAGTGTAATTTTGATGGCTTTTACTCCCGCAGGAGAAGTGTAAGTACCTGAACCAGAAGTAAATTTTTGAATTGTTATACCACCACTTGCGGCTTTGAGAAATGTTGGAATACCACTCGAATCAAATCGTGCATACTCAGTACCAGCTGAATTCAGAACGAATACATTTGATGTGGTAGACTGTAGTGTATCTGCTTTAATTGTGCTTGCCATAAATTTCTCTTATTTTGCTTTCAGTGCGGCGATTTCAACTGCTTGTGCGTCAACGATTACTTTGAGTTCTTGGATTGCGGCTGTTAAAGTTGCTACTAGATATGAAGTGTCAACACCTTGGTATTTTGGAACAGTTTTATCGTTACCATTTTCGTCTTTTTGAATTTCAATCTCATCTTTTACACCACTTACACAATCTGGCACAACGGCTTGTAATTCATGAGCAATAAAACCTTGACCATGAGAACCATTTAATTTCCATTTATATGTAACTGGTTTAAGTTGTGCAACAACAGATAATGCACCTGTCATTGGTGTAACATTTTCTTTTAAACGATAATCAGATGTAGTTGCATACTGTGTTGATGTTCCATCATTCAAACAAAAAATATATCCAGTTTCATTGTTGTTGTTATTATTAACAAATGAAATTTGTCTTGAATTTTGGCTTGCTGAACATGTCATGGTGGCAGAGTTTACTTGAGCGGATCTTCTTAATATAAGATTACCACTGGCATCAACATAAACAGTTTTTCCTGCGTTTGTCTCTATGTAAAAGTTATTAGCTGGGCTGTTTCCAGAACTAATAATTCCTAAAATGGCTTGAGTTCCAACATCATTTTGTAAAGTTAAAAAAGCATTTGTTGTTGAGCCAGTTGATTGTATTCTTTGCGTCCCACCACTTACATGAAGTTTTACCGCTGGCGAAGTCGTACCAATCCCCACATTACCAGCACTATCAATTCTCATTGACTCAGTATTAGCCGCAGTAAATGCAATTGTGTTTGCAAGTGGCATGTACATACCAGTTGATGTGTTACCACTGAAGGTAAGTCCTGGTCTGCTCACATTACCAGAAGTCAAATTCACAATGCTGTTAGTTACATTGATGTTTACATTGGTTGTAGGAATCAAAGTCAATCCAGTGCTACTAGCCGTAAGGATAGTAGTGTTACCCACATTCAGACTAATCTGCTGTGAGGTCGCTTGAATTGTATCTGCAATAATTGTACCAGCCATGTTTTACCTTAAAATATTGTCCAGCTACTATTGTTCGCTATTGTTACAACTACATTATTTGCAACAGTCAATGGACCAGCAGAACTTGCATTATAGCCTGT
>Ga0114970_10000105_pt1 | contig 53121 bp, 44 predicted proteins | sample M_140205_XF_Meta_FD_87030 | JGI IMG/M metagenome (GOLD analysis project Ga0114970, IMG submission 87030) | Freshwater microbial communities from Lake Montjoie, Canada to study carbon cycling - M_140205_XF_MetaG | ecosystem: Environmental > Aquatic > Freshwater > Lake | place: Lake Montjoie... | reverse complement strand
TCAAGTTGCGGCAGATGGATTTCCCGGATGGGCGATGTGGTTCCGCAACGGCGCGTATGGCAACGGCACCTTCGTTTTCATGGGCGAGGGCGGCGCGAAGAAGGAGTTCTATTGGTGCATCACGTCGAAGGACGGCACGGACGCGAGCTTTCGCAAAGACCTGCCGCAACTGCGCTCGCCCGCATTCGGTAACGGCACGTTCGTCGCCGTGGGCACCGGAGTCATCGTGACTTCGGCGGACGGAAAAGAGTGGGCGAAGCAGGAGCGCGCCGCGGACGATAAGCTCGATTGGATTCAGTGGACGGGAAAAGAGCTCCTCTGCGGTGGCGGCAAGACCACGCTCTCTTCATCTGACGGGAAATCGTGGAAACCCAGCGCTCTCAAGCTACAAGGGAAGCCGATGTGGACCGACGGCACGCGCTTCATCACATCGAGCTGGCCGGGGAAGATGGCCTTCTCTCCCGACGGAAAAACGTGGCAGCAGTCGCCGCCACTCACGCCAAACGGCATCAACAAAGTGGTGAAGGCGGAAACGAAGTGAGTGCGCTGTTTGAGACCGCCGTACGCAGCCGGTGAATGTCAGTTTTGCGTCGTCAGTACCGTTGCACATTCAACTCATGCGTCTTCTCACTCTCTTCTTATTCTTTGCATCACTCGCTCAGGCCGATGAAAAAACCCTCACGCTACTCTTCGCCGGCAGCAGCAGCACTTACTGGAATGACTTTCCACGCGAGGCGGCAAAGGTTGTCGATGGCAAATTCATAGGTCACATCGGGGCAAAGGTTGTTCCTGAGATCGTAGGCCGCAGCGGCAGCGACATCCGTGTCTATTTGGAACCGGGCTTCAACAAATACGAATACGGTGTGAAGCCGGGACAGTCGTTCCTCGACAAGATTCGCGATGAGAAGCCGCCGTTCGTCGTGTTGCAAACGGTCTGCCGCTTCATCATGGGCGATGATGATCCCACGAAGACCGGCGAGGCTCACGCAAAGGGGATCACGACCTATTGCGAGGCCATTCGTGCCGTTGGTGGCGAGCCGATCTTCTTTGAGATGGGCTGGGCGAAGACGGAGCGCGAGGCTGAAGGTCGCCAGCGGCTCTTTGACCTCGCGGTGAAGAACAAGATCAAACTCTTCGCCCCATGCAGCACAGCGTGGGCGCGAGTCTATCGAGAGAAGCCTGAACTCGCTTTGCAGCACCCGCAGGACAACGCCCATCCTGGCGATGCGGGCCATTTTTTGAACCTCGCCTGCTTCTACGCCGCACTCACTGGCGAATCACCGATTGGCAAACTGCCGCGCACCTATCCTGTCTGGCCGCACGGCAAGTATGAGGCCGATGAAGCCAAGCTCGCCGCCTTCAAGCCAGATGCGTATCAGGCAAAGATGGCGAAGTGGATGTTCAAGCACATGTCCATGGGACAAACGGCCACTCTGGATGACGCGACGGCGATTTACCTCGAAACAGTCGCTTGGGAGTTGTCTCAGGACATGAAGGGCAAGCTCAAGGCTGCCATTCAGCCATAACCTGATGAACCTGCCGATCAAACAAACCATCGATCGCATCCCGGGCGGCATGATGCTCGTGCCATTGTTGATCGGAGCGCTGATCGCCAATCTCGCGCCGGGCACACCGAAGTTTTTTGGTTCGTTCACTGGTGCGCTGTTCGGCGGTGCATTGCCGATTCTCGCGGTCTTTTATGTTTGCATGGGTTCCACGATTACCTTCAGCGCGGCTCCTTATATCCTGCGAAAAGGTGGCGTGCTGCTCGGGACGAAGATCCTCTGTGGCGTGCTGGTGGGAGTCGTCGCTGGTCACTGGCTCGGCGAATTGCCAGTGGCGGGAGGCGTGTTTGCGGGCTTGTCCACGCTCGCGCTCGTCGCGGCGATGAATGACACCAACGGCGGACTCTACATGGCTTTAATGACGCAATACGGTCGTCCAAAAGATGCCGCAGCCTACTCGGTCATGTGTTTGGAAAGCGGACCTTTCCTCACCATGCTGACTCTCGGAGTCGCTGGTCTATCGACCTTTCCGTGGCCGGTGATGCTGGGGGCGATTCTTCCGCTGCTCATCGGCATGGCCTTGGGCAACCTCGATCCGACAATGCACGATTTCCTTGGCAGTGGCGCGAAGGTCTTGATTCCATTCTTTGCCTTCGCTCTGGGGACAACCTTGGATCTCAGCAACGTCTGGCACACGGGCTTGCTCGGGCTTTGCCTGGGGCTCTTCGTCACCCTTATCAGCGGTAGCCTTCTCTTCATCGCAGACCGACTCAGCGGCGGTAATGGCGTGGCGGGTCTTGCTGCTTCTTCTACGGCTGGAAACGCCGCCGCCGTGCCTGCACTCGTCGCTTCCGTGAATCCTGCGTATGCTGCGGCGGCGGCACAGGCCACGTTGCTTGTCTCCGCGAGCGTCGTGGTCACAGCCATGGCCACACCTTTGCTCACGGCTTGGTGGGCAGGCCGGATGGAACGGCAAAACACTCTTTCGACAACACCATGAACCTACCCCGCATCGCCATCACCATGGGTGACCCCGCTGGCATCGGCCCAGAAATCTGCCTGCATCTGCTGAACAACGCTGAGATCGCGAACCACTGCGTGCCGATCATCTTTGGCACGGCGGCGGTGCTGCGACGTGTTGCGGATGTTACGGGCATTGCATTCACCGCCCGTGTCATTCGCCGTGAGGATTGGGGGCATGAACGGCTAAACCTCAGCGAGCCATGCGTCCTCGATCTCGACTGCATCGACGCGCAAACCCTTATCCCCGGCCAAGTCGATGCGTGTTGTGGTGAGGCCGCCTTCCGTTACGTCATCGCCAGCATCGAAGCAGGACTCGCAGGCGAAGTGGACGCCGTTTCGACCGCGCCGCTCAACAAAGAAGCCATGCATGCCTCCGGACACAAATTTCCAGGCCATACCGAGATATTTGCCCAGCGCATGCAGGCTGACCGCTCCTGCATGATGCTCACCTCGGATGAACTCACATGCAGCTTTGTCACCGTGCATGTCGGCCTTTGTGATGTGCCGGGCTTGATCAATAAGCAGCGTGTGCTCGAAGTCATCGAGCTAACAACCGACGCCATGCGGCGCATCCGTGATCGCGAGCCGAAAATCGTCGTCTGCGGGCTGAATCCTCATGCAGGCGAGAATGGCCTTTTTGGTCAGCGAGAGGAGGAACGCTTCATCATTCCCGCCATCGACGCCGCGCGTGCCTCGGGCATCAATATCGAAGGCCCGCTGCCACCAGATACCGCCTTCCTCGCCTGGCGGCGCAGGCAGACCGACGCATTCATCTGCATGTATCACGATCAGGGCCACATTCCGCTGAAGGCGCTCGCCTTTGACTCCGCCATCAATACCACGCTCGGCCTGCCCGTCATTCGGACTAGCGTCGATCACGGCACCGCCTTTGACATCGCCTGGCAGGGCAAGGCCAACCCCAACAGTCTCTTTGAAGCCGTGCGATTGGCGGCGAGAATGTGCGCCAAATGATCGCCATCATCGCCGACGACTTCTCCGGTGCCGCCGAACTCGCTGGCATCGCGGCGGTTCGCGGTTTCAAGGCGGAGGTGCAGACTCAATTTGATCCTGCGAGTGATGCGGAAGTTATCGCGGTGGACACGGATACGCGTCTGCGAACCGAAAGTGAAGCCGCACGCATCGTTGGCGAAGTCGCGCGGCAGATCATCGACGCAAATCCCGTTTGGATTTACAAGAAGACCGACTCGGTGCTGCGCGGTCACATTCGCGCCGAGATTGAGACCATCCTTGATGCCACAGGCCAACGCGAGTGCCTCTTCATCCCCGCGAATCCCTCCAAAGGGCGCATCATTGAAGGTGGACTCTATTTCGTGAACGGCGTGCCGCTGAACGAAACCGTGTTCGCCCACGATCCCGATTTCCCAAGACGCAGCGCCGTGGTGCGTGAGCTTCTGGGTGAATCGAACGTGATCCACACACCCGATGCACGCACTGCGGATGATTTGATCCATCCGATCGATGCTGCGACACTCGCCGCAGGTGCAGCAGATTTTTTTGCCCGTAGCATCGCCTTTCTAGGCTGTGGTCATGGCTCCACCATGCCCGCTACGACACAGGCTAGAAAGCCTATGCTACTGCTCTGCGGCAGTCTCGCCGCGTGGGACAGCGGCCGTGCTGACGAGATGAAGAAGCGTGGATTCGTCATCCAGACGATCGACCGGCCCATCTCGCCTGTGATCTGGCAGCAAACGCAGAAACTCATGCTCGCCATCGGTCATTCACAAAGCGCTGACACAGCCATACTGACCGAAAGACTCATCGAAACGGCGCTTCCTCTCTTTGCAGCGCAAAATGATCTCCGCATCGGCCTCGAAGGTGGTGCCACGGCGATGGCATTCATTCGGCGCATGGGCTGGACACGCTTCGAGGTCATCCCAGAGGGCCACACTGGCGTTGGCACCCTGCTCCCGCCGGGTGGGCCCATTTTGTGCGTGAAGCCGGGCAGCTACCCGTGGCCAGAAGGTTGTTTTGAATGTCAGGATTGAGCCCGCCGCCACGTCACTGATACAGCGCATGATCCGCCCACTGCTCGCTTTCATTCTCATCACGACTGCTGCCTCCGCAAAGGACTTTCGCAGTTTCCTCGACGCGCATTGCCTCGACTGCCACGACAGCGATGCGAAGAAGGGCGACCTCGACCTCTCGCTGTTCATCAATGAAGACGCTGTGATGAAGGATCGTGAGATTTGGCGCAGCGTTTATGAGAAGATCGAATCGCATCAGATGCCGCCACCCAAGCAGAAGTCGCAGCCGACCGAGGTGCAGCGTGAGGAGTTGATGACGTGGATCATGGACATCGCCGCGCGGCCTGATCCCGCGCTGGGTGCGCGTGATCCTGGGAAGCCAGTGCTACGGCGACTGACGCGGTTGGAATACAACAATGCGGTGCGCGATCTGTTCGGCCTGGACGTCGATGTGTTCATGTTTCCTGAGAGGTTGCCCATCAGCGACAAGAGCTACTTCCAGCCCAGCACGGGCAAGATGTCGGATTCGGTGAAGGTGCCGCTGCGCGAGTATGGCGCGAAGTATCCCGTGCTCTGTCGGCAACTTGGTCTGCCCGGTGACAACCGCGCCGAACATGGCTATCGCAATCGCGGTGATGCGATGGATTTCTCGCCGCTGCTGCTGGAGAAATACCTCTCTGCTGCCAATGAGATTGTGAATGCGCCGGACTTACCTCTTCAAAGCGAAGTCGCTGCCGAGTTGTTCGGCATTCCACCGACTCAGCGCAAGGCCTTGGCGAATGCCAAGCAGGGCAAGACACCGCCGCAGCAAGGTGATCTGACCTTCACCGCTGCGGGCTTGTTCGCTACGAATGCGAAGGCTTGGAAGAAAGCCGAAGGCAGCGCTGACAACGTGCCGCAGAGGTTCTTCGATGATCTGCGTGAAGGCTACGCTAACAGCATCAGCGGCGTGTTCGATGCGTGTGATACCGTGCAGGGCTTGACCACGGTCCCCGGCAAAGGCGGTCTCTTGCGCCTGCGCTATGCTGGCGGGGCGAAGACGCTAACGATCAATCCCAACGCGGATCTTTGGCTCGCGGGTTTCAGCACGGTGGTGGCAACATCGGGCAGGAAAGTCTTCACCAATCAGATTAAAGGCAGCAAGAGCTTCGAGCTGACATTCAAAGTCGAAGACGGTGATCAAGACGAAGGCATCACGCGACTCGGTGTCTTTGTCCTCGGTCGCAAAGCGCAGTCCGGCACAGTGATGCTGACCGCGAAATTCACCGACGACACCGACATCAGCCTCACCGCCGAAATCGCAGAAGGTGCTGCTGGCACCACGCTCTTCACCTTTGCCTCCGTGCCAGGCGAGTCGGTCAAATCGCTCGCAGTGGATGGCTCGAAGTTCAGCGGTGACTACGTGGTGCTCGATGACTTTGGTTTCATCACTAACGGCAGACCTGTGAAACAGACACTCCTTTCTGTCCCATCTGAAAAACAGGTGCAGCCTGAGAAGAAAGGCGAACAGACAAGAGTGTATGTCTCACGGCTTGCACGCGAACGACTCGCGACGTTCGTCGAACGCGCTTTCCGTCGCGCAGTGACAGATGAGGAGGTGAATCAATACTCCGCGCTGTTTGAAGAAGGCCGAAAGCAATCAAAGAGCGAAGAGGAAGCCATGAAGAGCGCGGTCGCAGCTGTCTTGGCATCGCCAGCGTTTCTTTATGTCGAAGCCAACGGCGTTACTGGCTCCGAAAAGGTCGTGGCACTCGAAGATGCGGAATTGGCGACACGACTCGCGCTCTTCCTTTGGTGCTCGACACCGGATGACGAACTGCTGCAACTCGCGAAGTCCGGCAAGCTGCATGACTCCGCCGTTTTGGAAGCGCAGACACGCCGCCTGTTGCGCCATCCGAAATCTTGCGAACTCAGCGAGTCCTTCGCCACGCAATGGCTGCGATTGGATCAACTTTACACCTCGAAACCTGACAGCGACTTGTTCAAAGCCTTCTACTCGGGACCACAGGGCAAGAGCACGCTCCACGGCACGATGCTCACCGAGGCGTTGCTCTTGTTTGAGACCGTTCACGTGGAGGATCGTGGCATTCTCGACTTCATTACCGCCGATTACACCTGGCTCAACGGCAGCCTCGGAAAACTCTACGGTCTCGATGCCACACCGGACCAGACTGAACCCGCACATGACACGACGCGTGAGGTGAAAAAGGAGGTCACGGGTGGCTGGAAGCGCGTGAGTCTGACCGATGCGCGCCGCGGTGGCTTCATGACCATGGCCGCACCGATGACTATCACCTCGCTGCCCTTCCGCACCAGTCCCGTAAAGCGCGGCGCGTGGCTTTTGGAAACCGTTTTCAATCGCCCGCCGACGGAACCCAAGGTCGCCTTCGCCATCGAGAACGACACCAAGGAAGCCGCGCAACAGATGAGCATTCGGCAGAAGTTCGAAGCGCATCGCAGCAAAGCCGCATGCTACTCCTGCCACATTCGCCTTGATCCACCGGGCTTCGCCTTGGAGCGCTTCAGCCCCATCGGCCAATGGCGCGAAACCGACGGCACTCAGCCTGTCGATGCGCGCGCCGAGTGGAATGCCCAGCCCTTCGATGGCCCTGCCGAATACAAAGCCATCCTCGCCAAGAACCCGCACGAGTTCACGCGCGGCTTCATCGAGCACCTGCTCAGTTACGCCCTCAGTCGTTCGCTTCATGTGTATGACATGCCAGTGGTCGCGCAGATCGAGGATGCGGCAAAAGCAGATGGCTGGAAATTCAGCCGCGTAATCGTCGAGATCGCGAAGTCGTATCCATTCACCCATGTCCGCCAATAGCGATGCTCACGTCACAAGCCATCACTAAACTCGCGGAAAGCCCGCACCTCTTCCTCAGTCGCTACACCAGCCACGATGTGACCAGCAAGACTGCGGATGACGAAGGCTTGATCAGCAGGGATGTCGATCTTCCGAATCACAAGTGTCATCACAGAGGCGAATGTATTGCCATTGTAGAAGCAGAAAGGCGCCATGCGATGGCAACGGCGGCAAAGGTCAGCTGCTTCGTGCAGAAGCATCTCAGTCTGGTGAAGAGACACCCAAAGCTCCTTCGTCGCATCGTGACCGTCGGAGGTTGGCTTATGCAGCGCATTTTTCGCTGCACACAAAACGGCATTCTGAGCGGCGATCATGTCCCAAGTAAAACTCGCCAGCCAGGGCCTCATTGCAGGCATAGGTTAGTTCTTCTTGGTCCGTTTCTTGGCGGCCTTGATCTTTTGAAGTTCCTCCACGCCCGCACTCTTCAGGAAGCCCTTACCCGTCTTTGCATAGATAGGTTCAGCCGCGAAACGATCTTGGATAGCCAAGCCTTCGATCATCAATTCGCGGAAAAGAGGGTCGTTAAGCAGCTTGGGATCGATCTTCGTGCTCATAGTCTATTTATAACCTATCGCATCATCTCCCGCAACCCTCACCTCCACGCATGAACCGCCGTCACTTCCTCCGCGCCGCTGGCATCACGCTGGGCCTTCCGCATCTCGAAATCTTAACCAAAGCTGCGCCTTCTTCACCTCAACGTTTTGCCTTTATCTACACGCCCAACGGTTACTACCAGAAGGCATTACTGCCGGAGAAGATGGCGCCAGGCTTGAGTCCGCTGCAACTCACGCCAACCCTCGAACCTCTCGCGAAGGTCAAAGACGACATCACGCTCATCAGTGGGCTTGATCGTCAATTTGTCCCTGGCACTGGAGTCCATGCGCAGTGCGGTTCATGCTGGCTCACCTCATCCGCGCCGCAGGAGACGCTCGATGGCGGATTTCCCACGAACACGACGCTTGATCAACTCATTGCGAAACAACTCGGCCAAGACACCGCGCTGCCATCGCTGGAACTCAGCGCCAATGATTTTGCCGACAACAAAGAGACAAAATACTTCGAGTGCATTTCTTGGTATGGCCCCGGCTATGCCGCAAACACCGAGAAAAATCCACGTGCCGTCTTTCAGCGCCTTTTTGGCCAAGGGCAGGGCGGTCCCTCGAAGAGCATTCTCGATACCATCCTCGCCGATGCCAAGAGTCTGCAAAAGCGACTCGGCAGCGATGATCAAGCCAAGCTCAACGAATACCTCGACAGCGTGCGCGCCACCGAGCAACGCATTCAGCGTTCTGAAGCCGCAGCGAAGCGCATCGGCAAACCACCGCTCCCAGAACCGAAAGGCATCCCCGAGAAGCGCGGCGACTACCTGCGCCTGATGGCGGATCTGTTTGTGCATGCCTTTCAAAACGATCTCACACGCGTGGCCACGCTCATGATTGACCCCGAGCGCTGGGACAGTCCGCGCATGTATCACGACGTCTTCGACAAGCCCCAGAACCATCATGTCCTCACGCACACGAAGGGTGATGAAGCCAAAGCCAAACTCGCGCAAATCGATCGCTTCCACATGGAGTTCTACGCCCACGTCGTCGAGCGCCTCAAGGCCACTCAACTCCTCGACAGCACCACGCTGGTCATGGGCAGCGGCATCAGCGATGGCGACCAGCACAACTACGCCGACCTCGAAGTTCTCATCGCCGGCGGCAATTGGAAGCGCGGTCACTTCCACTACGAAGGCAAACGCCCGCTCGCTGATCTCTGGCTTACGATGGCGCAGAGTGCTGGTGTGAAACAGGAACGCTTTGCAGACAGCACCGGAACCCTTAAAGAACTCGCATGAGATTCATCGCGCTTTTGCTCTTTAGCCAGGCTGCCTTCGCGGACATGCCGCCAAGGGTCGTTCTTGAGCGCTATTGCATAAGTTGTCATGACGCAGATGCGAAGAAGGGAGACCTTAATCTCGAATCGATGCTTGGCGATGACATCGCCAAGCATGCGGAGACATGGGAAGTCGTGGTAAAGCAACTCACCTCCCGCCACATGCCGCCCATCGGCAAGAAGCGGCCTGATGATGCCGGCTATGCGGAAGTGGTGACCAAGTTGACGGCCGATTTGGATAAACAGCCGCCCAATCCGGGCCATGCACCGACCTTGCGTCGGCTCACGCGTGTGGAGTATCAAAACGCCGTGCGTGATCTGCTGGCGGTTGAGTTCGATGCGAAGTCTGCTTTTCCCACTGATGAGATCAGCCATGGCTTTGACAACATCACTGTCGGCGATTTGCCGCCCTCGTTGTTGGATCGCTACATCACAGCGGCGCAGAAGATTGCGCGACAGGCGGTTGGGACTTCTGACAAGCCGGAAATTACCAGCATCCGTGTGAAGTCAGACATCACGCAGGAGTATCATGTGCCGGGGTTGCCGCTTGGCACTCGCGGTGGCGTGCTCATTCCGCAGGTGTTCTCGCGTGAGGGTGACTACGATGTGCAAATCCGACTTCAGCGTGATCGAAACGAGCAGGTCGAGGGAATGAACGGCCCGCATGAATTGCAAATTCTGCTGAACCGCGAGGTGAAGTCCGAGTTCACGATCAAGCCAGCGAAGGACAAGAACTATGAAAAGATCGACGCGCATCTCAAAGCGCGGCTGCACATTCCTGCAGGCCAACATGATGTTGGCGTGACCTTCCTGCCCAAAGGCTCGCCCGTGCTGGAACGTCTGCGGCAGCCTTACAAGGCCAGCTTCAATTTGCATCGTCATCCGCGGCTATCGCCTGCGGTTTATCAGGTGACGATCACGGGTCCGTATGATGCCAAAAGCACGGGTGACACGCCCAGTCGTCGTTTGATCTTCGCCAATGGTTCCACCGATGCCAAAGCGGTGCTTACACCGATTTTGCGCCGCGCGTGGCGGCGCCCGGTGACGGATGAAGATCTCGCGAGAGTGGTGCCGTTTGTGAAGCAAGCGAAGGACTTTGAATCGGGTATCGAATCAGCCCTCGCGGCCATCTTAGTGAGTCGTGAGTTTCTCTTCCGCACCGAGACGAAACTCGATAATGCCGCGCTGGCATCACGCTTGTCGTTCTTCCTTTGGAGTAGCATCCCGGATGATGAATTGCTCGCGCAGCACCCGCTCGATGTCGAAGCCCAAGCCCGGCGTATGCTGCGCGATCCGCGAGCGAAGGCGCTGGTGACAAACTTCGCTGATCAGTGGCTGTATTTGCGCAATCTGGACGCCATCACGCCGGATGCGCGCTTGTTCCCCGACTTCGATCACAACCTGCGCGAATCGCTGCGCACGGAGACGAGTCTGCTCTTTGACGACATGGTCAAAAACGACCGCAGCGTGCTCGAACTCCTGCGCACCGACCGCACCTGGCTCGATGAACGCCTCGCCGCGCACTACGGCATTCCGCATATCTATGGAGATCGCTTCCGTGAGGTGAAACTGGAGCCTGAATGGCAACGCGGTGGTCTCCTCCGCAATGGCAGCATCTTGACCGTGACTTCGTATGCCACGCGCACCTCGCCAGTGATTCGTGGGCACTGGATCTTGAAAAATCTGCTCGCCTCTGAGCCTCCACCACCGCCACCGAATGTGCCTGCGCTTGATGGCGTGATCTCGGAGTCGTTACCCATCCGCGAGCGCCTTGCCAAGCATCGCGAGATGGCAGCCTGCGCCAGTTGCCATAACCTCATGGACCCCGTGGGCTTTGCTTTGGAAAACTATGACGCCATCGGTCGCTGGCATGCCGAGGCTGATTCACGCGGCGGTTTCGCCGATGGTAGCGAGTTCGAAGGCGTCGCAGGTCTCGAAGACGTGTTGCTCAAGCGCCCCGAACTTTTCGTCACTGCTCTCACCGAGAAACTCATGACCTATGCCCTCGGTCGCGGTTTGGAGGCCAGCGATGCACCTGCTGTGCGGAAGATTGTGAGCCGAGCGAAAGCGAAAGGCTGGAAATTTTCCGAAATCATTGTCGGCATCGCGACCAGTGTTCCGTTTACCATAAAATCATCTGCACCATGAGCACCTTCACCACACGCAAGTCTCTCTCCCGCCGCACGCTACTGCGCGGCGTTGGCGCCACGTTGTCGCTGCCTTTCTTGGACGCGATGGTGCCTGCCGCCACGGCTGCCGCTCGCTCGGTCCAGCCTGCAAAGCGGATCAGTTACATCTACATCCCCATGGGCTGTGATCAGTCGCGCTGGACTCCTGGCAGCAAGGACTCGCTCGATAAGCTTTCGCCCATTTTGAAGTCGCTGGAGCCGGTGAAACAGCACTGCACGGTCATTTCAAATCTCGAACTCGAGCCCGCGTATCCCGGCACACATGCCACATCGAACGCCTCCTTCCTCAGCGCTGCGCGAGTGAAGCACACCGAGAGCAGTGACTACTACAACGGCACCACCGCCGACCAGATCGCCGCAAAAGCCATCGGTCAGCAGACGCAGCTTCCATCGCTCGAGCTCGCGATGGATTTGATGCAAGTCGTCGGCCAGTGCGACAACGGTTTCGCCTGCGTGTATCAAAACAACCTCTCGTGGTCATCGCCCACCACGCCGCTGCCCGCCGAGGCGCATCCTCGGCTCGTCTTCGAGCAACTCTTCGGCGATGGTGGCAGCAAAGCAGACCTCGCAGCTGCATTGAAACGCCGCGCCAGCCTGCTCGACTTCGTCAAAGACGACATGACTCGCCTCGCGAAGCAACTCGGCCCGCAGGATCGTGATCGTGTGAATCACTACCTCGACAGCATTCGCGAAGTCGAGCGCCGCATCGAAAAAGCCGCATTAGCCGTCGCCGAAAACGAATTGCCCGATCTCTCTCGCCCCACCGGAGTGCCAGCCAGCTACGCCGAGCACGCACGGCTTATGTTTGATCTGCAACTCCTCGCCATGCAGGGCGATGTCACGCGCGTGATCACTTTCCAGCTCGCCCGCGAGACGAGCAATCGCACCTACCCCGAGATCGGCATCAGCGATCCCCATCACCCGCTATCTCACCACGGCAACGATCCCACAAAGATCGAACGCCTGTCGAAGATCAACGCCTTCCACGTCAGCCTCTTCGCCGAATACCTCGCCAAGCTCGCCGCCACCAAAGAAGGCGATGGCACACTGCTCGACAACAGCCTCCTCCTGTACGGCAGCGGCATGGGCAACCCCAACGTCCACGACCACACGAACCTCCCTGCTATCGTCGCTGGCGGAGCCAATGCCGGAGTGAAAGGCAACCGCCACCTCCGCAATGAGAAGACTATTCCTTTGGCCAACCTGCATCTCACGCTGCTGGATAAAGCGGGCGTGAAGCTGGAGAAGTTTGGCGACAGCAGTGGAGTGATTGGTGTTCTGTGAACTGCGGGTTACTTCATCAACACGATCTCAATTCCAAATCCTGCGCGGGATGCCAGAACGGCAAGCGGCAAAGAGATGATTAGGTTTTTAATAGCTGTGTCAAAGAATACAGAAAAATGGAGGGTGAATTCAGTGCTTGTTTTCCCAATCTCAACGAGATCGTCCTCAATAGGTGCCAGTCGTGCGAGAACGGATGAAATGTGATCCTCCCAACTTTCAGAGAATTCTGGATTGAGTTCCATGACCCAGAGTCCTTCGACTTCTTCAATGCGATCAAAATGATCAGTGGAACAGGCGGACTGTCTTACGCAGCGAATAAGGCTGTTGGATGGTGCCGAATTCTGTTTATTCATCGGAAGAACTACGAACGAATCAAAACCCGCACCTTCAGCTTCGGTATGATTTCGACATGAATTCAAAGTGTTTGTCAAAGGTGATAATTTCCGCGCCATAGGCAACGGCTACAGCGGCAATCAACAAATCAAGAGGTGGCACGATCAACCCGCCATCCTGGCAAGTCTGGCCGTATTGCTCTGCGGTTTGCCACATGAGAGCTGGAGTCCGGAGCATTGGCACGGCACTGAGAAGAGTATCTGCCTTCTGGCGATCAGCTCTGCGTTCACCGCGCATCACCTCAAAGCGGATGGGCTCACAAAGCATGGAATTCCTGGATGCCAGATACGGTCCGATGAGTTGCTTGATTGGTTGCGGCGTTTTCGCCCGCATGAAGTCGATCCAGAGAACTGAATCCGGCAGAATCATGATGCAACGGCCCAAGCTTGCTTCTTTTCTGTGCCTGTGGTTCCCACGGTGCTCCACTCGCCAGTCATGAACTTGTCCAGCACCTCACGGCGGCGTGAAAGTTGCAGACTACTCGACAAGAACTTCAACACCGCGGCATCTCGGCGTTTTTCCCCGGAGATCCGCATGACGTCTTTCAGGTCTTTCGCATTGATATCGAGGGTTACTTTCATGTGTGAATTTTGCCTCATCTGAATAGCTAGGCAAGTCAGGAGATGGCCGATGTCAGTTTTGGCAGCCAAGTGACGTTGATGAATACCTCGCTCATGCTTTGCCGTTTTGCCGCCATTCTTATCTTCTCTGCCGCCTACTCGTTGGCGTATGACTTGCCCACCACCGCCGAAAAGCAGCAGTGGTCTTCCGTTTCTGAGCAGATCAATGCCAAAGCCGATCTCAACGCGGTGCAGGCCGATGGCACCACGGCGCTACATTGGGCGGCTTATCATGATAAGGCGGACATCGTCACTCAACTGCTCGCGGCGGGGGTTAAAGCAGATGCCGCGAATCGTTACGGCATCACGCCTTTGTTGCTCGCCTGCCAAAACGGCAGTGAAGAGATCGTGCGTGCGCTCTTGAATGCTGGAGCAAATGCAAACGCGGAGCAGCGTGGTGGAGAGACTGCGCTGATGATTGCCTCGCGCACAGGCAAACCGGGCGCGGTGAAGGCTTTACTCGAAAAAAACGCGAAGGTAGATGCAGAGGATCGCGAAGACCAGACAGCGCTCATGTGGGCCGCAGCGGAAGGACACGCGGAGGTGATCGAGTCGCTCATTCAAAAGGGAGCAGACGTGAAACATCGGCTGAAATCAGGCTTCACCGCTCTGCTCTTTGCCGCACGCGAGGGAAAAACCGCTGCGGTGCGAATGCTGCTCAAGCACGGTGCGGATGTGAAGGATGCCATTGTCACGGAAGAAAAAGCGGGAGGCCGTGACGCGCCGAATGGCACCAGCGCGGTGCTGTTGGCGATGGAGAACGGTCATTTCGAGCTAGCGATGGAGATCATCAAGGCGGGCGCTGACCCGAATGATCTGCGCAGCGGCTTCACCGCGCTGCATGCTCTCACCTGGGTGCGCAAACCGCCGCATGGCGATGACGAATCCGGCCAGCCACCGCCAGACACGCATGGCAAGCTCAGCAGTCTCGATTTCATTCGCGAGATCGTGAAAGCAGGTGCGAATCCGAACGCTCTTCTCGGCTCTGAGGCCAAAGCGAAGGGCTTTGGTGCGATCAGTTTCAACAAAGCCACGCCTTTCCTACTCGCCTGCCGCAATGCGGATCTGCCGATGATGAAACTGCTCGTCGAACTCGGTGCCGACCCGCAGAAATCAAACGCCGACGGCTCCACACCGCTCATGGCCGCCGCAGGTTTGGGATGTTACGCGCCCGATGAAGAAGCCGGCACAGAGGATGAATGCGTCGCCGCGTGCGACTACCTCCTCAGCCTCGGATCCGACGTCAATGCCGTGGACAAGAAGCACCAAACCGCCATGCACGGCGCTGCCTACAAGAGCCTGCCGAAGGTTGCCAAACTTCTAGCCGCCAAAGGCGCGAAGATCGACGTGTGGAATCAAAAGAACGACAAAGGCTGGACCCCGCTGCTCATCGCCCAAGGCTTCCGCCCCGGGAACTTCAAGCCCAGTGTGCCAACGATTGATGCAATCAGCCAGATCATGATCGCAGCTGGAGTCACGCCGCCACCAGCTCCAGATCGTGATTCAGTGCCGAAGAAGAAGGGCTACAATCAGCAGTAATTCGGAAGCGACGGTTAAATCATCGCAATCTGGGTCGCTTCCCGCCGTTTCATCGTCGCATGAAGTCCCTGCTCATCCTCTTATCGTCATTCATCATCGCCGCTTCGTCCTTTGCGGCGAAGCCGAACATCCTATTCCTGCTCAGCGACGATCATAGTTACCCGTTCCTGAGTGCTTACGGCGATACCAATGTCAAAACGCCGACGCTCGACCAACTCGCGGCGGAGGGGATGAAGTTTCATCGCTTCTTCACCGGGGCACCGCAGTGTGTGCCTTCGCGTGCCACGCTCATGACCGGTCGCTCGCCCGTTGCCGCTCGCATGACGCGATTCTCCGCTCCGCTGCCGCGTGATGAGATCACGCTTCCAGAATTACTCCGAGACAAAGGCGGCTACTTCACCGGCATCTGCGGACGCAGCTTTCATCTCGATGGAGCGACGAAAATCGGCCAAGGAGCCGCAAATGTCTTTGAAGAGCACCAGTTGAAAACCTTCATCGACCGTGTGGACTCGCTGAACAATTGCCCCGACCCCGAAGTGGCCGGACAGGTCGCTGCGTTTCTCGACAAGAAGCCTGCAGACAAGCCCTTCTTCATGTGGGCAAACTTTAGCGACCCGCATCACGCTTGGAATGCACCCGCTGAATTTCGTCCTAATCCCGCCTCGCTGAAAGTGCCTGCGCATTGGCCGGATCTGCCCGGCGTGCGCGAGCAACTCGCCGATTACTGCGTCGAGGTGAACCGCGTGGACCGCACCATTGCGGGCGTGCTCGATGTGCTCAAAAAGCGCGGTCTAATGGACAACACCATCATCGTCTTCTGTGGTGACAACGGCATGGCGTTCCCGCATGGCAAGGGCTCGCTCTACGATCCCGGCTCCAATGTGCCTTTTCTCGTCCGCTGGCCCGGCGTGGTGAAGCCCGGCGGCGATTCGCGTGCCCTCATCAGCGCGGAAGATCTCGCGCCCACGCTGCTCGCTGCCGCAGGACTCGAAGCCGGTGCAAAAATGAGCGGCGTGAGCTTTCTGCCGCTGCTCAAAGGCGAAGCGCACACGCCGAGGAAGCACCTCTTCGTCGAGCGTGGCCCGCATGGCTCCGCACCGGTGCAGGCGGACATGACGAATGCCGGTTACGACCTCGCCCGCGCCGTGCGCAGTGATCGCTTCAAGTTCATCTACAACTGCACGCCCTGGATTCCCTATGCGCCCGTCGATTCCGCCGGAGGTCAGGCCTGGCAGCAAATGCAGGAAGCCAATGCGGCCGGAAAGCTGTCAGCTGGCATGGTTAAAACCTACTTCACCTCACCGCGCCCGGTTTATGAGCTCTACGACCTTGAGGCCGATCCCGCTGAACTGAACAACCTCAGCGGCCAACCCGAACTCGCCGCCACCGAGCGTGAACTCCGCGCCGCCCTCGCCGAAAAGATGATCCTCGATTGGGACTACCTCCCGCTTCCCGACCTCATGGAAGGCAAGGCTGGCGAAGGCGGCGGCAAAAAGGGCAAAGGGAAGAAGAAGTAGCCGTGCCCTAAGAACCCGCCACTGTGTCCGCTCATGTCGGACATCGTCCTAGCCACGCTTAACGCGAAGTACATCCACGCCTCCTTCGGGCTCCGCTATCTCATGGCGAACCTCGGCGAGCTGCGGGATCGCGCTTGTATGGCGGAGTTTGTCATCAATCAGCAGCCGCTGGAGATCGTGGAGGCCATCTTGGCTCATGAGCCACGTATTGTTGGATTTGGAGTCTATATCTGGAATGTGGAGCAAACCACGGAGGTCGTCGCGCTGCTCAAACGCATCCGTCCGGAGCTGATCGTCATCCTCGGCGGGCCAGAGGTATCGTATGAAACGGAGGGGCAGGAAATCGTGGCGCTCGCGAATCATGTCATCACGGGTGAGGCGGATGTGAAGTTCGCGGAAGTGTGTCGTGGGCTTTTGAGTGGTGATATTTCTCCACAGAAGGTCGTCGCTGCTGAATTGCCTGCGCTGAACCATTTGGCGTCGCCTTATGAGCTCTACACGGACGAAGACCTCAAAAACCGTGTCATCTACGTCGAGGCCTCGCGTGGGTGTCCGTTCACCTGTGAGTTTTGTTTGTCATCGCTGGACATTCCGGTGCGGGCTTTTGCGACGGATGACTTCTTGGCCTCCATGCAGCGTTTGTTGGATCGTGGGGTGAAGCAATTCAAGTTTGTGGACCGCACCTTCAATCTGCATTTGCCGACGAGTTCGGCCATTTTGCAGTTCTTTCTCGACCGCTGGCGTGAGGGACTGTTCCTGCACTTTGAAATGGTGCCGGATCGTCTGCCGGAGCAACTGCGTGGCCTGATTCGGCAGTTTCCAGCGGGTGCGGTGCAGTTCGAGGTCGGCATTCAGACCTTTGATGACACCACGTCGAAGAACATCAGCCGCAGGCAGAATCTCGATCGCTTGGAGGACAACTTCCGTTTCCTTCGTGAGGAAACAGGCGTTCACATACACGCCGATCTCATCGTCGGCCTTCCAGGTGAGGGAATCGAGAGCTTCGGGCGCGGCTTAGATCGGCTGGTGAGGCTGAATCCGCAAGAGATTCAAGTTGGCATCCTCAAACGCCTGCGCGGCACGCCCATCGTGCGACATGATGACGAATACCGCATGATCTATGCGCCACACCCGCCCTATGAGATCCTTTCTACGCGAGACATTCCGTTCACGGAGATGCAGCGTATGAGGCGCTTCGCTCGCTACTGGGACATCGTGGCGAACAGCGGTAACTTCACCGGCACGTTGAAGCTTTTGTGGCGCGATGGAGCATCACCCTTCGCTCAATTCATGCGCTTCAGCGATTGGCTGCACACGATTTTGCGGCGCACGCATTTGATCGCGCTCAACGTCATGGCGCAGAGTCTTTTCGATTTCCTGATTCAGGAGAATACAGTGGATCGCGAACTCGCGGCCAGCACGCTGGAAGCAGACTGGCATCGCACTCCGAGTCGTGAGTCGCTGAATCTTCGAGGCAAATCGTCAACTGCTGAGGCACCGGCAGCCGCAAGGGCGGCCCGTAGGCAATCTAAACACATGCAGCCCAAAGATAACGACAAGGCAATGGTGTGAGGCAGTTGAAGCCGCAGCCTTTTATCAACTCATCTCGACCGAAACACCTCGCTCATCAGGCACTCGACCATGAGCGTTTTCAGGCCCATGCCTTGTTTCTTCACCTTATCTTGAAGGTCGTCGATCACGAGGTCGTCGTTGAGCTCCATGGTGCGGCCGGTGGTGTAGGTCAGGAGCTGGCGGATGAGATGGCGGGTGAAGTGGTCTTCTCGGGTGGTGAGGATGATTTTTTTGAAGCTGGCGAAGTCGGTGTAAGTTTCACCAGAGGTGAATTCGCCGGTGGTGTCGATCTCGGCTGGTTTGGCTTTTTTGTTCGCGACGGGATATTTATTGCGCCAGCGACCGACGGGATCGTAGGCTTCGAGGCTGAAGCCGAGCGGGTCGATCTTGCGGTGGCACTCGGCGCAGGCGGCATCGGCGCGGTGTTTGGCGAGTCGGTCGCGGATGGTGGTGGCGCCGCTGACATCGGGATCAATGGCGGGCACGACATCCGGCGGTGGTGGCGGTGGAATGCCGAGGATGTTTTCGCTGACCCAGACACCACGAGTAACCGGCGAGGTCTCAACGCCATTGGCACTCACGGTGAGCACCGCGGCCATGCCGAGCAGGCCGCCGCGATGCGTGTTGCCTCTCAGGCTGACCTTTTGAAAGCCATCGGCGAGGCGCAGTTTATCCTTCTCAGGAAGGTCGTAGAGTTTGGCGAGTTTCTTGTCCACGAAGGTGTGCTCGCAATCGATGAACTGGGCGACTGAGCCGTTGTTCTTGAGAAGATCGCGAAAGAAGACGCGCGCCTCGGCTTTCATCGAGCTGGGGAGATCCTCCGCGTAGTAGGCGAGGTTCGAATCGCGCGGCGGAGGCATACCGCCGAGGTCGCGGAGGTTCAGCCAACTGTCGAGGAAGCCGTTTACGAAGCCGCTGATGCGTTCATCGGTGAGCATGCGCTCGATCTGCTTTTTTAGTTCGGCATCTTGCGCGAGTTTGCCGGATTTCGCGGTAGCGAGCAGCGCTTCATCCGGCGGTGTGGCCCACAGGGCAAAGGAGAGGCGTGTGGCGAGGTCGTAGGGCTTGAGAGCTTTCGCGGACTCGACGGTGATCTCGCTCAGGTAGAGGAAGCTCGGTGAGCAAAGGATGAGCTTCACCGCATCGAGCGAAGCCTGTCGTGGTGTGGCATTTTCGGCGAGGCGTTTGTCATAAAGCGCACGGATGGGCTGGCGGTCGGCATCGGCGAGCGGACGGCGATAGGCCTTCTCGGCGAAGGCATTGAGTTGATCGAGCGCGCGATCCGCCTTGAAGCCGTCTTTGCCGAACACGGCGGATTCTTCGGCGCTGACGGGTTTTTCAGACACTGGGCCGTGAATCTTGATCTCGCTAATGCGGATGTGCGGGAGCTTGCCTTCACGAAGCAGTGTGGTGCGGCCCACATCCAGCTTGGTTTTTTGATCCTTGAACTCGTGCTTGTACTTTTTGTTTACCTGGATGACGGAGGCGCGGGACTCATAGGGGCCGTTGGGAAAGATGAAGCGCGGTGTCTGGCCAGCCTCTAGCCAGACGCGGAATTTCTGCCAAGTGGGTTTGTCATCCGGCAAGATGGCGCTGGCGAGCAGTGGCTCGATGGGCTGTGGATAATGAATGTGGCCTTTGGTGATATCGCCAGGTACGAGGCCGAGAATGAAGGGCTCTGAAAAATCGATGCCGAAGATTTTGGGATCGTAGTGCGTGTCGCGATGCATGGCCTGCGCTTCGACTTCGATGTCGTATAGGCCTGATACGGGAACGCCTTGGAGGAAATCCTCGATGTGCCCGTAACTGCCCTGGCGAGTGTCGGTGTTGGGCTGCTCGTAGATGTTGAGGTAGCGGTAGTTGAAGGCGGACTTATGCGGGCCTTGGAGCTCCTCGTACTGCACGAAGTGGCTATTGAAACGCCAATCCTTTGGCTCCATCGCCGGTTTGCCAAGGCGCGTCTCGACGAGGCGATTCGCGGATTGGAAATACTGATCGACGAGGAAGCCTGAGGTCACGAGCGACTTGCCAATCGTGTCCATATGCTCGCTCGTTTTCTCTTTCGGAAAATCCGCTGTGAGGCCCAGCGTATCTACGCGGCGGCCAAAGAGGACGGCGAGCGTGTTCTCATACTCGCGGCTGGAAAGACGGCGCATGACGGTGCGGCTGCCCGTGCTCTGAAATTTGGCATGAGCGACCACGGTGCCATCGCGTAGCGCACGGATCATCGCGAGACGCTCATCAGACGATGGTTGGTCCGCCTTTTTTGGCGGCATTTCCTTCAGCGTGAGCTGGTCGATGATGTCGCGTGCCTCGATGAGATCCGGCACAGATTTCAAAGGTAAGGCGAACTTTTCAAACGAGCGGTCGCCCTTCTGCACATCGGCGTCATGGCACTCCAGGCAGTATTTGCCGAGGAACTGTTGTACGAGCTTCGGGGGTTCGTCACCGGCTAGAACCGGGCCAGTTAGGAAATGAAATACAGAGGCGCCGAGCACCCAGAGAATTCTCTGTTTAGCTCTCTGTGTGCTCGGTGCTTTGGTGGTTAAAAAGAAAACTGACATCACGCGAAACGACCCGTGCTGCTACCAAAGGAGTCCGTCTCCATACCCATCTTCTGCGCGATATCGACGAAGAGATTGCACAGTGGCACTTTATTGATGCCTTCACGTGGCACCTCGCGGAATTCGCCGTGCTTGTAGCCGCCACCGGCGAGCAGGATGGGCAGGTCGGAATTCTTGTGTGAATTGCCATCGCCCATGCCGCTGCCGAAAAGCACCGTCGTCGAGTCAAGCAGCGTGCGGTCGCCGTCATTCATCTTCGCGAGACGAGCGACGAATTTGCCGAAGTGCTCGATCTGATATTTCTCCAGTGTGATGAGGTTCGCGATGGCCTCTGCGTCGTTGCCGTGATGCGAGAGACCGTGCCAATCCTTTTTGATGCCGAGATGCTGCGGCATGAAGTCGCCGCCAATCTCCAGTGTGGCGATGCGCGTGCTGTCCGACTGCAAAGCGAGCGCGATCATTTCATACAGCAGCGGCAAATCTTCGACGGCATTGCGATTTGCAGGCTTGTCAAAGGGCGCTTTCGGCTTCGGCTGGTTCGTCCAACGTTGGCGCAACTCCAGGCGCTTCTCCACATCACGCACCGAGGTCAGATATTCGTCGAGTTTGTCCTTGTCCTCCTTGTTCACCTGCTTCGAGAGACGGTTCGCCTCTTCCAACACGGAATCGAGGATGGATGCCTGCACTTGATTTTCCTGCGCCCGACGAGCCTGACGCTCCTTCGAGTCGGTCACGAAAAGTTTCTCGAACAACTCCGCCGGATTCGTCACCGGTGGCACACGCACTCCTGACTTCGTCCAAGCGATCTGGCATCCGCCATGGATGCCGCCTTCGGAACCGACCGTGAGCGATGGGAAGCGCGTCTCAAAGCCCACCTCGTCCGCGAGATACTGATCGATGGTCACATTGCCATCCGGCCGATTTTGCGCCTCGGAGTTCAGCACACCGGAGAGGAACGAATGCACGGCGAAGTGGCCGCCCTTCACGCCGTGATCGAGTCCACGCAAAACGGTCATTTTATCGCGGATATCCCACAGCGGCTCCAGCAGCGTCGTCTTTTCGTAGCTGCGGCCCTGGGTCGTAGGGAAGAGGCTCTTCGTTTGGTAGCCGAGCAGATTTCCGATCGCCACAAAACGCCGTGCGCCCATGCCCGCGCCCTTTGCCGCCTGCACCGAGCCACCGATAGCACCTTTGGCCATGAGAGAGGACATGCCCGGCAACGCCAGTGTGGTGCCAAGGGATGAGATGAGAAAGCGACGACGATTCATGAGGGGATTTGTGGGGGTAGAGAAACAACGATTAAAAAGTCGAAATTGTTGCAGCAAGTAACAGGCCATGGGCGCCCCAGATGCTCCTACGCAGCAATTAGCCGCAACATTTGGCCTGATCGCCCTGTTCTCAGGCTCCGCCGATCATGAAACACCTGCTGTTTTTCACTCTTTGTCCTAGGCTCTTCGCCGCTCCACCGTGTTGAAGTAAGTCCACATAGACATAGTCTCTGCGCTAGTTCATCCACCCCAGCCACTACCACCATGAAGCTTGTTCTCAGCCTCCTCCTTCTCGTCCCCAGTCTGCTCTTTGCGGAATTGAGCGTGCCGCATTTTTTCAGCGATCACATGATTCTTCAGCGCGAGCGAGCTGCCGCCATTTGGGGCAAGGCAAATGCGGGCGCAGAAGTCAGCGTGGCTTTCAAAGGCAAGTCGGCATCGGCGAAAGCGGGCGCGGATGGAAAGTGGCGTGCGCAGATCGAAACTGGCACGGCAGATGCCAAGGGTGCGGTGCTCACAATTTCAGCGGGGGCAGACAATTTGGAGATCAAAGACGTGCTCGTGGGTGAAGTGTGGTTCGCGTCGGGGCAGTCGAACATGTTTTACACCATGAACCGCTCACCGGAGTATGCGGGGCTGATCACGGAGTCGAATCATCCCGCGCTGCGCATGTTCAATGCGCCACTAGTGACCGCAGCCGAGAACCAAGAGGACATCGAAGGTGTGTGGCAGGCCTCCACACCGGAGACGGTGCCTAATTTTTCTGCCGTAGCGTTCTTTTTCGCTCGGAAACTCCACCTCGACCTCGATATCCCCATTGGCGTCATCAAATCCGCCTGGGGCGGCAAGCCGGTGGAGACATTTACCAGTCGCGAGGCACTGAACACGCTGCCTGGCACGAAAGCACTCGTCGATGCGACGCTCAAAGAAGAAGCCAGCTACGATCAAGCCAAGGCGCAGGCGTCCTTCGATGCGAAGTTGGCGCAGTGGCAGAGCACCGTGGCCGCAGCGAAGGGTAAATCAGCCGAGGAACGCAATCGCCTCCCCAAGAAGCCCGATGCGCCAAAGCGCCCACTACTCACAGAAGGCAAGCCCGGCGTGCTTTTTGCCGCGATGATGCATCCCTTCGTAGGTTACGCCATGCGTGGGGCGATCTGGTATCAGGGCGAAGGCAACGCGAAGTCTGGAGCCGTGCCTTATGATCAAACTCTGCCGCTCATGATCAATGACTGGCGCAAGCGCTGGGCGGATGAGTTTTCTTTTTACTATGTGCAGCTCGCGAACTACCACGCTCCATCCACTGCGCCTGGAACAGCGGATGCGTGGGCGCTGTTACAGGACCGTATGCGTCTGGTGCTAGGCACGACACCCAAGACCGGCATGGCGATCATCAACGATGTCGGCGATGCCAATGACATTCATCCGAAGAACAAGAAAGATCCGGGCGAACGCCTCGCCCGCTGGGCTTTGGCAAAAGACTACGGTAAGGCGCTGATCTACTCTGGCCCACTCTTCAAATCGAGCACGGTGAAGGATGGCGCGATTCATGTGACTTTTGATCAAAGCGGCACAGGCCTGAAATCACGCGATGGCGGTGCTTTGAAGCGCTTCGAGATCGCTGGAGCTGACAAAGTCTGGCATTGGGCCGAGGCGAAAATCGACGGCACCGATAGCGTGCTCGTCAGCAGTGCCGAAGTGAAAGCGCCAATCGCCGTGCGCTATGCCTGGGCCGCGAATCCCGAAGGTGCTAATCTCATCAACAGCGAAGGTTTGCCTGCCTCCGTCTTCCGCACAGAAGATTGGGACGATGTAGAGGTCAAAGTGGACACCTCAGTCCTCAAAGCCGCTGAAGAGCGTCGCGCTCTGGGCGAAGAAATCCGCGCTCTAGCCGCCGAACGCGCAAAACTTGACCGCAAGAGTCCTGAGTATCAGGCGCTGACCCAAAAACACCTGGAGCTCATGACAAAGTTCAAAGAAGGAGCACCGAAGAAGTAGCCATGCGCCATTTGCTTGTCCTCATGCTGCTCAGTCACGCTTCGGCGGCTGATCTTTCCGTCGCGGCGTATGCTTCGATTCAGGCCGCGTTGGATGCGAATCCGAACCGAATGATCTTCGTCCCAGCCGGAGATTACTCAATCACTGAGAAAATTCGCATTCGTGGTGAACGCAGCGGGCTGTATGGTCCTGGACGCATCACTCAACAGAGCGCCGATCAGCCGATCATCGAGATCGAGAATGCGAATAGCGTGGAGATTCGAGATCTGACACTCACACGTCCAGAAGGGAAGATGGAGACGAACAACGAGGGCATTATAGCGATCAAGTGCCGCGATCTTGTCATCGAGAATCTGCGCGTGATCGACAATCGTACTCGTTCCGGTGCTATCGCACTGCGCGAGAGCAAGAATAGCCGTGTAAGCCGCTGCTTGGTGCGAAATTATATGCGCGTGACGATTGATGATCGCACGGCCAGCAAGGATTGGGGCTATGCCTTCAATTGCACCGATGGCACGGGCATCAGCGTGAGCTACAGCACTGGCACACTGATCGAAGGCAATCGAATCATTGAAGAAAACCTCATCCCCACGCCCGAGATCAAGGCGAAGCATAAGCTCGGCGACTATGTGAAAAAGAATCCAGAGAAAGGCGCGATCATGAGCCAGCAGGCATGGGATGCGAACTACACCGACAACTGGCAGCAAGGCTCTGGCCTCATTGTTACTGCGCCAGAGGTGAGTAATCTCACTCGCATTCTCGGCAATCACATCGAAAACGCCGCTCAAGGAATCGATCTGCACTCGGATCATGTCATCGTGGCGAACAATATCATCGTGAATTCCTTCATGGGCATGAAGGCTATGCACGGCTCACGTAATGTGATCATCACCGGCAATCAGTTTGTTAAGAACTGCCTCTGGGCCATCGGCTTGATGCCTGGTGCCGCAGCGCATGCGGAAAACTTCGATGGCGGATCGATCATCGCTAACAACATCATCTCCGATTTCGGTTATGGCGCTGCGCATTGGATTTGGGGCGATGAACGCTCACCCTTTAAGTTCGACACCGGCCAGCAGCCTGACGATCCTCCGCTTACCGATGTCATCGTGCAGGGCAATATCGTCCACAGCATCGGCAAACCGCGCTACAAATATGCCGTCATCCTTCCCAGCGGTCCAAATGCACCTCGCGGCATGCATTTTTCAAACAACCTACTCCACCCTGGCACGCAGGGCATTTCAAACACTGAACTTCCGCCATGAAACAACTAGTCATCTTTCTCTTCAGCATTTCTTCAGCATGGGCGGCATCCGCGCCAAACATTCTCTTTGCCATCGCCGATGACTGGGGCCCGCACGCGAGCGCTTACGGCACGCCGTGGGTGAAGACGCCGAACTTTGACCGCGTCGCGAAAGAAGGCCTTCTTTTCAATCACGCCTACACGCCCAATGCCAAGTGCGCTCCATCGCGCGCCTGCATCCTCACGGGCCGCAATTCATGGCAGCTTAAAGAGGCGGCTAATCACATCTGCTACTTCCCGGCGGAGTTCAAAGGCTGGGGCGAGGCCTTGGCGGAAAAAGGCTGGAACGTCGGTCACACCACCAAAGGCTGGGGACCTGGCATCGCACTCGATGTGAATGGCAAGCCACGCCAGATGACCGGCGTGGCCTACAACAAACGCAAAGCCACGCCACCGACACCTGAGATCCTCAACGCCGACTACGCCGCCAATTTCAACGACTTCCTCAACGCGGCGCCCGCAGAAAAACCCTGGTGTTTCTGGTATGGTGGAGTCGAGCCTCATCGCGGCTATGAATTCGGCAGCGGGGTGAAAAAAGGCGGCAAAAAGCTCACGGACATCGACCACGTGCCCGCCTACTGGCCGGACAACGATGTCATTCGCAACGACATGCTCGATTATGCCTTCGAGGCCGAGCATTTCGACGCGCACCTCGGCCGCATGCTCGCGGATCTCGAAAAACGTGGCCTTCTCGACAACACGCTCGTCATCGTCACTGCCGATCACGGCATGCCGTTCCCGCGTAGCAAAGGCAACGCCAATGTGCAGGCCAATCATGTGCCGCTCGCGATGATGTGGAAGAAGGGCATCACGAATCCTGGCCGCATCATGAATGATTTTGTGAGCTTCATCGATCTCGCACCCACCTTGATCGAAGTCGCTGACATCAAATGGAGCGATACTGGCATGGCCGAGTCTCCGGGTCGCAGTTTGACCGACATTTTTGCCAATAAGCCAGCCCACACGCGTGATCATGTGCTCATCGGCAAAGAGCGCACCGACATTGGTCGTCCGAATGACTGGGGTTATCCCATCCGTGCCATCGTGAGGCACGACAGCGTCTTCATCGAGAATTTCGAGCCAACACGCTGGCCCGGCGGCAACCCTGAAACCGGTTACATGGACTGCGATGCGGGAGCGACGAAGAGCTTCATCATCGACGCACATAGAAAGAACCCGACCGATCGCTTCTGGCAGCTTTGCTTTGGTCTGCGTCCTGCAACGGAATTCTACGACCTCAAAGCCGATCCCGACTTCGTGAAGAATATTTCCACGGATCCGCGAGCTGTTGCCATGCGCGATCAATTACATGCCGAGCTCAAGCAGCAGGGCGATCCACGCATGAACGGCAAAGGCGACATCTTCGACAAGTATGAGCATGCTTCCAAAGGCAATGTTGGCTTCTACGAAAAGTTCATGCGTGGCGAACCCGTGAAGGCAGGCTGGATCAATCAAAGCGACATCGAACCAACAAAACCTCTGCCTTGATGTGTAGGCAAAGGTTTGTAGCTTCATCGCCTTGATCTTCCCGCTGCGATGACTTCATCGAGCTTTGTGATCATCTCCTTGAGCTTCTCTGGGTTTTGAGTGCTCAAGTCTGTTGTTTCACCGGCATCATCGGGCAGATGATACAGGCGGTGCAGTCCACCAGAGTCGTCGCGGGCTGTGCGCGTGACTTTGGCTTCTGATTTCCCTTTGGACTTCATGCGCACGAGTTTCCAGTCGCCAATGCGCAGGCCGAAGTTGGCGCCGCTGTTGTCTTGCTGGAGCAAATGATCGCGGCCTTTGGCATCGGATTGACCGAGAAGGGCAGGGAGGACGTTCATGCTGTCGAGGCAGGCGTTTTCAGCCAACGGCATGCCTGTGAGTGCGGCGACGCTGGCGGCGATGTCGATGGTGCAGACGACTTGCTCGGATACGCCGGGTTTGATGCGGCCGGACCAGCGCGTGATGAAGGGCGTACGCGTGCCGCCTTCCAGCACGCTGTATTTGCCGCCGCTGAATGGGCCTGCGGGCTCGTGGGTGCCGAGTTTTTCCACCGCGCCGTCTTTATAGCCGTCATCGAGCACGGGGCCGTTGTCGGAGCAGAGCACGATGAGTGTGTTCTCGGCCAGCTTGAGGCGGTCGAGTGTCTTCATGATTTCACCGACGCACCAGTCGAACTCCACGATCGCATCACCACGAAAGCCGAGCGGCGTTTGGCCTTGGAAACGCTCATGCGGCAGGCGCGGCACATGAATGTCATGGCTGGCAAAGTAGAGGAAGAAGGGGCCTTCTTTGTGCGCTTCGATCCACTTGTTGGACTCGTTGATCCATGCGTCACCCAGATCCTCATCGCGGAAGCGTGCGGCATGGCCACCGGTGTAGAAACCAATGCGGCTGATGCCGTTGTGGATCGTCTGATTGTGTCCGTGGCTCCAATCCATCTTCAGCGTGCTGCGATGCGTGATGCCGGTGGGATGATTTTCATCAGGTGCTTTGTCGCCCACCCAAAGCGGGTCTTTTGGGTCGAGATTCAGCACACGGTGATTATGCACAAACACCTGCGGCACGCGGTCATTCGTCGTTGGCAGGAGATGGCAGTGATCAAAGCCGATTTCGAGCGGTCCCGGCTTTAATTCACCATTCCAGTCGGGTTTTGCATCGCCAAGGCCGAGATGCCACTTGCCGATCACCGCCGTAGCATAGCCCGCTTTCTTCAAAATCGACGCGATGGTCTCCGTGCCAGGCCGAATGATCGTCGGACCATTCGGTGGAGCGATTCCGGTGTTCTTTTGCCGAAAGGCGTACGTTCCTGTCAGCAGCGAAAAACGTGTCGGTGTGCACGTGGAAGCGGAGCAGTAGCCACTGGTGAAGCGCTGACCTTCTGCGGCCAGTTTGTCGATGTTCGGTGTCTTCACTGCCTTCGCGCCGTAGCAGCCGACATCACCGTAGCCGAGGTCATCCGCCATGATGACGATGATGTTCGGCTTCTCTGCCAAGAGCAGGGATGAGAAGATGGAAAGGAAGAGCAACAAAGAGCAAAGTCGAGTCATGCGCACAAGACGGGCGATTTGCGGCTGCATTTCAAGGAAGTTTATCACCACAGCTACGTTCTCACAGGCCATGCGCATTCTTTTGCTTCTCCTCTTATCGATCTTCGTCGTTCAGCATTCGGCATTTTCGGCTCAGCCCAATTTTCTCCTCGTCATGGTTGATGACATGGGCTTCTCAGACCTTGGCTGCTACGGCAGCGAAATCGACACGCCAAACATGGACAAGCTCGCTGCCAAAGGCGTGCGCTTCACGCAGTTCTACAACACCGCGAAGTGCCACTCATCACGCGTGAGCCTGCTGAGTGGCCGTTGGTGCAAGCAAGCCGGCGACACCGCCTTGAGTCGCGCCGTCATCCTCCCTGAGGTGCTCGCGCCTGCGGGTTACTTCACCGCCATGACCGGCAAATGGCATCTCGACAAAGAACCCACGGACTTCGGCTTCCAGCGCTATTTCGGCCATCTTTCCGGTGCGACGAACTATTTCATTGGCGACAAGACCTTCCGCCTCAATGGCAAGCCGTTCACCGTCCCCGAGAAAGGCTTCTACACCACCATCGCGAACGTGGATCGTGCTATCGAGTTTATTGGTGAAGCACGAGCCGCGAAGAAGCCGTGGTTTCAATACATCGCCTTCAACGCGCCGCATGCGCCGCTGCAGCCGCTGGAGCAGGACTTCAAAAAATACCTCGGCCGCTACGATGTCGGCTGGGACACGATTCGCGCTGCGCGAGTCGCCAAACAGAAGCAAATCGGTCTGTTGCCTGCCAACACCGCTGAATCGCCACGCCCCGAGCACATTCCCGAATGGTCGAAACTCAGCTACGATCAACGCACCGGCGAAATTCGTCTCATGACCGCTTATGCAGGCCTCATCGACCGCATCGACCAGGAAATGGGTCGTCTCATCGCCAATCTCGAAAAAGCAGGCGAACTCGACAACACCCTCATCCTCTTCGTTTCCGACAATGGCGCGTGTCCCTTCGGTCGCGGCGGTGCCACGCCCAACACCGAGCCCTACGATCCCAAAACGCATTGGGGCGACAGCACGGGCTGGGCCTGGGCGCGGAACTCGCCCTTCCGCTTCTACAAGCAGAACCAGTTCGAAGGCGGCATCTCATCGCCCGCCATCTTGCACTGGCCCGCCGGATTGAAGCAGAAACCCGGCAGCGTCGTCAGCAGCCCCGCGCATCTCGTCGATGTGCTGCCCACCTTTGCCGAACTCGCCGGAGCGAAAGTGCCCACGTCTTTCCCCGAGCGTGAACCCACACCGCTCGCTGGCATCTCGCTCGCTCCGATCATTGCTGGTGGTGAAATCAAAGAACGCCCACCGATTCATCTGCTCTTCTCCAGTGATCGCGGCCTGCGGGATGGTGAGTGGAAGCTCGTCAGCTTCCAAAGCCAGCCCTGGGAGCTCTATCACATGCCCGATGACCGTACGGAGATCCATGACGTCGCCGCAGATCATCCCGACATTGTCTCCCGCATGGTCAAGCAATGGCACGACATGTCCGAGAACGTCCTTCACGCCACAGGCAAAGAAACCAAGCCCGTTGCCACCGAAGCCACACCGAAACTCAATCCAGGCTGGTCGCAATACAACGACGCCGCGTCTGGCAAACCGAAGAAGAAGGGCAAAGGCAAAAAGAAAGCCGCCGCACTCCAATGACATCCCTCAAGCTCAACCGCATCGACCTGCGCTATCGCAAATCATGAAACGTCTTTTCATTCCGCTCCTCTTCGTCAGCTCACTCCACGCGGACTTCATCACGCCGCTTTTCTCCGATGACTTCAATCGCGATGAAGCCACGCCCGGCAAAGAAGACATCGGCAATGGTTGGACCAGCAACAGCGGTTGGCGTGCGAAGGGCCACCAGCAGGTCGATCTCAAGGATGGTGTGATGCACGTCACGAAACACGCGGAGGCGGATCTCGGCGTCGCCATCTTCCACGCGGCTGAGTTTCAAGACGGTCTCGTCGAATTGAAGTTCAAACTCGGTGAAGGCGACGATCTCGGAGTCGATTTCGTCGATCGTGAACTCAAGACCGTGCACGCCGGGCACCTCTGCATGGCCCGCGTGACGAACAAGAACCTCACGATCACCGATTCCAAGACCGGAGGCATGGATCTCAAGATTCAAGAACGCCGAAAAGCAGGGGACAAATCACCCGAACTCGCTGCGCTGCTCAAAACGAAGACCCAGGCCTTCAAACTCGACCTCAAGCCTGAAGACTGGCACACGATGCACATCAAAATCGTGGCCGATCAAATGTCCGTCCGCATCGACGGGCAGGAGATCGGCTCCTTTAGCAGCGAAGGCATCGCCCATCCCACCAAGCGCATGATCACGCTCGCCGTGAACAAATCAGCCCAAGTGGATGACATGAAGGTTTCCAAGTTGAAGTGAGTCCGTGTTTGCTTTTACAGCGTCGATGTAGGATTTATGTGCCATGAATGCGACCCTTTCCTTAAACCTGCCGGCTGACCTGCTGCAGAGCGCACGGATGTCTCTTGATGAGTTGCGAATGGAACTCGCTATCGCTTTGTTCAGACAGGAACGTCTCTCGATGGGCCGAGCTGCGGAACTGGCGGGACTTTCAGTCGGCGATTTCCAGGGCTGTCTAGGCGCGAGAAAAATAGGCCCGCATTACGATGAGTCCGACGCTCTTCAAGATGCTGCCACACTAGCTGCGCTGCGGTCCTAGTCATGATCGTCGTTGCCGATTCGTCTCCTCTCATCGCGTTGAGCCGCATTGGCAGGCTTGGTCTGCTCCAGCAGATGTTTGGACGCCTAGTCGTGCCAGATGCGGTGTGGCGAGAGCTTACCGAATGCGATCCAGGCCGAGCCGGAGTAGCGGAGATGCTACGATCCAACTGGATAGAACGGCGTGCCGTCAATGATGTCAGTCTTGTTAATTTGCTGCGTCAGGACTTAGGTGCTGGTGAGGCTGAGGCCATCGTTCTTGCTCGTGAAAGCAAAGCGGAAGTGCTGCTCATGGATGAGCGACTGGGTCGATCTGCTGCGACACGATTGGGCATAACCGTTACCGGTCTAGTTGGAGTTTTGATCGAAGCCAGGCACCGAGGTTTGCTATCAGATGCCGCAGAGGTGGTAAACGATTTGAGAGGCAAAGCTGGCTTCTGGATTTCGGACGCACTCATGAAGTTGGTGATCCAAGGCTGAGCCATGTTACGCTTTGTCTTCAGTTTTCTTCTAGCTTCAGCAGCGCTCGCCCAGCCGCAGCACGAAGTCGTGCCAGAGTGGCCGAAGCTGCCGGAAGGTCATGTGCTCGGCCTTTGTGCCGGAGTGGGGGTCGAAGCGCAGAATCGCGTGTTTGTGTTCCATCGCAGCGGGCGGAAGTGGTCGAATCCGTTTCCGAAGGATGCGATTACGCAACCGACAGTGAGTGTTCTGGATGGTGCGACAGGCAAGCTGCTCAATTCATGGGGCGCTGACCGTTTCATCATGCCGCACGGGCTTACGGTCGATCATGAGGGCAATCTCTGGCTCACGGATGTGGGATTGCATCAGGTCTTCAAATGCACGCCTGAGGGCAAGGTGCTGCTCACGCTCGGTGAAGCGGGTGTGTCCGACGATGATCACGCGCATTTCAATCTGCCCACAGACGTCGCGGTGCTGCGTGATGGCTCGTTTTATGTCAGCGATGGTTACAAGAACACACGCGTGATGAAATTCAGCGTTGCGGGCCAGTTTGAGTTCGAGTGGGGAACGAAGGGCAAGGGGCCGGGCGAGTTCAATCTGCCGCATGGCATCGCGATTGATGCGCAAGGCCGGGTGATCGTCTGTGATCGCGAAAACGAGCGGTTGCAGGTTTTTGATGCCAAAGGTGGCTTTCTTCATGAATGGAAAGGCCCACAGATCGGTAAGCCCTACGGCATCGAGATCGACGCTAAGGGCCGCATCTTTGTCATCGATGGTGGTTCGCCTTCCCTGAAGCCTGCGGAACGCGGCAAGGCAGTTGAACTCGATGCGCAAGGGCAGGTGATCGACACCTTTGGCTCCTTTGGTAGCGGTGCGGGGCAGTTTCAACTCGGTCATGACATCGCGGTGGGGCCTGATGGCGCGGTGTATGTCGCGGAGGGCACGGGTGCGCGGGTGCAGAAGTTTGTGCGCAAGAAATGAGGCTGCGCTCAGTTTCCACGCGCCTCATGCGCATCATCCTTTTCCTGCTCTTCAGTTCGTCGCTTCTTGCCGCGAAACCGAATGTCCTGCTCATCATGGCCGATGACCTTCGCGACTTCGGTGGTGCTTTCACAAAGGATGTGGTCAAAACACCAAACCTGGATCGCCTTCGAGCACACGGCACCACTTTTGTAAGAGCCTACGTGCAGTATCCCGTCTGCAATCCGAGCCGTAGCAGCATGATGACCGGTCTGCGTGCCGAGCAGACCGGCATCACCGGCAATGACATGAAGTTCCGCGAGAAACTGCCGGACATCATCACGCTGCCGCAACTTTGCAAAGAGGCTGGATGGCAGTCGCATGCGTTTGGGAAGCTCTACCACCTCGGCGGTGGCAAAAACGTCGAAGCGAAGCAAGCGTGGATGGACGCGGGCAAGTCCTGGCACACCGCGCAGGCCTTTGAAGCCACTCAGACAGGCAAGAAGATGCTCGAAGGCCGCAACGTGACCGGTGGCGCACTCAACTGGTGCCAGTGGGGAGCCGCCGATGGCACCGATGAGGATCAGCCTGATGGCCAAATCGCCGCCGCCACCGTGGCGATGATCGAGAAGCAAGGCGATGCGCCGTGGTTCATCGGCTGCGGCTTCATGAAGCCACACGATCCCTTCATCGCGCCAAAGAAATACTTCGATCTCTATCCGCTGGAGTCCGTGAAGCCGTGGCACGATCCTGCGGAGATGGAAGCTGTCCGCAAAGACAGCGTTGGCTTTGGCGATTACGGCGATGCCTTTGCCAAGTTCACCGACAAGGAATGGCGCGAGCTATTCCGCGCTTATTGCGCTGGCACCAGCTTCATGGACGCGCAACTCGGTCGCGTGCTCGATGCGCTCGATAAAAACAAGCTCTGGGACAAGACCCTCGTCATCTTCGTCGGTGATCACGGCTACCACACCGGCGAGCGCAGTTGGTGGAACAAGAACACGCTGTTTGAGCGCAGTTGCCGCGCACCTCTCATCATCGCCGCACCTGGAATGAAGGGCGGTCAAACAGCTCGCGCACTCGTTGAGTTCGTCGATGTCTATCCCACCATCGCCGAGTTCTGCGGCCTCTCGATGCCGCATGCGGCTGCCGGCGTCAGTTTGAAGCCCATTTTACAAAAAACCTTCACCAGCCTGAAGGACGCCGCCTTCACCCTCGTCACGCGTGGACCGAAACTTTACGCTCAAAGCATCCGCACCTCACGCTGGCGCTTCAATCTCTGGAGCGACGGCCAGACCGAACTCTACGATCACGTCGCCGATCCCGAAGAACTGCATAACGTCTCTGCCAAGCACGCTGATGTCGTGAGTGAACTCACGGCGAAGATCAAAACGCTGCCGCCGCTCAAGCCGTGATAACATGGCAGATCGGGAACGATGGATGCGTATCCTGAGAATGACCAACCGCCGTAAATTCATCGCCACTGCTGCTCTTGCTGTTCCTTTGATTGCTTGTGGCGCTGCTCCTGGAGCAAAGATTCTCGAAACAAAGATCATTTCGCAGCAGCCAGAGTATTACCACGGCTGGCCGACAGTGGTGCGGCGGCAGAATGGTGAACTGTGGCTGTCGTGGTCGGGCGGACGTGAGTCGCATGTGTGTCCGTTTGGCCAGGTGCATGCGATGACCTCGCGCGACAATGGTGCGACGTGGTCTTTTCCGCGTGTGCTGCTCGATACAGCCACGGATGACCGCGACTCCGGCGTGCTGGAAACGACGAAGGGCACACTGCTTGTTACTACCTTCACTTCATTGGCTTATGAGGATCATCTCGCGAAGGCCACGGCATTTGCTGAGCACACGGACAAGGGCTGGACGACCAAAGGCATGCCGCCAGAGCAGATCGCCAAATGGAAAGCGGCGCAGTCACGACTCAGTGACGCAGAGCGCAAAGCGGAACTCGGTGAATGGGTCATCCGTTCGACCGATGGCGGTAAGTCTTGGTCGAATCGAATCCCAACCATGGTGAATAGCCCTCATGGCCCGATTCAACTCAAAGATGGTCGGCTGCTTTACGCAGGGAAACAGCTTTGGACCGCGGACAGGAAGATCGGAGTCGCCGAATCCAAAGACGACGGCCTCACATGGCAGTGGCTCGCGGAGATCCGCACGCGCAAGGGCGACAAAAATGCCTATCACGAGTTACACGCTGTGGAAGCCGCTGATGGCACGTTGATCGTGCAAATTCGCAGTCACAACGATGCGAACAAAGGCGAGACATTGCAGACGGAATCCAAGGATGGCGGCAAAACGTGGAGTGAGCCGCATGCCATCGACGTGTGGGGCCTGCCATCGCATCTCCTGCGTTTACGCGATGGTCGTCTGCTCATGACCTACGGCCACCGCCGCAAGCCTTACGGCAATCAGGCACGCCTCAGCACCGACAACGGCAAAACGTGGGGCGAGGCGATGATTCTTTCCGGTGACGGCATCGGTGGCGATCTCGGTTACCCCAGCACTGTGGAGCTACCGGACGGTACGCTACTCACGGTTTGGTATGAGACCATGAAGGAGTCTAAACTTGCCGTGCTCCGTCAAGCGACGTGGCGGCTGGAGTGAAGCATCATTCGCGCCGGGGATTTTCTTCGATGTAAGCGGCGAGTGAGCGACCCAATCCGGCACCGACCTTGCCGTAACCTCCGACTGACATCAGCGAGCTGTTCCAGCCGGTTTCGAGTGTGACTGAGATGGTGGAATCACCCGTGTTTGCCCTCACCCAGCCGCTGCTCATACGTCCACGTTCTTCCTCGCTCGTCACATAGGTGGCAAAGCGATACTTGGGTTGCACTTTGAGCGGCTCGATGATGTTCGCGGCCGCGAGGTCGATCCAGCGCTGATAGTTCCGCTGCTGGATGCCCGTCATGCGCTCAAAAGCGAAAGGTCCGAAGAAAAAGACAGGGTCGTCACTGCCGGGGTTATGCAGATCAATGAAGACATCGAGTCCGTGCTTCGCGTGAATGTCGCGGATCATCTTCTGCGCTGCGGCGACCTCGGGATAGATCGAATTCGCGTCCCAATCGCGATTGTGATCACGTGGTAGCGCTTCTTTTCCACCTGCGCCGATGGCGGCGTTGTCCACGTCCATGATGGGAATGTAATGCAGGCAGGTTTTCGCGCGCAGGTCCTTCGCTTCATCGCTCGCATACCAAGTGATGAATCCACGACCGACCTGACTGCCGCCCGCCTCCCATGCGTGCTGGCGCGAGCCGATCCACACCTGGTGCGGCGCGTTTTCATCGCCGATTCGAATCCCATTCACCGGAAGACCTCCGCGCGTCTTTGCCAGTTCGAAGCGTTTCGCTTCCGGTAGCCTCGCAGCGATGTCCGTGAGCAGTTTGTCCGCGTCTGAAGGCACAAACGGCGGCCCCCAGGCCACGCGCATCTGTGAAGCGGTGGCTTTGATTCTGTAAACCATCGCCTTGTCAGTGCTGAGCGTGCCTTTGTCGCTCGGACTCCAAGTCTGACCCTCGCTGCTGATCCACGCGTGTTTCGGCTGGCACCAAGCCGCCGCGAGCACCATTTTGTCTCGAAAGGGTTTCGTCTGCGCCTCCACCTCGAGCGTGAATTCCTCCCCTGGTGTGAGGCCGTCGAGCTTGCAGAACCACCAGCACGGCCAGCCGCGTCCTTCGCGCAGCGCGGGCATGATGCGCAGCGTGCCTGAGGCTTGATCGAGCTTCACGACCTCGGCATTGCCACCCTCGAAGTCAGTGATCACACGCCACTCGGCGTGAGCGTGCAGGGTCATGAACAGAAGAAGGAACAGCCGTTGAATCATCTGCACTCAACGTCACGTTCTGGCTTCATGAAGCATTTGAGCCTCGTTTTTTCTGTTCTCGCCTCCACCTGTCTTGCTGACTCCCATTGGCCGCAATTTCGCGGCGAAGGCGGACTTGGAATTGGCACAGGCAAGCCGCCGGTGGAGTTCTCAACGGAGAAGAACCTGAAGTGGCAGGTTGAGGTGCCGTTCGGGCATTCATCGCCGTGTCTTTGGAGAGACAAGATCGCACTCACTGGTCTCGCAGAGGGCAAGCTGGTCACGTTTTGCCTGAACAAAGCGGATGGACGCGAACTCTGGCGTGTTGTGGCTCCGGCGGAGAAAATCGAAAGCGCCCATCGCATCGGCAGTCCGGCGGCACCGACGTGCTGCACGGATGGGGAGCGATTGATTGCGTACTTCGGCAGCTATGGCGTGCTGGCGTATGATTGGAACGGCAAAGAGCTGTGGAAGAAGCCACTGCCTGCGCCAGTGGTTGAGTTTGGCACGAGTTCGTCGCCGATCATCGCGGATGGGAAGGTGATCATCGTCGCTGATCAGGATGTTGGCAGTTACATGATCGCGCTGGATGTCAAAACGGGCGCGGAAGTGTGGCGCGTGGATCGCCGAGAATTTCGTCGCGGTTTTTCGACGCCGCTCATCTGGCGGCATGGCGGCGTGGAGGAGCTGATCGTGTGCGGATCACTCTGGACGCGCAGATATGATATCAAGGATGGGAAACAACGTTGGTCCGCCAGCGGCATGTCACGCGTGGCAAACACGAGTCCGGTCGCGGCAGGTGATGTGCTGTTGCTTTGTGGATGGAATGTGGGCGGCGACGAGGATGACCGCGTGGAGATGGAGCCGCATGCGAGCTTTCTCGCCGCGCAGGATGCGGACAAGGACGGCCTGCTCGCCGAATCGGAGTTCCCGGACGGCCCGGTGCGCAGCCGGTTCACCATCGTGGATGCCGACAAGGACGGCAAGGTCACCAAGGCCGAGTATGAAGTCATGCGCGGCATGTTTGCGACCGCGGTGAACCAACTCTTCGCCATCAAGCCGGGTGGCAGCGGCGACATCGCCGCTACGCATGTCGTTTGGAGCCAGACGAAGCACCTGCCGTATGTGTTTACACCCGTGATCGCGAATGGCCGCGTGTTCACTGTAAAAAGCGGCGGACTGGCCTCGGCCTACGACGTGAAAAGTGGCAGCCCAGTGTTTCAAGCCGAGCGCCTCGAATCCGCCTCGGGCGAGTACTACGCGTCCGCAGTGACGGCCGATGGCCGGGTGTATGTTGTGTCACAACGTGGCGTTGTTTCGGTGCTCGATGCGGCGAGTGACAAGCTCCACGTTCTCGCCCGCAATGACCTCAAAGCCCCCGTCTTCGCCTCACCCGCCATCGTCGATGGCGTGATTTATATACGCACCGACAAGCATCTTTACGCCTTCGGCGAGTGATCGAAAATGCTGCTGTTCGCTCGAATCAAGAGCCAAAAAACTGCTGCGATGATGTAGAGCGCGCCAAAGCCGCCGAGCACCGCGTTCCAGCCGCCGGCGTGGGCTAGCAGCCATGGCACAACGATGGGGAAAGCCGCCGCACCGAGATTGCCGCACATGTTGGCCGTCGCGCTCACGGTGGCGACATGCGGTCCGCCGAGACTCATCACCGTCGCTCCCAAACAAGGATTTGCGGTCGCCGCGCAGAACATGCCCGCGCTGATGACCAGCACCGCCATCACCGGCTGAGCGACGAACCATGCGCTAAAGATCAAGCCCGCACACAGCAGCAGCGCGATGGCACTCAAGCCTTGACGTGCCAAACGCTGGTTGTTTGTCCAGCGCAGCACTGCATCCGACAGCACGCCGCCAAACATGCAGCCCGTCACATCCGCCAGCAGTGGCAGTGTCGTCAGCCAACCGGAGCCGAGGATCGTCACGCCGCGTGCTTCCTGCAGGTAGGTGGCGAACCAGCTAGCAAAGAAGATGTAGCCCGCAGCCCGGCAAAACTGCTGCGCGCAGAGAAACCACATCGCCGGACTCGTGATGAGCAACCGCCACGGCACAGCTCCAGGATCATTCGTTCCATTCTTCTCATCCTGTCCGATCAAATCACGCTCCGCCTCATACACCGCCGCGTGTTCTGAAGGCCGATTCCGATACCACACCGCAAACCAAACGGCCCAAAGCACGCCGGGCACCGCATACCACACAAACATCCACCGCCAGCCGATGCTCACGACGAGCCAAGCCGTCAGCGGAGCCGCAACGATGCTACCCACCGACATGAACCCGCTGAACGCCCCCGAAGCCGAGGCCTGCGCCGTGCGCGGAAACCAGCGCGACATCACCGTCGTGCCCACGGGCACCAGTCCCGCCTGCGCCACGCCCATGAAGGCCCGCGAGCCGATCATCACTGCCAGATTCCCCAGCGCCAATCCCGCCGTCGCCAGCGACCACAGCACGCCATAAAGCGACAACGCCCAACGCGAACCCATCCGCTGCGCCAGCATCGCCGCCGGGATCTGACACAGCGCATACGGCCAGAAGAACGCGCTCATCAGCATGCCCGACTGCTCTTTGGTAATGCCCAGCTCCGCGCGAATCGTGCTCTCCGCTGGTCCCACGCCATTGCGCACAAAATACGCCAACGCCGCGCCCGCACAAATGCCAGCGAGGACGATGAAGCGGGTGTTGCTGGCCTTCATGAATGGAAGATCACCAGTCCGTCACCGCACCATCCGGGCTGAACTCGCGCAGGACGATCTCCTGCTGGAAGGGGTGCTTCTTCACCTCGGCCTCGTTGATGGTGATGCCGAGGCCGGGCTTCGTGTTCGGCCTCACGATGCGGCCTTTGGTTTCGATGGTGAAGCCTTCTTCGACCACGTCCTGTCGCCACGGCACGTCGTTGTGCACGGTTTCGCAGATGATGTAGCTCGGCTGGCTGAAGCCGAACTCCAGCGACGCGGCGGTGCTCACCGGCCCTTGCGGATTGTGCGGTGCCAAAGCGATGCGATGCGCCTCCGCGAGCGCGGCGATGCGTTTCGCGGCGCTGAGGCCGCCGCAGTGGGTGATGTCGAGCTGGCAGATCTCGACGGCTCGCTTCTCGAACATGTCTTTGAAGGCCTCCAAGTTCGTCACGCGCTCGCCGCTGGCCACGGGCGTGGTGAGCGCGGCATTGATGCGGGCCAGTCCATCCACGCATTCCGGCCAGCAGGGCTCCTCGAAGAAGTAGAGGCCGAAATCATCGAGCGCTTTGCCAAATTTCAGCCCCATGGCCGGCGAGGGCCGCGCATGGCAATCCACCATGATGTCGATGTCCGGGCCCACGGCATCACGCATGGCCGCGACGGCGGCTGCAGCAGCGCGGACGGGCTTCATGCCTTCGATGGGCATCGTGCTAGGCACGGCCATGCTCTTGAACGCGGTGTAACCATCCGCCACGGCCTGCTGCGCCAGTTCGGCGAAGCGTTTCGCGTTGTCGGCGGGCGTTTGATAAAAGTCTTCCATCTTCCCGCCACCGAGGTGGCAGTAGGTGCGCACCCAATCCCGCACCGGACCGCCAAACACCTTCGAGAGCGGCATGTTCGCCACCTTGCCCACGATGTCCCACAGCGCGAGGTCGATGCCCGCAATGGCCGTGGCCCGCACGATGCCGTGCCCATGCCAGAAGTGCTGCCGATACATCATCTGCCACAGATACTCGACGCGCGTCGGGTCCTCGCCGATGAGCAGGTGCGACATGTCTTCAATCGCTCCAACAATGCTGCGTGTGTGCCATTCCAAAGTCGCCTCGCCCCAACCGATGAGACCGGGTTGATCGGTGACGACTTTGACAAAGACCCAGTTTCGCATCCGCGCATGGCAGACAAGGGTTTCGATGGCGGTGATTTTCATGGCTGTAGCATAGCCTTTCTAGGCTGTGTGTTGGAAGAAGTTCGTGATGTGTTGATTTGAAAAAACACAGGCTAGAAAGCCTATGCTACTCGTGCTGCAATAGCTTCGATGAGTTGCTCCAAGCTCCCCGCTGCAACGACAGCAATGCTTTCTTGGTAGATGCCGGTGTCGTAAAGTTCGCGGGGTGGCAGATAGCTGGCACCCCAGTCGGCGGCGATGGTGGCGATGAGGATGATTTTTTCGGGGAAGCGGCGGCGGAGTTCGGTTTGGAGGAGGCTGTAGCTTTCGCCTTGGACGCCGAGCCAGAGGGCGTCGCCGAGGTTCCAGAGGACGACTTGGAGCGGATACGCATCGCCGCGTGGGAGTTGATGTAGGCGATGCAGCAGGCGGGTTTTGCGTTCGGCCATGGCGCGGCAGTCGGCGGCGCGGGTTTCATCGCCAGCAGAGCGGGCGGCGGCTTCGTCGGACTTGAATTGATCAAGTTCGGCCTGGGTTTGCTCGGCGGTGGGTTGACCGGGGCGATACTTCAGCGGCTCGTGCCAGCGTTGGAGCTGCCACGCGGCTTTTTCGGCGAGGTCGATGCTTTGATGCTTCCACGAGCCGAGCGTGGCACCGGAGACGACGGGGCCAGCATACACAAACGTCGTCCCGGCGGCGGGAAGGGCGGTGAGAGCCGAAAGCGCGGCGTAACCGAGTTCGCGGCCGTTGCGATCTGCCACGGCGGTGTCGCCGACGAAGCCTTCGCGCGGGCCGAGTTCACCGCTGGCACCTTGCAGGAACAAACACGGAGCGCCGGTGTCGCGTTCGACGAGCTCACGCATGGCGCCGATGTAGTCGGGGCTAATGAGTGTGTTCTCCCACGCGAGCGTGGTGGGGTGGCAAGCGTAGTTCACGATGCTGGCGAGCATTTTGCCCGCATCATCGGTCACGCGGGCGACGATGACGGTGTCGTCGGCAGGAACGCCGGGATTGTGACCGCAGACGAACTGCTTCCCATCCCAAAAATCGCGATGCGTGGCCAGCGAGCACCTGCCACGGCCATACACGATGCCCACGGGCTGTAGCGAGGTGATGGCATCGCGGATCAAAGCGCCCGCTTTTTCACCGAGCGAGTTCAAATACGGCGGTATGAGATCGCCGCCGGGCAGATTCGCCCGATCGAGGCCCATCAAGCCCGCGCCATGCGTGTGCGAGAAGACGACGAGGATTTCCTCCTGCGCTACACCGCCGATCTTCGCGGCCTGCGTGACGAGGTTCGCGTGCTCGGTGGCTCCCATCACGCAATGATCGAGCGCGAGCAGGATCTGCCGCTGGTTGCCTGCCATCGGCGCAAAGACGGTCACGGTGGCCCGCAGTGGCCGATGCACACCAGAGGCGCGTTCATGCTTCGCCGCGCCCCACATGCGATGATAAATGTCCGAAGGCGGTGTGATGTCACACCACGTCAGCGATAAACGGCAGCGGCTCTGCGGCGTGGGGTCTTCGGTGAGTGATGGTGTTCTCATGTCATCTACGCAACCCGAGCAGCCTCAAACTATCGCGGTGGATCATCGCTTCGATCTGATTCACGTCGAGGCGTGGCAGTTTGGTGCCTTCGAGCATGTCGTTAAGCTTGCGAATGCCGTCGATGCTTGCGTTGACGGTCGTGAAGGGGAAATCCGTGCCGAAGAGCAGCTTGTGCCACACGCCATACTCCTGTGCGAGCATGAGTGAGTTGTAGAGTTGCCAGGGGCGATAATGAAGCGCGCTGACATCCGCGAAGACGTTTTCGTGCTTCCGGATCGTCACGAGACACTCTCCCTCATACGGATGCCCAAGATGCGCGAGGATGATCTTCAGGTCTGGATGCTTCAGCGCCACTGTCTCAATCAAGCGCGGCAGCGTGAAGGCCAGCGGTGCTTGCGCGATAAATGTGGTGCCCATGTGTAGCAGCACCGGCAGTCCGTTCCTCTCTGCATACTGCCATAGCGGATTTAGTTTTGGATCATCTGGACTGAAGCCCGCATACATCGGCAGCAGCTTGATGCCGCGCAGGCCGAGTTCCTCGTGACCGACTCTCATTTCGCGTTCCCAGCCGTCCTGTGTTGGATCGACAGACAAGAAGCCGATCAAACGCGATGGATCCTTCGCCACATAGTCTGCAATCGTCTTGTCATTGATCCATAGGCCACTCAGTTTTGCTTTGCCGCCGAAGACGATTGTGCAGGTGTCCTCGGGAGCTGTAGCTCGATAAGCTTCATACGTCGCGCTCATGTCCACCGCCACTCCAGGCCGTGCACGACCGGCTTGATGGATGAAATCGTCCGAGAAATCGGAGGGAAAATTCCAAGCGTGAGAATGGACATCGATGATCATGGCTATATCTCACTGCGCTGCTGCAATCATGCGATCAAATTGGCGCTCGACTTCGCGAGTCGTCTCCGCGTCGAGTTTGAAGCCAACGGGGCCACGCACGAAAGTATTTTTGAAAATGCCCTGTCGTACGAGGAGATGCTTTTCGACAGCGAGAAATCCATCCAGACTTGTTTGCATCGAGACGAGTGCGGCAAGCGGACCGTGAATGCGGTCGGCTTTTTCAGTGTCGCCAGCTTCGAGCGCCTTCCAGAGCGGCACGAGACCGCGAATGAGGTCAGCGCCGGGCATGGTGCCAACGACACCTCGTTTGAAGGAATCGACGAGCGCTATGCCACCAGTGCCTTCAAAGACACGAGCTTGACCTTGAGTGGCATCACGCAGTTCGGAGAGCTTGGGGCCAATTGGGGAGGCTTCGGGCTTATACTGCACACGCTCTGGCCCGAACTCATCGAGAAGCTTCGCCTGCATCGCGATAGGCATCGGTTTGCCCACATAGCCGCTCGCATCCTGCACGATGACAGGAATTTGGATCGCATGGATGATGCGTGTGTAATACGAGAGCAGCTCGCTCTCACCAATGCCGATGGAAACGGGCGGAATCGCCATCACGGCATCCGCGCCAATGCTTTCTGCGTGCTTCGCATACCGCTCAGCCACTTTGGAGGACTCCGTGCCAACGCTGATCACGACCACACCGCGGTCTTTGCCGAATTTGCACGCGGTAGCGGCGAGTTGCTCGCGTTCCTCACTGTCGATTCGCAACGTTTCGGAAACCATCGCCATCACGATGCCATTCGCACCGCAGTCGTAGAGCCAGGCGATCTCGCGTTCGAGGGTTTCGAGATCAAGTGTTTCATCATCGTGCCAGGGCGTCTGGAAAACGGGCAGAACGCCTCGAAGTTCGTGTTTGGGAGAGGTCATGTCGTTTGAAAAGTCACCACAGCAGTTTGCCGCCATCAATCACGAGAACGCTGCCGGTCATGTAGCTGCTCGCATCGCTGGCGAGGTAGAGGGCGAGCGGGCCGATCTCTTCCGGGCTGCCCCAGCGGCCCATGGGAATGCTGGTGGCCACTTCGCCTTCAAACTCGGGCTTCTCACCGATCCAGCGTTTGTTTGCGTCGGTCAAAAACGGCCCGGGGGCGATGGCGTTCACCGTGATGCCATGCACGGCCCAATCAGCGGCCACCGCTTTTGTGAACATGGTTAGCGCGCCTTTCGAGGTCTCGTAGCTGCGTCCACGCATCGCCTTGCCAGGCCAGAGGGCGTTGATGGATGAGATGTTAATGATCCGGCCCCACTTGCGCGGAATCATCGCGCCACCGATCCGCTTGGTGAGGATGAAGGCCTGCGTGAGATTGAGATCGAGAATGCGCTGCCAGTCTTCGAGTGGGAGATCTTCGGTGGGCGTGTTGATACGGCGACCACCGACGTTGTTGATGAGGATGTCGATGGGAGCGTGGTCACGCAGCACGATGTCGCACAAGCGCTCAGCTTCTTCGGGCTTCGAGAGATCGGCTTGAATGGAGCTGACGCGTAAATCCTCGCTGCAGAGGTCTTCGCAGGCCTTGTGAAGGTGCTCGGCGTTCGATCCGGCAATGACGACCTCGGCACCGGCTTCTCCCAATGCTCGAGCCATTTCCAAACCGAGTCCGCGCGATCCGCCCGTGATTAAAGCACGGCGTCCGGTGAGGTTGAAGCGGTCGAGAATGGGCATGAAAACAGATCGGCGCGATGAAGGGACTCTTTCAAGTGCGGCGTATCCGTTTCATGTTCACACGCCTGCTTTTTGGCCTACTCTTTCTTTCGATTCATGCTCAAGCCGGTGACTTCCGTGTCGGCGCAGCTCGTGTGGACATCACGCCGAAGGATGGGACGCCGCTTGGCGGCTTCTACCGCTTCCGTGGCTCTGCGGGTGTGCTTGATCCTCTTTTTGCAAAGACCATCGTCGTCGAAAAGACGGCGTGCACGCGGGGAAGCTGGTAGCGGCGAGAAGTTAGTCGAAGTCGCTTTGAAGTTGCTCGGTGAAGTCAAAGCCGGGCTGTAATCGCGAGTCGGCATCAAAGCCATGCTGAAACAGTATTTGGGTTATGGGTGGCCGTGGTAACTTGATCTATCATGAACAGTTCTCACGACGTCCTCATCATCGGTGGCGGCCCATCCGGCACCGGCACGGCTGCGATCCTCGTGGAATACGGGCATAAGGTGCTGGTTTTAGAGCGGGAGAAGTTTCCACGCTATCACATCGGCGAGTCGTTGATTCCATTCACGTTTGGGCCGCTGGAGAGACTGGGGCTGATCCCAAAGATGCGGAAGTCGCACTTCGTCAAAAAGTACAGCGTCTGCTTTGTGCAGCCGGATGGGAAGCGATCGCAGCCGTTCTATTTCTTCAACCGCTATGATCGCGAAACCGTGGCACAAAGCTGGCAGGTGCTGCGCTCGGAGTTTGATCAGATGCTGGCGGAGCATGCGCGTGAGCGCGGTGCGGAGGTGCGTGAGGAGACGACGGTGACGCAATTGCTCAAGAACGACAGCGGGCGCGTCATTGGTGTCGAGGTGAAGAACAAAGATGGCAGCATGGAGCATCTGTTTGCGAAGCTCGTCATCGACGCCTCGGGCAAGGAGGCTTTTGCTTCCAATCGACTCGGCTGGCGCATTGGCGACCCGTATCTCAACAAGGTGGCGGTGTGGACTTACTACAAAGGATCGAAGCGCGGAGAAGGCATCGACGAAGGAGCAACGACCGTAGCTTTTGTGCCGCAGAAGGGCTGGTTCTGGCACATCCCGCAGCATGATGACATGGTCAGCGTCGGCGTGGTGGCCGAAGGCAAATACTTGAGCCGCGACGGCGTCAAAGATCCTGAAACGATGTTTCAGCGTGAGATCGGCGAGAACAAGTGGATCGAAGAACGACTCTCTACTGGCACCTGCACGGGTGAATACTGGATCACCAGCGAATACTCGCGCCATTCCAAATATGGTGCTTCACCGGGCTTGCTGCTGGTGGGAGACGCCTTTGCCTTCCTCGACCCGGTTTTCAGCAGTGGCGTGATGCTGGCTCTGAAAAGCGCCGTGTTAGCCGGTGAAGCCGTGCATCAGGCACTTGTCGATGATGACGTGTCACCGCAACGCTTCACGGAATACGCAGCGTTGATCCGCGAAGGCATCGAGAACATGCGCAAGCTCGTTTATGCCTTCTACGAGCCGAATTTTTCCTTCAAAGACGTCATCATGAAGTATCCCGAAGCCGGCGACGCCATCACCGACTGCCTCTCCGGCGATCTGAACAAAGACTACACCCAGCTCTGGGACCGCATTCGCGAGTTTGTCCCGCTGCCAGATGATCTGCCTTACGGCGTGCCTTTGGCGGCGTGAGGTGCGAAGGCCTGTTCTTGATGGTTATTCGAGAAGAAACAGCGGGCGACATGAACGGCATGTCGAAGCGCAGGTAAACCGGAAGACTGCATCTATCCGTTTCAACTGAAAATTTACCATTGAACCATCAAGCGAGAACGTCCTTCACCACCTTCGCGGGCTCCACGCCGGTGAGGCGGAAGTCGAGACCCTGAGAGCGGAAAGTAAAGCGTTCGTGATCGATGCCGAGCTGGTGCATGACCGTGGCGTGCAGGTCGCGGACGTGGACGGGATTTTCGGCGACGTTGTAGCTGAAGTCGTCCGTTGCGCCATATGTCGTGCCGTGTTTCACACCGCCACCGGCCATCCACATCGTGAAGCAGCGCGGGTGATGATCGCGACCCGCTTCGGGGCTGTCCCATTTGCCTTGGCCAGCGACACCTCGACCAAATTCACCGCCCCAGATGACGAGCGTTTCATCCAACATGCCGCGTTGCTTCAAGTCCTTGATCAAGGCCGCGCTCGGTTGATCGGTGTCGCGACAACGCGCGGTGCACCAGCTCGGCAAACGGCTGTGATGATCCCAGTCGGGATGGAATAGCTGGATGAAGCGCACACCGCGTTCGGCGAGTCGTCGTGCGAGGATGCAGTTCGCCGCGTAACTGCCCGCACGCCGCGAATCCGGCCCATACATGTCGAAAACATGATCCGGCTCGTCGCTAAGGTCCGTCAGCTCCGGCACGCTCGCTTGCATGCGATAGGCCATCTCGTATTGGCGGATGCGCGTGGTGATTTCGGGATCGTGTGTTTGCTCAAAACGCATCTGATTCAGCTCCGCCAGCCCGTCGAGCATACCGCGGCGAAGATGACGCGGCAGCCCCTCGGGATCGCTCAGATACAAAACGGGGTCCTTCGAGTTGCGCAGCTTCACGCCTTGATAGCGACTCGGCAGAAAGCCGCTGCCCCAGTAGTGATCATAGAGCGGCTGATCGCTCGGGCGCTGCATCTTCGAGATGAGCACGAGGTAGTCTGGCAGGTTGCGGTTCATGCTGCCAAGGCCGTAGCTGATCCACGCGCCCATGCTCGGACGGCCCGGAAGCTGATGTCCGGTCAAAAACTGCGTCATCGCCGGCGCGTGGTTGATTTGATCCGTCGTCATCGAATTGATGAAGCACAAATCATCCGCCACCTCGCCGAGATGCGGCAACCACTCGCCAATGGCCGCGCCGCTTTGTCCATGGCGTGAAAATTTCGTGATGCCTGGCAGGATGAGCTGCTTTTGGCCGGAGGTCATCGTCGTGAGCCGTTGACCATTGCGCACCGACTCAGGCAACTCTTTGCCCGCCCATTGCATGAGCCCCGGTTTGTGATCAAACAACTCCAACTGCGACGGCCCACCGGATTGCGTGAGGAAGATCACACGCTTCGCTTTCGCGGCAAAATGTGGCAACTGCGGCAATCCAACCGACTCCTGCTGGCCCATCGCATGCAGCGCCATCGCGCCGACGGAGACGCCGGTGCATTGGCCGAGGAAGTAGCGGCGGGTGGTGTTGATGGGGCCTTCGTTCATGATTCGCGATGCAGTTTGTAAGGGTACACATTCCCGCTGTTCCACTGGCACACATACAGGTCACCCTGAGTGTCCACGCAGACGTCGTGGCAGTTGTTGAAGACCGGTTGGTCTTGCAGCAGCACCTTGAGGCTGCCGTTGTCATACTCAGGCGCATGACCGCCGGGATTGGAGATCACCTTGTCATTTGCATCGAGGATCGTGACGAAGCCGCGGCTCTGCCACATGCGGTAGTCGTTTGGTTTCGCGCCAAAGCAGACGCCGGAGTAGAGATTCGTTCCGTGGATGACCGGACGGCTCACATACGCGCCTGGAAGATACACGCCGCGCACATGCGTGCCGTCGAGTTTGAACCAGTTGAACTCATTGCGGATACGCTCCGTGACGACGAGCAGCGGCTCGCCGCTACGCGTGTCGAGCGCGATGCCGTGAGCCTGTATAAACTTGCCCGGATTCACCGGCTGCGTGCTCTTGCCGCCGAACTTCGAGATGAATTTCCCGTCCTTGTCGAAGCGCAGCACAAACTGCGAGCCATAACCATCCGCGACGTAGATGTCGCCATTCGGCGCGACGGCGCTCTCGGTGGGCGCATAGGCCTCACTGGGCTTGTAGATGCTTTCTTTGATCGGGTTTGGTAACTCGAGCACGATTTGGCCATCCAGAGTGGTCTTCACAACGCGACCCGTGGTGTCGCAGAGGTAGAGATGACCCTCGTGGAAGGTGAGGCCGTGTGCTCCATTCATGTCGAGCGTCCACTGGCCGAGCAGAGCGCCCTTCACGTCGTAGATAAGGACGTTGTTCTTTTTGTGGTTCGTGAACAGGAAAAGACGGCCATCCGGCACCTGCACCATCTCATGGCAATCCTTCACTGGTGTCTTCGCGGCATCTGCTTGACTCCACAGCTTATCCACGCGGAAACGATGCGTGCCATGTCCGATGATCGCGCCGTGAAACTCAGGCGCGGTCTTCGCGAGCGTTTGGACAAAGGGAGCCGCGAGCACGGCGGTGGTGATAAAATGGCGGCGGTTGGGTTTATTCATGCGTGATGGCTTCGTCGAGGTTGAGCACCAAACTGGCCAAAATCGTGTGCGCGGCGAGTTCGGGCGTTGTGCGGAGCTTGCGGGCATCTTCGGGATGCTGAAGGTAGTGGTTCAAAGCACGGTCGAGTTCGCGTTGGAGCACGGAAAGCTCTTTGGAAGTCGCCTTTCGGCTCAAAACGGCCTGACAGAGGATTTGTAGGCGATCTTTGGGAGCAGCGAGCATCTGCTTGGCGAATGCTTGCGTGGCTTCCATCATGGTTTGGTCGTTCAAGAGCGTGAGAGCTTGCAGCGGCGTATTGGTGCGGGTCATGCTGACTTCGCAGACACGGCGCTGGGCACTGTCGAACAAGAACGTGGGCGCAATGCTGCGACGCCAGAAGGCATAGAGTGTGCGGCGATGCTGCGCGGCTCCCTGACTGGGTTCATAGGTGAAGCGGCCCATGAAAATCTCTTCCCAAACGCCTTCAGGCTGATGTGGGCGCACAGGTGGACCACCGAGTGCGGGATTGAGCAGGCCTGCGGATTTCAAGGCGGCATCACGCAGCATCCAGGCAGGTAAGCGGAAGCGCGGACCTCGAGAAAGTAGGAGATTCGAGGGATCGGTCTGATCGGATCGATCTGAACTCTGCTGATACGTCTCACTTGTCACGATGGTCTTGATGAGGCGCTTCACATCCCAGCCGCTCTCCATAAAATCCACGGCGAGCCAGTCGAGCAGCTCAGGATGCGTTGGACGCTGACCTTGAAGACCAAAATCATCTGGTGTGCGCACGAGGCCTGCACCGAAGAACATCTGCCAGAGGTTATTGACGAAGACGCGGGCCGTGAGCGGGTTCTCCTTTGATGTGAGCCACTTCGCCAGGCCCATGCGATCGCGTGTGAGGTCGGCAGGCCATGGGGCGATGGCTGCGGGCACGTCACGCTTCACCACGTCGCCTTTTTTATCCCACACGCCACGAACCAGCACATGTGTGTCGCGTGGCTCTTTGCGCTCGGCCAGAACCATGACGTTGAGTTTGCCTGCGGCAGCGGTGACTTCTTTGAGCTGCGCGGTGGCGAGATCGAGCGATACCTTGGCGGTTTGATAGGGTGCGTGGTCTTCGAGGAACTGCGCCATAAGCCGATCTTTCTCGATGTGGCCTTTGGCGAGTTGTTCGAGAGGCGCTGAAGCAAGCTCACGCACGGATGGCCCAGGTTGATCGGATGCGGAAAGACGGAACTTGGCGATGTTGGCATCGCCGTCGGTGGAACGGTGGCGAAGCTCAAAGATAAGCTCTTCATCGCTTTCGAGTACCAGTGGCTCGGCGAGAGCATAAAGTGCGGTGTGGGGCTGATCTTTGGGGAAGCCTTTGGTCGTCCAGCCGTTGCGTGGATCATCGTCGAGCGTGCCTTTCACGTCGCCATACTCGCGCGCTTTGCCTTCGACCTTGGTATCGGCCACGGCACCGCTCACGAGGATGTCGCGGATCTGCGAACTGCCTTTGCGACGCACTTGCACCTTGATGTCGGTGAGGATGAACTCGCCCGTCTTGCCGCGTGAAAGCCCGCCGCCTTGCGGCAACACTTCGAGCTTCAAGCCGGTGATGCGCGGCAGTTTGATCGGCGCGATGAGTCGATAGTCGTCCTGCTTCGGATTCGGGCCGCTGGCGCTGACGATGGCGTCTTTATCTTGAACGAGCTTGGTGCCTTCCTGAGACTCCAAAAGACCACGAACGACATGCCACGCTTTGAAATCAGCTTTCACGTCGTTTTGACGATCACCGAGCCATTTCGCGAAGGGTTTCTCGGCTTCCTGACGCGCCTTGGCTTCGATGGGTTTACGCTGATTGACGAGCTGTTGCGACTCCGTGACTGCACGCTTGGCATGAGGTGATTGATAGCTCAGATAGGGCTTCGCATTCGTGCCAGCGGCTCCGTCCTCGTCGATGCTGTTGAAGAAGGCATTCAGACTGTAGTAGTCCGAGTGCGTGATGGGATCGAACTTATGCGAGTGACACTGCGTGCAGCCGAGCGTGAGGCCGAGCCAGACCGTGCCCATCGTGTTCACTCGGTCGATGACATAGTCGATACGCGACTCTTCTTTGTCGCGACCACCTTCGCCATTGGTCATGTGATTGCGGTGAAAGCACGTCGCGATTTTTTGTTCCGGCGTCGCATTCGGCAGCAAATCACCCGCGAACTGCTCCAGCGTGAACTGATCGAACGGCTTGTTCGCATTGAACGACTCGACGACGTAATCGCGCCACGCCCAATTGGTGCGCGTGGCATCGGATTGGAAGCCGTCCGTGTCCGAGTAGCGTGCCGCATCGAGCCACCACATGGCCATGCGCTCGCCAAAGTGCGGCGAGGCCAAAAGGCTATCCACGGTTTGCTCCGACGACGGCGGTAGTCCTGTGAGATCAAAGGACAGTCGGCGCTTCAGCGTGTGCGCTGGAGCAGGTTTGGACAGCGTGAGGCCTTTTTGTGCGAGCTTGGCTTTGACGAAGAAATCCACCGGATTCCCTTCCGCAGCCACTTTGACTGGCTTCTCAAAGGACCAATGCTTGCCCCACTTCGCACCTTCAGCGATCCAGCGCTTCAGCGTGTCGATCTGCTCGCTGCTCAACTTCGGTTTATACGACTTCGGCGGCGGCATGATCTCCTCAGGATCGTCGGAGATGATGCGAGCGATGAGATCGCCCGATTTAATGACCTCACGCGCTCCTTCTTGCGTATCGAGCCGCAGATCGGCTTTGCGGTGACCTTCATCCTGACCATGGCAGGCAAGGCAGTTGTCCGAAAGCAGCGGTAACACCTCACGGCTAAAGCTGACCGGCTCTGCATGAGCAGCGGTGGCAATGAAGAGTGGCAGCAGGGTTTTAAACATCTGACGAAGCATGGCGAAAGAAACGCCGCTGAACATGCAAGGTGCATGCATAGGCTTTGGACAATCCTGATATTTTCGCGCCATGAGGGCTTGTTTTAGCAGGCAAAGGCGTCGCGGGAGACGTAACCTAAAGCACATGAGTGAATCGTTTTCCAAATTCCGCAGCGGCCTCGCGCTGGTTGGCTTCATCGTTATCACCTTCTGCGCACCGCTATTGAGCATCGGATCGATGCCGGGCGCGTGGTATGCGGCACTGCAGACACCGTCGTGGAATCCTCCGCCGTGGTTGTTTGGCCCGGCGTGGACGCTGCTTTACACACTCATGGCGATCGCCGCATGGCTGGTGTGGAAGCGCGTTGGTTTTTCACGGCCGCTTGTACTGTACTTTGTGCAATTGGCGCTCAACGCTGCGTGGACACCGATCTTTTTCGGGGCGCATCAGCTTGGCTTCGCGTTGATCGAGATCGTCGTTATGTGGATCGCGATTTTGCTGACGCTGCTGAGTTTTCGGCGTGTTAACACAACGGCCGGATGGCTGTTCGTGCCGTATCTCGCCTGGGTGTCGTTTGCGACTGTTCTTAATTTCACACTCTGGCGTTTGAATCCTGCATGAATCAAAAAAATTGGCTTATCACTGGTTGTTCCACTGGCTTTGGCCGTGCCATTTCGGAGGCGGCGATGGCTGCGGGACAGAAGGTCATCGCCACAGCACGTGATGTGAGAAGCATTGCGGATCTGGAGAAGGCTGGATGCTGCGAAGTCATGACGTTGGACATCACCGATGCAGCGAATGTGCGCGAAGTTATCGCGGCTGCGGGAACATTGGATGTGATCGTTAACAACGCGGGCTATGGCTTGATCGGCGCTGTTGAAGAATGCAGCGATGAGCAGATCCGCCGCAACATGGAGACGAATTTCTTCGGCCCGCTGAATGTGATCCGCGCTGCGTTGCCGGGGCTGCGGGTGCAGAAGAGTGGCCACATCGTGAACGTCAGCGCGGCGGCGGCGATCTCGAACTACGCGGGCTTTGGCATCTACGGTGCTGCGAAGGCGGCACTGGAACTCATGAGCGAGAGTTTGCGACTAGAACTGGCCGCGTTGGGCATCAAGGTGACGCTGGTGCAGCCTGGTCCATTCAGAACGGATTTCATCGCGCGTGGTTTGGAGAAAGCCGCGAGTGAGATTGCGGATTACCAAGCGACTGCTGGCAAGTTTGGACGCTTTCTTGAATCGATGAACGGCAAGCAACCGGGTGATCCGGCCAAGGCGGCGGAGGCGATTGTGAAGATGGTGCTGGATGGCGAAGCACCACTGCATTTGCCGCTAGGGAAGTATGTGGTGAAGAAGTTCCGCGACAAAGCAGCGGCGCTGACACGTGAGGCGGAGAAATGGGAGGCGGTCGCAAGTGCGACGGATTTCTGATCATGGCTGTCCACACCCTGCACACGAAGCAGATCTGAGCTTGTGCCGAAAAGGCGGACACGAAAACCAACCTGAACTAGGAACAGTGTCCCATGAACCGAAGGATAGAACCTACTGAGAACCGAGTGCGCCCTGCGCAGTATGACGCCGCCTTC
>Ga0114970_10000101_pt1 | contig 54004 bp, 43 predicted proteins | sample M_140205_XF_Meta_FD_87030 | JGI IMG/M metagenome (GOLD analysis project Ga0114970, IMG submission 87030) | Freshwater microbial communities from Lake Montjoie, Canada to study carbon cycling - M_140205_XF_MetaG | ecosystem: Environmental > Aquatic > Freshwater > Lake | place: Lake Montjoie... | reverse complement strand
TCTGAAGAACGCACCCTGAGCATGACGGCACTTAAACAGCTCGCCTTCTTAAGCTCTGTCGAGCGATCTCTTAAGCGAGTTGAGGCTATAATGCACGATCAAGTTTTCGCTGTTGGAGAGGAATATGTCTCGATCGGAGAGCGCTTCGGTAAGGACGCTGTGCTTGCCGGGGTTTCGCGTCTACGAGCTCAGGTAATGCTGCATGCCGGTTATTCGATAGGGATGAACGATACCTTCGTACAAAGGGCACTTGAAAGTGAAGGGGATAGAGCCGAGTTCTTCCAGCACCTAGATAATCAACGCAAATTGCTGACTAAGTAATATTCACTATTTCTTTATGTCTCTTGATCCCCTCTCGCTAAAGCTTTAGCGAGACAGGTAGTAGACGCTTTTTTATGGGTGAATAGTTATTGTTTTGGATCTAGCAGAAAACTAGCAGGGTCACCCCCGCAAACTTCTACCGAGACCGTAGAACCTACAACCGTAACGATTGCGTAGCTCTTGGAAGGAACTCCAGTTCCTGAGACATCTTCTATGCACGATTGGATGGTAAAGTACGGGATGCCGTTATGTACGGTCATATTATTCCAATGCAGATGCCCGTTAAAGACACCGATAACCTTAGCACTCTCTTCAAAGATTTCACGAACCTCTGCGCGATTTGAAACGAGGGCCTTATTGATCGCTCCCTCGAACCAGAAGTTTCCCTTGAGATCTTGATCCGATACAGGGTGATGCATAAAAACTAGGGTCTTTAGCTTGGTAGTAGCGAGGTCCTGCTTAAGCCACTCCAGCTGGTCTGATTCGATTGTCATGTTTTGATGGTTAAAGTGCCGCGTATAAAGAAATACGCAGTGAACATCATTGGCATCGAATGAGTAATGCAGAGAATTAAGGTTAAGAAGTTCGCACAGGTCGTTGTAGTTGAGGTTTTCGCGGTCGTGATTTCCGACGGCGTGATATACAGGCACATTAAACTTCTGGAAATACCAGAGAGCTCGCTTAAAGTTAGCCCGATCGAACTCAACGTTCGGATACCTAACATCGTCCTGGCTCAGATCTCCCAGTTGAGAGATGAATGAGATGTCGCTCTCTCGGTTGATAGTTTCCGCAAGATCACAGAGCACGTTCTCCGATACGTGGCTCATGATGCGGTTTATGCCTCTGTAGAATCCGCATGGTCCGATATGGCTATCTGTTACGATTGCAAATTTCATGAAAGTTCCTCGACTTAATTGCGTCTAACGAACTCTATGTAATAGCGGAGATCCTCGCAACACTTGTAGGTGTTCTTGGCCCTACAAAGCTAGCTTCACGTGGTCGTGTCCGTTCGCTATGACCTTCTTTAAGCCCTTTGATGTAGGGAAGAAGTCCTCAGGGATAACCCCAATTAACTTCTCTACCGATTCACGCTTAACGCGCCAATCTGAGCCTAATTTAAAGCCCTCAATCGTTCCCGCCTTGATTAGGTCGTAGACCTTCGGGCGATGAATCCGCAATAGTTTAGCCACTTCCTTAACAGTTAAAAGAAGGGGCTGTGGTACATTCGTCATACGTTTCTCCTCATTGATTACAACAGAAAATCATCTCAACTCCATTACGTAGTTGATAAACAAGGTTATGGTTCGACCCTGTTCGTATGTGACCTTTATTCTCATTAAAGGGCTAAGATGCTGATCCTGCGCGGCATTAGGTCTCTTTAGGGTTAACCTATAGTAGGGCATACTCCTAGCTAACGGGGGGGTGTGGTATAAGCATCTGAAACGGGCTTAAATCGTTGTTTTCTGACCACATAAGCCTATTTTGCGTACGGTAGATATATGGCCTCTAAGAGTTATTGTTTCGTTGTTCCCCGTTATTTTGAGGGGATAGCTGGAGGGGCTGAAACCTTAATGGGGAGCCTTGCGCGTGAGCTGCATGCGCGCGGAGATCGGGTCGAGATTGTGTCAACCTGCGCCAGGGATAATCGCACCTGGGCCAATGAGATGCCTGCAGGTGAGGAGCTACTGGGGGGTATTGGGGGTATTAAACTCACCCGATTCCCTGTGGATGAGCGTAACCTAGATAGGTGGGTTCCACTGCAGCTCTCAATTTGTGAGGGTAATCCGGTAGCGCCCGATGATCAGATCACATGGCTAGCAGAGAGCGTTAATTCGCGCCCTCTGTATGCCTACCTTTTACAGGAGCAGAGCCGCTTTGATGCGATCTTCTTCGGCCCGTATCTTTTCGGAACTACCTTTTGGGGCGCGCTTTTGAATCCACAACGCAGCGTACTGATCCCATGCCTGCACGATGAATCGTACGCCTACCTCGATGTTATCGCCGCGATGTTTAGAGAGGTGCGGGGATGCCTCTTTAACGCAGCGCCTGAGATGCATCTGGCGCGCTCACTCTACGGAGATATCCCAGGGGATGTGGTAGGGATGGGATTCGAGCTGCCGTCGCGTGAATCGATAGAAGAGCTTAAGCCATACTTCACAGATCCTGCCCCCTATATCCTCTACCTCGGTCGCAAGGAGACCGGAAAGAACGTGCAGCTGCTGATCGATTCCTTCTGTACGGCGAAAGATGAGGGGCTAATAGCCGCAGAGGTTAAGCTCGTTATCCTCGGTGGAGGTAGCTTCAGCGACCTGCACCGGCCGCAGGCCCTAGCACGGGGTGATATTATCGATCTGCCCCATCTGAGCGAGATTGAGAAGCAACGCCTACTACGGCACGCCTTATATCTCTGTCAGCCCTCAACGAATGAATCCTTTTCAATCGTGATGATGGAGGCCTGGATGGTTGAAACACCGGTTGTTGTGCACGCTAAATGTGCAGTAACCAAGCAGCATGTGATTGATTCTAAGGGTGGGCTTTATTTTGCATCTCCGCAGGATCTAGGGGGAGTGACCGAATATTATCTGACGCACCCTGAGGGGCGCTTGCAACACGCCCAGGCGGGCAGAGCTTACGTTGAACGCGAATACGCATGGAGCGCAGTTTTAGAGCGATTCGATCGCACTATGTCTAAGCTCTTTGCTGTGCAGCTTGAAGTTGCAGCACCCTCTCAATAAAACCCTAAGCTTGCCTTTGCCACAATTCTAAGCTACTTGAGAGAGATATTAACCCAGGGGAGGTCCGCGGCCTAACGCCGCACGGATCTGAGACGCTCAATGTGAGCGAGACCCTTTGAACCTGAGACGGATAATACCGGCGTAGGGAGAGGATATATCTTGAGTTCGAGATCCCTATTATTAATCCTAAGCACTGCGGCGATCTATTTTTGTCGCGAGTCTGCTAATGCTCAGGAGCTTGAAAGCAAGCAGGAGCCGCAGGCCACACAGCTATTTATTTATGGTGCTCCATTTAAGGAGCCACTAATAGATCTCTCTCAGAGCGCTACCGTTGTGCAGGAGGAGCGGCTACGCGAGAAGGGGGAGAATAACTTTAAGTACGAGATCGAATCGATCCCCGACATGATGTGGTCCGGTGGAACCTCACGCCCCCGATTCTTTATTATTCGTGGTATCGGTGAGCTGGAGCAGTACGAGGGTGCTCCTAACCCCTCCGTAGCAACCATCATTGACGATATCGATTTCAGTGGCCTGGGGCTTGTTACGCCGATGTTTGATATCGAACAGGTTGAGGTGCTGCGTGGTCCGCAAGGAATCCGCTTCGGTTCGAGCGCACTAGCAGGTGCAATCAACGTGCGTTCGCAGGATCCAACTGAGTTTACTACCGGAACGGTTGAGGTGATGGCTGGTAACGACGAGTTGGGGGCAGGGGGGATCGCTATAGGCGGCGCTATTCCCGGCACCGCTGAAAAACTACAGATAAGGTTCTCGGCATACAACACACAGAGTAACGGATTTCGGAATAACTTATATTTAGGGCGCGATAATACAAATAATATAGATGAATCGCTAGCACGGCTTAAACTTCGCTATCGAGAATCTGCGCGACTTACCTTTGACCTCTCGGTATGGGGTGTTCAAGCAAGTAACGGCTTTGACGCCTTTGCTATAGATAATTCACTAAAGACGCACTCCGATCGTCCGGGGCAAGATGCCACGCAGGTGAGAGCCGCTTCCTTTAAGGTAACTGCACAGGTTCTTAATAACCTTAAACTTGAAGCGATCAGTAGCGCCGCTAAGACCTCAAACAACTATAGCTTTGATGGAGATTGGGGTAATAATCAGTTCTGGGCGCCCTTTGATCCATACGATTATTTCTCTGATTCAAAACGGGTGCGACGGATGCTGAGCCAGGAGTTGCGACTGACATCAGATGACGCCATGTATGAGCATGGCCAGGATTGGCGTTGGCTAGCCGGTCTCTACGGACAACGGTTAACGGAGGACACCTCTACCGCCGAATTCTCTAATAATGAGCAGTATGATGCGCTCTCTAGCGATTACAGTGCCGGTACAGGGGCCGCCTTCGGTCAGGTCGAAACGCCGCTCGGTAACGGAACTAGCCTTGCCTCTGGTTTGCGAGTAGAGCAACGAAACGCTAGCTACGATAATACAACAGGGGCGGAGTTCTCTCCAAACTACACCATGCTTGGCGGCTCACTTTCTTTGCAACACGACCTCTCAGAAGCAGTTCGCAGCTACCTTAGCGCCTCACGTGGTTTTAAAGGGGGAGGATTCAACCCAGGAGTAAGTGTACCGCAGGAGAGCCGCCAGTATGCTCCGGAGTATCTCTATAACTTTGAGCTTGGAATTAAAGGAAGCTTCTTCAATCGACGGCTTGAGAGTAACTTGGCGCTCTTTTACGATCTTAGGCGCGACCAACAACTTAAGTTCGCAGTGCAGGATAATCCCGAGGACCCGCTCTCCTTCACATACATTACGGATAGCTCGGCAAAGGGAGAGAGCTCCGGAGTAGAGCTTGAAAACGTTTTAAACGTAACTCCGTGGATGAAACTCTTCGTCTCCGGCTCGCTAATGCAATCAGAGTATAGCGAGGTGCCGCAAGAGAGCGTCTCCCTTAAGGGTCGAGCATTCTCGTATGCCCCCAACTACCAATACTCTGTTGGTACTCGCACCGAACTTGGAGGCGGGGTATTTGCTCGACTCGAAGTCACCGGAAAGGATAGCTTCTACTTTGATGATAGTAATAATCAGATGAGCGATCCATATAACCTCTTTAATGCCACGCTCGGATACCACAGAGATCGGTGGCGTTTAATGCTCTGGAGTCGAAACCTCTTTAATCAGAGCTACGATGTGCGTGGCTTTTACTTCGGAAACGAACCCCCCGACTATCCAAACAAGCTCTATGTGCAGCAGGGAGACCCACGCGCGTTCGGATTAACCCTTACCTATGCCTTTTAAGGGAGCGCTGAGTGCCCAGGGGAGCCTATAGGGTCGAATAGTGGTCTAAATAGAACGGTTCTTGTTAGTTATCTTGTCAGGTTATTGTTGCGTGATCCCATAGTGAGTATTTATACTCATAGCTATGATAACTCATCGTTCGATAATCAGCTGCGTCGCTCTAGTGCTTGGGTTTGTTCTTCTCGTAGCCTCAGGGTGTGCCAACCTAAATGATCCATACAGTGGTGGTGGTGGTGGTTACGGTAGTAATGCGCCGTACTATGGGGGTAACGGTAACGGCGGCGGTGTTGGCTACGGAGGCTATGGCAATGGTGGCTATGGTAACGGCGGCTATGGTAACGGGGGCTATGGTAACGGCGGCTACAACAACAACCGACGCGAACAGCAGGAGCTTGAGCGCGAGCGCGAGCGACTTGAAAATGAGCGCAAACGACTTCAACGCGAGCGGGAGAATGTCTACCGAGCACCTGCTGCGCCACCGCCACCGCCACCCCGCCAAGTATTTGAACGGTGCCCTGCAGGATTTAGCCCGAGTGAGCGAAAATGCACACAGGATGAGCGCCGACGTGGTTGCCGCGATATGCGGCTGCCAGGTGGTTTAGGGTGTGTTGATCGGTAGTTTATCGGTAGCTTACCGGGGCTGTATCGCAGAAAAGTTGTCTCTGTAGTGTGCTTGGCATGCAAAAGGATCCCCAAGATATTGCGCGTATAAGCGAGCTCGTTGAGGTGCTCAATGAGCATTGCTATCGCTATTATGTGCTCTCGCAGCCAGCCATTAGCGACGCCGAGTACGATAGCCTTTTCCGCGAACTAGAGGGGCTTGAGGTCGCACACCCCAAAGAGATCCGCGCAGATTCCCCAACTCAACGTGTCGGTGCGCAACCCCTAGATGGTTTTGCGACGATTCAGCACCGTATTCCGATGCTCTCGCTCGATAACGCAATGAACGAGCAGGAGCTGCTTGATTTCGATCAACAGGTAAGGCGCCTGCTCGCTAAGGACGGAGCGCTAGTTGACGATGTTGAGTACACAGTTGAGTTCAAGTTTGATGGCGTTGCGGTCTCGCTAAGCTATCAGGATGGCAGACTACTCCAAGCAGCAACCCGTGGTGATGGTACTAGTGGTGAAGATGTTACCGTAAATGTGCGCACTATTAGGGCCATTCCGCTTAAACTGCGGGGCGCTATAACGCCGCAAGGGCTGCTTGAGCTGCGCGGAGAGGTTCTTTTTAGAAAGAAGGAGTTTGAGGCTCTAAACGAAGATCGGCAGCAACGCGGCGAAGAGAGCTTTGCTAACCCTCGAAATGCAGCCTCCGGTAGTCTGCGACAACTCGACCCGCACGAGACCGCCAAGCGCCCCCTGTGGTTCTGCGCATACGGGGTGGGGGCTATTGAAAGCTCTACAACAGGAATAAGCGATCTAGCTGCAAAGCCGCTCAGCGCTGCGATGAGGGTTGTTGAGTCGCTCGGATTTTCGATTTCGCCCGGTTATAAGCTCGTTAAGGGGGCGGCTGCATTGGTTGAGGCCTACCGCACAGCTGAGGCAACGCGTGAGGCGCTTCCGTTTGAGGTGGATGGTATCGTTATTAAGGTCAACGATGTTGCGCTTCAGGAGCGACTCGGTTTTAGGCAACGATCGCCGCGCTGGGCAATCGCTGCAAAGTTTAAGCCGGTTGAGGCGCTCACAACCCTGCAAGATATTACGATACAGGTCGGCAGAACGGGTGCACTAACTCCCGTTGCGGTTCTTACTCCGGTTAGGGTTGGTGGGGTTATTGTCGCACGAGCGACCCTACACAATCAGGGGGAGATCGATCGCAAGGGGCTTTTAATCGGAGATACCGTCGTGGTGCGTAGGCAGGGTGACGTTATCCCGGCCGTTGTTGCCGCCATTACAACGGCGCGCACCGGTAATGAGCGCAAGTTTATCTTTCCTACCGAGTGCCCTGAATGCTGCACCCCAGTTGAACTACTACCTGGTGAGGCGGTGATACGGTGCCCAAACGGAAGGTGTCCAGCCAAGCTTCACAACCGAACGTTGCACTATGCAGCGCGTGATGCGATGGATATCGAGGGGCTCGGTGATAAGATGGTCGGATTATTGCTTGAGCACGGCTTGCTTAACGACCTGCCCGATCTCTACACGCTGCAGGTCGAGAAACTTGAGAACTTACCCCGTATGGGGGAGCTCTCAAGTAAGAACCTGCTTGCAGGCATCGAGGGTAGCAAGACGAGACCCCTTGATAGATTTATCTTTGCGCTCGGCATTCGACATGTTGGCAGTAAAACCGCACAGCTACTGGCGCGCCAGTGCGGAACAATTGAGCGCTTTCTTGCCATAACGGAGCAGGAGCTATTAGAGCTTGAGGAGATAGGCCCAGAAACAACCCGTTCAGTGAAGCATTTTCTGGCAGATGAATCTGAGCAGCGCCTAGTTCAAGGGTTGCTTGCCAGCGGTGTAACGCCAGCGCCGGTAACTACTGAGGCGATACAGGGTGGGGTGTTAGCCGGCAGCAGCTTCGTTCTGACCGGAAGCTTGTCAACGATGAGCCGCAGGGAGGCCGAAGAACAGATCGCTGCAGTAGGTGGTAAGGTTTCATCCTCAGTTAGCAAAAAGACCAGCTACGTTGTGGCCGGAGATAGCGCGGGCTCAAAGCTGGAGGTGGCCAAAAAGCTCGGTGTGCCGGTCTTAAGCGAGGAGCAGTTTAGAGCACTGCTCATACCGAAATGCGAGAGCTAAGCGCTAGAGAGGCTACAAGATCTATGTTTTGCCAACCGCTAGCCTGATGTTCTATGATTCGTGCTTGATTTAAAAGGAAAGCATATGACTGAAATTCGCACACGATTTGCGCCGTCGCCCACTGGATTTCAACATCTTGGTGGATTTCGCACCGCCTTTTTTGCCTATCTCTTCGCCAAGCAACATGGGGGCAAGTTCCTGCTGCGAATAGAGGATACAGACCGTGAAAGGCTCGTTCCAGGAGCAGTCCGTTTTGTGATTGAGGAGCTGGCGTGGCTCGGTATTCAGATTGATGAGGGCCCTAGCCACCAGGAGCTTAAGGATATCGGAGAGTATTGGGACGGCGCGCCACAACTTGGCGGCGAGTATGGGCCTTACACGCAGAGCTTGCGGCTTCCACGCTACAAGGAGGTCGCTGAAGAGCTGATCGCCAAGGGGCATGCCTACCGCTGCGATTGCACCCCTGAGATGATTGAGCGTGAGCGTAACGAGCAGATGGCTAGACGCGAGCTGCCCGGGTACTCAGGGTATTGTCGAACCCGCGACGTTAGCGCCGATACTCGACATATCATTCGTTTTAAGATGCCGCAGAAACGCTCGGTCAGCTTCGTGGATGGCATCCGTGGTCGTGTTAATTGGGAGACCATACCGTTACGCGATACTATCTTGCTTAAGACTAACGGATTTCCGACCTATCATTTGGCGGCCATGGTAGATGATCACGATATGTTGATTACGCATGTGCTGCGTGGCATCGAGTGGTTATCATCAGCGCCGGTTCATATCCTACTGTACGAGGCGCTCGGATGGCAGATGCCGGTCTTTGCGCACCTGCCCTCAGTAAACGGAGCAGATGGAAAGAAGCTTTCAAAACGAACTGGGGCGCTTAATGCACGCAATGTGCGTGAGCTCGGATATCTACCAGAGGCAGTGCTTAACTTCGTCTCTATGATCGGATGGGCGCCGGGGGAGGGGAGCAATCAGGAGATCTTCTCGCGTCAGGAGTTAATCTCACAGTTCTCATTTGCGGGGGTGAATCAGGCTAGCGGCGTCTTTGATATCACTAAGATGGCGTGGATGAACGGACTCTATATTCGTAACCTCAGTGCAGAGGAGTTCGTTAAGCGGGCGCAGCCGTTCCTTGATTTAGTTAGCCTTAAGGTGCCAGCCGAGCAGTTCCTAGCTCTTGCGCCGCACGTTCAGGAAAGGGTCAAGGTGTTAACTGAGGTAGCGCCGATGATCGAGTTCTTAAGCGATGAACCCCTTGTACGGCAGACCGAGGCGATCTTTCAGAAGGGTATGGATGAGGCTAAGGCGCGTGAGGTTCTAAGCAACTCTATCACGCAGCTAGAGCTTTTACCGGAGTTTTCGGTGGCTGCTATTGATCAAGTATTACGGGGGGTTGCAGTAGAGCTTGGGCTTAAGCCAGGGCCGGCCTTCGTTGTGCTTCGGATCGCCGTAACGGGTAAAACCGTAACGCCACCCCTGTTTGAATCGTTTGCAGTTCTTGGGCGGGATAAGGTACTATCGCGCCTTCGAGAGATGCTTGATCTGATACCAAGCAGTATTTAAGTTATGAAGTAACTATTTACTGGGTCAGACCCGCGTGCGTTAGCCCCTATCAAGGGGCGAGTTTGCGGAGCAAACTGGGGTGATAATATTAAATAGTCACAAAATATATCGTCACCGATCAGGGGACAACAAGAAAGGGTGAGAGCGTACGAAGACCGCCTCCTATAAGCATTAACGAGTACAACAGTAAAACATGGTGACTAGTTACAAAGGTAGTTATGAAAGCTAAAGATGTTCGTCGAGGAACGGTAATTCTTTTTAAGAATACCCTCTATAGTGTAATGGACTTTCACCACCACACCCCCGGTAACCTGCGCGCCATGGTTCACATGAAGTTGCGCAACCTGAATAACGGTACCCAGACCGAACACCGCTTCAGCTCAACCGAGGATATCGATACAGCGGATGTGTTCAACCAGGCAGCGACCTTCCTCTACTCTGATAGTGAGGGGTTTCATTTCATGAATAGCGAAACCTACGAGCAGGTGGCGGTGTCAAACGAGCTTGTAGGAGATAATAAGTACTATATCCAGGAGGGGATGCAGGTTCAGCTCTCGATGTACGAGGAGAATCCGATCGGCATACAGATCCCTCAGACCGTAATCCTCGCCATTAAAGATACCGAGCCCGGCCTAAAGGGTGCTACTCAGAGCAACTCCCCGAAGCCAGCAAAGACCGAGACCGGACTTCAGTTGACGGTACCGCAATTCGTCAACATCGGAGATCGGGTTGTTATCAACACAGAGACGGGCGAGTACCAGAGCCGCGCATAGCTGGAGAGAGCACTAAAATGAAGCGTCCCATGACACCGCGCGGCTATGCTGCGTTACGAAACGAGCTAATGAGACTCAAGGCTATGCGCCCCGAGATCGCACTCGCTATTGAGATAGCGCGGGGACACGGAGATCTCTCCGAGAACGGCGATTACGATGCTGCTAAGGCGAAGTCCGGAATGACCGAGGCTAAGATTCGCGATGCCGAGGCAAGGCTTGCAACGGCAGAGGTTATCGATCCAAGTAAGTTCGGGACATTAACGCGTGTCGTTTTTGGGGCGAGTGTACGCATAGAGGATATCGACTCAGGAGATCAACGCTTTATCAGCATCTTCGGTTCCGAGGAATCCGATATCGAGAAGGGCTGGATCTCGTTTGAAGCTCCCTTAGGTAAGGCCCTGATAGGAAAAGAGATCGGGGATATCGCCAAGGTTGTACTGCCTGGAGGAGATCGTGAGTACGAGATCCTAGAGATTAGCGTGCAGTATGAAGAGACGGTCGAAGAGACATGATGTTCCCCCCGTATTTTAGACACCTGTAACGCAATTTGTTAGAGGTAAGACTATGGGAAGAAGATATTCGCAAGAGATACGGGCAGAGGTATTGGGGAAGCTGAGGAGCGGCCAGAAGGTATCTGAGGCTTCAAATGCTTATGGTATCAAGGAGGCAACGGTTCGTAGTTGGCTTGAACGAGAGACGGGGACATCTGCTGGTGACACGCTTGAGGTGTCCCGTCTTAAAAGAGAGAACGAAGCGTTGCTTCGAATCATAGGGCAATTAACGTACAAGGCTGACGTTCGAAAAAAAAACGGAGGCCGTGAGCGTTGTTGAAGTGGGGAATAAGAGCGCGCTTGCCCGGCGGCTTGGGGTGAGCCGTAGCCTTTCTATTATACACAAGTATCCAGCCCCTCCCCACCCTATATCAGGCAGAATCTTTGAACCTCATTATATTGAGTTCGCAAAGTTGTCCTAGAATGTACCTTAGCTTGGAGTAATTTGCGAGCAGCGTCTTTGCTTCAGCGAGACGATGTCGGGGAATGTAAACAACTTTAGTTGATAGGTACCCGTTATTTTGAACACCTAGTCTAAATATAGTAGGGTCAAAATATGGGTAAGAACAGTCGGAAACGAGAGATCGGAGCAGAGGTAGTTGCTAAGGTTCAGAGCGGACGCACCGCCCGCGAGGTGGCGGAAGAGTACGGATTACAGGTCAAAACGGTCTACAACTGGCTTGCGAGCACAGCGCGCAGCACTGGGGTCAACGTCAATGAGATCAGCCGCCTAAAGAGAGAGAACGAGCTTTTAAAATCCATCATAGGAAAGTTCGTGTACGAAGACGAGCTGAAAAAAAAACGCGGATTTAACCTATAAAGCACAGTTGGCACCCAGAGGAAACAAGAGCGCACTAGCTAAGGAGCTAGGCGTATCTCGTGGCATGCTGTACTACCGGCGCAAGCAGCCCGACAAAGATGAAGCGCTCAGGCGTAGCATTGAAGCGGTGATGCTGAAGCATCCTGGCTACGGGCATAAGCGTGTAGCAGACGACCTTCAGATAAGCCGTAAACGGGCTCAGCGGGCCATGAAGCTCTACGGGCTTAAGCCTGCTCGACGAGCACGGGCTCCAAGCAAGCCACACGATGTGGGGCAACCAGAGAGTAAACGCCCCGATATCCTCAGTAAACTATCGCCTATGGCACCCGATACGGTATGGGTCGCCGACTTCACCTACATCTGGTTTCATACTCGCCACGTGTATTTGGCAACGGTTATGGATCGCTTTACTCGAGAAGTTCTCGGTGTTTAAGTCAATGACGGAGCACTCGGCAGAGCTAGTTGTGAGAGCGCTAAAAATGGCGCTGTTCGGGGCAGATCAAGCATCGGCCTGGTTTCATACGGATCAAGGGAGCGAGTACAGATCCTACGCACTCACTAAGGTACTGGGACAGCATGGTATTCAAGCATCTCATTCGCCTAAATCATCTCCGTGGCGTAACGGCTCACAGGAGTCGTTCTTCGGACGATTTAAAGTCGAGTTTGGAGACCCTGAGCGGTTCTCATCGCTATCCGAGCTGATGGAGGCTATCTACTGCTACATCGGCTACTGCTCATTCGCAGAAGATCGGCCACCTGGAATCAGAAAGTTCGGCCACCTGTGGAAAAGTGTTGGAACAGTGGCTGTTTTAGACTTCAAAAAAATATAAATCAAGGTTATCGGAGCGAAGTCTTATTCCTGGATGGACGTGTTATTGGGAGCCAAGATCTTCCGCATGGACGGTCCATCGAGAGGAATTCTAACGCTGTTATGAACGATCCTGTCGAGGATTGCATCTGCTAACGCTGGATCGCTAAATCGTGCATGCCACTCTTCAACTTTTAGCTGAGTAATGAACATACAGGAATGCTTGTGGTAGCGCGATTCGAGGAGTTCTAGGAGTAGCCTTGCGTCGGTTTGGGAGATCGGATCTAAGAGCCACTCATCAAAGATGAGCAGAGAGAGCTTGCACATGTTTCCGAGCGACTGCTGTAAGCGCCTTCTTTCAGCGTAGGACTGCAGATCGGAGAGCCAGTGGTTGGTACGCTGGCACCTGACGCTCAAGCCGCGCACGATGATGCTATGGGCTATTACGGAGCCGATGAAAGTTTTCCCGACTCCTGTAGGACCAGTGATGAAAACGTTTGTTCCAGAAGAGAGCCAGTTGCCTTGAGCGATCTCGATTAAGAGCTTTTTGTTGAGCCCTCTCTGTACGGCGAAATTGACCTCTTCGAGAGCTGCGGAGTTGGGAAGCCTGGCCTCCTTGAGCATGCGCTTCGTTCTCACGTCAAGGCGCCGGGTGTGCTCGGTATCAATGAGTAGGGTGAGCCTGTCTTCAAACGAGAGATCTAAGTACAGTGTACTCTGCATTTGAAGTAACAGGGCGTCAATAAATCCTGGGATTTTGAAGTTCTGGAGTCTTTCCAGAGAAGTTTTTGGCAACATATATTTTCCCTTTAAATTTTAATGATAATACGATCCTCCTCGAATGTTTCCGTCAACGATCGGTTGTTGCTCCTGTTGATTAAGAGCCTTTTCCTTAGTCGATAGAGTTTCGAGGATCTGTTTGAGCGCTCTCTGGCTATGGTGTTTTCGTTGACAGGCAATGAATGCGGCTTGTTCAACGAGAGCGGCGCCGTAGTGTTGATGTAGTCGCTGAATACCGAGAATGGAGCGGAAGCTTTGTTCTTTGTAGCGTGGTGAATTTAAGAGCGCATTAACGAGCTTTTCTGTTGCACCTCCTACGGTATGCGCCCAGGTGAGGAAGTTATTAGCAGACCAGCTTTTTACGGCTTTATGCGCCGGCAGCATGTGAGCCTCGATAGTTGAAAAGCGATACGGCAGTGATGAGCGCGGATGAGAGGCAATGCGCTCATTTTCGAGGAACACCTCAATAAGTTTTTCAGTGATCTTGACCCAGACTTCCTTTTTGACATGTGTATAAGGAACCGAATAGAAGTGCTGCTCAAGTGAGATGTGATAGTCGAGAGAGACTTTGGCGCGTTTGTAAGTGGCTACGACAAAGGGCATAGCGGGTAAGGGCTTCAGCGCCGGACGGTCGAGTTTATCGAAGAGTTCGTTGCGCGAGGCTCCGTAGTCTTTCATGTTACGGTTATTGAGTGTTTCAACGAGCGGGCGCAGTGCGGTGTTGATCTCCTCGATGCTGCGAAAGCAGGCGTGCCGGAGTGGAGCGAGCACGGCGCGCTCTACGTCTTGAACGGCTTTCTCTACCTTGGCTTTATCGCGAGGCTTATTGGCTCGCATGGGAAAGATGGTTGTACCGTAGTGGGCGGCGAACTCTTCAAATGATCGGTTAATTTCCGGCTCATAGCGGTGACTATGCGTAACGCCGGATTTCAGGTTGTCGATGGCGACCGCCGTCGTGACGCCGCCAAAGTATGAAAACGCTCGGATATGAGAATTAATCCAATGCACGATCTTCTGCGATCCGGTAGCTTCGGTGTTGATGCGATTACTGGCGCCGAGAATGGCAACGAAGATCTGCACCGGACATCCCTGACCTTTGTCATCCAGGTATGACAGTGTTGCGCCTGCGTAGTCGGAGAGCATGAGTTCTCCCGGCTCGTACTCGCGCCGCATGACGACCGAGGTTCTCCTTGCGTGCTCTCGGTACCTGCGGCAGAACGTGCTGTAGCTGTAGCCTCCTGAGTAGGTTTCGTTCCATTCTTTCCATAAAAGTTCAAGTGTCATGCCCTTGCGCGAAAATAGCTCAGTATGGACCTTCAAAAAATCTGGTTCTACCGTCTCCTTCCGAGATCGTCCCGGGGTCTTTTTGCTTAGGGCTGCTTTGAGTGCTTCATCGTTTAAGAGGCTTGCTTGAGCGTAGTCGAGTCCGTGTAGCTCCGCGGTCCGTAGGTACTCCTGGACAGATGACCGCGCTAGACCCGTAGCGCGGTGAATGGCGCGCTGATTAAACCCAAGCTCCTTGAGTCGTAAGACCTGGCGTATTTTCTCCATTGGCAGTATCCCGTGCTGTAGTTTTTGTCGTCCCATAGTTCCCTCCTGGCGTGATTGCCGGGTAGGACTTTGGCACTTTTCCACAGGGTGGCCGATCTTTCTGCGAATGGGTGGCCGATCTTTTTGATTTTAGGTGGCCGATCTTTCTGCGCGCAAGCACAGCGGCACCAGCAACTTATCAACACCTCCCCACAGTTATCAACAGGTTATCAGTCTCCCCCCGCCGCACTGCTTCGCAATGCTTCCCCCCTCCCGCCCCTGCGGGACGGTTCTCAGCCCACTACTACTTTTGAATTATAGTTGTTTAAGAAAGGGGGGAATTGACAATCCTCAACTGTGGATCCTCCACCTCCTGCAGAATATTAGAGATTATCCAATTAACAGATTGCAAGAATTGCTCCCTCATCGCTGGGGCAATAAATCATAGCGCCCAGTATGGGGTAGGCGGAACGGATACATCCTTATTTGAGAGCCTGCCGATTTCTCTCATCTCTCAGAATTCCAGCAAGGCGAAGCGTCGCGCCAAAGAGATTCTCAAAAACTCGAGCGAAACCTGGGTTTTTGGAAATCTCCTTAGTTAAAGGTTCGTTTTTCAGTGAGGCAACACAACTATCTTGTAACAGAAAGGAAGCTATTCTTTGAGAACTTCACTCCAATAGTTTTTGTAGAATTTGGTCAAAGAACCAAACTTTTCGAACACATCTTTCATAACAGATTTAGTGGCTTCTTTTACATATTTTAAATCTGAGGCATTCCAGTCGATACCCGGATTGTATTTTTTTGATTGAAAGGAAATCTCACCATTCTCAGCGACCTCAGCAATTGTTGGGCGCCGATCCTGAATTGTAGAAGCAAACGAGGTCGTTAGGGTTTTAATATCAAATCCAGCACTATCGAATCCGAATTTTTCTAGATTGCCAGAGAGAGATTCGATGGTCTGCGAAGGAGATTCCATTAACTGATCATAGCAGAGTGTAATGGTGCGTTCCGAAGGTAACCATCTGGCGCAGGAATAAATGTCCGTCCAGACTTTGCATCTGCTCTTAAGATTTCCACCAGCCCATTCGTATTTGTCGCGATAAGAACGTTGAAGACTCTCTATGACTCCAATCGGACATCGATAGACAAAAACATAGATCGCATTGCTAAGAGATTTTTTTAGCGAAGGGATGACTTTCATATTCCATGGTGTTGAGTCACAGAATGCAGCTACACCTTTGTTTGCCGCACAATTTTCGGCAAATTGCTTGGCATTCTGGCTCAGGTTTTGGAGATATTCCATTTTGAAAATGCTTGGGGCGCGTTGAAGTTCCATCGGTAGGACAAAGCTACTCAAATAAAACCCGAAATATTCCCCCAAATAAATACAATTTGGGTGAGACCCAACGAAATTACCAATAACGGTTGTTCCTGATCGAGGAGATCCCAGAACAAAGATTGGAACTATCGAATTTTCCAATTCGAATGATGTTTTCATCAAATATGTGCCACTAAAAGCATCCTATTTCGGATCTGCCCGTTCCGTCGCCAGACTTAACGCTACTTTGGGTTCAGTTAATGACCGATCTTCCGTCAATTTAACCTCACTAAGTGGTACACAGATTGTTCGCGATATATCGCCCAATACTTTTTTTATGAGCGGCATTGAACTAGAGTTTGCTGAAATTTCCATCGAATCAACTGGCCATCCTCCAGACTTCTTCGCATCACTTTTGATTTTTCGTCCCTGCGAAACTATCTTGAGGGCGAGATCGTAAGCAGACGTGTTCGAGTCAGTGTTTTGCATCTGAGCGTCGTTTATTGGCCATGATGTGACATGAATCGAGGAATAGTATTCTTTCTTATTCTTATATTGCCAAATCTCTTCGGTAACGTATGGCTGAAAAGGCGCGAACATTCGTAGAAATATATCGATAGAGGTGGACAATGCTGCAAATGCGGACTTCTTTTCTTCCGCGCTCCCTGAATAACAGCGTCCTTTAACTAATTCCAAATAATTGTCGCAGAACTCCCAAAAGGCCCCTTCAGCTGCTGTTAATGCACCGGCATGATCTAAGCTTATAAAACTTGTAGTCGCAGTTTTTACGGCGTTACGCATTCGGGCAAGCCATGCTTTATCAATTGGGTCCTTGACGTCTTCGATTGAGTAGGAAATTCCTGATTGTTCTGCCCGATCAAGCTGCATCAATACGAAGCGGCTTGCATTGAATATCTTGGTCGAAAGCTTTCTTCCTACCTCAAACGTTTTCTCGTCAAATGCGGTATCGGCACCGAGCTTTGCCTTAGATGCCCAATATCTAACTGCATCCGCGGAATACTTTTCAATAAATACCATAGGTGTTACAACATTTCCCTTAGACTTGCTCATTTTCTTGCGATCTGGATCAAGAATCCAGCCACTAATGGCTACATGTTTCCAGGGAATATCTTGATGATGCATCCAGGCCTTCGCAATCGTGTAAAAGGCCCACGTGCGAATGAGTTCGTGAGATTGGGGTCTAATATCAGCGGGAAATAACTTCGCATGCTGTGAATTTGGTAGTCCCCACTGCGAGATTATCTGTGGCGTAAGAGATGATGTCGCCCACGTATCCATGACGTCAGGATCTCCGATAAAACCGCCAGGTTTACCACGCTCCGACTCCTTAAATCCTGGCGGACAATCAATAAGAGGATCGATGGGTGATTGATTGCTTTTTCCAAATATTGGCGCGTCGTAATTGGGGTTTGCGTCCTTGTCCAGTGGATACCAAACCGGGAATGGAACTCCGAAATAACGTTGCCGGCTAATACACCAATCGTGGCTTAATCCCTCTACCCAATGTTCGTACCTTAAGCGCATGTGATCCGGGTGCCATTCGATTTTCCTTCCTTGCTCGATCAGCTGCTCTTTAAGGTCCATTATCCTAATATACCACTGTCTACTCGGCACGAACTCGACTGGCTTATCCCCCTTTTCAAAAAATTTCACAGCATGCGTGATCTCTTTTGGTTCTGCAATTAACGGAGCGCCCTTTCCGTCAAATGCAGATCCCGCCGTTCGCAATATTTCGGCCATCAGTTTTCGCGCCTGTTCAACTGTTTTTCCTTCTATTTGTCCATAGAACGAACGAGCTTTAGCCGGATCTGCCGATTTGAACTCTTGGCTTTCGAAGTCGATAGGCATTAATCTGCCATCTCTTCCGACGATGATCCGTGGCGGGAGGCCAGAAGATTTCCACCAATTTACGTCCGCAACATCGCCGAATGTTGCGATCATCATCACGCCAGTACCCTTTTCTCTTTCAACATGTTCCGAAGCAACGATAGGAACAGAGATGCCGAAGCCTGGAGTGACGGCATTAATGCCAATTAAGTGTTGAAATCGTGAATCCTCAGGATGAATCGCGATAGCAATACAAGAGGCCAAGAGTTCGGGACGCGTCGTGGAGATAACAAAACTATCCCCGTTTTCGATTCCAAATCGAATATCATGAAATCGGCCACTTATTACGCGATCTTCCAACTCGGCTTGAGCGATCGCAGACTGAAAAGTCACATCCCAAATTGTTGGCGCAACTGAGTGATAAACAAAGTCCTTTTCAACAAGATCAAGGAAAGATATCTGGGAGATCGCGCGACAACGTTCGCCTACGGTTGAATATTCTTGTTCCCATTCAAAGGACAAGCCCATGCGCTGCCACAATTCGGCAAATACTTTCTCATCCTGAACGGTCAATGCGCTACAAGCTTCGATAAAATTTTGCCTAGAGACCGGCATCTGGCGGCGGTCATTTTCGGGCGCTTCGCTGGGAGCCCAATCCGGATCGTAAGGTAATCGCGCATCACAACAAATGCCGAATTTATTTTGAACTCGTCGTTCTGTAGGTAATCCGTTATCATCCCACCCGATTGGGTACATGATGTTGCGTCCCATCATTCTGTTAAAGCGAGCGAGTAGGTCGGTGTGAGTAAAACTAAAAGCATGCCCAACATGCAAAGAACCTGAAACTGTTGGTGGTGGAGTATCAATAACAAACGTTTCTTCTCGAGACCTCAGAGGATCCCATCGATAAATTCCGGCATCCATCCAGGCTTTCGCCCATTTAATTTCAGCCTGGCTTGCGTCGTACTTTGATGGAATCTCTACCTTACTGTTCATTTGCATCTCTCCGGCATTCAGTCCGTTGGGGCTATAAGTTTCTGCCGATAAATTGATGCGCTCAGATTCGTCGCCTGGACTGGGGGACAACTTATCATCTTTGTTCAACATTGAATTTAATTCCTCGTCTAACCTACAACTCAGAGGGCAAAATAAACAGTCTGTAATTTACCCGTTTAGGCAAGCCTAATCAAGTTTTTCCTTCAGATTAGAAGTCAGATAGGCTAACAGAGGCTGATATTTAGATTCACTACTGTCCCGGTAACTTCAGAATAAATTCAACTGGTTAGAAGCTTCTTGCATCTGTTCTAGGTCATCAGCATCACGAAACAGCAGTAAAATGGGTGTATTATCGAATAATGACACACTCAAGATTTGTAGAATTGTGTAAAGGCTATGTTGTAACCCTAGCCGCTTTTTGATGATAGCGACAAGGATGTAAATCGACACAGCGATCCAAATTTGAGATTTCACAGCATTATCTGAAGTACCAAAGAATGCCTTGATGCGAAGGTATTGCTTGATCCATTTGATGAAGAGCTCGATCTGCGACCGTGTCTTATAGAGATCTGCGGTTGTTTTTGCCGCGAGCAAGAAATTATTTGTGAGAAAGACCAGTCGTTTATTTGTTGTAGGATCACGGTAGACGACACGTCGAAGTTTTTCTGGATAATCATTACATGAAGTCAAGCCGGTGAGCATTATGATCTGGTCAGCGATAATACCAGTACTGCGATCCACATTACGTTAGTATAGGCGTCTAAACTTAGTATTCTTCTTAGAACGAGTGACGAAGAAAGCTGCTGCCTGTGTTATCTTAAAGAGTCGAGCAAAATCAAGGTATCCTCGGTCCATGATGTAGATGGCTGCTGGTTCAAAGACAAGCTTGTCGAGGATATTCACATCATGCAGATTGCCCCGTGTAATAATGAGTACGGAGGGGATATTCCCGCGAAGGTCTAATATTGTATGAAGTTTTATCGCTGCCTTAGTCGAGCGGAACTTAGCCCACGGGAATAACGACAGACACAAATCGATAGTTGTGGAGTCAAGAGCATAGGCCGCCCTCTTGAGTCTCACAGAAAAGGTGTCGTGTGAGTAGAGTACGCGCGCTTGCTGAATCAACACCATCGCAAAGTCCTGATAGATTCGCCAGTCGCGCCGATTATTTGCGCGAGCTATATTACTACGAGCAATCTTGCCACGAATACCAATGTGGTAAAGCTTCTTACTTTTGGTTCGAAGACATGCTTCGATATCGCGCAAACTTTCTCGGTACGTGAGTTGTGCGAAGGCCATGCACAAGAATTGGTCCCGGCATGTGAAGTTCTTGATCCGATGATCGCCAGCATAACGCGCAACGCATTTTCTGAATTCATACTCAGGAATGAATTCTATGAGCTGCGCGAAAACCATCTTTCCTGCGTGCATATAGTTTCTCCAAATCGGTTGTCAATTGGGGAAAGTATAGGTTTTTTTGCAAGAATTAGTTGAAATCGATGAAAACTAAAAGCATTCTATTTGGTAATTATTTAAGCTGGCTAGGCTAGGCACAGAATAAGTTAACGGGACAGTAGTGATTTAGATTGAGTAATCCGTCAAGATTCGCTACAGTTCATAAGCGCCCAATTATACTCGCTTTCACAGACGGAATATCGATGTTTTCCCTTACAAAATTACAAAAATCATTTCTCATGCACCATCATGTTTCGAAGTCGCCGCCATTGATCCGTTTCGGTATCAAGATGCTTGGAACGATTGAGATTGAGAAGATTGAGAGGTCGCTGAATAGAATTCTTCACGAGGAACAGATTTTTGGATTACATTTCTCAATAAGCGAAGGGAATTTTTTTGCGCATTACGCTCCGCCTAAACCGCTAGTCATATTCAGACACGTTTTGCTTGATGATTTACATTTAAACTGGGCGTCTTCCGTGAAAGAACTCAGTGGAGAGCTAGGACGGGATATGAGTCTTAGTTCATCACCACTTTTGGCAGCAAAAATATGTGAATTGCCCCGAGAGTATGGAGTAATTTTGATTATAGCCGTCAGTCATATTATTTTTGATGCAAGTTCCGTTTCTATATTTTTGGATAAATTTGTTTACAACTATGAAAATGACAGCAACATCCTATCTTCTGGGGTTCAAGGAAATATTTCTTTTCCAACTATGAACCCGATTCGGTACGAAGAGAATTCAAGCGACGAATTGCCGAAGAATTCCAGTCAAAATAATATCAGTCCAATATTGTTGCCAACCGACCATGTAGATTCTTCAGTCAGTCGGCCAGATAATTTTATTCAATTTAAAATCGATGGAGAGTTGCTGGCTTTGGTTAAAGAGTCAGCAAAAAAGTGGCAATGTAGTTCTTTCGTGGCATTCTTATCTGTATACGGAATTTTATTACATCGCTTGTGTATCGTTAACCATTTCAAGATCGGCATTCCAATTACAACAAGAGATCAGAATGCCCAAATGAAAGCGAGCATAGGCTGTTTCGTTGACTTTCGTGTACTGGAATTGGAGGTCGATGGATCGTCAAGTTTCGAAAGTCACATTGGGAGCATAAGGAAGAATTTAATAAAATGTATAGGTACGCGTTCCATCGCGAATAAGGATCTCAATCAAACGACTCTGGTTGAGGTATCGATTGGTCACCAGAAAGAGACATTTCCATCCTATCAACTTGCTGGTCTACGCATCGAGTGTATTCCATTGCCCGAGCCATTGGCCGGGCTTGATATTCATCTTGATATTCTTGAGGAAAAAGAATCGGCAGAACTTATTCTTCAGTACGATACAAATAAATTTAGCTCAGAAAGAATGACGCAGTTTTTAGAAATCTACTCATCGTTCCTTCGTGAATGCTGTTTAAATAGTTCAAAGACGATTTCAGAAATTCCTCTCAATTCCAAAGTGCCAGACATTCACGTTCGTCGAAATTCAGCTCCATCAGATTTCCGGCTCGATATGACAATGCTCGAACGTCACTCTTCACGGGTGGCTGTTATTGATAATCAGATTAAATATACCTATGCAGATGTGCTGAAACGTTGTAAGGATTTAGCAGAAAAGATAGTTCAGAATGGTGATTTAACAGGGTTGCGGATAGCCATTCTGCTTCCACCAGGACTTGACGCGATTATCGCGCTTCTCACTGCAATTTTAAATGGTGCTCAAGTATTCCCTATCAATTATATGTCCTTCCCTACAATGGTTCGTGACATCGTTGCATTTGCACCACCAAAATTATTTATTACAAATACGGCATTGTTAAATTATCATTCATTATCGAGCAAGGATGCTATTTTAGTAGACAACCTTGAGCAATTCTATAGCTCGAACTCCGCTGCTACTGCAAACCCCGACATAGATGCGAGTATGCTAATCCCTACTTCAGGTACAACCGGTAAATCCAAGTTGGTAAAATTAAATCGTTTTAGTTTGCAGAATTACATTGAGCATGCACCTCAGTTCATGGGAGTAAATGAGCGTGATGTTTGGCTTCAAACGTCTCCGTTAGGGTCCGATTTCGCTCTTGAGGAGATTCTTGTTCCTTTATCAATAGGTGCGACACTCGTATGTCGTTCCGAACTTTCGCTCGCTTCCGTCGAAGAGTTTTTCAAAATTTGTACTGAGAATGAAGTCTCTGTTCTTGACATTCCTACCTACTATTGGCACTTAATCTGTGCAGCAATTGAGGATGAAAAATTGACCATACCTTCTTCTTTGACCACAGTAATAATTGGGGGAGAATTGCCTACTCTGCGACATATAAAGAGTTTCCTTGGGATTGTCCCAAATGCAAAAATTATTAATACCTATGGACCATCAGAAACGACCATTGCGTGCGCAGCCTACCGGTTGGATAGCGAAAATGTCAGGAACTTGTCGCTGAAGCAATTCGTTCCGATTGGACAGCCAATTGCCGGTATGAGCTTAATGGTCGTCGATGACTGCGGAAATGAAGTGGTTGATGGATATTGGGGTGAGTTGTGGATTAGTGGACCGGGAGTAATGTCAGAATATTTAGGCAATCCAATTCAGACAAAAGCAGTTCAGCGATTTGCCCGGGGTGAAGATCAGCGAGTTTGGTATGCATCAGGCGATAGAGCGCGTAAAAATTATCTTGGAGATTTCGAAGTAACCGGCCGATTCGACAGTCAAATCAAGGTCAAAGGTTATCGCGTGGATTTAGACGCGATAGGCACAATTCTGCTTGAACACCCCATTGTTAAAGATTGCGCGGCAATACCCATTTTCGAAGAGGACGATGTTGCCGTTGGAATCCTCATTGTTCCAAGGGGTTCTAATTTACTCGAAACGCAAGCAAATGTTGCATTAACTGAAGATTTGATGCGTATGTTAGCAGCCAAGATGCCGGCTTCAACAGCGCCTAAAAAAATTGCATATCTGCAAGAAATTCCGCGGACAATTACCGGGAAAATTCAACGTGAAAAATTGCAATCTGTGCTGCTTAGTGCCATCGATAAATCAGGAAATGAAAGCCGTTCACTCACACGCGATGAGCAAATAGTCCAGATGGTTTGGCAGAAAAGTTTACAAGTGACCGAAATTGGCATAGACGATGATTTCTTTGAGAGTGGGGGCGATTCGCTATCGGCTATGAATGTTACGATGGAGCTCTTAGATAAGGGATACCAACTGGATTTTCTCGATATTTTCAAGAATCGGACTATAAAGACGCTTGTGGCAGTTTTGCGGGGAAACGAATAACCTGTCTTGCCATTAAATGGCGTTGTTTTGCAGTTGAATGACTTGATCCTAAATTGGATCTCTAGTGTAAAGAACGATCCAAGACAATCAGCTGATGAAAGCAGCGAAGGATTCGGAATTGCAAAACTTGACTTGAGTAAATGGTGCTGACACGTTATTCTCGGTAATTATGATTGTCCGAGAATCCTTCTATAGCGATAAAATTGATTGTTCTTCGGAAGAAATTATTTTCTTTTTTTACCATGCTGGCGGAGCAACGCACGTTTATATTCCTTGGTTGAAAAAGATTTCAACCTCTATCCAAGGTTATATTGTAGAACTTCCCGGTCATGGATTTCGAATTTCACAACCGTGCGCGACAAACTTGAATGAAATTTTACCTTCGCTGATTTCGGACATATGGGATGTTGCTGAGGGACGTAAATTTATAATTTATGGTCATTCATTGGGTGGTCTTATAGCCTATGAATTGACTCGCCATTTTATGATACGGGGCGAGTCGTTCTCGCCATGTGCACTATTCGTCTCTGGATTAGCCGCTCCTGAAATCGTTGCAGCTCGAAATGCCGAAAGACCTGATCCGATTCATTTTGATGATGAAAAATTGGTGGGCGTGTTGCAAAAATTTTCGAGAACTCCTGCTGGGCTTTTAGAAAACTCTAGTTTTCGAAAACATTTTCTTGACATATTTAGAGCTGATTGGCAAATCTTGCACAATTACAAATACCTTCCTGGCCCAAAACTGCCGATGCCAATTCACGTTTTTGGAGGGGATACCGATGTCTCGACCTCACCTGATGACCTGAATGGCTGGAAGTCTGAAAGTGAATCGGATGTTACAATTACGTTCTTACCTGGCGATCACTTTTTCCCAAGCTGTAATTGCGAAAGAATTTTAGAAGCTATGACAGAAGTATTTGAGAAGAAACGTGAAAAGAAGGTCGCGTTAAAAATGGCATCAAATATCGGATGATATGAGTATAGATATTGAGAATGAGAAAAACTTTTGGAAAAGGCGAAAAGGGCATGGGGAAACTCTTGTGTGCTCCTATCTCATAGAAATGAGGCGGCACCATTCGCTCTCTGCCGTGCTATGTATCGGATCGGCTTCTCGGAATTACTCGGATAGTTTGTCTGATATTGATATTGAAGTTATTCTTGATGGACGGCAGCCACACGCTTCGAGTATCAGTGCAATTTCACCCGTAATTATCGATGCCAAATGTTCTGTTGAATTTAGTTTTTTGACCGTCGAGGAACTTTGCAAAAAACGAAATTCTGCAAGAGACGTTGACCATTGGCCATATCAAAAATGTGTATCGTTGGCTCCAATGTCATCTGATGTTCGTTCAGCGCTTAATAGTATCGTAGAAATGCCTCCTAAAATTCGGCTTGATCGAATAAAACTACATTATTGGGAATACCTTTTCCTTATCCATCGTTACGAAGGTCTTGTTAGGCGAGAGTCAATCATCAATCAGATTGTCGTTGCAACGAGCGCTGTTGTGTCGATTGCAAAAGTCTTCTTCTTAGATGAAGAACAATGGCCACCACTTGTACATTGGTTAGAACATAATCTTCGAAATTTGAAGAACGTTAAGGAAGATACAATTTTCAAAATAGGTGATTTTCTCTCAGCTCCATCGCTTAGTGCCTGTCGTAAACTGATTGTCATAATTAATCGGGAACTTGCGGCCCGACAATCTTTACATGATCTGCTTCGGACTCCACATTTAGCGTTAACCGAACTGGTTACGTCATCTAGTTTTCGGCCAATAAGGGAAAAGTATGGAATATTTTAGAAATCGAGGAAAAGACGATTCCCTTTCTTTATGCTGGATCGAAAAGGGTGCGGATAAGTGTGCCGTCACTGCGATTCCATCTCTTGATGCTAAAGAACTTGAAACGAACTTCGTCTCGGGACTAATCCTTCTCCAGGCTGCTTATAATGGAACTTCCGATTTCTTTGTCGAATTGAGACGGTCGCTTGTACGTCCTCCTCTGCTATCTATGACGTCTCTCGTTGGGGAATTTGATTGGAGCAAATCAAAGTTTCATCTTTTTAGTTTAGTGCAGAGTCTTATAGAAGGCCAGGGTTATCCTAAGCGAGATTTGCCATCGTTTGGCGCATTCGGAGTGTTCTTTTATGAAGACTTTTCTTCACAAGTAAATGAAAACAGAATAAGTTCTAAAAGCAGAGCACCTTTCATTCTTCAATGTAGCTTAGCGAACCGTCAATTTGGCATCGCAATTGATATAGGAACAGATTATTCATTTGGAGAAAGTAACTTTCTATCTAATTATGTTCAAATAATGTCGGAAATTTTCACTGAAGGCAAGAATTCGCTGATGAAAGTTAACCTAGTATGTGAAGAAGAAAAAGAGCTCATTTTTGGACAATACTCGGCATGCAATTCTGAATTAGAGTCTATTGGTTCACCGTTGGACATATTTTCAAGATTTGCTAAAGCATCCAAGCAATTCGACGTTTTGAAAGCTATTAGTCATGGAGATAATCAAGTCACTTACCGTGAACTCTTGAATAGATCCCTTACCGTAGCAAATTACTTGCAGAACCGTAATGTGAAAGGAGCCGTAGTATTAATATCGAATCGTTCTCCGCAAGCAATATCAGCGATGCTCGGTATTTTAGCCACCGGGGCATATTGCGTTCCTATAGATCCCGATATTAGTACTCCGCGGCTTTTAAATATTCTCAGTCAGGTGAATCCCACGCTAGTGGTAATTGTTGATAAATTATTACTCGAAGAGATACAACGGAATAGTGACCTAAATGCCGACAATATTGTGTCGCTCGAAACGTTACACACCGGCGTGCCATTGAAAATCGCAAATCTGCCGGTAATCAGTTCAAAGAGCATTGCGTGCATTTTGTTTACGTCTGGTTCAACGGGAAATCCAAAAGGTGTCCTCATTTCTCATGAAGGCATTGTGCGTCTTGCTGACGATAGATCTTTTTTTAATTTTCATGAAGGCGACGTATTTCTCAATGCTGCCTCATTAGGATTTGATGCGTCGTTATTTGAAATTTGGTGCCCGTTGATCAATGGCGGTTGTGTAGAGATTTTGGACCAAAACCTTTTATTGAATTTTTCAGCCTTATCTGATTGGCTTACTCGTCGAAAAATAGACTACGTCTATCTGAACGCCTCTTTTTTTAATCGATTAGTAGACTTTAAATTAGAGACATTTGGTCAGATCGAGCACCTATTGATTGGTGGCGAAACGTTGAGTATCAGCCATGTTCGGAAACTTCTTTCACATTCTCACCACCCCCAACTGTACAATGGCTATGGCCCAACCGAAAATACTACTTTTACGTGCTATCATTGGATTCAAATTGCGGATTTGGAATCGACTGCAATTCCTATTGGAAAGCCAATTCAAGGTTCGGACGTCTACATTCTCGCTCCTAACAAGCAGCTTAGCCCTCTGGGCGGCTTCGGTGAAATCGCGATCGGAGGTGCAGGCGTGTCTTTGGGATATTTGAATGCATATGAGCTTAGCGAAAGCCGTTTTTTTCAATTCTACGATGGGTTCAAGAAAAATCGAGTTTATCTAAGTAACGACATCGGGCGCTGGAATGATCATTTGCTCCAGTTTCACGGTCGGAAAGATCGCCAGGTAAAAATATGTGGGCATCGAATTGAATGCGACGATATTGAAAGGAAGATTTTAGAGACAGGACTTGTGTCTGAATGTGTTCTCATTCCAGTTAAGGATCCAAAGGGAACTCAAAGCATATTAGTTTTATTTTTTTGCCCATGTCAAAGATCCTTATCCTTAGCTGAACTAGCAGAAACTGCCGATTTGCCGAAAATTCCTATCGTTTGGCGAGTCGTAGATAATTTTCCGCTAACATTGAGTGGGAAAATTGATCGGATTAAACTAAAGGCGAATTTCTTAGACTCTTTTAGTACCGATAGCACGGTGGAAGATAGAATTCCTGAACTGGTATTGAGTCGTGGAATTCGCATTTGGTGTAATACGATTCCATGGGGAACTCGTGATTGTGATAGGAACTTTTTCGATCTTGGTGCCGATTCTTTATCGCTCGTTGCGTTTTGTGCAAAGTTGGAAGAAGAATTTCAAATACCAATTGAAATCAACCAATTATATCGGCATTCAACGCTTAGAAAACTTGCTTTCTTTATTGAATCTCGAATATCGTAGTTGAATATAATGGCAGCTATTAAAAATTTTGAACCCATAGCGATTGTTGGTCTTGCGTGTAGCTTTCCCCAAGCCAATTCAATTTCTGAGTTTTGGAAAAATCTTCTATTGAGGCAAGATTGTATTACTCGCCCCAAAATTTTAAATGATGGCAATGGGGTGTTTGCACGAGGAATCATTTCTGATGTGTATGCTTTTGATGCGAACTTCTTTGGGATCAGCAGCGAGGACGCTCGCACAATGGATCCTCAATTGAGGCACGCTTTAGAATGCACCTATCATGCCATGGAAGATTCTGGAATCGTTGATAGTCAGCAAGATGGTTCAATTTCCATATTCACCAGTAGTGCCCCCAGTCATTACCTAACAAGCGACAAGTGGATAAAAAATGACACTCCAAGTAGAGCACTGAAAATTCGTTTGTTTAATGATCCGGAATTCATCGCTTCTTATATAGCTTACAAGCTCGGGTTTACCGGAAGGGCAGTGGCCGTTCAATCGGCGTGTTCTTCTTCTCTCGTAGCGGTTGATTTTGCGTGCGTAGAGCTCCAGCGTGGTACCAGTGACATATGTTTCATTACTGCGGTAAATATTTCGTTACCGCAAGATGCTGGTTATACTCAACAGCCTGGCATGATATTTTCTCCGTCTGGACGGTGCCTTCCATTTTGTGATGATGCCGATGGTACCGTTCCAAGTAATGGTGTTGCATCAGTATGTTTAATGACACTATCGAAAGCGCTTGAGTCGAATAGAAGAATATACGCAATAATTAATGGTTCCGCGGTAAATAATGATGGTGCAGCTCGGGCAGGCTATGCAGCACCATCACCTCTTGGCCAGGAAAGTGTCATTCGCGCAGCATTGCATGCGGCTTCGATTGCTCCGTCCCAAGTTAAATATATTGAGGCACATGGGACCGGTACTTTGATTGGCGATAGAATTGAACTTGACGCACTTGAAGAGGTCTTTCGCTTTGAAATTGGTGACCCTTACCGAGTTGGAATTGGTTCGGTAAAAGAAAATATTGGACACCTTTTCCATGCTGCAGGGTTAGCGTCGCTGATTAAGATATCTTTGTCTTATTGGAATGGCTTTGTACCACAATCGTCTACGATTCAGTATACGAGCAAGCTATTTCGGAATAACCCTAATAGTTTTTTTCGCCTATCAGAAGCGCTCGAGCTAAAATCAAATGCCGAATCTTATTGTGGAATCAGTTCCTTTGGAATTGGTGGCACCAATTGTCATATGATCTTCAGCGGCTGGCCAAGGAGAGATTCGGTTTCAATTCCGCAAATGAATCAACTATTTCCCCTATTACTTTCTGCACGTTCTGCTGAAGCTTTGTATGAACAAACGATAAATCTCGCAAGATTTCTACAACAATCGCCAGATATATTGATTTCTGAATTGTCACACACATATGTTCAATGCCGCTCTCACCTAAACTTCCGCTGGGGAGTCCTAGTAGGTTCGATCGACACTTTGATAACCCAGTTACAGCAAACTAAATCGAGAGGGTCGGCCGTTGGTTTTGTGCAGGAAGCATCAGCAGATGGGAAAGCCATTGAGAGTGAGAACTTTCAACGACTGGACGCTTGGTTAAATGGACGAGATGTTCGTTGGCCTATTTGTGCTGAGTTTGAACAAGCATTAGTGAATGTGCCGCCATATCCATTTCAAAAGCTATTATTTCGGACAATTGATGATGAGAACAGTAAATTTCCCGAAGAAACTCAAACTAATTTATGGAGTTCAGGTTGGGAAGTTTCTGATATATGTGCTTTTTCAAAACAAACCCCGTTGAGTTCCCCTTCGGATGTTTTCGTTCTTCAAATGGGTACTTCCCTTGAAAATACGATTTTCGAAATATTCAAATCGTCGAGTGTTTTTCGATTGTTCCTCGATTGCTCCGAATTTTTGGAGTTCTTAAAGGGTAACCAAGAGGAGAAATACTCGGCCAAAACATTTCGAGTTGTATTTCTATGGGATTCCATTGAAAAAGATAATTCCCCCGATGCGCAATCCTTCTTTGAAGTTATATGTTGGGTGGCCAAAAATAATCTACAATGTAACCTTACCCTTTTAGACGCAGTGGGCGAGCAATTCATGAGTACGGGTTTTTCTAAAAACCCTATCATTGATGGAATTTTTGCAGCCACCCGTGCGCTGGTTCAAGAGAATAACGAAATTAATGTATCATGTGTTACCATTTGCAAAAACAATTCCGTTGGCATTATTCAAGGACACCTCGCATCGTTAATTTTTAATATAAGGACCTCATCTGTTTCAAATTCTTTTGCTGAAATTGTTCTCGCGAACGATAAAATTTATACTCGTTCTTTTAAGGCAGTCAATCAACACGAATTGGTATCTTCTTACAGAGAAATAAAGCAAAAAGGACTCTATGTGGTTTTAGGAGGGACGGGCCTGCTGGGTTCGGAGATATCGAGAGGTCTCCTTAAGAAACCGGGCTCGATTGTTGCGATTTTGTCACGAAATGCACCATCAGCTCAATGGTTGAGTGAATGTGGCGATGAAAGTCTGCGGCGTATGTATCATTTCAAGACGGATTTGGCGAGCATCGAAGAAACAAAAGCCATTTTTTCTCATATTGAGCGTTCGTTGGGGGTATTAATTGATGGGGTTATTCATTCTGCCGATAACGTCTACTCTGATTCGTTTTCTTCATTTGCTAAAAGTACCCCAGAATTAATATTGGCGACGCATCAGGCGAAAATTTCAGCTACAATTGCGATAAAAGAGTATTTTCGCAATCGCCAACCAGATTTTGTAGTAATTTTCTCAAGTATTTCCTCTTATCTTGGAGGATTGCGATTTGGTTCTTATATTTTTGCAAATCGCTATTGCGAGGCAATTGTGCAGGATGCGTGGGCACAAAATTGTTCGAATTGGCTCAGCATGGGCTGGGATACTGTGGGCTTTGACGCTACGCGTGGAGCGAGAGGGAACCTGGAGACGTGCTTAACTGAAGCTGACGTTTGGCCGATCTTTTGTAAAGCTTTGAAAATTCCGCAACCCATTATTATGGTCTCAAAATCGAATTTCATTTCGAGACTAAAAAGTTGTATGTCAGCTCTATCTTCTCGATCTAAATGTGATAGCGATTCGCAAAGTGAAAATTTAATAGAACGTAAAAATATTGATGCGTTTATTTTCACTTTAATTAGGAATAAGGCGAGTACAACGAATTTTGATTTAGAAACTAATCTTTTTTCTCTGGGGCTTGACTCTCTGGATATTTTAAATCTATTAGAAGAAATTGAGGTATCCACGGGTACTGAAATTGGGTGGGAAAAAATGCTAGAGGTACCTACCATATCAACCATACTTTCGACCTTTTATTCAGAAAAATAGTATCCGTTTTTCCTGCCCCATTCTTTCATGTGAGCGGTCCAGTGATGTTCCCCCCTTATTTTAGACACCTGTAACGCAATTTGTTAGAGGTGTCTAAAATACGGGGGGAACATCAGATAGCCTCCATCAGCTCGGATAGCGAGGAGAACCGCTCAGGGTCTCTGAACTTGACTTTAAATCGTCCGAAGAACGACTCCGGTGATCTCGCTTACCCTGCATGGACCCCAAAGCTGCAGTCAATGGTTAATAAGTAGTTCCGCCTTGAGGGCCATTCCCTCTGCGGTCAGTCGGCAATCGGCGATCTGCGAAGTAAACCTGAGATCGCCTAACCTCTCAATTCCCACGTGCGTTAAGACTTCGAAGGAATGCGTTACCAATCCGAGTTCGAGGAGCGCGTCCAGCGCTTTGCAAACATCTGTTCGACTATCGAGAAAGTTGCGTTCAGTTTTAGTCGTATCCAGGAGACCGAATTTATACAGCACGGTCTCTAAAAATCCGTCCGGTTTGGCAACGGCCTTCATCTGATCATACTCCCTCTTTAGCTCTGGCACCTGCACTATAATCCGTTTTGTAAGCTCGCGTTTGAAGTTCTTATCGCTGAGGGCTCCCAGCGACATGGAGAATATGTCTTTGTGCTCGAACAGGTGACGGATGACTGATCGCACCGAAACGCCGCCATATAGCGTGTCGAGAGTTGCTGGAGCACTCGAAACTTCCGTGGCGATTGATCGTAATGACGGTTGAAAGGACTTTGTTTCAAGTGAAATGTCAGGCTGTGGCCCTGCGGGAGCGGTCGACTCGCCGAAGCGTGGAAATTGAGGGTCTTTATTATGCGAAGGTGTGTCTTGCTCATTTATCATGATGTGTTTTCCTTAAGTGTCAACTGTGGCAATGAACATCGAGGCTACATCTCACAATGGGAAGACTAGCACCCTTCTTCCTGAGCGCCTAGTTTTTTCTCGAACATGTCTTTGTTTGCAATTGCTCAATAAGTGGTAACTATTCACCCCAGTATAAACCTATCGGTGGTTAAAAGGATTCGATCTTGCGATCGGTCCTAAAGACCCACCTTTCTTGACGTCCCATGATCGGGGACGCTCATTTTAGGGGGGGGGAATAGTCAGTATTATCACCCCCGATTTGCTCCGCAAATCGACCCCTGAGGGGTTTATTTCTACCCCATTTTGCTCCGCAAAATCGCCCCTTGATAGGGGCTAACGCATACGGGGTTGACTCGGTCAATAGTTGCCATTTTAATGTCCTACTTGTCGTATCTGTGCTAGCCTGCGCGCGTGATTGCCCAAGAAAGTATCGAGCGCGTTAAAGCAGATTCAAATATCGTTGATGTCGTTTCAGAGACGGTAAAGCTGCGTCGTGCCGGCATGTATTACTCCGGACTCTGCCCGTTCCATTCGGAGCGCTCGCCCTCATTCTTCGTACGTGATTCCTCAAACAGCTATATCTGTTACGGATGCGGAGCATCGGGAAACGTGATCTCATTCGTAATGGCGAATAGTGCCATGACATTTCCCGATGCAGTTGAGTACCTGGCGGGACGTTTCGGAATTGAGCTGAAGTACGATAACGCTAAAACCGCGGCCCCAGCGGTCGACCGAGAGAAGCTCTATAGCGTTTGTAGCGCAGCACACCTATTTTTTCGAAGATCCCTAATGCAGGTAAAGGGCGGTGTTGGAGAGTTCGCACAGGTAGGGACCTACCTAAAGAAACGGGGACTGACGGCTGATGCTATCAACGCCTTCGGGATCGGATACGGACCTAATCAACGCAGCCTACTAGTGCAGGCCTTAAAGCAAGCAGGGTTCGATGAAGAGACCCTCTTACTCTCTGGGCTCGTTCGTCGTAGCGCCAGCGGAGATCTGTACGAACTCTTTCGTGGGCGTCTGATCTTTCCTATCTTTGTTGATGCTAAGCGCATCGCTGGTTTCGGTGGGCGCGTTATTCCAGGTGTTATGGAACCGGCTTACGAGCAACAATCACCGAAATATCTTAACTCTCCAGAGACCCCAACTTACCAGAAAAGTCGCACAATCTACGGCCTCCCACAGGCGGTCGGCGCAATTCGCGAATTGGGCGAAGTGTACGTGGTTGAAGGCTACATGGACGTTATTGGGCTGGCCATGAAGGGGGTGCAAAACGTTGTAGCGTGTTGCGGAACTGCGATGACAGAGCAGCACTTAAAGCGCTTCTCAGGGCTGTGTAGCCGTGTTTACTTACTATTTGATGGTGATAGCGCTGGGCGTGCAGCGGCGGCTAAATCATTCCTTTCGGCGAAGAACGCAGATGTCGATGTATCAGCATGCTTTCTACCTGATGATGTTGATCCGGATGATTTTGCAACACAGCATGGAGAGGGTGTAGCTGCTGCACTCAAGGCTTTACCAAAGGCGGAGCTAATCGATGCCTATATAGATGGATTGCTGACGCGAGCAGGGTGCTCAATAACAGAGAAGCCTGGCCCAAATCTTTTAGGAAAACTTAGTGAAGAGGTTGCCAAGGCGTTAAGCGGCGTTGAGCGCGAGGTTGCGCGCGCCTCCCTAATAACGCGCGCGGCACGACGACTAGGAATTGAAACTACGCAGCTTGAAAGGCTGGTCTCTAGAGGAACAGAATCCGCCACTACCGTTAAGAGCCCAGAGCGAGCTCGCATAACTGAGCCACAATCTGTTTCTCAGTCCGTTTCTATCTCTGCGGCAGCGGCGGGTCCAGTGGTGTTACGAGGTCCTGCAGAGCTCCCGCGCATCGATCTCGATATGTTGCGTGCGGTTATGGTGCTTAAGGGGGAGGTACTCCAGGAGTTGCTCAAGAACCCAGAAGCCTGTGAAACGCTGCAACCCGAAACGATCCGTTTTGTCATGGATCTGAGTGCGGCGCTGGCACCCCATCCGGATGACGAGGAGCGGCAGCGATCGGCGGTTAAGGAGCTATTACAGGCTCTTGGGGCTGACTGGACTAGGCTCTGGAAGGAGGCCTATAAGATGGTCAAAGCTGAGGTAAGTATGCGAGACCTCTATCGGGAGAGCCTGTGGGCCATTCGTAGGGAGAAGCTACGGGGGCTGCTTGAGGAGTGCAAACAGGAGCTTTTATCGGAGCAGAATGATCCGCACAGGCAGCTTGAGATCTCCGAGCGGATGAGGGCCCTTAAAACTCAGATAGATGGGAACGTTCGGGGGGTGGACCTACAGAGCCCAAATAGCTAGTATCCCGAGATCTATTGGAAGACGGAGCCTTCTTTCGGCGTAGTGCGAGCTCTATGCAGGGGGTCTTTCCGTATTAGTATTTAAGTTTAAGTGGCCTTATTCCATCACTATGCAATGTGGCATTCTGCAATGCAGGTGAGGGGTATTCAATTTTGGAGTGGTATCAGTGGTATTAAAAAAAGGTGGGGCGAGCAGGGGTAAGATTCTTAGCAAAGTAAGGGAAAAACTGAAAGCAAAGAGCGCACTCAGGCACGGAGCTAAGAAGCAAGCTAAGGTTAAAAAAATTAGCTCTACACTCAAGAAGGATTCCAAGCTCAAGGTTGCGGCCCGTGCGCGTATGCGTGGTCGTGAGGAGGAGTCTCGTCTTAATCAAGCCGCAGCTCTTAAGAGATCTAAGGAAGCACCCAAGCCAGCACAGCCTTCTAAAGTAAGCGCCATTAAGGAACAGGCTTCCAAGGTACAGCTCCCCAAGGCACAGGCTTCAAAGGTACAGGCGACTAGCGGCTCAGCAGCAAAGAAAATTGAAACAGTTCTAGATACAGGGCGCAACAAGCCACTAATAAAACCCCTTATAAAACCCCTAACAAAGGAGTCTCGTAAGGGCAAGGATAGTGATGGCATCGGAATGCCCGGCACGGACCGTGAGCTAATGGTCGGTGACATTGATGATGGTATGCAGGAGTTGACCGGCTTTGAGGTTGCGGTAGAGGCGGAGCTATCCGAGATCGATAGCTCAGTTGATCTGAAGGAGCGTGGTGATATTGAGAGCCGTATTAGCCGGCTACTTGAGGTTGGTAAGGAGAAAGGCTACCTCACCATGGATGAGGTCAATGAGGCCCTCGCCGGCGAAGTTATGTCGGAGGAGCAGGTCGAAGAGGTCGTGAGCATGTTCGGTGAGCACGACATCGATATTATTGAACAACCGGCCGGACCGCAGGAGGAGAGTGGTGATTCACCAAGTGGAGCAGATGCGGCACCAGAGGCGATAGATGCAGCTTCTCTCGGGCGTAGTACCGATCCAGTTCGACAATATCTGCGCGAGATGGGCAATGTCAGCCTGCTTACCCGTGAAGGTGAAGTTGAGATCGCTAAGCGCATAGAGTCCGGGTTACTTGCGATACGCGAGCAACTTCTTAAGCAACCGGTCGCAATCAACTACGTTGCTAATCTATTTGATTTGGTTAAGAACGATCAGATCCGTCTGCGCGATCTCTTTGCCGAGGAGGAGGCCGAGCCCGATAGCGCCAAGGAGGAAGAGGAAGAGGAAGCGGCTGAGCCAAAGTTCGATGAGAACGGCAATGAGATCGGCCAGAAGCCGGCCGCGCAGAGCGAAGAGGATGAGGCCCTCAAGAGGCGCTTTATCTCTAAGGCTAATGTGTACAAGAAGGCCCTCAAAGAGACGAGGACCCTGTATGAACAGCTGGTAGAGCTTCCAATCGAGAAGCGGCTTGAATCAGACCGCGAGAAGAAGTTTCAACGGATGCTGACAAAGAACGCTGCGCGTATTGAGGAGCTTAATCTCAACCAGAAGCAGTTCCATAAGATGATTCAGCTCGTCAAGGACTCAGATGATGAACGTCGCGAACTATTTCGTGGTGTTGAGATGGCGGCACGCAAGCTTGGAACAACGGCAGATGAGTTGATCGACTCGCTAGCAGAGCTGCTTTCAGCTGATCAGGTAGCTGTTAAGCGCGCCGGCAAGCGCCTCAAGTTAAAGAGCACCGATCTTAAGCATTGGGAGGAGCCGCTCAGGCGCACCCTTGCTGCGGTGCAGAAGATTGAGGAGGCGGTCATGATGACCGCTAGCCGTTTCGGCGATAGCGTTCGAATCCTTAAGGATGGCGAGATTCGTGCTCGTATCGCAAAGGATCAGCTAATCGAAGCTAACCTGCGTCTGGTGGTATCGATCGCCAAGAAATACACCAATCGCGGATTGCAATTCCTTGACCTGATTCAGGAGGGAAATATCGGATTGATGAAGGCGGTTGATAAGTTCGAATACCAGCGTGGCTATAAGTTTTCGACCTATGCAACGTGGTGGATCCGCCAGGCGATAACACGCGCTATAGCAGATCAGGCCCGTATCATCCGTATTCCGGTACACATGATTGAGACGATCAACAAGTTAGTGCGAACATCGCGCCAACTTGTTCAGGAGCTCGGCAGAGAGCCAACCCCTGAAGAGATCGCAATAAAGATGGAGATCCCGATCGATAAGGTCAGGAAGGTTCTTAAGATCGCCAAGGAGCCGATCTCGCTTGAGACCCCGATCGGTGAGGAGGAGGACTCCCATCTAGGAGACTTTATCGAGGATAAGCGCGTCGTATCCCCGGCTAACGCCGTGGTGAACATGAACCTTCAGGAGCAGACCCGCAAGGTTCTAGCGACCCTTACGCCACGTGAGGAGAAGGTGCTGCGAATGCGTTTCGGAATCGGAGAGAAGAGCGACCATACCCTGGAAGAGGTTGGTCAGAACTTCGACGTTACACGTGAGCGTATCCGTCAGATCGAGGCCAAGGCGCTGCGTAAGTTGCGTCACCCGAGCCGCAGTAAGCGTTTGCGCGGCTTTATGGACAAGTAGGTACTGCTCATGAGGACCCTTTGCTTGGTGTTGATTACGGTATTTGCCGCAACAGGGTGTGGGAAGTATCTAGCACCACTACCACCCGAGGCGCTGGCGCCCCGGGCTGTAGAGGGGCTTGAAGTAACGACCACCCACGAACAGGTGGCGCTGATATGGGTCGCTCCTGAGGAGGATCGGCGTGGTAAGGAGCTCAAGTCGATTGAGGGTTATGTAATCCAACGCAAAGAGATCGTTGAGCGTGGTGACGAAACCGATCCGAGTATTGAATATGTTGAGTTAGGCTTCGTACAAGATCTGCACGTTAAGATTCGTGAAGATCTACGCAAAGAGGCGCGTGCGCAGGGCAAGATCGGCAGAACTATTCAGGCTCCTGAGGGGCTAACGAGTTTCTCCTTTATTGATTCTACGGCCAAGAACGGCAAGACCTACCTCTATCAGGTGCTTCCTCAAAATCAGGGCAGCGTTGATGGGGTTATAAAGCAGGTCGCTAAGGTAGTCTTTAAGGGTACCGAGAGCGACGTAATTATCTTGGCAGTTGGTGACGTTGAGTCAGACGATGAGCCTGAGGATAACGGGGCGGTTGGTCGGCAGTAGTCAGTTGTGCGACTTATATAACTGAAGAATCACATGGCAGCGCAAACCCAAGAATTTAGTCTTAGCGGAGTATTCACAGCTCTCGTTACCCCCTTTACTAGCGATGCCAGCGCCGTTGATTACAGGTCACTTGAAAAATTAATTGAGCTACAGCGTGCTGCAGGGGTGCAGGGGGTAGTGGTATGTGGCTCTACCGGTGAGGCATCAACCCTTACTCAGCAGGAGTACGGAGAGGTCATCTCCTTCGTTCGCGAGCGAACCAAGGGTAGCCTGTCATGTGTAGCGGGGATCTCTACTAGCTCAACGATGGCGGCGATAGAGATGGCACAGCTAATTAAGGGGATCGGTTGTGATGCCATCCTGGTTGCGGCACCTCCCTACAACAGGCCTACACAGGAAGGGCTGCTAGAGCACTTTAGGGCAATTGCGCGGGCGGTCAGGATTCCACTGATAGCATATAATATTCCGGGGCGTAGCGCCGTCGGTTTTACCGCAGCAACGCTTGCAACCCTTAGTCGTGAGGGTCTTATTGCTGGCATCAAGGAGTCCTCCGGATCTATTGATCTATTGGCCGATATTATCAGGGCGGTTTCGCCGATCTGTCAGGTTGTATCCGGGGATGATTCCCTCTTGCTGGCGGTCCTGGCCTACGGTGGAAGTGGAGCTATCTCGGCCTCTGCTAACGTACTGCCGAGGGAGTTTGTAGAGCTGACCACAGCCTATGCTGCTGGGCGTATTGATGATGCTAGAAAGTTACAGTTGGGGATGCTTTCAAAAATTAGGGCGCTCTTTATCGAATCAAATCCGGTTCCGGTAAAAACGGCTCTTGCGCTGCAAGGTGTTATCGCTGAACCAACGGTCAGGCTACCCCTCGTGCCGCTCTCGGCGGCGAGCCTTGCAACGCTGCGCGCGGAATTTCTGCTATGAAAAAAATAGGCGTTGTTGGAGCAACTGGAAGAACGGGCTCAAAGGTTATTGAGGCGTTACTCTTATCAAAGAGCTGTGTGCTGCAAGCAGCCATCGTTTCGCCGAGATCTACTAAGCTTGGAACACAGGTGGTCGGTAGCGAGGTGCTGTACTCAAAGGATCTAGAGCAACTTGCAGGGTGTAATGTCGTAATCGAGTTCTCTACCCCCGAGGTCTCTCTGCAGGTAGTGGAGGCGTGCGCCAGGCATAGCGTGCCGGTAACGGTGGCCACAACTAGCCATACGCCCGAGCAGGTTGCGCAGATAGTGGCCTTAGCGCAGCATATCCCTGTGCTGGTTGCCCCCAATACCTCGCTTGGAGCGGCGGTATTAGCGCTACTGGTTGGACAAGCCGCTGAGATCCTTGGAGCCGCGTTCGATTTAGAGGTTATGGAGATACACCACCGCATGAAGAGGGATGCCCCATCAGGTACTGCACGCGCATTGGTTTCAGCCGCCATCGCCCCGACTCAACGGCCGGTATTTGGCCGTGAGGGGCAGCGCCAGCAGGATGAGGTCGGAGTTGTCTCGCTGCGCGGCGGGGACCTGCCAGGTGACCATACGGCCTACTTTTTAGGTGATGGAGAGCGCTTGGAATTGTCGCATAAAGTGCACGATCGAAGGGTATTTGGGATTGGAGCGCTCACCCTAGCGGAGCGTCTGGTGGGAAGAAAGCCTGGGCTATATTCCGTTCGCTCACTATTGCTGGAGTAAGTAGACATAGCTATCCGCATGGCCCTAAATTAGTGTGTAAGTTAGTGTGGTCAGAGGCATTAAAACTTTCAAACCCCTGAAAATAGTGCGTTGTGTTTTAATGACCTCCCTGTTATAAGCCCAAAATAGGACAATAAAACAGCATTGCGAGTCCGCCTATACGCAGTATAGTTGTGTCTAGGTAGTTGTTGTGCCGCAAGCTGAGGTTCGAAAAGCTTAAGTTTAAAATATTATACAAAGCAGGACAGGTAATTCTATGAAGCGCGAGAAATCAAACTACATGATACAATCAGTTTCTCATGCTCTCGACGTTCTTGAGGAGCTATGCAAGGCGGCGGGAGAGGTAGGGGTAACTGAGCTTTCAAAGCGTCTTAAGCTTCACAAGAACAACGTGTTCCGATTGCTCGCAACCCTAGAGCTGCGTGGCTACGTTGATCAGAATAAAGAGACAGAGGATTACCGCCTCGGAGTAAAGGCGCTCCAGATGGGGCAGTCCTACCTTGCGCAGAGCAGCCTAGTTGGTCGTGGGACACCAATTCTGCGAGCGCTTTCTGAGTCGCTCGGTGAGACCGTAAGCCTAGCTATCCTACAGTCTGGCCAGGTTCAGTTTCCAATTAGCATCGAGGCTAAGCGCCCGGTCAAGGCATCCGCACGTATCGCGGTGTCGTTCTCTGCCAAGCTTAATGCAGCAGGAAGGCTTCTTACAGCACAGCTCTCAGATGCTATGCTCGCTGAGGTGTTGGCTGCTAATACCGTTCAGGATGCTGCTATCAGAACACAGCTTTCCGAGTTGCGCTCAACCGGTCAGATCATTGACCGTGGAGCTATTGAGGCCGATGTGGTTTCAATCAGCAGGATCGTTCGTGGTAATAACGGCGATGTAATGGGGGCAATTGAGGTGCTCGTGCCACAGTATCGAGCTAAGCTTGATGTGATCACTAGCAAGATTGATGAGGCTGCTTTACAGCTCTCGACCGCGCTTGGAGCTACTAAGTCAAACCTCTCAACCTCGTTAGAGAAAGAGGTAACAACTACTACTCTAACAACGCCTTCAATCACCCCACCTACAGGTGCAACTACTAATCCTACTCAACCTGCTGCACGCATCGGTAAGTAGAGAGTAGCTATTCTTAACAGGTTTTAGGGGGTCTCGTGCTGCCATTAGCGGGCTTATCGCCGGAGCAGGAGTCATTAAGGGAGATTGCGCAGCGATTTGCGCTGGATAAGATCCGGCCAATCGCAGCGCAGCTCGATGAAAGAGCTGAATTTCCCCTTGCCCTAATTAAAGAGAGCCACGCTCTCGGTCTTATTAACCTTACAATTCCTGTAGAGCTGAGTGGGTCCGGGCTCTCTATCTTCGATGCTTGTCTTGTAATAGAGGAGATCGCCTGGGGCTGCGCCGGTTTTGCAACCTCTATGGTGGCGAATGACCTCGCGCTGACACCGATTAGGTTGGCTGGAAGCGAGGATCAAAAGCGTCGTTTTATCCAACCGATCGCTGCTAGTGGAGAATTTTCTTCGTTCTGTCTCTCCGAGCCGAGCGCAGGATCCGATGTCGCAGGGCTTCAGACTACGGTTGAAGATGGTGGTGATTACTGGATCCTTAACGGCGCAAAGCAGTGGATCAGCAACGCCGGGCACGCCTCTCAGTATACTGTTTTTGCATCGATCGATCGCACTAAGAAGCATAAGGGCCTCTGTTGTCTCGTTGTGCCGCGATCGACCGTGGGAATCTCAGTCGGGCATCACGAAAACAAGATGGGGCAGCGTTGTTCGGATACGTGCAGCGTAACGTTCGATAACGTGAAGGTTCCGAAGGATCACATGATCGGCGCACCGGGCGAGGGCTTTAAGATAGCGATGCAGACGCTAGATGCCAGCCGTCCAATGACGGCCAGTATCGCAGTTGGTATTGCGCGCGCCGCCTGTGAACATGCCCTTGCATACTCAAAGGAGCGTAAGCAGTTCGGGAGCCCGATCAGCTCATTTCAGAGTATTCAGTTTATGCTCGCTGATATGGCGACGGTTATAGATAGTTCGCGCCTGCTTACCTGGCGCTCAGCTTGGTTAATCGATCAGGGTAAACCAGCTTCAATTGAATCGAGCATGGCGAAACGCTTTAGCGCTGACTCCGCCATGAGCGTTACGACCGATGCAGTCCAGATCTTTGGTGGATACGGATACACTAAGGATTATCCGGTTGAGAAGCTAATGCGTGACGCAAAGCTGCTCCAGATCTATGAGGGCACGAGCCAGATACAGCGCATAGTGATAGCGCGCGAGATGTTAAAGGGATAGGAACTTTTTACTGCTTCCTAGTTCGTAGTCGAACTCGAGATATGACGGAGGGTTTGTACGCCCTGGTTTGTAATCTGCCAGACCTTTGAGGTAAAATCCCCCTCAGGGAATGGGCTAACGAGCTTCTGGCCCTCAAGGATAAAGAGGAAACGTTGAGTCTCCTTCTCATCTACGAGGCCACTTATCTGTGCTATCTCTGTAATTTGTAGGCGCCGGGACTCCGGTGTTGCCGTTGAGTGCGGTGCTAGGGCATTGAGGATCTGAATCTGGCTCATAGACGAAGGGGTTAATCGCTTCTTCCTAGAACTAGCAGTTGATTCCATTCAATACTCCTTGGTTATAAATTGGCAATTTCACTCAAAGGCAGAGGTAACTATACCCTTAAGCCCGATCATTACGCAAATGAGGGCAAAACAATGTTAAACGGCCCCTATATGCTGCTTTATCTTGTGTGTATGGGAGCTTGAAAAGGTTCGGATTAGTCCCCATTAAGTAAGCAGATCGCCCTTTGTGCGATTGCCTGATAGCGGAGCTTGCGATACAAAAGGTCGCATATGGAGAGAGAGCGGCGTTCTATAGAGGATCTAAAGCAGATCCTCACTGCTACATGCGCAGAGATAATCGAGGAGAGCGTCCTTGAGCTAGGAGATCTGATACTTACAGTGAAGGCTTCAAACCTCACAGAGCTTCTGCGCCTTTGCAGAGATTCTAAGGAGCTGTCTTTTAACCTGCTGGTTGATATTACCGCCGTTGATTGGCTCGATAGTCGTGAGGTGCGCTTTGAGGTGGTCTATCAGCTCCTAAGCCTTGCGAATCTGTGGCGCCTTACGATTAAGGTCGCACTCTCAGAGGATAGCCCCGAGATCGCCACCGCAACGACTCTCTGGGCCGGGGCAAACTTCCTTGAACGTGAGGTTTGGGACATGTTCGGAATACGTTTCACGGGGCACCCCGATCTGCGCCGAATTCTTATGTACGATGAATTCATTGGGCACCCGCTCAGAAAGGATTATCCGGTACAGGGCAAGCAGCCCCGTATTGCGCTCCGTATGCCGGAGGTTGAGAATACCGCCAGAAGGATGCAGCGGCCTGAGTTGGTGAGCATCCGCACATCTAAGGTTAGCGCACCTAAGAGCCAAAGTGCTGAGGGTAGCAGAGAGTAGTTACAAGATTTATAATATGACACAGGGTAAGCTTTTAGAGGTCGATGTCGGAGTGGGTGGGATCACTACCTCGTTTCGACCACGCGCTTTAGGCGATGACCTGCACTCAGAGTCGATGATCGTTAATATGGGCCCGGCGCATCCAGCTACGCACGGTACTATTCGCGTGGTTGTGGAGCTCTCAGGAGAGAAGATCATCGATGCCGATGTCGATGTTGGGTATCTGCACCGCGGCTTTGAGAAGATGTGTGAGACGGTAGACTACAATCAGGTCATGCCGTACACCGACCGCCTAAATTACGTCTCCCCACTAATTAACAACTTCGGGTGGTGCCTGACTATAGAGAAATTACTCGGGATTGAAGCACCCAAGCGCGCACAATATATCCGCGTGATCCTCTCCGAGATCTCGCGTGTCAGTGATCACCTGACCTGCCTTGGGGCATCAGCCATGGAGCTGGGAGCCTTTACCGTGATGCTCTATATGATGGAGGCGCGCGAGTCTCTGTGGGCCCTAATAGAAGAGGTCACCGGTGCGCGACTGACCGTCTCTTACGGTCGAGTAGGGGGCGTTAAGGATGATCTAACAGAGGGCTTCGCGGGAAGGATGCAGGACGCATTCAAGAAAGTGCGTGAGCATTTAGCCAACAGCGATAGGTTGCTTACCAGGAACAGAATCTTTATCGACCGTATGTGCGATATCGGAATTCTAACTGCAGAGGAAGCTATTGGCCTTAGCCTGACCGGCCCGATGTTGCGTGGCTCAGGGGTTAACTACGATGTGCGCAAGGCTTTCCCGTACTCAAGCTACGAGGAGTTTGACTTTGAGGTGCCGCTTGGAACTAAGGGCGATAACTACGATCGCTTTCTAGTTCGTTTAAACGAGATGGAGCAGTCGCTTAGGATCTGCGAACAGGCGATCGCAAGGCTACCGCAGGGAGCCATCATCGTAGATGATCCGCACATCGCACTTGTTTCAAAGGATCAGGTCTATAACTCAATCGATGGCATGATTAATCACTTTGAGTTGGTGATGTACGGCGTAAAGCCTCCGAAGGGCTCCGCTTACCAGGCCGTTGAGGGCGGAAACGGTGAGCTCGGTTTCTATGTTGTCTCAGATGGTAGCGGCAAGCCGTACCGCGCACATGTGGGCGCTCCAAGTTTTATTCATATGGGCTCACTGAGGAAGATGTTGCTCGGACGTAACCTCTCGGACCTTATTCCGACATTTGGAATGATAAATATGATAGGTGGTGAGTGTGACCGATAACGGACAGGTCTTTTATATTAACACTAAGGGCGCTATTCCAAGAAGTAAGGAGCCACTGCTCTTACCCGAGATCTCTGAGCGCAGAGCGCAGGAGATGATAGCGCTCTATCCACAAAGTCGCTCGGCTATAATGCCGCTGCTCTACATCGCCCAGGAGCACTTCGGTCATATAACTCAAGCTGCTGTTGATTGGGTCTCGCACAAACTTTCGATAGCGCCGGTACAGGTCTGGGAGGTAGCAACCTTCTATACTATGTATTACAAAAAGCCGGTCGGGAGATATCATGTGCAGGTCTGTCGCACATTGCCCTGCGCGTTGCGTGGAGCAAAGCGTATCTCTCAATTTCTTCGCGAGCACCTCGGTCTTAAGCCTGGGGAGGTGAGCGCAGATGGTACCTGGAGCTTCGAAGAGGTGGAGTGTTTAGGTTCCTGCGGAACTGCGCCGATGTGCCAAATTAACGATATCTTCTTTGAAAATCTTAACGAAGAGAAGCTGACAAAGCTGCTCGATCGCATAGAAAAGGAGAGCCCAGATCTGCGCTTCTCGACGGTTCGTGATCAGCTCGGTGCTGGCCTAAAAGGGTGTCCTCAATCTGAGATCGTGTGATTACATAGAGTTAAATAATGTCTGATTTAGTTGCGCAAAAGCCGGTCGAGTTAGTGACCCTATCGATCGACGGAAAGCAGGTTCAGGTGCCTAAGGGTACTAATCTGATAGAGGCGGCCAAGTGCGCCGATATCGAGGTGCCGCATTATTGCTACCATCCGCACCTCTCTATAGCGGGTAACTGCCGCATGTGTCAGGTCTCGGTTAAGGGACAACCGAAGTTGACTATCGCTTGCAACACGACCGTAGCGGAGGGCATGCAGGTTGAAACGCACCGTACTAGTCAGGCAGTTGCCGACGCACAGGCCGCCACCCTAGAATTTATCCTAATTAATCATCCCCTTGATTGTACGGTGTGCGATCAGGCCGGTCATTGCAAGTTGCAGGACTATCACTTTGAGTACAACGCGCGCGCAAGTAGATTTCTGGAACAGAAGGTTCATAAGCCAAAGGCTATCCCGCTAGGACCAACGGTTATGCTCGATGGTGAGCGCTGCATTATGTGCACCCGTTGTATCCGTTTCTGTGATGAGATCACAAAGACCTCAGAGCTCGGCATGTTAAATAGGGGCGACCAGTCGGTAATCGCAATTAGCCCCGGACATGAGTTAAATAACGCGCTCTCCGGATCGGTCGTTGATCTCTGTCCAGTTGGGGCACTTACCCATAGAGAATGGCGCTTTAATACCAGGATCTGGTTTACCAATCAGACCGATTCAATCTGCCCCGGATGTTCCACTGGATGTAACGTAAAGGTTGCTGAACGTGATGGCCAAGTGGTGCAGGTCAAGGCGCGTCGTAACGATGCGGTCAATAAGGAGTGGTTGTGTGATGAGGGGCGCTACGGCTTCCAGCGCTTTCTGCCAGTAGCGCGTGTCAAAGCACCCTTTAATAACGTAACTGGAATAGAGCTGCCGTCAGTAGCAGAGGTAATAGCGGCGCTTAAGGGCAACCTAAAGACCTTAACTATTCTAGCCTCCCCCGATCTGTTGCTAGAGGAGTACTACCTTATTAAGCAGCTTCTAGTGCGCGCCTCAGCGGTGGGCCGAGCTGTGATCGCCTATCGGCAGCGTGCGCTTAATCAGGTAGAAGAGATCCTCGTTAGCCCCGACTACGCAAGTAACTTTAGGGGTGCACAGCTTGCCGCAATTGTTGGAGAGACACCTGAAGGCGAATACTTAGAGGTGCTGGCCAAGATCCGTCGCAAAGAGATCGAACATGTGCTTGTGCTTGGTGACCGCGCCATCGCAACACAGGATATAGACGCTCAGCTGCTTGAAGGATTAGCCGCAGCAAAGTTATCGGTTGGGGTACTTACAGACAGGGATTCACTCCTTGCACGCACACTCACCATGATAGTTCCAGGGCGCAGTATACTTGAAAAATCAGGACTTCTTGTTAATCGAAATTTAAGGTTACAGTATGCGCAGAGCGTTCTGCCCCTAATCGATGGCACAGTTCCTGATTGGCGCTTTCTTGCCCAGCTTAGTGAGGCGGCAGGAGCTAAGCTTATCTCAGGTAACCCCACACAGATGAGCGATAGAGATCTGACCCGTTGGTACCTTGCAACCGATTCAGTCGTTTCGGTGCATGGGCTATCGATTGCAAAGATTAAGGGGGAGGGAGTTCAGTTGGTGCCAGCCTCGCAGTTGGGGGACAGTAGCACGCCCTCGAATCCGGCAGTTGTTGCCTCTGTAGCGCTACCGGTAGCATAGGAAGGTATGATTGAGCTTGTAGTTCTCCTAGTGAAGGTCCTCGTTGTAATGAACCTCGCACTTGTGCTCGCCTCAACCTGTACCTGGCTTGAGCGTAAGGGCTCGGCATTAATTCAGGACCGAGTTGGAGCCAACAGGGCAGGGGCCTTCGTTGAATCAGATAAGTGGTTTATTAAACCGTTCCTGCCATTGATCCGTATGATGGGGTGGCTCGGTATAATCAACACCTTTATCTGTGATTCGGTCAAAGGACTCTGGAAGGAGGACTTCGTGCCTGAAGGAGCCTCGAAGTTTCTGCATGCTCTCGCGCCCGTTCTGGCGGTGTTTCCGATTATGCTGGCCTTTGCGGTGCTGCCCATAGCACCTGACTTTACGGTCTATGGCTATAAGGTGCATCCCTGTGTCGCCTCAATCGATGGAGGGCTGCTATTTGTTCTAGCGATGGGCTCCCTGGCAGTCTATGGGATAGCGATAGCAGGGTGGACCGGTAACAACAAGTTCTCGTTGCTTGGAGCGCTGCGTGCTACTGCGCAGATGATCTCGTATGAGCTCCCGATGGGGGTGGTTTTTGTGGCGATTATCGTCGTCTACGGCTCACTTGATCTCTATACCATCGTCGAAGAGCAGGGCAAGCTTCTCTACGGGATTATTCCGCAGTGGGGCATCGTAATGCAGCCGGTCGGGTTCGTCGTTTTGCTTCTGGCCGGTATGGCCGAGACCAAGAGAGCGCCGTTTGACCTGCCCGAAGCTGAGTCTGAGCTAGCTGCCGGATACTTTACCGAATACTCCGGCATGAAGTTCCTAATGTTCTGGCTCGGGGAGTTCGCAGAGATAGCGCTGATAGCGATGCTGCTAGCGCTATTATTCTTTGGTGGATGGCATATCCCCTGGATTACCCTACCGCAGGGAGTTTGGTGGGCCGCTCTGATCGGACACCTGGTGTTGATGGCAAAAGTGGTATCGTTGTGTGTGTTGCAGATCGTTATTCGCTGGACCTTGCCCCGTTTTAGGTACGACCAGTTGATGAACCTCGGATGGAAGATCTTGCTTCCGGTCAGTCTGGTAAACCTCGTTATTACAGCGATCCTTAAGGTAGCGTTATGACCTTTATCGGTTTTGTCCTCTCACTTATCGCACTAGTTGCAGCGATAGCGGTTGTGGTTAATCGCAACCCCCTCTACAGCGCACTAGCGCTGGTCGTAAACTTGCTCGCGGTGGCGGGGCTCTATGCTTTACTTGAGGCACACTTTCTGGCGGTATCGCAGATAGTGGTATACGCCGGAGCTATTATGGTTCTTGTGTTATTTGTATTGATGCTACTTAATTTAAAGGACGAGCCTCGCCGCAGGTTTGTAATCGTGCGCGCAATTATCGCAATCACTATCGGTTGCTGGATCTTCTCTACCGCTTTTTCCTCCATGGTGACACAGCTCTCAGGGCTCTCAACCCATAGCATGCAAGAGAATATGCGGCGCTCTGAGGGCACCGTAAAGGCTATAGGAGAGGAGCTCTTCAGTCGCTATATAGTGCAGTTTGAGCTCTCGTCGCTAGTGCTACTAATCGGAATCGTTGGAGCCGTTATGCTCGCCAAGCGTAAGCAGGTAACGTTAGCGCCCCGTAACGAGGGTACCGGAGAGAATGGAAAGAATGCAGGAGCGCAGCCATGAGTCCATTAATATCCTATCTTGGCCTAGCTCTGCTGCTCTTTATAATCGGAGCTATAGGGGTCTGTATGCGGCGTAACGCCATCGTTATCCTAATGTGCATCGAGCTGATGCTTAACGCAGTAAATCTTACCTTCGTTACGTTTAGCAAGCTGCATGGGAACCTTGATGGGCAGGTCGCTGTGTTTTTTGTCTTGGTTATTGCAGCCGCAGAGTCAGCGGTCGGGTTAGCTATTATTATCTCGGTATTTAGAAGCTTGGTATCGGTAGAGACGACCGATGCTGCGCAGCTTAAGTGGTAGGGGTTATGGAAAGCTCAGATCTTCGTTTGTCCATTATTGTGATAGCACCTCTGATCGGGGCCTTGCTAGCGTACCTGCTTGGTCGGGTCGCTGCAAAGCTAGCGGGCATAACGGCATCGCTAGCGGTGCTGGTGTCGTTCATTATGACGCTCTCTTTGTGGGCCGAAGTAAGTGCGACCAGGAGCTTTACTGCGCTCCTTACAGCGTGGATCTCGTTCGGGTCGCTTGCGCTACCGATGGAGCTATATTTTGATTCACTAGCGGCGGTAATGTGTCTGATCGTAACTGGGGTTGGACTCTTAATTCATATCTACTCTATAGGATACATGGCGCACGATCCCGGTATCGCACGCTTCTTCTCCTATATGAATCTCTTTTTGGCTTCGATGTTGATCCTGGTGCTCGGAAAGAGCCTTCCGGTTATCTTTATCGGATGGGAGGGGGTTGGGCTCTGCTCATACCTCTTGATTGGATACTGGTTTACCAATACCGAGTACGCCAAGGCCGGTCGCAAGGCGTTTGTAATGAATCGTATCGGGGATCTCGGGTTTATCGTTGCGATGGCCATTCTTTTCACTGCGTGTGGAACCCTCGATGTAGTGGAGCTTAATAAGGCCGATGTGCTCAGGCGTCTGCCAGAGGGGCTAGGATTGTTGGCAGGGCTTGCGCTCTTTTTTGCCGCAACGGGAAAGTCTGCACAGATTCCGCTTTTTACCTGGCTCCCCGATGCGATGGCTGGCCCTACGCCGGTCTCAGCGCTAATTCACGCGGCAACCATGGTTACAGCCGGTATCTATCTGATGGCCCGTATGCACGGAGTTATCGAGTTAGATGCTGCCGTTCCAGCAACTATCCTGTGGGTGGCTCTCGCCACCTCAGCCTTAGCCGCTACAACCGCCCTGGTTCAGAACGATATTAAAAAGGTGCTGGCCTACTCAACCGTTAGTCAGCTCGGTTTTATGTTTATCGCCGTGGGGGTAGGGCAGTACTCAGTGGCACTTTTTCATGTGGTAACCCACGCTTTCTTTAAGGCCTGTTTATTTCTCAGCGCAGGGTCTGTAATTCACGGCTGTCACCACGAGCAGGATATGCGAAAGATGGGAGGGCTCGCAAAGAGTATGCCCATAACCTCTATCTGCTACGGAGTGGCAACCCTTGCAATCGCCGGGATCTGCCCCTTTGCTGGATACTTTTCAAAGCATGCGATCTTGGCCTCAATTGCGGGAACACCGAACCGTTTCTTAATAGATCAGATCGAATTAATTAGCTTTATAGCTACATCTATCGCTGTATGTACGGCGTTCTACATGGCTCGTTCCTTTATTATGACCTTTCTTGGAAGCTACCGTGGGCATGCAGAGCCACACGAGGCACCGCTTATTATGACAGCACCGGTGATGGTGCTGGCGTTACTCTCACTCGTTGGAGGTTTTGTTCTTGAGCACCCCTTTACGGCCTACCTCTCTGGGCTGAGCGCACACGGGACGAGCTTGGAGCACGGCGCTGAGGGGTTAGTGTCGTACTTAGTTGGCTCGCTACCCGGAGTATTTGGAATCGTGCTTGCGGTGTACCTCTTTATCCTAGCACCACGTGAGAGGAGCTTAGTTAGAAGGTTCTGTGGTCCTTTGGAAAAGCTATTTGCCCGTACCTACTTTTTTGATGAGGTGCTGAACGCTCTTGTTATTAGGCCGGTTAGAAAGCTCTCAGGTATTGCATTTAGGTCGGTTGACCAATCGTTGATTCAGGGTAGTGCGGTAGCTCTCGGCAATATCACCAGCGCTGTAGGGGAGCTGACCTGTAGGATTACAACGGGGCAGGTAACGACCTATCTCTTCCTGATGTTCGGCGCGGCGGCAACGCTCTTCGGTATTTTTACACAGGTAAGGTAGGCAGAGATGATGCTTGAACGGTTGCCGATCAGTTTTCTTATTATACTGCCGATGCTCGGGGCGCTACTCTGCCTTGGGCCGTGGTTCGCTCGTGAGCGAGATACTAACGGCAGGTTGTGCAGAGCGTGGGCACTCTTTGTCTCTGTCCTTACCTTGGGATTATTACTGGCGTTAGCCAAAGGGATTATCTCTAGCTCAGACACGGCTAACGCCCTGCACGAGAGTCGTAGCTGGATCCCCTCGCTTGGAATAACCTTTAGCCTGACCTTAGATGGATTGTCGTTAGTTTTTGCTCTTTTGACCTGCGTTGTTTCCCTCTCGGTAATCGGCTGGCTAAGTAAGCCGAGCGCCTCTGGGGCAGGGTGGTACGCGCTCCTTCTTTTTGGAGAGGCGAGCGTTTTAGGGGCCTTTCTCGCAACCGATCTGGTTCTTTTTTATTGCTTATATGAGCTGATGCTCCTTCCGGTACTAGGCGCTACGGCGCTCTGGGGTGGTCCGCGCCGTATTCAGGCAGCGCTAAAGTTTTTGCTCTATACCGTGGCCGGCTCCGTGCCGATGTTTCTAGCTATTCTTTACCTTGTTTGGCAGGGGCAGGGGAACGGGTACGGGCTAAATGGAGTGGGGGAGCTGAGTTCAACCGAGCAACTTACGCTTGGCGCAGCTTTTCTTTTGGCCTTTGCGGTCAAGATCCCGATAGTTCCTCTGCACGGCTGGTTACCCGACACCTATCGTGAGGCGCCCTATGGCATAGCAGCCTTTACCGCAGCACTCCTCGGTAAGGTTGGTATCTACGCCGTGGTACGTTTTATGTTTCCACTGTTTCCAGACTTTATGCACTCGGCGGGGCCGTTTCTAGCAGCGTTCGGAGCAGTTGGGGTTGTGTACGGTGCTCTGATCGCCACGGTGCAGAGGGATATCCCCTCTCTACTAGCTTACTCATCTATCTCGCACCTTGGATTTTGCGTGCTCGGGCTCGCTTCAACAAATGAACTGGCGTTAACCGGGGTGGTCTTTCAAGCGCTCAGTCACGGTCTTGTAACGGCGGCGCTCTTTCTAGTATTCGGCGCGGTCATAGACCGTGAGGGGGTGCGGGACTTTGATGGCTTTGGCGGCTTGGCGACAAAGATGCCAAGGGCGGCCCTCTTTCTGATGGTGTTTAGTATAGCAGCCGTTGCGTTGCCACTGACGAGCAGCTTTGTGGGGGAGTTCCTGATTATCTTGGGCTCTTGGGGGAGCTATCCAGGTTGGAGCACTCTGTCCTTGGTTGGTGTTGTGCTCGGGGCTGTCTATACATTAACGGCGTACCTTAAGACTATGTTCGGCCCAGCGCGAGAGCATAGTGTGGCGAGGCAGGGTGATATTAGTGCTCAGGATCTCATTATCATGGGTGCCCTGGCGCTGGCTATAATTGCGCTTGGGGTGTTCCCAAATCGGATGCTCTCGTTCATAGCGCCGGTAGTGAACGCACAGGTGACGCGCACCGTAGCACTAGATAAGGCGCCAGATAGCGAGATGGATCGAGCGCGCTTTAAGGAGAGGAGTGTAGGTACGATATGAATGCAGTGGCGCTATTATCATCACCGTTAGGATCGTTTACACCGATCCTTGCTATCTCTCTCGGGAGTCTCGGGTACTTAGTTACTGGGCGTTTTTTTGAGCGCACCCGCAGCGCCGCCATCTTAGCGGTGCTGCTCGTAGCAGTCGCAGTGGTGCTGCTTGCGCAGATACCGGACACAATAGTTGATGGTGAGTACGGCATTATCGTAGACGATCTCTCACGCTTACTTGGAATGCTCGCCTGTGGTGGGGCGCTGTTAAGTTTAATCGGCACAAGCTCCGCCATTAATAGGGAGCAGATAGAGACAGTTAATGAATACTATTTCCTTACGCTAACGGCGCTATGTGGCGCGCTCGTGATGATATTCGCGGCGGATTTTCTTACCCTCTTTATCGGGGTTGAGGTGGCTTCACTAGCGCTTTACTGCCTGTGTGGAGCGCGCATAACGAAGCCCGCATCATCTGAGGCCTCAATTAAGTACTTTTTGCTGGGGTGTTTCAGCTCCGCTTTTCTGCTCTACGGTATAGCGCTCTGGTACGGCGCTACCGGCTCGCTATCGATGATGACCGGAAGCGATCTCGTAGTATCGCCGATGGTTATCCTCTCATTCCTTATGATCTTACTAGGGCTTGGATTTAAGCTCGGATTAGCCCCTTTTCATCTCTGGGTGCCTGATGTCTATCAGGGGGCTCCGACCTCTGTTACCACCTTTATGAGCTGCGTGGTTAAGATAGCGGCCTTTGCTGCACTCCTTAAGGTTTCATATTGGGCCTTTGAATACCCACAGGAGTGGGCGATGGGGGCGCTCTGGGTGCTCTCTGTGCTTGCGATGACGATTGGAAACCTTGCCGCACTGCAGCAGAGGAGCATTAAACGGATGCTGGCCTACTCAAGCGTTGCACAGGCAGGTTATATGCTTATAGGCATAGTTTCAGCGCAAGGTGATGGCGTTGCGGCAACCCTTTTCTATCTGATCTCGTACTGTGCGATGACGGTCGGGGCCTTTGCGGTGCTCTCGGCGGTTGGTCCGGATGCGGACGATCTAGGGGATCTGCGCGGCCTGATTAAGAGGAGCCCCTTTCTTGCAACCTGCATGACACTATTCTTTCTGGCACTGGCTGGGCTGCCCCCTAGCTTAGCTGGATTAATGGGTAAGGTGTTTCTGTTTTCAGCGGCGCTTTCAGTTGACCTGCAGGGGCTTGCGATTATCGCGGGGCTTAATTCGGCGCTCGCTTGTGCGTACTACTTTAGGGTGCCGATGGCGATGCTCTTTCAGAGCGGTACAGAGCAGGGGCGCCTAGCGGTATCGTATCCGACTATAATCTCTATCGGGGTATGCGCCCTAGCGGTAGTAGCGCTTGGGCTTTTCCCCGAACCTATCCTTGGGGTGGCTCGTTCCGCAGCGGACGCGCTGGTTGGGTATAAATAAGGCCGTAGGGCATAGGTATAATGCTTAGGTGGGCGATACCTTACCTTACTTTACCTTACCTAACCTTTAATGGCCGCGTACTTACCGGCGTTCCCAGTAGCTAGCCCATCATCCAATAGAGTTAAATAGTTAACAAAGATCTCAACTTGCTAAGAGGAGTGCTCGACAAGTATAGTTGACGAATACGGTTTTATAACTAGGCGTTGCTATGGTCTCAATAGTGGCCAGCGACCTTAGGATTTCTAGGTCGACACCCTGGATCTCGCATTTTTTGCCAGATTTTGGGCTTTCTTGGTTTAATATAGGGTATTAACGGCACCGTTGCCCGCAAACCTAAGAGAATTAGTCTGAAATAGAGATTCTTAGTTCACTTTAGTTAGTGGGCTTAATTTTTGATAAATGTTTAAATTTATAGGGGTTGGCGACCGACCTCTAGACGTAAGATGAGCGCTAAGAAGCAGGCCTATGACCTTTCCATAGTTATGTCACGAGACGCAAACGGCTTTAGGCCGAATGGGGGGCATATCGCTCGTGAACTGCTCTGCGTGATCGCAATGGTGTCTCTTTTCATCGCATATAACGCCCCGTCAGATGCATCGGCTCAAGAGGAGGAGATTCCAACTGAGACTCCAACTGAGACTCCTACTGAGACCCCAACCGAAAC
>Ga0114970_10000100_pt1 | contig 54152 bp, 52 predicted proteins | sample M_140205_XF_Meta_FD_87030 | JGI IMG/M metagenome (GOLD analysis project Ga0114970, IMG submission 87030) | Freshwater microbial communities from Lake Montjoie, Canada to study carbon cycling - M_140205_XF_MetaG | ecosystem: Environmental > Aquatic > Freshwater > Lake | place: Lake Montjoie... | reverse complement strand
TCGTCGCTCAAATCCAATGATGGGTTTATCAAATGACCAAGCGTTTCATCAACATCCCAGACAAATACACGTAATGGGACACCTATCTGTGGCGCCGCTAGTCCAGCACCAGGTGCATCAATCATCGTCTCAGTTAGGTCTTTGACTAAAGTGCGTAACTCTTTATCAAAATCAATGACTGCAGACGTTTTGGTGAGTAACACTGGGTCACCGAAAAGACGTATCTGCTGAATCGACATAGGTAGAGTCTAGCAATGAGGGCTAGAACTTTCACATTACGCGAGTGAGTATGGAGTGATTCGAATATATAGAAGTGGTTTTTTCGCAATCCCACGTTTGCGTTGCAGTTCGCGTAAGAAATTTGCAGTGGATTCAAGATCTTCTTCATTGAATCGTAGGATGATTTTTGATTCAGAATTGCCCAGCTCAACGGGGCCTAAAATAGAGATAGTTGAATTCAAACGTCCAGAACTAATCGAACTACGAAGCCCGGCGACAAGTTGAGTTACTTCACCGGTCGCAACACGAAGATAGGCGCTCTTTTCATATGGTGGTAACTTGAGTTCGACACGTTCTCGCAACTCTCTTTGAATCATTGTTGCGGGATTCCATTGTGTAATTGCTGCAACTATCGGATGTGCATCCTCAATGGCGATAAGAATCTGCCCATCTTTTCTCACCAGAGCTGAGCTCTCGAAGAGCATCTCACGAGCACGCTCCCCCGCTGCAAGATCATCGTGAGAGAAAAAAGATAAGGCGTTCAAAATAACTATCGCGCTGTATCCATTTTTCGACATTGGCTCGGCACCAGGAGTTGCGATAACAATGCAATTGTCATCAGAAACTTCGTTCTTTATCGATTCACCTGACGAAGAGACAATGGTGATGTTAGGAAATGCACGACCGATCTCCTCGCTTGCACGATCTATCCCTCTACCCGCTGCATATTGCTTATCACTTTTACACCACGCACATCGCCACGTCGGAAAATCTTGGGCACAATGTGAACACTGAGCAGGCTTGTTACCTGCGATAATTTTTATTCGTCCACCGCATGCGCAGAGAGCAAAATTTCTACACTGTCCACATAGCAAAGCACTTGCATATCCCTTGCGTGAGACTAGGAAAAGAACTGGTCCTTTCTTGAGTGCATCTCGAATAGGTTGAAAAATTCTTTCAGGGAGCAATTGGGCAGGTAATGGGGGAAATGCTCTGACGAAAAGACGATGCGAATCATGAATGTATTTGACGCGACGTAGTTCAATCTCGCGAGCGATTTCTAGTGATGGAACATATGAGAGAAAAATCAGGTCAACAGATTCGTCCGCCGAACGCATGCGTGCGACCTCACCAACGTTCCATCCAGGAGATCGAGGATCAAAATAATCTGGTGAGGATTCTTTGTACACGACTATCGTTGACAGTTTTTCAACTGGTGCAAATATCGCGCTGCGAGTTCCGATAACCAATCGATTGGGCTGAGATATTGCATCGAGATAATTGTTATATCTCTCACTCCTACTCACTGAGCTTCCAAGAGTTATTGCCTGGCTCGTTGGATTTGAGCCATTCCACAATGAAGCTAAATGCATAAGATCTCGTTCATTAGGAACGATAACAAGGAAGGAACCAGAAGAAAGGTCGATAAGTTTTTCAAGTTGTTTCAGTGGTGAGAGATGAGGAGCTAGAGCAAGAAATTCCATCCTCGCCTTTGATTTCTTTCTAGTATCAGAGATTGATGTAAAGGGAGCACGCCCCTTTTCAACACTTGCCACACGTGGGGGAATCGCACTTCGTAGAACATCTGCTGTGGCAGCCGCGTATAGGGTAGCTACGCGTTCATAGAGTTTTAAGGAAGATTGCGTCGCAACAGAAAATTTTGAGAGGACTTTGCTTATGGATTTTAGTTTCACTCCAGTTTCGGCACTGTGGCTCCGAGATAAAACAATTCCTTCCACTTCTTGATGTGCAAATGGAACTTGCACTCGAACTCCAACCCTGACCGAGGACGAGAACTCTTCAGGGACTAAATAATCGTAGGGTTGATCTAAGTGGTCTACGCCTGTCTCTACCCAGATACGCGCAATCGGTGCATCCCGTGCCAATTCACCAGCCGGTTTAGCAATTACCTCAGACTTGAGTCGAAAAAGACGAGGCGTTGCCATACTAGATATTTACAAAACTAGCGAAGGGCTGATTGCAAAGCGCTCACACGATCTATCTTCTCCCACGAGAATTCAGGGAGTTCGCGTCCAAAGTGTCCATATGCACTTGTCTTAGAATAAATTGGTCGCAATAAGTCAAGATCGCGAATAATTGCAGCTGGACGAAGATCGAAGGTTGCAAGAACTGCATCTTGAATGCGAGAAACGGGAACAGTCTCAGTTCCGAATGTCTCTACAAATAGGCCTACCGGTTGGGCCTTACCGATTGCATAAGCGATCTGCACTTCGCAACGTCGCGCGAATCCAGCCGCTACGACATTTTTTGCAACCCAACGCATTGCATATGCCGCAGAGCGATCTACTTTTGATGGGTCTTTTCCACTAAATGCTCCGCCACCATGGCGTGCCATGCCGCCATATGTGTCAACAATAATCTTGCGACCAGTTAGACCTGCATCTCCCATTGGTCCACCGATAACGAATCGTCCCGTTGGGTTGATAAGAATCTTTAGATCATTTCTTGGCAGATCAATCTTCGCCAAGATTGGATCAATAACAGAGGAGATAATTTCTGGAGTAAGTTTCTTTGCTACATCGACATCTTCTGAATGTTGGCTGGATATAACAACAGTATTGAGGGCGATCGCTTTATCACCATCGTATTCAATAGTTACTTGCGTTTTTCCATCTGGGCGAAGATATGGAAGTGAACCATTTTTGCGGACTTTTGATAATTGCTGAGCTAATTCATGCGCCAACCAGATAGGAAGTGGCATTAGCTCTTTTGTATCATCACAAGCATAACCAAACATAAGTCCTTGATCGCCGGCACCTTGTAAATCTAATGGATCAACGGATGATGAGACTCGATTTTCGTATGCATCATCTACACCTTGAGCAATATCTTGTGATTGTTGTCCAATAGAGACAGAGACACCGCAAGTATTCCCGTCAAATCCCTTTTCTGATGAGTCATAACCGATATTCAAAACAGTTTCACGCACAATTCCCATTACATCTGCATACGCATCTGTGGTTACTTCACCTGCAACGTGCACTTGTCCTGTTGTAATAAGTGTTTCAACGGCAACACGGCTTTTCTTATCTTGACCAATGAGTGAATCCAAGATTGCATCAGAGATTTGGTCAGCGATCTTATCTGGATGACCCTCGGTAACTGATTCAGATGTAAATAGACGTTTTGACATTGTCCTAACCTAACTTGTGTAGGGCTTGATCCAGCAGAAGGTGTGCGAGCGTGTCTTTGCTCATCTCATCTACTGGTATTACCGCACCATTGCGGTCGAGTATCGAACCATTTGTTGAGTCACTACCGAAGATAGCGCCCCCACTAACATCATTGAGATAGAGCAGATCAAGATCTTTGCTCTCTAATTTCTTCTGAGCTGAAATCATATGCTCTGTCGTCTCTGCTGCAAAACCAACAATCACTTGATTCTTGCGACGTCTCTTGGTCAACGTAGCAATTAAATCAGGGTTAGCATCTAATTCAATAGAGGCGAAAAAAGCCTTCTTGATCTTCTCGAGAGATATTTGCTTTGGTTTAGCATCTGCAACTGCGGCGCTCATAATTATTACATCACTGTCATCAAAAAGACTTTCTAATTGAGTGAGCATTTGGTCTGCGCGTTCGACACGATACATTGAAACTCCAGGAATATCGGTGATGTCGCAGTTAGCCGCTACTAATGAAACGTGGGCACCGCGAGAATGTGCCGCAAGCGCTAATGCAAAACCCTGCTTTCCAGAGGAACGATTTCCGATAAATCGAACTGGATCAATTGGTTCGCGAGTCCCTCCTGCAGATATGAGAACTCGCTTACCGACTAAGTCTCGTTTTGCTCCAGTTATTTTAGAAAACACATCAATAATCGCACCAGTTTCAGGAAATCTTCCTTGGCCAGAATCTGCACCGGTGAGGCGACCAATAGCTGGCTCCATCACGATGTAACCACGTTCTCGCAGAGTTGCAACATTGGATCGCGTGGCTGGATCATTCCACATACTTGTATGCATTGCAGGAACAATCATGATGGGAGCGTTTGTGGCAAGAATCAAATTTGTGAGCAAGTCATCTGCTCTACCTGCAGCTATGCGAGCAATGAGATCCGCAGTTGCAGGAGCTATAAGGAAGTAGTCGGCCTTCTCGGCTAATTGAATATGAGTAACGCCAGGTACGTTTTCCCATACTTGTGTGTAAACACTTCGACCAGATAGGGCTTCCCATGTTGCACTACCGACAAAGTTGAGAGATGAAGGTGTAGGTACAACGCTTACTTGATATCCCTCATCCTGTAGTCGACGCAGAAGATCACAGGCTTTATATGCCGCAATTCCAGCTCCAACTCCGAGAACAACTTCTCTTCCGCTTTTAGTCATTGCGGTTGGTGACGCGCGAAGTTACGCGGTTGGTTCGAGATTCTCGATTGTCAATAAACCTTCGTTGATTTCACGTAGGGCTATTGAAAGTGGCTTCTCATGAACATGGGTTTCAACTAGTGGTCCCACATACTCAAGAAGACCCTCACCTAGTTGTGAATAATATGCATTGATCTGACGTGCACGCTTTGCTGCGTAGAGAACGAGACCATACTTTGAACCACTCTTATCCAAAAGTTCATCAATTGGTGGATTTGTGATGCCGTCCATGTAATTCCCCTAACAATGTGATTTGTTGACAGCTAGCTCAGCGGCTATGCAGAGAGCAAGGATACCAGTTGGTCGACAACTTCTTTGACCGAGGTATTGACGATAACAAGGTCAAAAGAAGGCGCAGCAGCTAATTCTTCTTGGGCCAGCGCCAGGCGTTCTGTGCGTCTTTCAGGACTATCTGTGCCACGACCCTCGAGCCTTGATACTAAATCTTCCCAACTAGGTGGAGAGAGAAATACCAATATAGCCTCTGGCATATGTGATTTCACTTGCTTTGCACCATCTATTTCAATCTCTAATAAAACATTATGACCTTCAAGTAAGGCCTGTTCTACACCCTCTCGCGGAGTTCCATAATTAGCTCCTGCAAATTGCGCCCATTCTAGGAAATATGACTCACGTACTCTCTTTGCAAATTCGGTATCGTCGATAAAGTGATAGTCGTTTCCGTCGACTTCATTTACTCTAGGCAATCGAGTTGTTGCAGAAATACTTACCCAATAATCACCGGTTGCACGTAATTGCGATGCAACCGTACTCTTGCCGACACCGCCCGGGCCAGATAAGACAATCAATTTTCCACGCTTAGCTTTTACAGAGGTCGCAGAGAATTCAGATAAAAGGTTCTTCAATTGATTTGTACCTAAACCCTTGATGCGTCTCGTTGGAGAAATGTTGAGTCTCTCCATCATCGCTAATGCCCTAATTTTGCCAACTCCAGTTATTGATTCCAACATTTCAGCAACACGCATTTTTGAGATAGCCTCATCTTTTTGCGAAAGCTCATAGACACCTTGGATATCTATTCCCCCTGCTTTGATCTGCACTTTTATCTCTGCCCTACGCTTTCGAGCAGTTGATGCTTTAGCTAGAGCAGCTGTTCGCTCCTCTGGTGTGAGTTTGGGAGGAGTTGGCATAGGCTAAATCTATCGGTAAATACTAAATACTTTCAGCAAGAATCTGCGCAGCTTTTTCTTTTAACGCTTGCGCCCCTTGTGACCAGAGTGAAGTGATAGGGCGACCAATAACAACGAAATTAGCGCCACGTGAGAGTGCCTGCGCAGGAGTCATAACTCTGACTTGATCATCGCCACCATGCGAATCAGCGGGACGAACACCGGGAGTGATAATTATTGGCTTATCTCCTAAAGATTTACGAATCGCTTCAATTTCAAAAGGAGAACAGACAATCGCACGCGCGCCTGCTCGTACTGCAATGCCCGCTAATTGTGCTGCGCTAAGCAATGCATTATTGGCGTATCCAAGAGCTTTTACATCATCATCAGATAGCGATGTGAGAATAGTTACCGCTGTTATATCTATATCAGGAGCTGCTTCAACTGCGCTTGCAATCATTGCTGCTCCGCCGGATGCGTGCACTGTGAGGAAACGTGGTTTGAGATGAGATACGGCGCGCGTCGCACCGGCGACAGTGTGAGGGATATCGTGCAATTTCAAATCAAGGAAAATATCGACATCGTGTTGTGCAACAATTTCAGCCACACCTTTACTGCCAAACGTGCAGAAAAACTCTAAGCCCAATTTGTAGACACCAATTGAGTCGCGTGTACTTTCAATCCATTCATGAGCAGTTTTGATATCTGATGTATCGAGGGCCAAAATTAGAGGTGAGGAATTACTCATGGGGCTCATCGATCCTATGGGCATAGCCAATTGCATCCTTGATCTGTTTGAAACCTTTCTCTTCCAAGAGAGTTTTTAGCTCTTCTTGAATATGGGGAATAGCCATCGGGTTACCAAAACTTGCAGTGCCGACAGAGACTGCACTTGCACCAGCCAGAATCATTTCAAAAGCATCTCGACCGCTAGCTACTCCACCCATCCCAAGAATTGGAATATTCGGAATTGCAGCATGAACTTGATAAATAGCGCGTACAGCTATTGGTCGAATTGCAGGTCCTGACAGACCACCTGTTTTGCCACCTAGATGAGGACGCATGGTAGAAAGATTGATAACCATTCCTAATACTGTATTGATTAGCGCCAATCCATCTGCACCGGCATCAACTACGCCGCGCGCGATTGAAACGATGTCGGTTACATCTGGTGAAAGTTTTGCAATTATTGGTAACTCTCCCCCGATGGTGCGTCTCACTCCATCAATAACTTTCTTGGATGCTTCAGGATCACATGCAAATACAAGACCGCGATTTTCGACGTTTGGACAAGAAATATTTACCTCAAGTGCACTTATTCCCGACACTGAACGTAACTTACGCGCAAGAGTTGCATATTCTTCTATCGTCTCCCCCGCAATAGAGACGATAATTCGTGCTTTTTGCTCTACTAGCCAAGGAATATCTTTCTCAATAAATGTATCTATCCCCGGTCCTTGAAGACCAATTGAGTTAAGCATTCCACTCGGTGTCTCAGCCATTCGTGGTGTTGCTCTACCCAGGCGCGCTTTATTCATTATTGATTTTGTGACCACGGCGCCAATATCTTTGAGCGGAAAGAACTGTGCTAACTCTTTGCCAGAGCTGGCGCATCCACTTGCTGTAAAGACTGGAGTTGGAAACCAGGCATTACTAAAAGTTGTTGAAAAATCTACAACAGTCATAATGCCACCGTCGGATTTTTACCCACGAGATCCCACATAACGTTAGCGCCATCCATAACGGGGCCATCAATACAACTACGTAACATCGAAATTGAACTGTCCTCATTACGAACTGGCAAGACACAGGTCATGCAAATTCCAATTCCGCAAGCCATCGCCTCTTCTACAGCGCACTGATGGACAACGTTCGTATTGAGAGTGATAGCTGAGATTGCCGCAAGCATGCCCATTGGGCCGCATGAATAAATAACTGCAACATCGAGATCCGAGATTAATTCCGCTATCGGGTCAGTAACTTTGCCTGCCATTCCCATGGAGCCGTCTTCCGTATAGATACGAAGGGAATTTACTGAGCGCTTGCCTTCCATCGGTGCATAAATTTTGCCTGCAGTGCTAGCACCAAGGAGCATATCTACCTTGCATCCGCGATTTTTTAAAACCTCAGCTAAACCAAAAAGTGGCGCGGAACCATACCCACCACCTACTAAAAGAACTTGTACTGGTTCTGTTGGAATACCGAAGGCGCTTCCTAGTGGTCCAACCAAATCGATAACCGCACCTTCAGGTTGTGCACATAACCATTTACTTCCCTGACCATGCGCAGCGACGATGAGTTCCATAGTTCCACCAAATGCGCTGGTATGAGCCACACGTGAAATTGCGAATGCTCGACGTAGAATCATTTTTGAAGAATCGCCACCGACGCTTATAGCAACAAAATTACCTGGTTTGCATTTATCAACTAAATCTCCAACGCTAATCAGAATTTGATGGTACTGACCCACAAGCTTGTTTCCAACAATTGTTGCACGCAATTGTGCCGCGCTCTTATTTATTGTTGACATCAGATTTGCAACCAACTCTGGATCGGTTTGACGGAAAGATCTTCGCGTTGCAATGCTCGGATACCTTGAACAGCTGCTGCAAAACCAGCTGTCGTTGTAATACAAGGCACCGATCGTTGAATTGCTGCAGTTCGAATGGCCCAACCATCTTGTCGCGTACCTCGTCCGACAGGTGTATTGATCACGAGAGAAATATCTCCAGAATTGAGAATTTCTACAATAGTTGGCTCACCTAATGGCCCGCTTCCTTGCGAATTCTTACGCACATGTGTGGACGAAATCCCATGTTGGGCCAGAAATTGTGAAGTTCCAACGGTAGCCAAAATTGTGAAACCTAAAGCCGCGAGCTCGCGTGCAGGTGCAATTCCTGAACCCTTATCCTTATCGGCAAGCGAGACGAAAACCTTGCCACTCTTGGGCAACGGACCGAAAGCACTTATCTGACTCTTTGCATAACTTTCACCAAAAGTGTTGGCGATTCCCATTACCTCACCAGTAGAACGCATCTCAGGTCCGAGTACTGCATCGACTCCACGCCCATCAGTTCTGCGAAATCTATTCCACGGCAATACTGCTTCTTTGACAGAAATCCCATGTGCGATTCCGTCACCGCTGGGCAGAATTCCCTCTGTTCGAAGTTGGGCGATAGTGGAACCTACTGAAATCCTGGCCGCCGCTTTCGCAAGTGGAACTCCAGTTGCCTTACTAACAAATGGAACTGTGCGAGAGGCGCGAGGATTAGCCTCGAGTACGTAGAGAATATCGTGAGCGACCGCAAATTGAATATTGATAAGTCCGCGCACTCCAACACCTGTTGCGATTTTGAGAGTCGCGCGTCGAATTTCGAGCAACTGCTCTTTAGACATTGTCATCGAAGGCAACACGCAGGCGCTATCACCTGAGTGAATTCCTGCCTCTTCAATATGCTCCATAACTCCACCTAAGAATAATTCTTCACCGTCATAGAGAGCATCAACATCTATTTCGATTGCGCTATCAAGAAAACGATCTACGAGTACTGGCCGATCTGGGGTTATATCCGTCGCACGGGAAATAAAACCAGCCAGAGATTCATCGTCGTAGACGATCTCCATACCTCGCCCACCCAAAACAAATGACGGTCGAACAAGAACTGGATAGCCAATGCGCGTTGCAATAGATATTGCCTCTAATTGCGAAGCAGCCATTCCGTATTCTGGCGCAGTCAATCCCTGCTCTTTGAGAACATCACCGAAAGCCCCTCGTTCTTCAGCTAAATTGATTGCTTCAGGACTCGTACCCAGAATTGTGACTCCTGCATTTTTTAGTCCAGCTGCAAGACCAAGTGGAGTCTGTCCACCCAATTGGGTAATTACCCCAAGCAGCGGACCAGCCAAAGATTCAGCATGGACAACCTCTAATACATCCTCCAGCGTCAGTGGTTCGAAATAGAGGCGACTACTTGTGTCATAGTCAGTAGAAACAGTCTCGGGATTACAGTTAATCATAATTGTGTCGAAGTCAGCATCGCGCAAGGCAAAAGATGCGTGCACGCAAGAATAATCAAATTCAATACCTTGGCCAATACGGTTTGGACCACTACCCAAAATGATAACCGCTGGTTTTGTTCGAGGGCTAACTTCGCTCTCTTCTTCATAACTTGAGTAGTGATATGGAGTGAATGCTTCGAATTCTGCGGCGCAGGTATCGACAGTCTTGTAAACAGGTCGAATTCCATAATGATGACGCGCTTTACGCACATCTTCTTCTGTGACTCCTCGCAGCGTGGCAATCTGTGAATCTGAAAAAGAAAACTCCTTCGCAAACTTGATTAGTTCAGCGCTCAGTTCTCCTGGTTGGGCGATCACTTTTGCTCTCTCATTGATCGTCTCAATCTGTCGCAAATACCAGGGATCAATCTTTGTTGCTTCAAAGATTTCATCAATCGATGCACCGAACCAGAGGGCTCTCTGAACTTGTTGTAATCGATATTCAGTTGGAATCCTTGATGCGACCACAAGTGCATCACGTTCTTGGGCGCTGACTTGCGTTGGCCAGCTGAAAATGGCCTCTTTCCTTTCTAAGGAACGCAATGCCTTCATCAACGCTTCAGGAAACGAGCGACCTATCGCCATAGCTTCGCCAACGCTCTTCATGGTAGTTGTCAGTCGAGGATCCGCATCTGGAAATTTTTCAAAGGCAAAACGTGGAACTTTGACGACCACATAATCTAAAGTTGGTTCAAATGAAGCAGGAGTAACTTTTGTAATATCATTTTGAATCTCATCGAGTGTGTAGCCTATTGCCAATTTAGTGGCAATCTTGGCAATAGGAAAACCAGTTGCTTTAGATGCCAGAGCGCTTGAGCGTGACACTCGAGGATTCATCTCAATCACAATAATTCGACCACTATTAGGATTTACTGCAAATTGAATATTACAACCGCCAGTCTCGACTCCAACTTCGCGAATAATTTCAATTGATAGATTGCGAAGTTTTTGGAACTCAACATCTGTTAGTGTCATTGATGGCGCAACTGTGATTGAATCGCCCGTATGCACGCCCATTGGATCTAAATTCTCAATACTGCATACGATTACCACGTTATCCAAGCGATCGCGCATTACCTCGAGCTCGTATTCTTTCCATCCAATAATTGATTCTTCCAAAAGAACTTCTGACGTTGGACTATGTCGTAATCCAGCACCAGCAATTTGATGCAACTCTTCTTCCGTGAATGCGATTCCTGAACCAAGGCCTCCCATAGTAAAAGATGGACGCACGACTACTGGATAATGTAAAACCTTTACCGCTTCCAGAATTTCATCCATAGTATGACAAATTGCAGAACGCGCAGATTCTCCTCCAACTTTCTCAACTATTCCTCGGAAGAGCTCGCGATTTTCACCGCGTTCAATCGCGTCAACATCGGCACCTATAAGTTTCACACCGTACTTAGAAAGTGTTCCTCGCTTGAAGAGACCAATGGCAGCATTGAGAGCAGTCTGTCCTCCCAGTGTTGCCAGAACTGCATCTGGTTTTTCCTTTGCAATAATTTTTTCAATAAATTCAGGAGTTATTGGTTCAATGTATGTTGCATCTGCAAACTCAGGATCAGTCATAATTGTTGCTGGATTTGAATTCACAAGGATTACTCGAATCCCTTCAGAACGCAGAACGCGGCACGCTTGAGTTCCGGAATAATCAAATTCACACGCCTGACCGATAACAATTGGACCACTACCGATTACTAAAACACTTTTGATTGAAGTATCTAGAGGCATCAAGCACCAACCACATTGTGATGCATATTGTGGTACTTGCTCATCAAATCAACGAAGCGATCAAAGAGATACGAAGCGTCATGTGGACCTGCCGCTGCCTCTGGGTGATACTGCACGCTAAAGGCCGCACGTTCTAACAGCTGCAGACCTTCAACTACGCCATCGTTGAGACAGACGTGAGTAACTTCTCCTGGACCGTAGACAGTTGTAAAGATTGCATCCGTTGGCGCTTTAAGTGCGAATCCATGATTATGCGCCGTGATCTCGACTCGTTTGGTGTTTTTATCCAGGACAGGCTGATTTATTCCACGATGACCAAACTGCAATTTATAAGTTTCAAATCCTAATGCGCGACCTAAGATTTGATGTCCAAAACAGATTCCGAAGATTGGAATCTCTGCATTGAGAATTTCACGAACTGTCTCAACAACGCCTTGCATCGTAGAAGGATCACCCGGGCCATTGGACAAGAAAACGCCATCAGGATTGAGCGCCTTTATCGTCTCGATAGTTGAGTTATACGGAATTACATGGACTTCCACTCCGCGCTGCGCCAAAGCTCGTGGAGTTGCAGCCTTGATTCCAAGATCAATGGCTGCCACCTTGTATTTCTTTTCACCAATAGCTTTGACGACATAAGGCTTATCGGTTGAGACATCTTCACAAAGATATGCACCTGTCATTGCGGGAACTTTACGAACTTCCACAACCATCTCTTCTCGAGATAGATCGAGACCAGAGAAAATCCCAACACGCATCGCGCCTCTATCACGTAAATGTCTTGTGATTGCTCGAGTATCGACTCCTGAAATACCGATAACCCCTTGTTCAATCATCTCTGTTTCTAAGTCTTTCTCACTTCGCCAACTAGATGTAAGAGTGGAAGGATTTCTTACAACAAATCCTGCTACCCAGATCTTAGAAGATTCATTATCGTGCGAATTCATACCCGTATTACCGATGTGCGGTGCTGTCATTACAACTACTTGCTTATGATACGAAGGGTCCGTTAAAGTTTCTTGATAACCAGTCATGCCGGTTTGAAACACTGCTTCGCCGAATGTTTTACCAGTTGCTGCCCAGGAACGACCTTCAAATATTCGCCCATCATCGAGAACGAAGAATGCTTTATTCATTTCTTCACTCCCTTGAAAAATGTATGTGTAACTACACCTGGAAATTCCATTCCATGGAAGGGAGTATTGCGGCTTCGTGAGGCTACTAGGTCGCGATCAACCCTCCATGACGCAGTTGGATTAATAACGCTCAAGTGCGCACTCTTTCCAACAGAAATTTCCTGTCCGTGATCTCCATATCCGCCTATGCGAGCAGGAGCAATCGAGAGACGATCTGCAACCTGTTCCCAATTCATCAGACCTGTATCGACCATCGTCTGCATCACGATAGAGAGTGCTGTTTCTAATCCCAACATTCCAAATGATGCCTCTTGCCATTCACATTCTTTTGTTTCAGCAGGATGAGGCGCGTGATCAGTTGCGACGATATCAATGATGCCCTCTGCTAACGCTTCACGTAGTGCCATGACATCTTTTTGTGTACGCAGTGGTGGATTTACTTTATAAATCGGATCGTATGACGATGCAAGATCATCGGTGAGGAGTAAATGGTGAGGAGTAACTTCGGCTGTGACATCGATACCGCGTGCTTTTGCCCAACGAATAATTTCAACGCCGCCAGCAGTTGTTACATGGCAAATATGTAGACGTGAAGAGACGTGTTCAGCAATCAGAACATCGCGTGCGATTATCGATTCTTCTGCAATAGCTGGCCAACCTTTGAGGCCAAGTTTTGCTGAAATAATTCCTTCATTCATCTGCGCTCCAACAGTGAGCCGAGGCTCTTGTGCATGTTGGGCGATAACTCCACCAAATTGTTTTACATATTCCAAAGCGCGGCGCATCACAAGTGGATCTGAGACGCAATGTCCGTCATCACTAAAGACTCTTACTCGCGCGAGCGAATTCGCCATCGCTCCCATTTCGGAAAGCTTCTCCCCCGCAAGTCCTTGGGTTACAGCTCCAACTGGGTAAACATCACATAACCCTGCTTCTTGCCCTAAGCGAAATACTTGTTCGACAACACCTGCAGCATCTGCAACGGGGGATGTATTTGCCATCGCAGATATCGCCGTGAAACCACCTCTGACCGCAGCCCGAGAACCTGAGAGAACTGTCTCTGAATCTTCACGGCCTGGTTCACGAAGATGCGTATGCAAATCAACAAGACCAGGAAGCACCACGCAATTGGTGATATCCAATATTTCACTTCCACTTGCATCTAGAGATGTGCCTATCGCAGAGATCAGTCCATCCTTGATTGCGATATCGCTCTTAGTTCCATTCGGCAATGAACCACCTTTGAGAATATATAACTTATTCATGTATTTGCTCCAATCTCACTTGGTGCTCCTGCTAAAAGAAGATACAGAATTGCCATTCGCACGCTCACACCGTTTGAGACCTGTTCCACAATTACTGAGCGCGCACTATCTGCAACATCGGCAGTTATCTCTAAACCACGATTCATCGGGCCCGGATGCATCACAATCGAGTTAGCTTTCATTGTCAGCATTCGATCTGTATTTAGACCAAAATAGCGTGAGTATTCGCGTGCATTTGGAAAGAAAAGATCCGACATGCGTTCTTGTTGTACTCGCAACATCATTACCGCATCGAGTGAGGGTAGTACTGAATCGAAGTCGTAAGAAATATCTACTGGCCAACTTTCGACACCAAAAGGCAGAAGTGTTGGCGGCGCTATCAATGTTACGTGAGCACCCAATAACGCCAGTAAAAGCACATTTGAGCGTGCAACACGAGAATGTAAAACATCTCCAACAATTCCTATTCGGAGACCCGCTAAATCTCCGCCACCTTTAGTGCAATGTTTACGAATCGTGAATGCATCAAGTAGCGCCTGACTTGGATGCTCATGTGTTCCATCGCCTGCATTAATAACGCTTCCACTCATCCATGCAGAATCCGCAAGGCGAACGGGAGCACCAGAAGCGCCATGGCGAATAATTACTGCATCCGCCCCCATCGCTTGCAAAGTCAGGGCTGTATCTTTGAGAGATTCACCTTTACTCAGGGATGAACCCTTCGCTCCGAAGTTGATTACATCGGCAGACAATCTCTTTGCTGCTGCCTCAAAGGAGATACGTGTACGCGTCGAATCTTCTGCAAAGAGATTTACAATCGTGCGACCACGAAGTGTCGGAAGTTTTTTCATTGGTCCATCACTGGCTCGAGCCATCTCGATAGCAGTATCTAAAATGAGCACAGCTTCATCTTTCGAGAGATCCGATATGGATAACAAATGGCGCATTATTTATTCTCGCCTTCGCTCACGAGAACTTCATCTTCGCCATCGGTCTCACTCAAATTTACTTTCACATTCTGTGTGCGAGCAGTAGGGATGTTTTTCCCAACAAAGTCAGCGCGAATCGGTAATTCTCGATGTCCGCGATCGACCAATATTGCCAATTGCACACTCTTTGGCCGACCGATCTCCCCGAGTGCATCTAGAGCTGCTCTAATTGTTCGACCGCTAAATAGAACATCATCGATGAGAATGACATCTCTTCCATCGATTCCTGCTTGCGGTATAAGGGTGGGCATAAGGGCCCTCGGTGGACGCATTCGTAGATCGTCTCTATGCAAGGTGATATCAAGAGTGCCCACAGGCACCTCACCGGAATCAATGGAGTTGATAATTGTGGCTATACGACTGGCTAAATGTGCGCCTCGTGTTGGGATTCCCAAAAGTGTGAGATTAGAAGATCCGCTATTTTTTTCAAGTATTTCGTGAGAGATGCGCGTTAGAGCTCGCGATATCTCTTGCGCCGACAGGGCAGCACTCATGTAATTCTCCTTCCCCGCCTCGCAGGACGGGTCGTTAAAGGATGCGACGGTACTTTACCACGGCTCGCATGAATCTGTGGATATCGCATTCGGTGCATGGCGTAACTCCATAACCTTCCGCCATGACACCTCAGAATTTAATCATCCAGCCCCGCTATGACGAGATTGCTCAGCGCCTGCGCTCAGTGCGTATTGCTGCACGGCTCACACTTGCCGATGTTGAACGACTAAGTAATGGCTCTATAGGAAGTGTGGTGCTCGGTTCATATGAACGTGGTGCTCGAGCGTTGAGCGTCAAAAAAATAATCCAGTTAGCCGCATTTTATGAAGTGCCAGTGGATGAATTAATCTCAGGCAAGAAATACGGAGGGATACCACTAGAAGGTAAGAGCACAATCGACTTCCAAAAAACACGTGCTCGTACCGATACGGATGTGGATATTGGAGTACTCGCGCATTTTCTCACTGGAATTGCGCATCTTCGTGGGGATTGGAATGGTCAGGTTATAACTATTCGCGAATCGGACCTTCGAGTTGTTGCACTCATATGTCGAAGAAAGATAGGTGACATTCGCCAATGGCTATCTAATGAAGGTCTGCTGATCAAATAACTTTAGAGAGAAATACTCTCCTTGATTGATGCGATTTTTCCAAGTACCCCGTGGATATAACCAGCGGATTCATCGGTGGAGAGTTCTTTGGCCAGCGTGAGGGCTTCATCTATCGCTATTGCATCAGGTAGTGCATGAGCCCAAATAATTTCGTAAATTCCTATGCGCAAGATGCTTCGATCAACGGCTGGCAGACGATCCATATCCCAACCTTGGGCATACGTAGCGATTAGCTCATCGATCTTTCGACGATTCTCACCAACCCCAGTGATAATTTCTCGCGTATATTCACGAATAGGACGTGCATCAGGGCCTTTTTCAACAACATCACGAGAAACCAAAATATCTATTGCAACACTTCCTCGAATATCTGATTCGAAGAGAATATCTAGCGCCTGTTTTCGCGCTTTAGAGCGAGCGGACACTAGTTTGCGCGACCGAGATACGAACCATCGCGAGTATCGACGAGAATTTTTTCATCTTGCTTGATGAAGAGAGGAACCTGAACAACAATTCCAGTTTCAACCGTCGCTGGCTTTGTTCCTCCTGATGAGCGATCCCCTTGAAGCCCAGGCTCTGTATACGTAATTGTTAAAGTTACAGATGCAGGCAATTCGATATAAAGCGGATTACCTTCGTGAACAGCCACGATTGCCTCAGTATTTTCAAGCATATAATTTGCTGCTTCTCCCACTGTGGCTGATGAAATCAACATTTGATCAAAAGTCTTGTTATCCATGAAAATAAAATCTTCGCCCTCTTTATAGAGAAAATTCATTTCACGCTTTTCCAGAATAGCAATCTCTATCTTTACGCCCGCGTTAAAAGTCTTTTCTACAACTTTACCCGTGAGAACTTGGCGCATCTTTGTGCGAACAAATGCAGGGCCCTTACCTGGCTTCACATGTTGGAATTCAATGACATTCCATAGCTGACCATCGAGATCTAGGGTCATGCCATTCTTGAGATCACTAGTTGATGCCACGGTGAATCGCCTCGCGCTTTCGTAAATTCTCAGCCGTTGTAGATTTTTCCACTGGCTGGATACCGATTTCGGTAATCAATGGAGTAAGGATACCTTCGAAAATGTGGCGAACTTACCGCACGAATCTCCTATTTGAGAAGGTTTTTTAGCGCTACACAAGCAAGGGCATATGAGTTCGGGCCAAATCCAGCGATTGTCCCCGTCGCAACTCCAGAAATAACAGATGTGTGTCGAAATTCTTCGCGTGACATTGGATTAGAGAGATGCACTTCAATGAGTGGTGCTTTGACAAGTTCTGCTGCATCGCGAATGGCATATGAGTAATGAGTGAAAGCAGCAGGATTAATAATTACTGGCATCTTTGAATCAGCAGCCTCGTGTAACCATCCGATGATTGTTGCCTCATCATCGCTTTGACGCACATCTGCTTCGAATCCATTGTTCTTAGCGTTTGATTCAATCAAGGCAACTAATTCTTTGTAATTGAGGTCTCCGTATATCGAAGAGTCGCGAATATCTAATCGCGCAAGATTAGGCCCATTGATCACAAGAATTTTCATTTGCTTACTCTCTCATATATCGCACTCAACTCGCGCTCCCCTGGAGAATCTAGGCGGGCAGTCTTTTCCAAAGCCTCCAGAAGAACGAATCTAATGGTGCGTCCACGCGCCTTTTTATCTAAGGAGAGAAGGGGCAATAGTCGAGTCCATGCTTCTGCCTCATAGGAAATAGGCAGATTGAGATTACTCAAAATTGTGCGATGTAGATCAACAATTTCCTTCGATAAAGAGCCATGGGTATGCGATAACTCAGCGGCAAAGACCATGCCGATTGAAACCGCCTCGCCATGGCGCAGTGAATACTTACTATCAATCTCTATTGCATGGGCAAGAGTATGGCCATAGTTGAGAATTTCGCGATGGAAGCTCTCCTTGAAATCAGCGCTGACAACTGATGCCTTCACCGTTATTGCCGCTGTGATGAGTTGTATTACTAAATCATTATCATTTCTAATCTGTGATAAATCTTTACCTTCTACAAGATCAAGAATCTTCTTATCTGCAATAAAGCCACACTTGATAACTTCGGCTAGACCGGCAGCAAAATCACGATCTGGAAGAGTTGTAAGCCAGGAAGTATCGACGATTACATGAATGGGCGAATGAAAAGATCCGATGAGATTCTTTCCAAAATCACTATTCATGCCAGTTTTACCGCCTATGGCAGCATCAACCATTCCAGCAACACTTGTGGGAACTGCAACCCAATCAATTCCACGCAACCACGTTGCGGCAGCGAAACCCGCGATATCAGTGGTTGCTCCCCCACCGATTCCTATGATGATGTCGCTGCGTGTAAATCCTGCAGCGCCTAACCAGTCCCATAACTTGAGAAGAGTTGTTGCGCTTTTACCTTCTTCGCCATCGGGGATCGTGAAAATATGAATATCAGTATCTGACTCGATCTCGAAATTGATTTGTGAGGCGATCGTTTCACTGACTATGAAGGCAGCACGCGCTCTTCCATCTAAAGTGCTTTCAAATGCGACATCCCATTGACCATCGCTGATGTGGACTTGCGAGATTCGATCTGCATTAATTGTGATTGTGCTCATTTAATCATCTCCACAATTCGACTTACAATTGCTTTGGCCTTCAGTGCATCTACTTTAATGCAGTGATCGGCGACATCCTCATAAATAGGACGACGTTTATCGAGAAGTGATTGCCATTGCGCACGTGGGTTACCAAGTAGAAGAGGACGATCTCTATTGAAACCTACACGTGGGGCGGCAACGGAGAGTGAAACATCCAAGAATATTTTTATGCTTTTCGAATTCTTGAGAAGTGCTTGTGCGCTAGGAGAAATTGGCGCACCTCCGCCAAGAGCCAAGACTGTATCTCTAGCCGATATTTGATTCTCTAAGACTTCGAGTTCAAGGGCTCGGAAACGATCTTCTCCATCATCGACGAATATCTGTGAAACACTCTTGCCTGATATTTCTTCAATAACTCTATCTGTATCTACAAAGGCGAGTTTGAGATTTTTTGCAAGTAGGGCTCCCACGGTACTTTTTCCAGCACCTGGGGCTCCAAGTAAAATTACTAAGGTCATTTCTATTTGAAGTTGAGATTCTTCATATACGAATCAAAATTGCGCTTAGTCTCTGTGACACTATCTCCACCAAATTTTTCTAGAACTACTTCTGCAAGAACTAGAGCGACCATTGCCTCTGCCACAACTCCCGCTGCAGGTACCGCGCATACATCTGAACGTTGGTTGATAGCTTTTGCTGCCTCACCCGTTGCTACATCAATAGTGTCTAGGGCTTTTGGAACAGTTGAAATTGGTTTCATCGCTGCGCGGACACGAAGAATTTCGCCATTAGACATTCCGCCCTCTGTTCCACCAGCGCGATCAGTGCGCCGAACTATGGCGCCTTGCGCATTTTTTTCAATTTCATCGTGAGCGACGGAGCCGCGACGAGTCGCTGTTGTAAAACCATCCCCAATTTCCACGCCTTTGATTGCTTGAATTCCCATGACAGCGGCTGCCAATTTTGAATCTAAACGACGATCCCAGTGGACATGTGAGCCGAGGCCAGGAGGCATATTGAATGCGAGAACTTCAATAACTCCACCTAAAGTATCTCCATCGCGGTGAGCCGACTCAATCTCTTTAATCATTGCTTCACTTGATGCGCGATCGGCGCAACGCACTTCATCAGCATCGATGCGATCCATATCGTTCGCGTTAGGAAGTGGCGTTAAATCTGGAACCCGAGCAGAGCCTATGGAGAGAACATGACTGAGGATTGTGATACCAACACTTTGTTCTAAGAAAGCCCGTGCAACAGCACCGAGTGCAACTCTGGCGGCGGTTTCTCTCGCACTTGCACGTTCTAAAATTGGACGTGCATCATCTACATCATATTTTTGCATTCCAACTAAATCTGCGTGACCTGGACGTGGCCTAGTCAAGGGAGCATTACGTGCCAAATTTTCTATCTCAGAGGCATCGACTGGATCTGCAGACATGACTTTTTCCCACTTGGGCCATTCAGAATTTCCAACCTGAATTGCAATCGGTCCACCTTGAGTCAGACCAAGTCGCACCCCACCAAGAATTGTTATCTTGTCGGCTTCAAAACTCTGTCTAGCACCGCGTCCAAATCCAAGACGACGACGTGCTAAATGTTTATCAATATCAGCACTAGTAATTATTACCGACGCTGGAACTCCTTCAAGAATGGCGCTTAATGCTTGCCCGTGCGATTCGCCTGCAGTCAACCATCTCATGTGCCTATTCTTGCAGATAACGTACCTATTGTGTCGCCAAATAAAGGATTGAGGCTGCAAAAAGTGATGGCGCCCAAGGAATGGTGATAGATATTGTGCCCTTTTTTAGAAATGTAATTGCGGCCGGCACTATTGATGTCGCCGAAATACAGATCATCAGCAGTGTGACATTGAGAGCGTGATCCCTGCCGATGAGAGGAATCAGTATCGCAATTAGTTTCACATCCCCCATTCCCACATGCGTGAGAATCGAGATGAGGAGAGTGATGAATAAAGTAGTTGCGGAAAGACGTGCGAATCTTGCTATATCACCATAAGAAATAGCCGCTGTAGAGATGAGGAGATAGAGCAAAATTTTATTTGGAATTCGATGAGTTTGTATATCGATCCAAGAGATTATTGCGCCGAAAATGATCAACAAGGTCAGAACCATTATATCATCATAAAAGTCATTCAGAAGAAATAGTCGGGAAAGTACGAATTGTGGATTACTCCAAAGTTGCTACGGCAAACTTACGCAACTCTTGAGCCATCGAGACTCTATCGATACTTTTACCTGAAAAGAGAGCGATCTGTTCAATAGCTTGATGGACCAATAAATCAATCCCATCCATCGTCTCTCCCCCATTTTCACGCCAACGTGAATGTAGAACTGTTGGCCATGGGCGATAGAGGACCTCAAAGAAAAGTGTTGAAATTTTTGTTGGTAAATAGTCTGCAAAAAGATCCGCTCCGTAAAGAGGCGTCGTATTAACCACTAAATCAGATTGAGCAATCGGGGTCGTGTATTCCCATGGGACAAAGGTGATCGAACTCTTTGTGGCGCATTTACGAATAGCTTCCTCACGTCCAGTATTTCTAGAAACAATCTTTATCTCCTCAATACGTCCATCTAGGGCCCCTACAACCGCGCGCGCAGTGGCGCCTGCACCGAGAATAATTGCACTCTTTGCCTTGGTGAATCCTCGTGAATCGAGAGCAAATCCAAAACCCGTAATATCTGTAGACGATGCTAGCCAAAGATTATCTTTTCGATACAGTGTATTCGCACTAGAAATGATTTGAGCAACGGGATCAACTACGTGAGCAATCGCTAGAACTTCCTCTTTCAGTGGCATCGTAAGTGAAAAACCTGTCCAGCCTGAATCCTTATCTTTCAAAAAATTTGATAATTGACCAGCCTCAACTTCTATCGCTTCGTACGTTCCCTGTGCTCCCAAAATTTCATACGCACTTTGATGTAATAGCGGGGATAAAGAATGACTAATAGGTGAACCGAGAACAGCAGCTCTAATCACTTCTTCACCTCAAATGCTCCTGCTCGTCGGTTCTTTTCATAGAGTCTCTTCCAGGTGAGAAACTCATCATTGCTCTTAGTAAAACGAGTATCACCAGGTGCAACAGTAATAAAGAATAGCCAATCACCAGCTTCTGGGTGGATCGCAGCATCCATAGCCGCGCGACCTGGATTTCCTATTGGACCAGGTGGCAATCCATAATTTCTATATGTGTTGTATGCAGACTTCGCTAACGTAGCTTGGGTGCTCAAAAATACTTGACCGCGAACTTTGCGGATGTAATGCACTGTTGAATCTAATTGAAGAGGCATGCTTATTGCTAAGCGATTGCGTATGACCTGTGAGACTTTCGTGAAGTCTTTTAGATCGCCTTCAGCTTGAATAATCGAGGCCATGGTCAACAACTGCTGTGGCGTGAATTTACCTTCTCCGCTTTGTAAGCCAGAACTTGATGCCTCCGTATTGAATCTAGAGATCATAGCTTGCAAGATTTCGGATACTGCAGATCCTTTTGCGAAACTATATTGCGCAGGGAATAGAACTCCTTCTACTGAGGCAAATCCAGCGGGAAGTTTCAAAGATTTGAAGGCAGCATCAATATCTGCTTTTGAAAAACCCCTCGCGCGTAGTTCCGCAACAATTTCTGAATTCCATGCTCCTTCGGTCACAATGAGGAGATCTGGCATTCGTTTTGCATCGAGTAATTGATCTAGGGATTGCTTGGCCGATATTTCTAGAGAGAGTCTGTGCGCCCCGGGTGCAATTTTTGCCGAACGAGTATCTCCAACAGCAACTCTAAAGAATGCCGTAGCAGACTTCACGACTCCCGATTCAAAAAGAAGGGTAGCAATATCAGAACCAGTTGATCCTGGTGCTATTTCGATAGTAACTTCTCTTGTCTGCGAAGAAATTTGCTTCTCTGGGAAGTCAGGTGCGCCTCGATTTTGAGATCGGATAAGGTGGAGCGAAAAGGTTAGAGAGACGATAAGAAGAGCGGCGAGCAATAAACGTCTCATCGATCACGAGATTTCGTAACCGCTATACCTTGTTCAAGAATGGCAACTGCAGCGATTGAGTCTATTGATTTCCTAGAATCTCTGGCGTTGACTCCAGCGTTTTGTAGCTTCTTCATCGCCGAGACCGTAGAGAGTCGTTCATCAATAAAGATAATCTCGATATCGGTATGTTTGGCTAATTGTGATGAAAAGTCTTCAACTTTTTGTACCGCCTCACCCGATAGCCCACTCAACAATGTTGGTTTTCCGATAAAAATTGTTACTGGTTCGTGCTCCTCTAAAATCTTCATAATCTGACTGAACAGATCTTTTGATTTGGTCTGCAGCGTCGTAAGTGGTGAAGAAAGAATTCCATCTGGATCACATACTGCTACACCGATGCGCACATCACCATAATCAAGTGCTATTCGGCGACCACGTTGCATCAAATCAGCCCGCTATAGCGCTAGTTATTGCTTCTAGCGCTTGAGTTATCTTGGAAGAATCCACTCCACCACCTTGAGCAAAATCATCTTTGCCGCCACCACCACCGCCTAATATGGTTGAACCTAATTTCACGAGCGCTCCAGCTTTGAGACCTTGCGCACGTGCTTCTTCAGTAGTTGCAACGACTAAAACACTCTTGCCGTCGGTAACACTCAGAAGTGCTACAACACTGTTGCTTGCTCTGTTTCGTAAATCAAGTGCAATGGCACGTAAGTCATCTCCTGATACTCCATCTGCCATATGAGATGCGATAACACTGACACCCTTTACATTCTTTGTCAGTGCTACAAGTTCATTCGTTTTCCCGAGTGCATCCTTTGAACGCAGCGTTGAGAGCTCCTTTTCAATATCTTTTATTTTATTTATTAAGTCTGCGATGCGCTCTGGCAGTTCCTCAACACGAGCACCTTTGACAATCTCTGTTAGTGAGTTGAGCAATAAGTGCTCACGAGCTAAAAACTTGTATGCATCTGCACCTACGAGTGCTTCGACACGTCGCACACCCGCCCCAATAGAGGATTCACTGAGAAGTTTTACAACTCCGAGTTCGCCTGACCGAGACACATGTGTTCCACCGCATAATTCACGAGCCCAATCTCCAACACTGACAACACGTACTCGATCTCCATATTTCTCACCGAAGAGAGCCATCGCGCCCAATTTTTTAGCTTGTTCCTGCGACATCTCTTCAGCGCTTACTTCCATGTTACTCAGCAATAAGGAATTCACTCGAGATTCGACATCGTTGAGAACACTGAGTGGGACAGCACCTGTAGCTGGGAAGTCGAAACGAAAGCGACCTGGTGAATTCTCTGATCCTGCCTGCGTTGCAGTTTCACCAAGAATTTCTCGAAAGGCTTTATGAACCATATGGGTGGCAGTGTGCGCACGTGAGATTGCATGGCGGCGCTCGATATCAATAGTTGCTAACAATGAAGCGGATTCTTCAATCGCCCCGCTCATTACTCGGCCTCTATGAATTGAAATTCCTGGTACCGGAGTTTGAACATCGTCAATTTCTACTATGGCACCAGATGCAAGTGTGAGAATTCCACCATCAGCTAATTGACCGCCACCTTCAGCATAAAAAGGAGTGCGATCGAGTACAACTTCAATTTCATCACCAGTTTGTGCACTTGATACGCGGGCACCATCGAGAACGATTGCACGAATTGATGCCTCACTTTCGCGCTGCATATAACCAACGAACTCAGTTCTTCCAGACTTATCCGCTATCGAGCGATATACGGTGAGATCCGTATGTCCGCTTTTTTTCAATCGCGCATCAGCCTTTGCGCGATCGCGCTGCTCTTTCATCAGACGTGTGAAGCCATCTTCATCAATTTCTAGACCCTCTTCGCGCGCCATCTCAAGTGTGAGATCGAAGGGGAAGCCATAAGTGTCGTGCAATTTGAATACTTCTTCGCCGGGAAGAACACTCTTCTTAGATTTCTTCAGTGCAGCACTAGCAACATCAAAAATTTGTGTTCCACTCTTGAGTGTTTGTAGGAAGGTCTCCTCTTCTGATACCGACACTGAGAGAATTCGCTTTGAATCACTTATCAATTCTGGATATTGCGGAGACATCGCCCCGATAGCAGCAAGTGTAAGTTCGCTCATGACGGGCTCATGTGAACCAAGTAATCGCATATTTCGAATTGTGCGACGCATCATGCGACGTAATACATAGCCACGACCTTCGTTTCCCGGAGTCACTCCATCACCGATGAGCATCGCTGATGTTCTTGCATGATCGGCAATGACGCGCAGTGCAATATCAGATTTCTCATCAATGCCGTACTTCACGCCAGTAAGGGCTGATGCTTTATTGAGAATCTGCGCAGTGGTATCAATCTCATAGATATTTTCAACACCTTGTAAAAGCGCTGCCATACGTTCAAGGCCAAGTCCTGTATCAATACTTTTTGCAGGTAATTCACCCAAGATTGGAAAATCATCTTTACCGGTACCCGCACCGCGTTCATTTTGCATGAAAACCAAGTTCCACACTTCCATGTAGCGATTTTCATCCGCAATCGGTCCACCTTCGACACCGTACTGTGGCCCACGATCGTAATAAATTTCTGAACATGGACCACATGGTCCTGGAACTCCCATTGACCAAAAATTATCTGCCATATCTCTGCGTTGAATTCGCTCGAGTGGGATACCAATTTTCTTATGCCAAATATCGGCCGCTTCATCATCATCGAGATAAACAGTTACCCAAAGTTTTTCTTCAGGAAACCCGTAACCACCCTTAGAGACAGGGTTGGTCAATAATTCCCATGCCAAGGCAATTGCACCTTCTTTGAAATAATCTCCAAAAGAGAAATTTCCGCACATTTGAAAAAAGGATGCATGTCGTGTTGTTTTTCCCACTTCATCGATATCGAGTGTGCGCACACATTTTTGAACGGAGGTTGCGCGCTTGTACGGAGGTGCTAGCTCACCTAGAAAAAAGGGCTTGAATGGGACCATACCCGCATTGACCAATAAAAGATTTGGATCATCCGCAATTAGGGAAGCCGAAGGAACAACAGTATGGGTTAGACCTTGACTGTTTCCATTTTCAAAAAAACGCAGCCAGCGCGAACGGATCTCGGCGGATTCCACTGGGTTGTGTCACTCAGCCTTCTTCTTCTTTTTTGAGCGTCCTTTGCTCATTTGCGCCGCACTCAGTAGAGCACCGGCAACCTTGAGAGCAGGGCCTCCCTTATCAATAAAGCTCGATGTTGTATCAGAGACCTTATTTGAAATATCTTCTATATTTTTTGTGACTCGGTTCAGGCTATGCAGGGGACCGTTTACAAGTGTCACGGTTGTATGAACTTCTTCAATTAGTGGCGCAGTTTCATCTGTCATAGTTTTGAGAGAAATCTTTGCTTCATCAATAAAGCGACCTACGCGAATCACGGCGTAACTAATAGCAGTGGCGATGACGAGTAATGAGCACGCGGCAATAATTGTTGCAATTCCCCCTGGACCCATGATCTGCCTCCCTCTACTCTCGCGATGTAGCCTCAGCCTACCTGAAGTCAGGCGTGAACTAGGCGATTATCGGTAGCGCTACGTCTGGGGTTCGATGTTCGCGATGAGCTACTAAGGATGCATCGTGATATCGCTCAATTTTTTCCTGTAAATCATTTTCAAGATAAGGCCGACCATCAACTAGTGAACCTTGAACTCCATCAATTACCGCCGCCACATCCTCACCGCTCATTGTCTTATGAGTTTCTAATGCATGGGCTAGAGCTAGAACTTGAATCCTATTTTCAATCAAAATTTCTTCAGCCTTGGCTAATAATCCAGTGAGGTTGTCTTCAATACGATCACTGAGAGCAACGCGAATTTGTTTTGCAGTGTCATCTTTACCTTTTCCACCACCCGGTGCGCCAACTTCAAAACGTCGATTACTAGCATGTGAAGAGATAGTCGATCCCATTCCCCAATGACCCTCCATCAGGGAAGCAATCGTTGTTGCACTCTCTAGATCTCCTGATACGCCCGACGAGTTATCACCATCGAAGAACATTCGCTCTCCAGCTAGTGAGGCAAGTGATACCAAGATATCTGACTCATATTCTGTGCGCCATCTAGTGAACTGATCATCGGGTGGAATACTTGCAACCATTCCTAAGTAATCAGAGCCCTTTTCAATCGTTGCTAGATCAATTGACATATGTTGGCGAACTCTATGAGCCATCACCGCATGGCAAGCCTCATGAACTGCCACGGCATGGCGCTCTCGTTCAATATATTCAACATCTTCAGATGGTCCAAGTTCTTTTTGTTGCTTTGCTTTGACAACATCTGACCATTCAATAGAAGTGCGCCCATTTCGAATCGCAAAAATAAGGGCCTCATTGATTGTATCTTTGATAGTTGCACCAGTTGCATACGGAGTAATGGTTGCCAATTTGTCAATCTCTTCAGCACTGAGCGAATGAGAAACCTTCGCCAAATAACCCTCATACGTGCGAATCCGTCCTGGCTTGCTTGGATAACCAACACGATACATACGATCAATACGACCAGGGCGTAGGAGTGCTTCATCGAGTGCTTCAGGCATATTTGTCGCCATGACAACAAGGATTCGATACTTAGGAGGATTCTTTGGTCGCATTCCTAAAGTTCTACGAACGATACGATTGAAAAATCCACGTGGCTTTTTCAGACCAGATAATTCAGTAAGGAGGGCTTGCAGAGTTCCTGAACCACCACCGCCACCGCCCGCCCCACCCATCACAAATTTTTCATTGACTAAAGCTGATGCAGCTGAGGCGGATAAGTAGGAACCACCGTGACAAGAGTCTCCAAATACTCCGGATGTGGATGTCTTTGTGAAACGTTGAGGACCACCCGATGAAACTATTCCACGATTGCCAAGTGAGTCTGCTTCATCGATGAAGACAACAACTCCACCATACCGAAGTGCAAGTTTGCGCAACTTTCTAAATAGACTCTTTACTTTTAAAATGCCTACACCCATGAACATATTTGTAAATGCACCTGGATCAACAAATACGAATGGCTTACCAGTCTCTCCTGCCATTGACTCTGCCATCAAGGTTTTACCCGTTCCTGGAGGACCCCAGAGTAAAATTCCACCTGGAACATAACCGCCATGTTTTTCAATCTCTTCGGGGGTCTCTAAGAAAAGCAGATTCTCGCGAATTCGATTGAGCACATGGTCTTGACCCCACACATCACTAAAGCGTGTTCGAATATCATCTGGAAAATAGGTATCTATTCCGCCTTTGCTGAGGAACCAGAAGATTGCTGCGAATTGGATTATGACAAAGAAGACAGCGAAGAGTAATTGTCCAAGCATTGGGAGTGCGCTAAAAAATGCCTTCGGAGCAAGAAATAGTGCTCGAACAGGAGTCTCTTTATAAATCGCTCCGAGGATAACCGATAATAAAAAAACAAAGAGAAGCCCTTTAATGACGCGAGATAAGCGAAATCTAGTCCAGTCACTTAAACGATGAAGCAAGCGGTCTATGAAGGAAAAATAGCGTTGCCACAGTCCGTGATAAGGAGCAAGAAGTTCTGCGAGAGCGAAGTGCACTTGTCGAAGTACTTCAATAACTACTAATCCAAGCAGCCAACTTTTACTTGATGCTACTTCCTTCACGCTATCTGTGAAGCCAAGAATCGGATTAGCTGCCAAATTTGACCAGACAAGAATGAGGAATGTAAACCCGAAGAGAAGGAAAAACTTGGTTCTATCGTAGAACGAGAGGTGAATACGAGTCTTTCGATCAGTATCGCGCGCTCGACTAGAACTCTTCACTAGTTCACTCATTTTGTTCCCCTAACAGTAAATGAATTTGATATCTCGGTCATGAGCTTTTCATTCTTCTTATAGCAACTATTCGCACATCGGATAATGAAGAGATAAATTTTTGAATGGTCAGCAGAGACCATGGCTGTTTGATCAATGGTTTGTGCTACTCCCTTGTGTGTGAAAGTAAATATTGTACGAACACCACGTGCGCCCTTTTCAACAACTTCATAATCATCATAAATATCAAATTTTGGGGTGTCAGCAGTGGGACTACTCACCCATTGCGAAAGAGGAACGATGACATCCCTTAAAACATTATATGAGACCGAATTAATTTCATCTGCTGAGAGACTTCGTACTCTGGCGAATGCCAACGGAGTCTTAGGCGCATCGATACTAAATATTTGCGCGGGTTTCACTTTCGTATTTTTGGAGAAGGCAATTTGCCACGATACTAAGGATTGACGCTCGATTGCAGCACCTTGCGCGCTCTTCACTTCGAATTTATCCAGCGCTGCATTACTTATTGCGTGCCATTTGTTTGGAACGGTAAAGAAGACACCTTCAGTTTTTGAAGCGGCATAAATTTTTGATTGCTCACCGCAACTAGTCAGAAGAAGAAGTGCTGAGAGGACGCATGCAAGAGACTTTTTCACCTGCGAATTCTCTCTAACTTCCCTTCGTTCCGCCATCTATACCGCTCTCTCTTCGTTGAGCAGAGGTAATAGGCGTGGGTGCTCCTGTCAATGGATCTCCCCCACTAGCTGTCTTTGGAAAGGCGATTACTTCGCGGATTGAATCCGAGCCAGAAAGCAGAGCACAGACCCGATCTAATCCAAGTGCAATGCCGCCATGTGGTGGTGGCCCATAGTTAAATGCTTCAAGTAAGAACCCAAATTTACTCGCTGCCTCTTCATCGCTTAGACCAATGACTGAGAAGACATCTTTTTGAATTTGGCGATCATGGATACGAATTGAACCTCCGCCAAGTTCGGTTCCATTCAAAACAATGTCATAGGCATATGCCAACGCACTGGCTGGATCTTTCGAAAATGTTGATGCAAACTCGGGCTTTGGACCTGTAAATGGATGATGCACTGCTGTCCACCCACCGTTATCAGTTGGTTCAAACATTGGTGCATCTACAACCCAGAGAAATTCCCACTTACCGGCCGGGATTAGATCGCATCGTTTTCCAATTTCTAAGCGGACGGCACCTAAGAGATTGAGAGATGCGCTACGTTCTCCAGCTGCGAAAAAAATTGCATCACCTGGCTTTGCGCCAACGCTTGCGACGATCGAGCCCTGTTCCTTTTCAGATAAATTCTTTGCAACAGGCCCGCCTAAAGTTCCATCATCTGCAACCAAAATGTATGCAAGTCCCTTTGCTCCACGTGCCTTTGCCCAGTCTTGCCATGCATCGAGTTCGCGACGGGCAGAGTTTGCTCCTCCGGGCATGATGACTGCGCCAACATATGGCGCTTGGAACACTCTAAATGGTGTTTGCGCAAAGAAGGATGTGAGTTCTTGGAGTTTGAGCCCGAAACGTAAATCAGGCTTATCTGATCCGTAATTACTCATTGCATCTGCATACGTCATACGCATGAGAGGAAGCGAAATCTCGTAATGAGCAACTTCCTTCCAAATCTTTGCGACGATTCTTTCAGCGACCGCCAAAATATCTTCTTGATCAATAAATGACATTTCAATATCTAATTGCGTAAATTCTGGTTGGCGATCTGCTCGGAAATCTTCATCTCGGAAACAACGCGCTATTTGGTAATACTTTTCCATTCCGGCAACCATAAGTAGCTGCTTGAAAAGCTGCGGTGATTGAGGAAGGGCGTACCAACTGCCAGGCTGCAAGCGAACTGGAACTAAAAAGTCACGCGCACCTTCAGGTGTTGAACGCGTTAGATAAGGAGTTTCTATCTCTAAAAACTCCTCAGAATCCATAACGGAGCGAATAGTGGATGTGACTTTTGAGCGCAATCGAAGATTTGCTGCAGGCTTTTCACGACGTAAATCTAGGTAGCGGTATTTCAAACGAACTTCTTCATTGATATCTGCATCATCGCCACTATCGATTGGAAAAGGAAGGGGCGCTGATTCACTCAATACAACAATGGAATCTCCCATCACTTCAATATCGCCAGTATCTACGCCAGCATTTTCATTTCCTGATGGCCTGGCAACAACTTCGCCTGTGATTTGAAGACACCATTCAGCGCGAAGTGAGCCGGCCATTGCTTCGTCACGAATTACGACCTGAACCCACCCCGTCGCATCGCGAAAATCGATAAATGCAACACCACCGTGATCACGTCGACGAGATACCCATCCAGCAAGTGTTACAACTTTTCCCGCATCATTTTTGCGAAGAGTTCCAGCGCCATGAGTTCTCATCATAATAAATTCAACATTTCCGATCAGTGGGTTTAGAGCGCATCGTGTAAGGCGCTAATCGTAACTGATTTTGAAACTCCACTAGACATCTCTTTGAGTTCAACGCTACCCGATGCTAATTCCGTATCGCCTAAGACAACTACATACTTAGAGCCACTCTTATCGGCTGCTTTCATCGCGCCTTTGAGAGCGCGCTCACCAAATGCAATCTCCACAACATGGCCACTATTTCGCAAATGTGATGCCAGAACTAGCGCTTCACTTTTGGCCTTCTCGCCCAAAGGAATAATAAATAATTCTGAAGTAAAGGAATCCTTTGGTACAACGCCCTCTGCTTGAGCTGCAAGTAATGCGCGATCAACTCCTAATCCAAAACCAATCCCAGATAGCGCTTGTCCGCCTAATTGCTCCATGAGTCCGTCATAACGTCCTCCACCACCAATACCTGATTGCGCACCAAGATCTTCATGAATAAATTCGAATGTAGTTCCCGTGTAGTAATCAAGACCGCGAACCATATGTGGATTGAGAACATAAGAAATTCCGAGTCGTTTCAAGTGTTCTTGAACTTCGGCAAATTGCGCACGTGATTCCTCAGATAAATAATCCACCAGCAATGGTGCTTTTGCCATCATCTTTTTCATCTCTTCGCGCTTATCATCAAAGAGGCGCAGCGGGTTTATTCTGGCACGCGCTGATGTTGCTTCATCTAAATCTAAAGTCGCAATATATTTATCGAGTTCAAATCTATGTGCAGCCCTTGAAGCGCTATCCCCTAGTGAAGTGATCTCTAATCGATAGCGTGTAAGACCAAGTGATTTGAAACCCTGATCAGCAATTGCAATTACTTCTGCATCAATTGCTGGATCATCAATTCCAATTGCTTCAATTCCAACTTGATAAAATTGTCTATAGCGACCTGCTTGTGGTCTTTCTGCACGAAAAAATGCTCCGCTATACCAAACCTTGATAGGCAATTGTCCTCGATCCAAACTGTGTTCGATAACTGCGCGCATTACACCAGCAGTTCCCTCAGGACGCAGTGTTATTGAACGACCACCGCGATCTTCAAAGGTGTACATCTCTTTTGAAACAACATCAGTTGATTCACCAACACCACGTGTAAAGAGTTGCGTGTCTTCAAAAACAGGAAGTTCCATAAGTGAATACCCTGCTAAGCGCGCTGGTGCAATAAGACCATCTCGTACCCATTCAAATTCACGCGAGGCTGGTGGAACGTATTCGCTGACTCCCTTTGGAGCTTGGATCTTCTCCTTTTTCATTTAGAAGCGCCCCTTGTTCTTACTTGAAGTATTAGAAAAATTCTTGAGGTATGGATTTGTTCGACGCTCATGGCCAATCGTGGTCTCTGGACCATGACCTGGTAAGACTCGCAGTGCATCATCGAGTGGCACAATCTTGTTTCGCAAACTCTCTTCCATATCTTGTGTCGAACCAGTTGGTAAATCAGTGCGTCCAATAGAGCCAGCAAAGAGAACATCCCCACTGACCAATAGTGAATCGTCGATCGTAAATATCATCGAGCCGCGGGTATGACCAGGGGCATGGAAAGCTTGAACTCTCATGCCCACAATCTCAATCGCATCACCATTGCGCAATTCTCTAACATCGGCTGGTTCAACAAAGTCCATCTCATCCAATGTCGCAGCAAATTCTGCACTCAGTGCTCGCTGCGGTTGCTTGAGCAAAAGTCGATCTTCGCTATGAATGTATGCAGGTATTGAATATCCATTAGCGACTGGGCGAATTGAAAAAGTGTGATCGAGGTGGCCATGTGTGGCAATAATGGCAACTGGTTTTAGTTTGAATCTTTCAACTATTTCTTCAACCTGCTTTGAAGTATCTGGCATTCCCGCATCAAAAATCAGGCATTCACTGCCTTGGCTGGGGGCAATAATCCACGTATTTGTGGCAAACATTGGTGCGGCAAAGCCTTCAACAAGCATTACTGACACCTAAATCTCTCAAAATCACGCTCGAATTATTCCTCGGTTAGAGGCGATTGACGCTAACCCCATGAGACAGGGTACCTTTTAGCCCTTCACAACGCTTCATCCATCGCCGCTACCTAAGTACCAAAAACTTAGGAGTTGAAACCATAGCGAAGGTCTCGAAGAGATCACCGCGCTGAAAGGAACATAAACCATGTCCGACTTCAACCTACAATCAATCGCTCCCTCTGCTGCAAGTGCTCTCATCGGAGATCCTGCACAATTTGGTCGAGTTGCTGAAGATGGAACGGTTTACGTAAGAACTCCTGAGGGTGAAAAAGCAGTTGGTTCATATCCAGGTAAGAGTGCTGAAGAAGCGCTTGCATACTTTGTAAGAAAATTTGAATTAGTAGCTGGAGAAATAGCGCTTCTCGCTGCACGCATCAAGAGCGGTGCGATGGTTCCATCAGATGCATTGATCGCTGTAAAGAAGTTGCGCGATCAGGTGCGCGAACTCAACGGCGTTGGCGATTTGGCAGCGCTCGCTTCATCAGTAGAACAACTAGAGCCACTCATCGAGGGTCATCGCGAAGCGTATGAAGCGAAGAAGGCTGCTGAAGTAGCAGCTAAGAACGCTCGTCGCGAGCAGATCCTCGTTGAGAAAGAAAAAATTGTTGTTGAGGCTGAATCTTTAGCGATGTCGGAGAATTGGAAAGTAACTGGTGATCGTCTAAAGCAACTCCTAGACGAGTGGAAACTTGCTCCACGTTTAGATAAGAAAGCAGATGGCGATCTCTGGAAGAGATTCTCAAGTTCACGCAATAAATTTGATAAGCGCCGCCGTACTCATTTTGCCTCCCTTGAAGCCACACAGGGCGTAGTAAGTGATGCTAAGAAAGCACTCGTTGCACAAGCTGAAGCACTTGCTACATCTACAGATTGGGTAGCAACCGCTCGTCAATTCAAAACTCTTATGGATGCGTGGAAAGCTGCTGGTCGTGGCAAACCAAGTGATGACACTAAGTTGTGGGCGAAGTTCAAGAAGTCTCAAGATGCATTCTTCGCAGCAAAAATTGCTGACCTAGAAAAGCGCGACGTGACTATGGCTGCAAATCTTGCTAAGCGCGAAGAATTGCTTCCACTCATTGAAGCGCTCCTACCAATCAAGGATTTGAAAGAAGCTAAGAACGCGCTTCGCGATCATCTTCGTTCATGGGAAAAAATCGGAATGACTCACCGTGATAAGCGCAGCGCACTCGATGCTCGTGTACGCGTTGTCGAAGAAGCGATCAAGAGCGCAGAGGCAGAGGTGTGGCGCAAAACCGATCCTGCTGCGAAGGCACGTGCAAATGAAGTTGTTCGCCAACTCAGCGATGCAATTGAGAATTATGAGAAGGTTGCAGCAAAAGCAACGGCAGCTGGAAATGCTAAGAAGGCTACTGAAGCACTTGAGTCTGCAGCGGCTCGACGCGTCTGGTTGGCTGAAGCCGAGAAGAGTGTAGCTGAATTCAATTAATTCTTAGTTGTTAGTTGTTCGATAAACGTCGTACACACCTTCAATGGTGCGCACCGCTGCTAATACTGCATCGAGATGTTTTGCATCTGCCATTTCAAAGGTGAATCGTGAGAAAGCAGTTCTATCCTTCGAAGTAGTCACCGATGCACTCAATATATTTACATGCTGATCTGAAAGTGTTCGAGTTACATCGGCAAGCAATGATGCTCGATCTAAAGCCTCTACTTGAATATTTACAAGAAAGACGCTGGCAGCTCCTGCACGCCAACGAACTTCAACGACTCTCTCATTTTGTGTTGAACGTAGATCGTTGGCATTAATACAATCAGCGCGGTGAATAGAGACTCCACTCCCCTTGGTTATAAATCCCATAATTGCATCTCCAGGAACCGGGGTGCAACATCGAGCAAGCTTTACTAATACATCTCCAACTCCGATTACTTCTACCGCATTGCTTGAACGCCTTGATGAAGTGATGTGTGTAGGAAGTGCATCCATCGTCGGTTCTGGGTGGGAATCCTCCACTGACATTGAAGCAACAAGTTTTTCAATAACCGATGCAGCAGATACGTGACCATCACCAACAGCGGAATAAAGGGCCTCGATATCTGTGTAACGAAGTTCATGAGCCAATTCCAGTAATGAATGTCCAGCGAAAATCTTTTGCAGCGGAAGGCCTGCTTTGCGCATCTGCCGCGCAATAGATTCACGACCGGCATCAATCGCTTCTTCACGACGCTCTTTGCTAAACCAAGCCTTGATCTTTGATCTAGCTCTCGGACTCTTTACAAAGTTGAGCCAATCGCGACTTGGGCTTGCAGAGTCACTCTTATTAGTAAGCACCTCAACGACATCACCATTGACGAGTTTGGACTCCAGTGGAACAAGTCGTCCATTGACCTTTGCGCCAGCACAGCGGTTACCAACATCTGTGTGAACTGAATATGCAAAGTCAACGGGAGTGGAGCCACCGGGGAGGGCGATAACACTGCCCTTAGGTGTAAACACGAAAACTTCGGGTGAGCCTAAATCAAAGCGCAGAGCCTCGAGAAATTCTGAAGGATCCTCTGTCTCTTTCTGCCATTCATGCAACTGACGAAGCCAAAGCATCTCAGGAGATGTCGCATCACTTTCGCTGCCTTGTTTGTATTTCCAGTGAGCAGCGATACCAAATTCGGCACGTGAATGCATATCGTAGGTGCGAATCTGTATTTCAATAGCTTTACCAGTTGGGCCAATCACTGTTGTATGTAGGGATTGATAAAGATTGAATTTTGGCATTGCTATATAGTCTTTGAATCGTCCTGGCACCGGACTCCATCGTGCGTGAATCGAACCAAGTACGCCATAACAATCACGAACATCATTTACTAAGACTCGAATACCGACTAAATCATAAATTTCATTAAATTCGCGACCGCGGACGACCATCTTTTGATAAACGCTAAAAAAATGCTTCTGGCGACCTGTAACACTCGCTTCAATACCATCGCGCAATAGATCTTCGCGTACGGATGTAATCACATCTTCGCTTAGCGCTTGACGAGCTGGGGATCGCTCTGCAACAAGACGTGCGATCTCCTCAAATTTCTTCGGCTCTAAAATCTCAAAAGAGAGATCCTCAAGCTCCCACTTAATAGCATTCATTCCGAGTCTGTGCGCCAACGGTGCGTAAATATCGAGGGTCTCACGCGCTTTACGCGTAGCACTTTCTGGTGAAACAAATTTCCATGTGCGAGCATTGTGTAGGCGATCAGCCAGCTTTATAACTAAAACACGAATATCACGCGACATTGCAACAACCATCTTGCGCACAGTTTCTGCTTCAGCTGTTGGGCCATATGTCAGCTTGTCCAACTTAGTTACACCGTCAACTAAAGATGCAATTTCGTCTCCAAAATCCGCTCGCAGTTGCTCAAGTGAGTACGGCGTATCTTCAACAGTATCATGTAAAAGTGCTGCAATAATTGTCGGCGGATTCAAGCCGAGTTCAGCAAGAATTTCAGCAACGGCTACAGGATGCGTAATGTAGCGATCTCCAGACTTACGCAACTGACCTTCGTGCGCTTTTTCGGCGATAAGGAAGGCACGCTCTACATTATCGAGTGGTGTATTTGCATGGTTTTCTTTGAGTGCACTAATAATCGGTGCAATCAAAGTATCCATTTATTACACGTCCCTACTTGCGACCTTTTCGCTTAGGTTGATTGCGCGGGCCACGTCGCTCTTTAACAATTGTTGAACCCATTGGGCCCATTGCAGAAGATGCACCCTCTGAAGCAAGAACTACTCCACCACGAGCATTTATGCGCTTTGCAAGTGCTCGCATCGCAGGCTCGCGTTCGCGCAGTACAGCCAAGATAGGTGTTGCAATAAAAATCGATGAGTATGTTCCAGTTGCAAGACCGATGAAGAGAGCAAGGGATAGGTCCTTGAGAGTTCCCGCACCAAGTAATCCAGCACCTACGAAGAGAATGGAGCCAACAGGAAGGAGTGCGATGAGCGAAGTATTGAATGAGCGCACAAGTGTTTGATTTACCGCAAGGTTTGCAGCTTGTGAATACGTGCTCTTTGAGGTCGCTGTAATCGTGCGAGTATTTTCGCGGACTTTGTCGAATACAACAACTGTGTCATAAAGAGAATATCCAAGAATTGTAAGGAATCCAATAACCGTTGCTGGCGTGACATCAAATCCAACGAGGGCATAAATTCCAACCGTAATAAATACATCGTGAACTACAGCAATAATTGCAGCTACTGCCATCTTTGGTTCAAAAGCCATTGCAAGATAGAGCATTACGACAATGATGAAACCAATCAAACCGTAGAGAGCTTTACGAGTAATTTCCTTACCCCATGACGGACCCACGATTTGTGTATCAATTGAGTCAACCGAGACTCCAAGTTTGCTCGCTAAAACATCTTGTATTTGATTTGATTGCTCGCTCGTCAGTGCGCCAGTTTGAACTCGAACTTTCTGAGTTCCAATTTTTTGGATAATTGTCTCTCCTGGAATTCCAGTTGATTCAACTGCGACTCGTGCTTGTTCCACAGTTACGCCCGCTTTGGTCACTGTGTATGAAGATCCACCTTTGAATTCAATGCCAAGGTGTAAGCCTTGAATTGAGAGTGCACCGATCGATGCGATTATGAGTAGACCCGAAATTGCATACCAACGACGGCGCTTGCCGATGAAATCTATAGATGTCTCACCACGATAAAGACGTCCGCCAAGACCTGATAGTGATGACATTGTTATGCCTCCTTCGCTGCAGATATTGTTCCGAGGCTCTTAGCCGAGAAACCTGAAAATGCATGACCTGAACTGAAGAAATCGAGCTGCGCGATAATTGTCACAATTGGTTTTGTAAATGCGAATACGACAACAAGGTCGATAAGAGTTGTAAGTCCCAATGTGAAAGCAAAACCTCGAACGCCACCAACTGCAAAGAAGTAGAGCAAAACGGAGGCAATAATCGATACGAAGTCAGCAACAATGATTGTGCGACGAGCGCGAGTCCATCCTGTCTCTACTGCTGAACGAAGTGAGCGACCTTCACGAACTTCATCTCGAATACGTTCGAAGTAAACAATGAAGGAGTCTGCCGTAATACCAATGGAGACGATAACGCCTGCGATGCCAGCTAGCGTCAAAGTGAAGCCAATCCATTTACCAAGGAGAAGCACTAGTAAATAAACCAAGCTGCCTGCAATAAGTAATGAACCTACAGTTACTAGTCCAAGACCTCGGTAATAGAGAAGTGAATAGAGGAGAACAAGGAAGAGTCCAAGTGCACCTGCTAATAATCCTGCGCGCAATTGATCAGAACCAAGTGTTGGTGAGATCTGTTGCACTTCTCCTCGATCGAATGCGAGTGGCAAAGCGCCATACTTCAAAACATTTGCTAAATCTGTGGCTTCTGTCTGTGTGAAACTACCAGTGATTTGTGCATTGCCGGAAGGGATTGCCTCATTGATACGAGGGGCAGAAACTACAAGTCCGTCGAGAACAATTGCTACTTGATTGAGGGGCGATGTAAGTGAAGTAACACGCGTCGTTAGGGCACCGAATGCTTTTGTACCTTCGCCATTGAATACGAGTGATACATACCAGGCACTTCCACCTTGTGTATCAATGCCTGCAGATGCTTTAGCAACTTCGCGTCCCAAAACTTCTGCTGGTGCAAGAATATATTTATTGGCGCCAGATCGGCTGCAAGAAACAATTGCATTAGTTGCTACATCGCTTCCAGTTCCTTGGCGATTAGCAGGGATAGAGCAATCCAGTTTCGCGTAACGTGCATTTACATCCGGATCAACGCCGCTAACAGGGGTAACAGCGGTAGATGTATCTGCAAGATTCGGTGTGCCTGAAGTTTCAGCGAGTACTTGTCTAAATCTCAATTCTGCAGTCTGTCCAACTAATTCAACAACGCGTCGACCCGTATCTCCTGGAACAGAGATAACAATCTGGCGGCTAAGACCACTTCCCTGCGCAGTAACTTCACTCTCGGCAACACCGAGCGAGTTCACGCGCTGGCGAATAATGGAGACAGCTTGATCGATCAATTCGTTTGTCACTTTTCCGTTTTCACCTGGCGCTATGCGAGGTTGCAAGGTCACACTCGTTCCGCCTCGAAGGTCGAGACCTAAGCGAACTGCAGTAGCCCCTTGAATGAAGACGGCACCGAGTAGTGCGAAGAGTACGAGGGCCAGAATTGCCAGAGTTCGTCCTGGGCGGGCAGTCGTCTTGACGGGTTTAATAGTTGTAGACATAGGAGCAGAGTCTAGGCATCAGGTGCAGGTGTGTCGAAAAGAGTCGCTATCCCAGCGGGTGGTGTTCGTCCTATATGACTCCAGCCCAATGATGTTGCGATGCGTCCCCTCGGAGTTCTGGCCATAAATCCATTTCGTACTAAGAATGGCTCAGCAACTGATTCAACGGTCTCTACTTCTTCGCCAACGGCGATCGCCAAGGTGGAAAGTCCCACTGGTCCTCCATTAAATCGCTCAATCAGTGCGATAAGAACTGCACGATCGAGGCGATCTAACCCAATTTCATCTACTTCATAAATCTCAAGTGCACTTCGCGCATCTGCAAGGGTGATGGATGAGCTTCCTTGAACTTGTGCATAGTCTCGAACACGACGCAATAATCTATTTGCAATGCGTGGAGTTCCTCTAGAGCGTCGAGCAATTTCGCTCACTGCTTTCGTGTCAATAGTGACATTCAATAACTTTGCACTTCGAACTAGAACTCTCTCTAATTCACTCTCCTGATAAAAATCTAGGTGCGCCGTAAAACCAAAGCGATCTCGTAGCGGACTTGGTAGTAATCCTGCACGGGTAGTGGCTCCTACTAATGTGAAATGTGGCAGTTGTAGCGGAATCGCAGTAGCACCGGGTCCTTTACCTACAACAACATCAACTCGGAAATCCTCCATCGCCAAATACAGAAGTTCCTCTGCTGGCCTAGGCAAGCGATGAATTTCATCGAGAAAAAGAATTTCACCTTCAACTAATGACGAAAGAATTGCTGCTAGATCTCCTGCGTGCGTAATCGCTGGTCCGCTTGTGATTCGTATTGGCGTCTCCATCTCGCTTGCAAGAATGAGAGCGAGAGTTGTTTTTCCTAAACCTGGTGGACCAGATAATAAAATGTGATCCGCGCAAGCTCCTCGTTGACGAGCAGCCGATAAGAGAACGTCAATTTGTTCGCGCACTCGCTCTTGTCCAATAAATTCTTTAAGGCTCTTTGGTCGTAGAGCATTTTCTACAACACTCTCTTCGCCCAATGATTGCGCAGCGACTAAGCGCTCTTCATTATTTTCCATTTGAAAGTGCATCCTTGAGCAGTTCACCTAGTGCAACAGTTGCCGGATCAATTCCTTCATTATTGAGCCGCGAAACAAGTGCACTTATTGCATTATCGGAATCTTTTGGAGAGAAGCCAAGAGAGACCAACGCGCTCGTGAGTTGCTCGCGCCATGGAGGCTGGTGATTCAATTGTGTGGAATATCCACCGACGTGGCTCATTTTGCCTTTCAATTCCAAAATCATGCGTTGCGCGCCCTTTTTCCCTATTCCTGGAACTTTTTCAATTACGCCAACATTCTCTTGCAAAATGGCACGCGCTAAATCTTCGATCGATAAAGAGCCCAATATTGAAAGCGCAACCTTGGGGCCCACTCCGGAAACAGTCTGAAGAAGTTCAAAAGTATTTTTACTCTCTTCATCAAGGAAACCAAAAAGTGTCAGTGAATCCTCGCGCACTACAAGTGAAGTATGAAGAATTATAGGAGCACCCATAGTGAGAGAGGCACTCGTTGGCGCAGTGATCAGTACTGAATATCCAACACCCTGCACCTCAACGATTGCGCGATCATGTGCAATGGAGCGCACTGTGCCATTGAGTAAAGAAATCATCTGGCACGCAACTTACGCAAACGAGACTTTTCAGCCGCTACGGCAGTTGCGATTTTTGTACTCGCACTGCCTCGCCAAATATTACAAATAGCGAGTGCGAGTGCATCAGTGCTATCGACTGGTTTCGGTGCACTTTCTAACTTCAAAATATGTACAACCATGTCGGCGACTTGTTTCTTGTTAGCGCGACCTGAACCAGTAACTGCTGCCTTGACTTCACTTGGCGTGTGCATCACAACGGGAATTCCGGCTTTTGCGGCTAAGAGAAGTGCAACTCCTGCTGCCTGCCCTGTTCCCATAACTGTGCTCACATTGTGTTGAGAGAAAACTCGTTCAACTGCTATTACATCGGGTGAATACATATTGATCCATTCGCCCAATTGTCTATCTAGGTCTAGGAGTCGCATCTCAAGTGGAATATCAGTTGGGGTCTTGATAACGCCAACACCAACAAGTGAGAGCTGTGTGCCAGTAGATCCCTCGACAATTCCTATACCGCAACGAGTGAGCCCTGGGTCAACTCCCAAAACCTTCATCCCAAACTCGCCATTACCTCATCAGATACATCGAAATTGCTATAAACATTTTGCACATCATCTAGTTCTTCGATGGCATCGATGAGTGCAAAGACTTTTGCTGCGCCGTCGGCATCGAGTGGAATAGAAAGTGAAGGGAGGAATGAGGAGTCAGCAGATTCATAATCAATTCCAGCGCCTTGAAGTGCGCTACGCACCGCAACTATGTCACTTGCATCGCAGACAACTTCGAGTGCTTCACCCATATCGTTGACTTCTTCAGCTCCTGCTTCAAGAACGGCTTCAAGTACTTTGTCTTCAGTCACTCCACCGTTTTTTGAAACTATGATGACGCCTTTACGATTGAAAAGGTATGAGACCGATCCAGGATCGGCCATATTTCCGCCATTGCGTGTAACGGCAACGCGCACTTCAGAGGCTGCGCGATTTCTATTATCAGATAAACATTCAATCATTATTGCAACACCGTTGGGGCCATAGCCCTCATACATAATTGTTTGCCAATCTGCTCCGCCAGATTCAAGACCGGCTCCGCGCTTTACTGCTCTAGAAATATTATCTGCTGGCATTGATGCCTTTTTTGCTTTTGCAATTGCATCAAAGAGTGTTGGGTTTCCATCGACATCTGGACCGCCGTTGCGCGATGCAACTTCGATTCCCTTGATTAGCTTTGCAAAAGACTTCGCACGTCGACCATCAGTAATGGCTTTTTTATGCTTGGTTGTAGCCCATTTGGAATGGCCTGACATGTAAACACCTCACTAGTTTTGAACTGGCTTTACTTTATCGCAAACTATCTATCTCTACCTCGAACTAGGGCGGGACGAGCAATTTCTTCGATGAAATAATGATGGATGCGATGATCCCCTGTTAGTTCTGGATGAAATGACGTTGCTAAAAGATTCCCACCGCGTACTGCCACTGGATGGGACTGACCATCAGGTGAAGTCACAGTCGCCAGCACTGATATATCTTTTCCGATTTCTTCTACCCAAGGAGCGCGTATAAATACCGCATGCACCTTCTCTTTGCCACCATCATTGAAATCTATATCGCTTTCAAAGGAATCAACTTGGCGACCAAAAGCATTTCTGCGAACTGTTATACCTAAACCACCAAAAGTTTTCTGCCCATCTATTGCATCCAAAACGCGGTCTGCGAGGAGAATCATTCCTGCACAAGATCCGTATGTAGGCATGCCCTCATTAATACGCGTGCGAATTGGTTGAAGTAATTCATAGTGCTCGGCTAACTGCGCAATTGTTGTCGACTCTCCCCCAGGAATGACTAGAGCTTCAACGCTACGTAGTTCCTCGATACGACGAACTGAAATCGGATCAACACCACAGGCAATCAGAGAACTAATATGTTCGCGGACATCACCTTGAAGTGCGAGTACGCCTACCTTCATTGGAAATATTTACCAACCGCGCTCAGCAAGGCGGTGCGGTGCTGGAAGATCTGCAACATTGATACCGACCATTGCTTCTCCTAGACCGCGAGAAACTTGCGCTAGCACCTTGGCATCATCAAAGAATGTGGTTGCCTTCACGCATGCAGCCGCACGTTGCGCAGGATTTCCCGATTTGAAAATACCTGAACCGATAAATACACCATCAGCGCCCATACTCATCATGAGCGCGGCATCTGCCGGAGTTGCAATTCCACCGGCTGTGAATAGAACAACTGGAAGTTTTCCATTAGCAGCAACCTCTTTTACTAATTCAAAGGGTGCTTGCATCTCTTTTGCTGCAACATAGAGTTCATCTTCGCGCATAGATGAGAGGCGACGAATTTCGCCACCAATTTTGCGCATATGTTGCATAGCATTTGAAACATCACCTGTTCCTGCTTCACCCTTTGAGCGAATCATTGCAGCGCCTTCATTGATACGACGCAGGGCCTCACCTAGATTTGTTGCACCACAAACAAAAGGAACTTTGAAATCCCACTTATCAATATGGTTTTCATAATCTGCAGGTGTAAGAACTTCTGACTCATCTATGTAATCGACGCCAAGGCTCTCCAAAATGCGTGCCTCAACGAAATGACCGATGCGCGCCTTTGCCATGACAGGAATAGAAACAGCTGCTTGAATTTTTTCAATCATGTCAGGATCAGACATGCGTGCAACGCCACCTTCTGCGCGAATATCTGCAGGTACGCGCTCGAGTGCCATGACTGCAACAGCGCCAGCATCTTCAGCAATTTTTGCTTGCTCTGCATTGACGACATCCATGATGACGCCACCCTTGAGCATCTCTGCCATTCCGCGCTTTACTCGACCTGTACCTGTTACCTGCGACATGTGACTGACTCCTTGTTAGAACTCTTGTGAGAGTTAGAGGGCAATCCTACTTTGTAGAAGGCTTAGGTGTCGCCTCGGATTTGAGTGTGAAAGTAGGCGCTTTATCGCTCAGTGCAATCCAAATTTGCCCTGGCGCGAAGTTGATTGCTTCTCCATCAGGAGTGCTCCACTGCGTACCTGATTCTGCTGTTAGGCGAGACCATAAGGCTTCGAAACTTTTACCATCACGCAACACATATCCAGTTCCCGAGCCAACAGTTGCCGAGAAAGGTGTGACTCCCCCAACTTTGTCGTAAAACTCTGATGGAGTAATTAAAACATTTTGAATCACTAGAGTCGTCGGACCAAGTATTTTTCCTGAATCTGCTATATCCGGACCATTTTTAGTACTGAGTAGCCAACGCTTTTCTACCTGCGACCATGTTGCAGTATAAGAATTAGCTGGCCAATGCATAACAACGGAAGAAATTGCGGTACCAGAATCTGGTGCATCACCAAATGTCCAACCCATATTCTTCGATTCTGCAATTTCATAACCATCGTTGCCAACTTTCTCCATCAGTAAATCTGCCCGTAAAACCATTGCTGTCGGGGAGTTACGAAGTGAATCAGTTGTATAAATTGTTGATGATTGTTTCTGGGCGCCTAAATCGTGAAGATTCGCTGTTGAGATAAATGGACGTAATTTTGATTGCGCGCCGCTGTAAGCGAAAATCACCCGACCGTATTGCGACAAAAGTTCTATATCACTAATTCTTGCACTGCGAACAGGACCTATGCGAGTTGGAATCTTTGAAGAAAACACCGCTGCCAATCGTGTGAGGCCACCCTCAACTTGTTCTATGTAAACAAGATCTGCATCCTCGAGACCAATTTGTGGATGCGCTGGGGGCGTATCATCAATCTTCACAACCAAAACGGGTCCGTCTACTCCTGGTGCGCCGGTAATGCTATTTACTTGAACAGGTTCGAGGATGTTCACCTTTTCTGCAAGTGCAATAAGAGAAGGCTTGAGGGCGTAGAAAACACTAGCGCCGATAATCGTCACCGATACAACTGTGATTACGATTTTTCTAAAGGACATCAGTTTCAAATTCATAAGTCACTGGCAAAGGTGCTGTTCCTGCAAGTCTAAATATTCGAATCACTTTGCTGCTGCGAAGATTGTGCGTGCTATTGACTGCATCAACGTGCAGAGCGATAGCCACCCGAATCTTGTCAGTCAGGGCCGATAATTCATTGAGAAGTGCTTTCTCAGCCGCTCTTGCATTGCTTTGGCCATCTGCTAATAAGAGACCAAGTGCACCTGATAAACCACTCTCGGCTTGAGATCGATATTCCACGGTCGCTTCACGTGCTTGATATGAAGCAGCGGTAAGTAAGAGGGAGGAAGCAGGATCGGCAATCTCACTATGCGCGATCTCTAATGCAATTGCGGCACGTCTTTGGAGTAATCCATCGAGATTAGCCCAGCTTGTTTCTACGCGATGATGGAGTCTGTCCAGACGCGTTGCCAAGAAACTCAAATACCAAAGAGAGACGAGAACAAAGATCGAAATAGCAAGTGTGGTTTTCACTTATCGTCACTATCTCTAGTCAATAGGCGGTTCCATGTTCGATGGTCCTTTGCAAGGCCAACACCTTCGCTACCAACTATAGACATCTCGTAAATACTGAATATTTGCTCAGCCACAACTTCCCAGTCAAATAATTGTGCATGCTCTTTTCCTGCAAGAGCGAGTTCTGTGCGCTTTTGATCATTGCGGAGTAAATCAATTATTACTTTCGCTAAATCCGTTGGATTCTCTGACTCAAAGAGTGCGCCGAATTCCCCGCCACCTAATAGTGATTCAAAGGCAGGTATATCGCTGGCAACCACAGTTGCTCCACCTGCTAACGCTTCGGCCAAAATGATTCCAAAAGATTCACCGCCCGTATTTGGTGCTACATAAATGGCCACAGATGCCATAAAATCCGCTTTCTCTTCTTCAGAGATACGCCCGAGAAATTCAAAACGAGGAAGTAATTGCGGATCAATACTCTTCTTTATCTCTTCGCTATCTCCTGGCCCCGCAACAAAGACACGAACATCAGGTGCGAAACGTGCAATTATCGGTAGCGCTTCCAAAAGAACTGCGAGACCTTTGCGTGGCTCTTCAAACCGACCCATAAAACCAATCGTATTTCCTTGCCATTTAGCTTGCGGAGTTCCGTTTGCATATCTCTTGGCGTAAATACCGTTCGGAATTACAACTGCATCCGTTTCTAAATGCTCTGTCAAAGTTGAACGTGCAGCCTCACTCACTGCAATACGTGCATTAAGTTTTTCAATAGCAGGTTCAAGAATGGGACCAATTGCAAAGATTATTTTCTGGCGCTTTGCAGCAGCGTGGAAGGTTCCAATAAGTGGGCCATCTGCGGCCCAACATGCAAGGAGTGAGAGTGACGGAATTGCTGGCTCATGTAAATGCAATAAATCAAACTCACCATGTGTAATCCATTGACGAACACGAGCAAATGCAATCGGACCAAAAAGAATGCGTGCCACTGCGCCGTTGTAGGGAATCGCTATTGGCTTACCTGCACTTACAACATATTCAGGTAGGGCATCTTCATCAATCGCCGGTGAAAGAACTGAAACAGTGTGACCAGATGCAATAAGAAATTCTGTTAAGTCTCGAATATGTGCCTGTACTCCCCCGGGTGTATCCCAACTGTATGGACAGACAATTCCAATTTTGAGTTTTTTCGTCAGCACTATTCGCGTTCCTTAAAATCTCCATCAATCCAAATGCGCTGCATCATGTGCCAATCGTGCGGGTAGCGAGCAATACCTTTAGCAAATAGATCAGCGCTATTTTGCACTGTTGCCGCTACACGTTCTGTTTCACTACCTGTCATAGAAATTGGAACCAATTCGAAGTCAATATGTATTCCCGTTTCGGTATATGAAATACCCGCATATATAAGTGGTACACCCGTACGTATTGCAAGCAGTGCTGGGCCGGCGGGCATGCGAGCTGGGCCACCAAAAAAAGTGACGTTGATTCCGCTTCGTGATAAATCGCGATCAGCTGCCAAAGCGACGATGCCACCTTGTCGAATTCGTTGAAGGAGTGTTGGGATTACGCGTCCATCTATGGGCAGTGATTCCATACCGAATGCTTCTCTATAGGACATAAATTTCTTGAATAATGCTTCAGGTTTGAGACGCTCGGCGACTGTAACAATTCGACCACCCTTGCTGCAGAAATAAGCCGCCGCATGATCGTAATTTCCTGTATGCGCAACAGTTACGACGCCACCATTGTTTGATGAGATTGCATCGAGTAATAAGTGCTCATTAGTCGCCGTGACCGTCCCCTGAATGCGTTGCATGGACCAGTCTGGCAATCGAAACGTGTCACACCAATATCTAGCGCTGGATCTCATTGACTTGTAGACAAGTAATTCCAAATCAAGTTCTGTTATATCTCTTTGTGTTCGCGCTAGATTAGAGCGCAACCTTTGAACACTTTTACCATTTCTTTTGGTTGCAATATCGGCGAAACGATAGGCATTGCTATAAACGAAGTTCTCGGGGAGCCAACGCAAAATTCTCCAGGCTCCGAAATAGAACCAGGCGGTGATGTTTTGGATAATCATGTGGTGCTACGCCACACAATCAATATTCGTTGAAGAATAGTTACGACGCCGAGAATAGCAAGTAGCCACATTCCACCCGCTAGAACATATGGAATTCCAAGTCCACTAAAACCGATGGCGCACAATGCAAGAATCAATCTTTCGGTGCGCTCCGCTATTCCACCTGAGCAATCGATCCCCATTGACTCGGCTCTCGCGCGTATATATGGAACCAACATTCCTGTTACTAAAGTGAGAAGAATGACTGGAACTAGCGGGTCATTAGTCTCAATGAGAAAAAGCGTCACTCCAATAAGCACAGATGAATCAGTAACACGATCAATTGTCGAATCTAAAAATCCACCCCACTTACTACTTCCTTGTTTCGAAATCCGAGCCATCGTTCCATCGAATAGATCGCTCAAGGCAAAAAAGCAGATAACGAGAGTTCCCCAAAAGAAATTTCCTCTGGGATAGAAATAGAAGGAGGAAGCAACAACTCCAATAGCTCCAGCCCATGTAACACCGTTTGGAGTAATGCCAATACGCAGCGCAGTTGAAGCGATAGGCGTAATCACCTTCGTCACTGCCGGTTTCAAAATTGCGCTAATCATCAAGTCCCATCGTAGGCTGAGCGCGTGCCAACTCCTAGTTCTCGCGTGAGAATCCATATCTATGGACATGAAAGCGCCGACCCGCAACAGGTTGCTACCTTCTTTGGAGCAACTCTGAGCAATGTAGTTGAGTCTGAATCTGAACTCGCAATTTTCGTTGTTGATCCATCTGCTGGAATTTCCCCTGAAACTATTTCCCTATGGCAAGGACTCGATGATTTCCAAATTCCTCGTATGGTCGTTGTCACGCATTTAGAAAATCAAAGTGCAGATTTTGATGATGCTGTGATGCTTGCAACTCGCGTCTTTGATCAAATTGTTACCCCGTACCTTGTCTTACATGATGATGCAGGTTTCCCTTGTGCGCTTATCTCCTTGCAAACTCTTGAGATAACTGATTACTCCCATGATGATCATCAAGTCACCATGAGTACAGAAGAGCATCAAATTTTGGTGAGTGAATTCAGGCAAGAATATTTGGAACATATTGAATCATCTGGTTCTAATGCATTTGCTGCCGGATTACTCTTCCCTGCAGTTCCTCTGTGGATTGAGAAGGATTTAGGTGTAAATATTATTCGTAACTATATTGATGAGATTGAAAAGGCACTACCAAGCAGCAGCTAAGTCACTTCTTGTTTGTGAGAGTAATTGCGGCATAACTTTTGTCTTACCGATAATCGGCATAAAATTCGCATCACCGCCCCATCGTGGAACAACGTGCTGATGTATATGGTCGGCAACGCCGGCGCCAGATATTGCTCCTTGATTCATTCCAAGATTGAAGCCATGCGCTCCAGAAACCTTGCGAATAGTTTTCATGGCGTGAGCGGTAAAGGCGCTCATCTCGTTTAGTTCATCGATGCTGAGGTCGGTGAGATCTGCAACATGTCGAAATGCGCATATAAGAAGGTGTCCTGGGTTATATGGATAAAGATTCATCACTGCGTAAACATGTGTACCGCGCGCAACAATCAAACCTTCTTCATCACTGAGTTTTGGAATGTGGCAAAAAGGGCATTCAACATCATTGCCATCGAGTGGTCTGTTCTCACCGCGCAAATAATCTAAACGGTGTGGTGCCCACAACCGTTGCCAACCATCAGGCATACCAATGCCATCTATATCTTGACTCATGATCAAACCTGAATTCGGTCCTGAACTGCGCTTTGAATTTCCTTGATTGCTTGAGCTATAGGAATTCCATTTTTCTGTTCGCCGTTGCGATATCGGAATGAGACTGCTCCTGCGCTCACATCTTCTTCTCCGGCAATGACCATAAATGGAATCTTCTGCATCTGGGCGTTACGCACTTTCTTCTGCATACGATCATCAGATGTATCAAGATCTACTCGAATTCCAGCAGCGCGCATCTGCTTCATTACTCCATCAAGGTAATCATTAAAGGTATCAGCGACTGGAATACCAATGGCTTGCACTGGCGCTAACCAAGGAGGAAACGCTCCTGCATAGTGCTCTGTTAGAACACCAAAGAATCGCTCAATGGAACCAAATAGTGCACGGTGAATCATTACGGGGCGTTGACGAGTTGAATCATTTGCAACATATTCGAGTTCAAAACGTTGTGGCAATTGGAAATCCACTTGGATTGTAGACATCTGCCATGTGCGACCAATTGCATCTTTCGCTTGAACTGAAATCTTTGGACCATAAAACGCAGCGCCGCCTTCATCGAGTACTAATTCTAGATTTTGCTTTGTAGCAGCTCGTCGTAGCGCCTCAGTCGCCTCAACCCATTCGCTATCTTCGCCCACTGATTTTTCAGGATTGCGAGTAGAGAGTTCGAGATAGAAATCATTGAGTCCATAGTCGCGCAGAAGATTGAGAACGAAAGTGAGCAAAGAATCTAGTTCATCGGGCATCTGCTCTTTCGTGCAGTAAATGTGGGCATCGTCTTGAGTAAAACCACGAGCACGTGTAATTCCGTGAAGCACACCAGATTTTTCATAGCGATAGACAGTTCCAAATTCGAAGAGTCGCAGCGGTAATTCGCGATATGAGCGCTGACGTGATCTGTAAATCAAATTATGGAATGGACAGTTCATTGGCTTCATGTAGTACTGCTGACCTGCACGCTTTATCGTGCCATCAGCATGATGTTCTTCATCCAAAATCATGGGTGGATACATACCCTCTGAATACCAATCAAGGTGACCAGATGTTTCAAAGAGAGCCGCTTTAGTTATATGTGGTGAATACACAAACTCATAACCTTCATCTTCATGGCGCTTGCGTGAATAATCTTCCATCGCGCGACGAATAATTCCGCCCTTGGGATGAAAGACAGCAAGACCCGACCCAATCTCTTCAGGAAATGAAAAGAGATCAAGTTCAGTTCCCAGACGTCTGTGATCGCGTTTTTCAGCCTCAGCTAATAATTCCAAATATGCATTGAGTTCATCTTGTGATGGCCATGCTGTTCCGTAAATACGTTGCAACATCGGATTCTTTTCAGAGCCGCGCCAATACGCACCGGCACTACGCATCAACTTGAATGCAGGAATGTGTTTTGTTGATGGAAGGTGCGGTCCACGACACAGATCACTCCATACAGGTTGCCCATCGCGACCCAAATTGTCATAAATTGTAAGTTCGCTTCCACCAACTTCGACGCTTGCTTCATCCCCCGCACCAGATTTCAATCCAATAAGTTCACACTTATAAGGTTCGGCTTTGAGTTCTACACGTGCATCTTTTTCATTTGTTATACGACGCTTGAAACGTTGTCCTTCTTTCACAATCTTGCGCATTGCACTTTCAATCTTCTCTAAATCATCCGGATTGAAGGGTTTTTGCGGGTCGAAGTCATAATAAAAACCATCAGTAATCGGTGGACCAATTCCAAGTTTTGTATCTGCGAAAACACTTTGCACCGCTTGTGCCATCACGTGCGCAGTTGAGTGGCGCAAAACCGCTAAACCTTCGGGTGAAGATATAGAAACACCAACAACTACATCACCATCACGTAGGTCACTCCAGAGATCTTTGAGCTCTCCATTTATCGCGCAGACCACTATCTCTTTATTCTCAGCGAAGATATGGGTAGGTCGTTGCTCTGAATCAACGGATAGCCCAGCGCCATCTACGGTGATTGAAATCAAAGGCATGTGCCTAACCTATCGAATGAGCGCACTTTGGCGCTTATGCCATTCCTGCGATAGATTTCGCTTCCTCGCGGACGTAGCGCAGTTGGTAGCGCGGAACCTTGCCAAGGTTCAGGTCGCCGGTTCGAACCCGGTCGTCCGCTCTGAATAAGCGCCGCTCTACTTGATATGAATTTCATATCGATATGGTGGCGCTCTTTCTATGGTCGGGTGGCCGAGAGGCGAGGCTCAGGACTGCAAATCCTGCTACACGGGTTCAAATCCCGTCCCGACCTCTAGTACAAAACGACACAAGAAATTGTGAGGGTGTGATGGAGCGAGAGAAATCAGAACGACCATGGGGTCGCTATGAAGTTCTGCAAGAAGGCGCACACCATAAAACTAAATGCATCTGGGTCTATCCAGGAAAACGTTTGTCATATCAACGCCATCAAAAGCGCGCAGAACATTGGTTTATTATTTCTGGAAGCGCTGAAGTAACTCTCAATGGCGTAGTCACAAAAAATGTCGCTGGTGATTCCATAACTGTTGGAATTGGCGATCTACATCGCATCGGAAATATTGGCACTGATGATGTTATTTTTATTGAAGTGCAAACAGGAACATACTTCGGAGAAGATGATATTGAGCGTATCGAGGACGATTTCGGACGCTAATAGATATGAAAAAACGTGGGGTATGATTTCCTCACAGCAAGGATCGTTGGCTCAGCGGTAGAGCACCACATTGACATTGTGGGGGTCACTGGTTCGATCCCAGTACGGTCCACGTAATAATTCTAAACTTCTAGAAAAACGCGCAAACGCCGAAGTGTCTCCTCCAAATATGTCGGAATCAATTCTTGATGTTCTTGATTATTGGTTTCATAGAGATAGTTGAGCAGCATGAGACGTCTGTGAATGAGAAGCATCTCTAGATCCGCCTTTGTGTGCGGTGGTAATTGCTTTACTGATGTGTACCCATTGAGCATGGCCTCATCTTGTTCCGGTGTATCTAAATAGTACAAGGCTGTTGCAATATCTTGAATTGGTAAACCAATCCCGCTGTCATCAAAATCGAAAATAGAGAGTTGATTGTTGTGCCACTTCATATTCCAGCCATGTAAATCAGCATGAATAACTTGGGCTGTGTTCTGCGAATAAAGTGCATCGGTTCCAGCAATAATTTTCTTGAATGCAGCGTCAATCAAATCCTTTTCCTGACTATCTAATTTACTCTTATCGCTGAGCAAGAAGTCTTCAGTCTCCCAAAACGGATCTTGAAACGATGGAAGGGCCGAATCACTAGGAAGAATGAAATCCTTCGATGAAGCATGCAGTCGCGCCATTGCCTGACCCAATGCATGTAACTGTTCCAAAGTCGGTTCGTCGCCAACTTCTTCACCATCTAGCCACGAATAGAGAATGCAGTTGAGTTCTCGACCGCTATGAGCATGGGAGACGGTGGTGACATATTTTCCAGATCTATTTGCTATCGGTCGTGGCGTAAGAATTCCATCCACCGCTTCCAGAAAATTCACCCAAGCGACTTCCGCGCGGATATTTTCAGCACTTCGTGGAGAATTGATATTGATGCGCAGAGCGTAATTTGTCGAGTCGGCGATAGTCACCTTGAAAGTCGCGTTGTATTCATAGTTTATGGATTCGATACTTTTGATTGAGAATTCATATGCTTCCAAAACAGTAGCAGCAAAAATAGTTAGCTCTGAAATCTGCTCTGATTCCGGCAATTCAAAAAAATTCGCACGCACCAGACAATTATATCCAGAGTCATCAGGTATCGTTCTTCAAATGATTGCATTCATCCCTGGCTTCTTAGCTGGCCTTTCCCTCATTATCGCTATCGGGGCCCAGAATGCATTTGTAATCAAACAAGGTCTCACTAAAAAACATGTTTTCCTTACTGTTGCAATTTGCGCCGTTTCAGATGCACTACTCATTGCATTGGGAGCCGCGGGGCTTGGCGGTATCTTGCAATCACAATCCACGCTGCTGGAAATTATTAGATGGTTCGGAGTCGTATATCTAACATGGTTCGGTATTAAGAGTGTTCGTTCGGTATTCAAAAGCCAGGTGATGGGGTCTTCTACAGGTGAATCGCCCAGCGCTAAAAAGGTTGCGACAACAGTCTTAGGTTTTACTTTTCTCAACCCACACGTTTATTTGGATACGGTCATTTTGCTGGGAAGCATCTCTAATCAATTCAAGGAGGATCGCTGGTTTTTTAGCCTAGGAGCGATGCTTGCAAGCCTCGTTTGGTTTACATCAATTGGATACGGGGCAAAAGCAATGTCTAGATTTATGTCAAGGCCAATATTCTGGAAAGTTCTAGATTCAATTATTGCCTGTGTAATGTTTTCAATTGCTGGTTATCTTGCTTTCGCAACTCTATGAAATGGTTACAGCTCGACCACCTAAATACCATTCAGTGAAATAAACCTCACCGCGGACTGAAACCGTTATGCCGTGCGGACTATTGAGCTTTCCTTCAAAAACATCGGGAGCAACTGAATCTGCGCCGGACATTTTGTTAGGCCAACCCTCTCGTGTATTCACATTCGACGTTGGCACAATCGCTCGAACATGATCATCTAAATCTATGGCGAGAATCGCTCCAAAGAGATCGGTGACAAGTAAGTCATTCCCCCGCACAGCAAGAGACGATGGACTAGTCATAATTTGGGCACTAACTGAGCGAATAAAAGTTCCATCTTCTTTGAAATAGAGAACCCTTTTATTACTTCTATCAGCCACAGCAATTCGAACTACTGACTCTCGCGTATCAATGGCAACACCGTGTGGACAATCAAATTTTGTACCACTTGCTGAACCGTCAAATGTTTCGATAGCGCCATTTGCTCTGACAACATGCACCAAACTCAGGCCATAGCCATCACCAATCCAGATATCTCCATTAGCAGCTAGTGCGATAGTGGTTGGTCTCCACTTATCCTGCTCATCAGAACTTCGCTCTGGTTGCTTGATTGTGCGCAAAATTTTTCCTTCTAGATTAATTTGAACAACTTGTCCTGGTGCTTGCGCGCCAGGATCACATATCCAAATAGTGTCATCACTTGCCACTGCAATACCGTGCGAGACGGCTACGCCAACTTCAATTCGTGCATGCTTCTTAGTAGCGGGATCTAAAAAAATAAGCGCTGCGCCACCTGGTGCTTCGAAAACAATACGACCATCGCTTAGAACACCAATACCCGAGTGCATCCATCCGTGACTGGAATCTCCATCAAAG
>Ga0114970_10000097_pt1 | contig 54755 bp, 51 predicted proteins | sample M_140205_XF_Meta_FD_87030 | JGI IMG/M metagenome (GOLD analysis project Ga0114970, IMG submission 87030) | Freshwater microbial communities from Lake Montjoie, Canada to study carbon cycling - M_140205_XF_MetaG | ecosystem: Environmental > Aquatic > Freshwater > Lake | place: Lake Montjoie... | reverse complement strand
CCTTGCGGCGATTGCTCCGCGATGCTGGCCTGCAGGTCGCTCAAAGCCGGGTCGTTGGGGTTATTGACATCGGCCTCGGTGCAAGCGCTACCATAGCCGCCAGTGCCCGGATTCACCACGGTCACCTTGTATGGCGGCGGCTGACCCATAGCCGCAGCATCCGCATTGGCTTTGATTTGGCCAGCAGTCAGAGGAATGACGCGAGGGCGGGCGGTAGATCCGGGGTGGTAGGCTCTTGGATTTTCCGTTTGGTTTCGATAAAGTTCAGCTCTTGCCTTGTTCTCATCGGCGGCTGCATTTGACTGCGCAATGTCAGCCATGGTTTTCTGATAACCCAGTCCCCCCGCCGCATTTTGATCCCTCTCGTAATTGAATTTCATTTCGCTCAACCCAAACTGAGCCATCTGCTGCTGGTGCTGGCGCTCACGATTCCGCTCTTCCATGGCAGCGATTTGCTTGGCACGGGCATCATCAATCATCATCTTTTCGCGCTCAAGCCGCGCATCCAAATTGGATTTTGCGATACCAATCAGGTCTGAGAAGCGAGGGCCTTCGTATGGGATGTAGGGGATGGCCATGGTTGGTAGGGATCAGGTTACGATTTGGGCGCGGGGCGTATACCCAATATTTTTATTTCCGGTAATTCCGTTGTTGTACGGGGACGCGGCTACCGCCGCTGCCGCTTTTCCGTAGGTGCCCCCCGTATTCAGACCGGCGGATCCTGTTTTATAACCGCTGTATGCCGATCCAAGACCGGAGATGACTTGCCCCCAATCAACGCCTTGGTTTGCCTGCCCGGCATAGGCCAGTCCGGCGGTCGCTGCTGGGTTTATTCCAGCGGCCAGATTGTTACCGTTTTGTTCAGCGATGTAAGCATTCTCCGCTTGGTCTATGGCCATCTTGGAAAGCGACAGATTCTCGTTTATTTTCCAAGGCACGGCTTCACGCGGAGTGAGTTGCCAGTCTTGAGCTGATCCGTAGCTGGCGCGGGGGTCGAGCGCATCTGCTTGGGAAATCGCCTGCCCATTCAGTTGAGCGCCACGGGTGCGGAGGTCCATGTCCTGCAAGCCAAGGTCGCGGGCAGTCAGCGCCTGTCCAGTACCTGGGGTGCCCACGCTGCCATTCAATCCAGTCGAACGGGCCACGGCTTCCGTACTGTCGCTCCAAGAGGCTTTTCCATTCAGCCAATCCTGAGCAACATTGGCAGATGTCCCGACATTCCCCATCAAAGCAGGGCTAAATGCATTAGCGCGGTCCATGCTGGTGGCCCGGTTGATTCCAGCATTGCCCTGCATGAGTTGCTGGATCAGACCCAGCATATTATAGTTCCCGTCCAAGGTGTCTTTTTGCACGCCTTGGAAATTGGTAGGCTTCAACTTGACCTGCTTGTATGCTGCAATGTCCGGAATACGACCAGCAGCCGCCATGGCCTGACGCTGGGCATCCCGAGCATCTCCTTGGGCTTTGTTTTGAGAGTAGGCACCATAGGCGGTGCTGGCTACAGTAACGGCAGTGGCTACCCAGGACATAGTGATAATTGTGTTAAGGTTTCCTCCAGAAGATGCCGGGGAATTATCAGGTCATCTTCGATGGACTCCAGGTCAGTCTGATCGGTCGGGTGGAAGGTCATCCATTCGCTATCCTCGTGGATGAACAAAATTCTCCGGGTGCCGGGTTCTGTAATGCCACTTTGGCCAGCCGAGATACGGGACGCGCCTTCCGCCGTGAGCACAGTAGCCAATCCGGACAGGACGACATATTGATGCTGGCGGCGGTGGATTTTGCTGACAATCGCGGAGCCGGCGGGCATGAAGAGACGGCGGGAATACAGGCCGACGGTCAATGTGTGATCTGGAGGGAGGTATGCTTGTGGTAATGTTAAGAGAGCTTCTTCCACGGCATCGACCGCCGCATGAAATGACGGGTAATCCTTCCCAAGGAGTTCCATGGGATCAATGGGTGGCGATGGCAGGCAGGGTGGCTCCATCAGATTCCAAAGGGGTTGGGTGCATTCATGGTCATGGCCATGGGGACGCGGCGGCGGTGGCCGGTGTCATCGCCATCTGCTTCGCTGGCGATGAAGCCGTCGAAGAGGTTGCGTTTGAACATGGCATTGGCGATTTCTGCCTGATCCATTTTTGACTGGTCCACGCTGGCGACGAAGTGAGCGCCAGCCGCCCATGCGAGCCGGTTGTCGTGTTCCACGATGTCGTGGTCATCCCAGAGGCGGGAGAAGCGGCGGATGCCTTTGACGGCGATGGTCTGGCCATTCCCGCAGGCGCAGGATCCGGTGAGGCGGACGCGGCGGAAGGCTGGAACATCGATGCCGGGATCCCACTGCGCCACATCCACGCCATTGGCCCGGACTTTGATGGGAGCTTTCAGGTTCAGCGGGAGGCGGACGCCCGCGGGCATGATGGCGGTGACCTTGTGGCTGGCTGTGGACCACACGCCGGACTTCAGGACGATGGATTCCGTGACCGGCTTTTTGAGATCATCCAGGTAGGAAAGGGTGATCTTCTGGCCGGTGCCGCAGACGGTGCCCATGAATTCCAGGAGAAATGGATCAGAGCATCCTGGATCCCGCTCCAGGACATAGGTGTCGCCCATGTCCTGGAATGTGTAGTCTTCATTCGGGTGGCCGGGCACCGGAGCGTAGGAGGTCCAGCGGGTGACGTAGGGGAGGGCCATGCCCTGGCGGAAGATGACGGTGGGCTGGAGCATCCACGCCGGCAGGGTGATGCCGGGCCATGATTCGCCGGTCGTCTCCTGGCAGCCACAGTAGCCGGGATCACAGGCCGGACAGAAGCACTGGACCGGCACGCAGAGGAAGGCAGGCTTGGCGTGTTCCAGCACTTGCTTGTTGGCATAGGCCAGTTGCCGGATGTCGTTCATGAGTTCCACCAGCTTCTCACGGTCGCACGCGGCATCCTTGCCAGTGGCATCCGCCAGCCAGCCGAGGACGCGCTCTACGGTGGTTTGATTCATGGCGTACTATTGCAAATTATTTGCGTTAAATCAAGGCGATGTCACAGGATGCGGAGGGGAAATTTCCGATTGGTTGATGGGCAGGCCGATTTGGCATTCCCCGCAAAAATCTGCAGCCAGGGATTGGAAGCGCGGAAGTTCCTCCGGGATTTTTCCAAAAGCAGAATCGTCTGAAAGCATCCGGTTATTTGGAACGGCAGCGAACCAACCTCCTTCGATTTGCAGGAAGTGAAGTTGCTTATGCATTTCAAAGCAATCAGCTAGAGCATTGCCCTGGAAGTCCAGCGTGAACAGGTATTTGGCAGCAATGCGTGCCGGGTACTCGTCACAAGGCTTCTTGTTCAGGAGCCACGCGGCAGAATTTCGGAGCAATCCAAACTCATGCACCGCAAAATTGCTTGAGAACGTGTCCCATGGTTGCACCAATTCCACGGGCGGCTGTGGGCACTCTTTCCAAGCAAGTGCCTGGATAGGTAAGCAGAACATGGCACCGGCATAGCCGTCCTCTTGGAATCTCACTTGGAATTGCAGGCTTGCCCCTGCTTGGCAGCGCACGCCCAACAGGTGGGCTTCAATGAATTCTCCATGACCGCTCTGGAAATTCTGAGTGAATTCCCGGCGCACAAGGACGGTGATGAGGCGTGGTAAGTCTGCTAGAATTTCTGACATATTCTTTATCCCTTGGCGTAAATATTGAGGATGACCGCATTGGCCGAGTTGAATCCAACAGTCAGGTTGGATGCGGTTTTGGAGATGATCCACCAGCGGAAGGCACCGGGGTCTGCGGACGGTTCCACGGAGACGGTGTAATTTGTATCGTTGAACGGGATGGCCAGATTGGCGGTGCCGGCTGCCCCGGCAGAACTGCTTGCGGTGGCTGAAACAAAGCGCCGGCCCACATAGATCCCGCCATCAGTTCCGATTTCTGCGGTGTTGTCGGTATCAGTTGATACCTTGTTCAGGTTCAGGCTGGTGAACCGGCCGTCCGCATCCGCAATGGCGGCGACGATGCTGTCCTCAATGGCTTGCTGGCTGGACTGAGGAAAGGCCACAACGATGGATTCCGCGACTTGGCGCAGGAGATCATTGCAGCGCATATCGTCCGAGACATTGGGCCGGATGAGAAGGTCGAAAGTGGTGCCAAAGGTGTTTCCTCCGGAGTCTGCTAGGTGTGGAGTTGACATTGCTCTATGATTTGTGCGGCCCAGTCTGAGCCAGCGTTGTATTCAAAATCGTCATCAGTACCAGCGCAGGGGCGGCATCCTTTGATGTTGGTGGATTCCGCCAGCGGCGAGGTGGGCTTGGCCCCGTAGTGGAGCATGACGGAGGCGGCACCCTGCCAGCGGATGAGGAATTCGATGCGGCGTCCGGCGGGCACCTTGGGGAATTGGCCGACAGAACGCGGACCATCTTCTGGGTGACCATCACAACACGGTTCATGGCGGGCACCAATGCGCTTCCACTCGCCGCCCGTGAGACGCCAGAGCACTTCCCAGGTGAAATCCCCAATGACATCCTCTGCCATGAGGTGTAGGAAATCACCTTGGGGTTCCTGCAACATGGAGCCTGCAATCTGCCGGGTGAGGATGCGGGATTGGATGGGTTGGGTTGTGCCGTCTTCCAATCGGTCAAATTCCAAGTCGGGACGGTAGCGCCAGATGGAATGGCGTTGCTGCTGATGGTTCCAACAGATGGCAAACAATTCTTCCCGGCCCGAAAAGATGCCGCTGACAAATTGCACAGGCCCGCCTGCTTCCGGGGGCAGGCAACGCAGTCCCTCCCAAGCACCAAGGTCCATTCCTGCGGGAGATACTCCCTGCTCTGGATCCTGGCAGGCGGTGACGAATCCCTTGTGCCAACGGTAGACGCCCCGGCAAAAGTTCCTCACGGTGCAGAAGATGCGCTGCTTTTTCTCATGCCTCGCCATGCTGGCAAAGCGGAGGAATTCTTCAAAGTCGCCGGCCATGACGTAGCGCACCGGGCCAGCAAGGTCATGATAGGGACTGCCGGGGGAATTCCGTTCAGCGCGGGCGCTGCGGATGGATTGGATCCCTTTGCGGCTGCGGAAGGCGATGTCTCCATCCCAATGGCAGGAGGCATAGGGGCCGGCGGCAGCAGCATTCAGGATGGCGTGCTTGGAAATGACCTGTGTGCCCCAGTTGGAGCGTGGCCAGACGTTGGTATTTGCCGTCCATGTCATGCCGGGAGTCGGGCAGAAAGCGACCATTTCACCATGCCCGTGGGCTTCATCTTGGAGTGGCAGGATTTCCAGGGACAGCACAGGACCGGCCCCGGAAGGAGGAGCGAGAAACAGCCCCGTGTTCAGGTAGACCTGTTCCGTGGTGGCCAGCACGTTGGAGGCGTCCGCGTAATTGGTGCGGTGGACGGGATCGCCTACGATGATGGCGTTCATCCCATTCATGCGGACGGCAGTATGCAGCCGCCCATGCAGGTAGCGGACAGCGCCAGCATTGTTGGGGATTTCACTGGCGTCCTTATCGGTGATCGAATAACCCGTGCTCCAGCGAGTAGATCCTGTGCGGCCATCAAGGATCATGGTCTGCCCAACGCCGTCTGTTTTGACGAAAAAGTATTCCGCCCCCTCCCCCCATGCCAGTTGCACCGTTGGCGAGGAACGGAGGCCGCCACTGGCATCCTCCAATACCAGGGCAAGCCGGTTATTTAGCTGGGTGGGGCGGAGGCGAAAAAGTTGACCGGCAACGCTGTGGAGGATCTGGGCGGATTCCTCTGCAAAGCGGATGGCGGATTGACCGGAGGCCGGGTTGAAATACCAAGCGCCTTGGGTATTGCCCCGCCGCCAGAGGATCAAGTCTTCCTCCTTGCCGGTGATGGGTACTGATTCCCAGCCGTGAGCGGTGCGGGCCATGCGCTTGTGCAGGCGCACATTGGTGGCTTTTTGGAAACTGGAGTCGTTCAGCAAAAATGGGTGCAATTCCCCCCGCGCCCCGCCGGACGCAAAACCAAGGGGAAAGGCGGCGGTGCTCATTTTGCAAAGCCGATAACATAGGCCCGGGCAATGATGCCTGCCGCCTGTCCTGCGACTGCCACTTGCCTATAAAAGGCCAAATTCAAAATACCGGTACTCGGAATTTTGATCCAGGAGGAACTATTGTCTGAATCTGATCCGTTTGTTCCAACAATGGTAGTGCGGGCATACTCAACATTGTTCACAAGAAAAACAGTATCAAAAAACTGAGAGAATGTCGTGGCCATTAACTGGACCCTGATAAACACACCAGTATGAATGCTGGGTTTGTAGGCGGCAATAGTATTCAGGTCAAAGGTTAAGGTTTGATTAATTGCCGTAGTGGAGGCAGGAGGCAGCGCCGGATAATAGGTGTAGGGAGTTGTTGCGCCATTTTCCAAAGCAAATTGCTGATAAATCAGAACTGGTTCATCCAGAATGCTTTGGGCAGAATCCAACAGGCGGTCCAACTGCGTCCCGTTGATCTTGGTCAATTGCTTGACTACACCACCTCCAGAGCACGATTCATTTCGCCATGCGGCAACCCACAAATTTTGAGTCTCTCCAGATTTTGGCTTGAGGATATCAGTCTGAATCACATCCGCCACTTCTGCCTGTTGCCACTTATCCAGGCTGAACCAGCGGTATTCCGTGACCGTGCGGCCAGGGCAAATGGTCCGCTCATAGGGCACGTACCCCAGAATCCGTGGAGAAACGCAGGGGCCTGCGGCAGACTGCCTGCCATTGATGAGAAATTCAGGAGCCATCACGGCCCACTGGGTGCCGCCGGCACAGCATTCATCCCGCAGCATGGCTGGCAGACCGAGGTTCCCCGGCAGGATGTCGCCACTGACCACTTTTGAAACAGTGCCTCCACAATCGGACTCCAATAGGGGGAGCCGGTGGCGCTTGGTGGCATCAACAGTGGCGAGGCCGACAAACTCTGGATTGCTCAGTGGTCCGGCAAAGTCTGGTTGGCATCCATCAGGATCATGCTGCCAGATGCCCTTTGGCCCAGCCGGGCGGGTCAGGCATCCAGTGATGGGATCGACCGCAACCAAGCTGGTGCCAGCAGATGCATCAGATCCGGCCAATCCAATCAGCCGGGTATCACAGAATCGGTTAGCAGATGGATTGGCGGTGAAGGTCCAGCTCCCGGTGGTCGGGGTGGGCGTGCAGGGAGTTCCGGAGCAGGACATACTAAGCGGACCTGTCGCTTGACTTTTTCTTATTGCAAGCGATTTGCATTACAGCCACTGCATGGAATATCTCGAAACCGACGAAACCGCCGCCCATGAAGCGGCAGAAAAGGAACTGCTCCTCAAGGTGCAGAGCATCCTGACACGGATCGACCAGTGGCGCACGCTGTCCTACCATGCAGACCGGCGGTACGCGGAACTGCTGCGGCACTTTAATGGCGGCGACCTGCAGGTATTCACTGATCCAAAGACGGGTGTGGATTCCGCGCACTACGCCAATTTCAACGTGGCGCGAAGCCGCCTCCTGAAGATCAGCCGCGAGCGCCGACAGCCGTATTTCGGGAAGCTGGGGATCTTTGATGTCAAACTGACATCGCCTGAGTTAAAGGCCATGCCGGGATTGGAACTGGCTTGCAATGAGGCGCTATCCAAAATCATCCGCTCGGATGGCCGGATGACGCCGCACTACCGGGCGAATGTGGAGGACGCCATCCTGACTGGCCGTGGGGTGATGTGGCGGAAGATGAAAACTCAACTGGTGCCAGAGCGCGGGCGATTGCTGGCACACCCTGATGCCATCGCGGCCACCAAGGATGACAGCCTGGGTGAATGGGCTTTTGCCAGCACGGTAAAGGCGGCGGAACTGTTCCGGATTGCCAAGGACTCCAAGGACGAAGGAATCAAATCGCAGGCCGAATCCCTACTGAGGGCCATCGTCAAGCGGCACAGTCCGGAGCAGACTCCACTGAACTGGCCACTGGCAACGGAGCCATGGGAGGTCTTTGATGCCACTCTACGCCTGACTGAATACGGCAGGCGGGCCTTGGACACGGTGATTCCCTGCTTCTGGTATTTCGAGAAGGACTTGTCTGGGCCACCAAGCGAGCGGCCCGTCAGCGTCTACTGTGTGGCCCGGCATGGAGTGGATCTTTCCATTGTGACAGATGATTCCGGCAAGGTGTCATCGAAAAAAAAGGAAGGGCCAGACGCTGCGGAAGGGATGATCTACCGGAAGGAGAAGTGCTTTGCTTCCGTCAGCGAATGCTGCTGGCTGTTTACCATCGGAGAGCAATTCGGCGGAGAACCGACGCTGGGTCGGATCAAGGGCGAGGGTGAAATCCAATATGCGGCAGACATCCGCATTCAAAAGATGCTGAACTCCATGCTGCGGCGGATCGAGGTGGAGAACATGACGCTGTTCAAAAATTCGGGTGCCAGCAAGCGGGCGCTGGATGATCTGGCCAGTAATCCGCTGCGGGATCAGGATGTGATTCCGGAGGGCATTGATTTCATTGAGCGCCGGTTCGGTGACAAGCCTCTGTCCGGCATGATGCAGTTCGTGGGTCTGCTATCCGGCTATGCGGCGGACCATGCGGCGGTGGACACTGGGCATACGGACTCGCCACGGGAGGAGAATTTTAAAGACCAAGTGCTGGAGCGGATGAATGACCGGGTGGCTGCCAAGACCATCACGGAAAGCGAGTGGGGGGATTGCCTTGATCCAGTGGCCGACACGATTGGCTACCTGATTTTCGATGCGGTGTTGGTGAAGGCGGATCAGGCGTGGGAATTCCGCGAGATGTTTTTCAAAGAACTGAAAGCGGCAGGGTTTGAGATGGCTGCAAAAGACTTTAAGGATGGCGTGATGGTGAGTGCCCGCCGCCTGCCGGGCCATGGAGACATGGCGGTGGCGATGGCGAGGGCAGACGCCAACATCGCGCTGGCGCAAATGACCGGGCCGGAAGCGGTGGCGCGGGCGGTGTTTGAGAAAGCGGTACTGGTGGCAGGCGGCGATGTGCAGAAGGCTGCGGCTTTATTGGGCGGAATCCCCGGTGGACCGAAGGCCCCGGAAGGAATGGATGTGCACAATGCCCAAATGCAGATGGCCAGTATCCTGGCGGCTGGTGTGCAACTGACTCCGCAAGCTGACGACAATCCTTTCATCCACACCGCTGTGCAGATGACTCTGTTGGAAGGTGCACTGGCCGGATACCAACAGGATGGCGGATGGAGCAAGAATGATATGCGCTGCTGGGATGCGGCTCTGGCCCATGCCATCGCAGATGTGATGCGGATCCCAATAGATAAGGCAAAGCAGGCCAGCATCCAACGCATCAAGGCGCTGCAAGTCACGGCCAGCGGACTGCCTGTCTTTGATCAAGGGCCACCACAAATGGATCCTGTAGATGCGGCCAAACTGCAACTGGCGCAGGATGAGCAGGCTCGGAAGCGCGAGAAGGACCAGACGGCACAGGAGCGCTGGGTCCGCACTCAAATGCACCGCGAAGAGCGCGATGCCGACATGCTGGCGCTGCAACAACATAGCGTGATTGCCAGCAATAGCCGGTTGGACAAAGAGCAATCCGGCAAACAGGCCAGCCGCCAGCTTTCTGATGCCATGGCCCTGAATGAGGCCACCGCTCCCGAACCCAAACCCAAGACCACCTCCTCCGATGAGCTTGATTGATACCTTGAAGTCCCTATTCCGGGGCCGTCCTACATTGCCGGTTGCCCCTAAGCCGCCTGCTGATGCACCGCGAATCCTGCTGCACGATGGCAATATCCGCTGGGATTCCTTTGAGAATATCCGCAAGGCTTTGCGTGGTGCTCCTTCTGTTGCCATCAATGGCTACACCATCGACTTAGGCGGGGCAGTATTGGACGGATCCCGCATCACGCATCCGGAAGACCGGAATGATGAGAATTCACGCAGCATCGAACTGTCTGTCAATGGCATCACGCTTCGCAACGGGTGGATTTCTGATGTGCCTGGTGGCATCGTGGTCCGGGCGTCCAATTGCAATTTCCGACAGTTAAAGTTCATCAAAATTGGCGAGGATGCCATTTCCACGGTGGGCACGGCGAGCACAGCCAATAGCCTGTACAACTGCGAATTCTGGAATGATGCCAAGGGCGACAAGTCTATCCAGTGGAACAATGCACAGGATGCCACAATCAAGGATTGCTTGGTGGTCGGCGGGATCACTGGCATCCGTATTCAGAAGGTCAGCTACGGCATGAAGAATGTCACGGCATGGCTGCGGGGCATCCAGTTTGTGGGCTGCGAGACCGGCATCAATGCGGCAGGCAATACTACCGTGCGGCTGAATGGAGTGAGTTTTAAAGACGTCCGCAAAAAGTGGGTCGCCAACAATGGGGCCAAGGTGGTTCAAACCTGAAATCTTTCCATCAACCAACATAACCAACTGATCATCCTCCAATGATACCACCACTCCAACCACTGGGCCAGCGTGTGCTGGTGAAGCGGGCCACTCCGCCCAAGCAAACTGCAGGCGGCATCCACCTGCCGGATCAAGCCGTCGAGCAGGAACAGAGGGCACAGGTTGTCGCCTTGGGCACCGGCAAGCAATTTGCCGTGGCCGTGGGCGACATCGTGATGCTGGCCAAATACCAAGGCACACCGCTGGGTAAAGACGGGAACTTCATCGTCCCGGAAAGTGACATCCTCTGCATCCTCAAATAACCAGACTATGAGCACCACCTATTCCCCTCTCTACTATCAATATACCTGCCCCATTGTCCCCATCAACGGGCGTACCGTGATCCGCAAGGCGCGGGCCGATGAAAAGGAGGGCAGCATCCTCATTCCAGAGGACATCCAGAAGGCCCGGCAGGAAGACTGGGACGCCGAGGTGGTCGCCATTGCCAGCACTGGAGGCTGGCGGATGGGGGCCATTCAGGAGAAGTACTTGGAAGAATACGGCCACTTGGAAAGCCAGCCGCCAGAGTCACTCACCAAGGGGTTCTTGAATGACGGCAAAATCTGGAAAATCAAACCCTACTTTGTCGAGGTGCCCACCCTGCCTCCCGGCACCAAGATTGTGGCCTGCAACCTGTCGGGCCAGCCGGTGCGGAATGGCGACGACGGCTTTGACTACTACCTGACGGATGGCGAGCACGCCTATAAAGCCGTTCGCAATCCCCAATCTGAATCCTGAGTCCCATGCCTGCTGATCCCATTGAATCCAACCCCGAATCCTCATCGTTCGGCTTCTCCCTCGAGGACGCCTTGGCCGATGCCATGAAGCTACATCCCGATGGCGATGTAGAATCATTGCCAGTTGCGCCGGCCATTGAAAAACCGGATGAAACCAAGTCCGCAGCGGTGCCTGATGTCATCAAGCCAGAGGCGAGGGATGACGTTCCCAAGCCGGGCAGCTACAAGGCCCTGAAACTTGAGAAAGACCGCGAGCGCGAAGAAGCATTGACGGCCCTGCGTGCGGAGTACGAAACCAAACTGGCCGAAGCTGCTGGAAAAGCAGTCGATGTGGCATCCATCAACAAGAGTTGGGAGGACAGGTTGTCTGCGGCAGAGGCGCTGAAATCCAAGCATGAAGCGAGGACGGCAGAATTGGAGCAGCGGGTGATCGATGACTACGAGACTCCGTATTCTATAGAGGTGGACCCGGAGGCCACGCCTGTGCTGTCCAAGTTTTCCAAGGCGACCGAAGTCCTCAACGCGGCGGTGAATGGTGCCGCCACTAGCTTGGGCGAAGATGCCCGGAGCGTGGATCTTATCGCCAGCAACCGGGCGCTGTTTGGCACCTTGATCCAAGAGATGGCCACAGGGATGACGCCGGATGCCGTCCATGCCCAGTCTCTGGTGACCGGATTGGCGAAGATAGGAGTGACGGTTTACAGTGATGATGCGAGGGCCGTGATCAGAGACCTGAAGGGGGCAGTCCCGTATCTGCGGGAGGCGGCTGAAGCGCAGGGTCTGCTGCAAACTATCCGGGCAAAAAATGAACCCAACTGGACAGGTGACCAAGCAGCCCGCCACGAAGCCTATCGCCGGGCCATCGCCAGTGCGGCGGATGTGCCTGAGAATGCTGCAGAAGGAGACGATGCGGTGATCGCCGGCATTCTGAAAGGAAAGCCGGAACTGCGGCAACAACTCCAAGCAGAATCCGACCGGCTCTCCTCCTTGGTGGTTGGGCCAAAGCCTGGCCGAGCAACGGCAGATGCCATCCGCGCCACGCCACGCGCCCTGCATGAGACGGCAGTGAAAGCGGCCCGCCTGCCGGTGATCGTTGCCGCCTACCGGGAATCTGAGGCTGACCGGGCGGCACTGCAGGCCCGGATCGTGGAACTGGAAGCGCGGGTTGCCTCTGACAATGGCGCGGTGCCCAAGCCTGCCAATAGCGGAGCCGCTCCGGTGAAGGGAAAATTCGATCTGAATCAGGAACTGGAACGCATTTACGGGAAGCCATAACGTAATGCAAGTCCGCATCCCCTACCCATCGGCCATCTTTGAGGACTTTGAATTTCTCACGGATCCGGTATTGCCCACGGCTTACCAGTTGGATTATGCCAAGCGGGCGGGAGTAACGATGTCGGAAGCCACGCAGTTACTGGCAGAAGCAGAGATTCTGAGGGAGTGGTGTTACCTGGACAACAAGGACTACAAGCTGCCAGCGCGGCGGATTGAATACCATTGGATCCGATATATCACCCTGCTGATGAGTTGGAAAACAAGACGTGGAGCACAGGCATTTGTGCCAGAACCTTGGTTCCAGGAAAATGTCTGGTGCTGGATGAAGTCGATGCGGGACGGACGGGTGGGGAGTTGCTTTTTCGGGAATCAATTCCAAGGCAAGACTGAGTTTTTTTGTTTGATGGCCATCGGGTTGGGATGCCTGCATCCGCACTCCACCAATCAGGTAATGATGTCGCCGCTGAAGGCCAATGGGACAGCGCAGGTATGGAGCCGGTTTCTGGAATTGGCCAAGGACACATGGAAGCACTGCGGACATAAAGTCGCAGCGCTGGGTGCGGCGATTGATCCGGTGGAGAGCGCCAACATCGTCTACTTTTCCACGGCGAGGCCTGGAGGATTCATTCGGATGCAGGCGGCAAGTGAGTGCGGGAGCATCCAAGGCCGGAAGGAAGGAGAGGATGGCTTCCTGATTCACTGGCTGGATGAAATCGGGAATGGCTATCCCAAGGGCGGGGCGGACTGGCTGGCGCCGCTGCCGAACATTGGAGGCAATGACCGGTATTTCTGCATCTTGGCAGCAAACCCGCGAAACCAGATGGGGGAACTGGACAGCGAGATGGAACCGGCGGAAGGGTGGGCCAGTCAGACGGAGCACGATTATTTTTGGAAGGCTGGGCAGCACAACATCAACATTTATCGCCGGGCGGGCCACCAATCTCCGAATTTCCAGCCATGTGTGGGAGGCACGCCGATTGATCAGGCGGTGACGGTGCGGGACAAGGACGGGAAGTCCGGTCTGCAAAACTCATCGCCCTTCCCGTGGCTCTATAATGGCCGGCGCGAGCAGAAACTGCTGGCCACGGTGAATGGGAACCGGGAGGATCCGCGCTACAAGGAGCAGGCCATGGGCATGATGCCGGCCATGAACCTGACGCTGCGGGTGATCACGCCGGATGATGTGGCCGGCAGTGGGATGGACCTGCCATTTCTCTGGGACAAGGCGGCGGGCGAAACGGCGGTGAAGATTCACAAGGTGGCCTTTCTGGATCCGGCCAAAACGGCAGGCGGCGACCGCATGGTGCTGACGCTGCTGGAGGCGGGCTGGCGCGGGGACGGTGAGGGAAGGGTGGTGCCAAACGTGTTCATCAAAGAACAGGTGGAACTGGTGCCGACCGGGAAGCTGGTGGTAGACCATGCTTGGCTGGCGCGTTGCGAGCGGGTGCGGAAGAAGGATGCGGAGAATGGCACACTGGGTGATCCGGTGCCTTTTGCACGGGAACTGGCGGTGCTGGCAGCCGAGCACTGTCTGGAATGGAACGTAGCCTTTGCCAACTACGGCTTTGACGACACGATGTCAGGACAAATTTCCGTAGCCATGGTGTGGGCCTTTGGCCAATCGTGCGTGACGCTGGCCTTTGGTGGGCAAGCCAGCCGACGCGCCATACTGCCCAAGCGGTGGATCGGGGAAGGGCATGACCGCCGCCCGGTACTGTACAGCGACCTGCACAAGAAGCACGTCAGCGAACTCTACAGCCGCCTTTCCCACTGGATGCGCGGCGGCTACCTGCGGCTGAACCAGAAGTCCAAGGGGACCAAGCCTGACCGATGGATCAAGGAGACGATTCTGCGGCTTTGCAAACGGCATGGGGAAACCGGCTGGGACGTGGAATCCAAGATCGAATACAAGGGCCGGAAGAATCAGATTTCGCCTGACTTTGCGGACAGTCTGGTGGGAGCGCTGCACATGGTGGAGGTGAAGGGCTTCATCCGCGTGGATGCCCCGGTAGGTGAGGGAGATGATGATGGGACATGGGCCGGGCAGCGGAAATATTTTGTGAAGGATTTAACATTGTCAAACTTCCACGCTGCATGAACGCGAAATGCCTGATCGCCCGGTCCGACGCCTATTCCATCCCCGGCGGGTGGACGCTGCAACATCCCCTACTGCCGGGCCAGACGATCACGGGCCGCTCGCCGGATGATGCGGTGGCCACCCTGCTGGCGATGCTGCGGGTAAATGCCATGGCGGTGACGGAGGATGAGGCGTGGGCGTTTGCCAATGCGGACTGGGGCCGGCGCGTGATCGCGGCAGGTTACCATGACCGCTGGCTGGGAGATGAGGGTCAGTTGATGCCCTCTGAGGAAGCGCCGGAAGAGACCGTCCGGTTCCGCCGGATCCTCACGCCACGCGACACTGGCCCCAGCCTGTGGGGCACGCTGCATCTGATCCCGCTGGTGTGGACGCAGGCGGCTTGGCTGACTCACATCGATCTGATGACGCGACTGATCGAGCCGGGCGGGTATGAACCGGGGTGCCGGTTGTGTGCGGCCCACTGGAAAGCTTTCCGTGATAGCAACCCGCCGGATCAGGTGACCGATGCTGCGGGCGCGGCAGACTGGGGCTGGCGCGCCCACAATGGTGCCAGTGCCCAGGCGGGAAATAAGCCATGGGCCTGGCACCAGGCGGCGGAAAAATGGGGCTGGCCGGGGGGCTGGATTACAGGTCAGACCTGAACGGCCATGCTAAAGAAGTAAACCTGGCTGGAGGTGAGTTGGTAGGCAAAGGAGAGCTTGGTGGCCCCGTCGATGAACAAGGTGGATGCCATGCGGTCTCCCAAGGCGGCGGTGCCCTGCGGAAAACGGAGGTAGGTGAAGGCGTCCAAGGTGCGGTTCCGCAGATCGAGTCTGGCGTGACGCTGGGTGCCATTGACGTTCAGGATGAGATACCGGCCACCAAGCGTGGCGGATAGATAGCACCCACTGGTGCCGGTGGTGAAGGTTTGGCTGGACTTGCCGTAAGTGATGGCATTGCTCCAAGCTCCAGTGGCGGCACCGGCAATGTCCAGCACATCGATGCTGCTGGTGGCACCGCCCCGAATGAAGTAGATGAAGGAGTGGCGGGCCGGGCCGGTGGAGTCCCAGCCGATGCCGAATGACTGCGCGGCGACACTGCCGGTGCCGTTGGCAACAGGGACCGCCCAAGTGGTGATGTCCCAGGCATTCCCGGCGATGCTATAATTATACAACGAAGTCGTGCCTGATGTCCGCAAAAGGATTTTGTCGTTATCGTTCTCGACGACAAACTTGGCGGTAGAGGATGGGGTGACGGTCCATGCCCCGGCAAGAGTGAAGACAGCAGTGGCTCCAGCGGTGTGCGTGGAAATGCGGCGACGCTGACCGACGGAGGTGGGAGTGCCGGTGTCCTCGACAATCCGGACCTGGAAGTTCCGGTATTCATCCGCCCGGATGGCAGACATGCCGGCTCCCGTGATGGATGAGGCAGCCGTGGCGGTGGCGACGATGCACTGGATGGGCGAGGCGACATTGTAGCTGCCAGCACCGGACACAAATCCACTGCCGGGAGCGCGGTCGAATGGGACGTAATGCTCTGCAAGCGCCACCAAGGCGGAATCGACAGAAATGGACGACGGAAGCTGCGCTGTGGCAAGCGCTGTGGAATATGTGTTAGTAGCAATGTCGTAGTATTTCCAGCTACTGGACACTGCTCCAGCGTTCAGCAGGAAAACTCTGCCACTGAGGATTTCGTAAACGTCGCCAGTGGCAGGGACAAATGACAGCGCGGATGACAGGGTGATGGCTGGGGTGGTGGTGCCGCCGGTATTGGCGATGATGGTCCGCTCCTCCACCTTACCGCTTCCACCTGCGGTATTCCCGGTGATGCGGATGGTAAATCCTACGCCATCCCCACGGTTGGCAAGTTGGTTTGGCCCGACGGCGGCGAGCAAGGCGGTGCTGAGATTAAGCACGGTGTTGGTGTTCCCGGCGGCGAGCAACCCAGTGGGGCCAGCGGGGTGGAATACGCAAGCGGCTCCTGCGCCAAACGTCGCGGCGAAACCAGGGCTTGTAAGCGGAAGCCATTCTCCAATGATAGGATCGAAGGCGTCAAGCGCAGTGGCTGACCGGAAGAAAAAGAGCAAAGGGATGCGGGTGGCGTCATTCCGCATGTCGGAGGTGAGGCAGCCCCCAGCGGCGTGGGTGGCAACGGTGGGAGCTTCGGGCCTCCAAAGAGGGACGTCGATGATGGGTTTGGCGCTGAGAGTAGTAGGCATTGGTTTTTTAAGTTAAAGTTATGAGATGATTCCGCTGCCGCGCACGGCCAAGGCCCAAGCCGAATGCATGGCATCGAGGATCATGCTGTTGGCTGGGACTCCGGCAACCTGGGACATGCTGGTGACGGTGCCGACAGTAGTCACACCGTTGACGGTGGTCACGGTGCCGAGGGTCTGGGCTCCACCATTCGGATCAAGCATGACACGCAATCTCCCAGTGGTCGGCTCCAGGAATGATTCCAACAGAGACCGGATCATGGTCAAATATTCTGCGGCGTCCGCCATGATTGGCGTGGTGTCAGGGCGGGCGGTGATCAGGGCGGCGATGCTCGACAGGATGGTGGATAGATCGGCGGTGGTGCCGCAACTGGCCAGGCCTTGGATGATGGCTTTGGCGTCCGGGGACAGGTGTTGCCCGTAGGCGTTGCGGAAGTCGCCAAGGGATTTTGATGCGGCGTCTGTGAGGATGCTCATGGTGTTTCAGATTTCATAAGGTTGGATTCGCGCAGCCTGCGGCGTTGTAGCCCCGGAATATCCGGCCAAAGCCGGCTCATGGAGAGGATCTGATCGGCAATGGAGTCAGGCTTATTCTTGATAAACGGGCTGGTGATAATGTCCCTGATGTTGGCCATCTCCCGGCGGCGGGGACCGAAAAGGGAGGGTCCGCGATTAAAAATGAGGCTGACAAGGACGCCCTGCTGGTCAGGGGTGAGGACTTCCAAGCCGGTATAAGTGCTTGCCGTAATTGCTCTCCATTTTGGCAGGGTGCAACGCTCAAAGACCTCGTAGGCGGCTGGCTTGGTGATGCGCTGGCAACCCAGTATGTTACGCTCAATGAGGGCGGCATCTCGACCGGTCTTGCCAATGGCAGAGCGCAGACGGAGCATGGTTTGGGCATCCAAATGCCGCCCCCACGCTTCTTCCAACTCCTCTTTGGTGCAGTACCCAAGATCAAACCCAACCCCAATGGTAATGCCAGAATCGCCGGGCGGTCTTTGCCAAGGCTGATCAATCCCTTCAAACTCAAGAATCAACGCCAGCGCCCGTGGACCGCACTCGGCAACCGACAAGGCTGGCTTGGCAGGTGGTCTGCGTCCGATGAGGCTGGAGAGGAAATCCCACATGAAGTTGATTCCGCTGATCAGGGCTTGGCAGAGACTGGTGATTTGCCGGTCAGGGTATTGAACGCGGAACCGGACTCTTCCAAGGTGAGCGGTTTGGGTTTTGGCGTCCAACTGATGCTTCCATTGATCCCACCATAGCCAATTGATGCGCTGATGGTAGGCCCGCCGGATCCGTCGATGGTGCCGCATCCAGTAAGGGTGGCAGCGATAAGGGGGGCGCATAGCATGGCAAGGCGGTTTTTCATGGGCGGCAGCAGTGGGTTATTTGGAGCGGGCTTCAGCGGTGGAGACCCTGTTGTCGCGGGCCGAGACGCCCAAGATCAAGCCTCCCAGCCCGGTCAAGGTGGCGGATACCCAGGCATAATTGGGAGGCAGGACGGGAGCAAACAGTTGGCCGGCAGCGACAAGGATGCCGCCAAGGGTGGTTTTCCAGGATTTCAGCATAGTGTTATGGGTTTACGGGTTCAGTTTGTGGTCGATTTTCTCCAGGATTTTCAAGGCGGTGGCCAAGCGCTCTGAATTGACGGACTCCTTCAACTCAAGGTCGCGGATGCGGGATGCCGCGTGCTCATTGTTGAAGGTATTGTTGTTGACCGCGATTTGCAGCGTGGTGACCCATACGCCCAAGGCAAATGCGCCGGCCAGAATCCACCAGCCAAGTTTGGCAATAGTATCAATGGCCTGAAGCCGATCTTTGAATTCATCCTGCATGTCTTCGCTCATGATCAGTTCTGACATTCTGGTAAAATGATTAAATGGATCAAATCAATCATCCGCTTACCAAGAGGCATGAGCAGTGCGCCTCCACGTATTAGTTGCGGTGCAAATGTAGAAATAGCTGGCGTCCCATGCTATCTCCCCAACATTGCCCGCTGCGGTAGCCGACGCTGGCGTGCGGGCCGTGGTGACCCGGAGCGAGGTGCCGGTGATTGCGCCAAATGTTTGCGCATCAGAAGTGCCCAGTCCCAGATTTACCCGCAGATCAGCGGCAGATGGGATCTGCCCAAGTCCGCTGCCGCCAGCGACATCCGTGAGCCGATTGATCGCACCGGCGACAAGCTGCGCAAAGATGGCAAGACCCGCAGGACTGAGGTGGATGAGGTCATTGAAATATGTGGTATCTGCCGGGGTTTGGAATCGCGGTTCTGCGGCAAGATCCACGAAGGCATCAGAAAAACTATACGCCCCAGCCCGGAGCAAAGCATTAAATGCCAATCGCATGGCCTCAAATCCTGGCGGTGTGCCCGCGCCGGTACGGGGCATGACCGTAGTGGCAATTACCTGATAGCCTGCTGCGCGACGAGCGGTGCAGTATGCCCTGTAATCCGCGTAGATGCTGGCCGCGGTGCCGGGTTTAGATCCACCCGTTGCGTAATAGATTTCGTTGGTCGGACCTTCGGCAACGACGATTTTGTAAGCCGCCGCAGGATTGATTTTTGCATCAATCTGAGTCGGGGCATCCGCCGTCATTGCTGCAAGATCCTGCCCTTGGACACCAAGGTTGTGAACTGTCCAATTGCCCCGGAGCATGGCAAGGATTTGGCTGGGCCAATCCGAATCGGGCACACTGTCTCCCAAGGTGCCCTGCGTAATCGACGATCCGTCACAAATAAGCTGCGAGGTTTTGACATAACGCTTGTTGAGCCATTGCATGACGGCGGCATCGTCCTCGTTGCTGAGTACGCCAGCAAATTCGATATGCTCTTTGACCGCGACATTGCAATAGTTTGCGCCGGTGGTGTAGCTGCCAAGAATACGTACTGATGCCGCTGCCGATGTGCCAGCATTATCAATTTTGGTAGCCAGCGGATCGCCATTGATGGACAGCACACTATTTGGCCCATTCAGGATGCCTTTCATGACTATCCAGTGCCCCGCAGTTCGGACATTGAGTGGGAGTTTGACGTAATTTGCCCCGTCGCCGGTCATATACCACGAACTACCAGCGCCGGCTGCATTTTGGCCAGCAAGGTCAGAGAAGGTGTTGCGTTGTTGGCTGATGACGCTCCCAACTGCATTAGTGCTCCAAGGAGACATTGCGGTCGTTGTCGGGAACCCAGTTTTGACGACCGTGTAAATTGAGCATGGGAAACTCCGTGGGATATTGGCCTGCAATGCGGAGGTGCCAGCAAAGTCAGCGAAGGGTTGCTGGTAAATGCCATCCCGCCGGACAACGGGCTGTAATCCGCTAGTTGCTTGCACAATCGGAGTGCCAAGCGTGCCGGTATTGGCCCAAGCCAAGGCTTTCCCTCCATTCGGGTAGGCCAAGGCATTATTGCGAAACCAAACATCGGCAGTGGCGCAGATGGCGGGGGGCGGGGCAGATGCGTCATTTTCCACCGGAGTCAGGCGACCGTCAATGATCTCATCAAAAGCAATGCTGCTCTCATGCAGATCAACCACAGCGGCCAGCACGTTCCGCTCTGCTGCGATATGCGGGGTAAATTTGGATCCGTAGGCGCTGGTAAGTTCGTTCCAATTCTTGGTATTCATAACTTAAAAAAAGGGGAAAGCCGGGGCAGGCAAGTCATTGTCTGCCCCGGCTGGTGGGTAGTGGATCAGGCGGTGAGCTTGACGACGGTGGTCGTACAAGTGGTGGCCGGCATGAGGGTGGCAGCGGAGCCGGATGGGGTGACGCCGCTGTAGTTGATGGTGAACTGCGTGTCCGGGGTGGCGGTGGCAAGCAGGGTGACGGTGATGAGTTTTACACCGCACTCTCCATCCGCCCAAGTGAGCGTGCCGGAAGCCGTGGTGTATTCATTCCCGGTGCCAGCGGTGGCAGTGCCAGCGGCGGTAGCCCAAGCGAGGGTGACCGCGCCACTGGCGGCAGATCCGGCAGGGACGGAGCGGACAACGGCCACCTTGAGGGTGAGCGTGCTGCCAGCAAGGGCCTCAACGGTGCATTCCGTGGTGAGCACACCGACAACGCCTGGCAGGGTGCCACCAGCAGCGCACTTGGTCGCCTCTGGACAGGTGAGTCCATCAACGGCACAGCCGGGATCCAGCAGGACAGGGACAAGCGGGACGTTGGTGTAATCATCCAAGCCAATTCGGTTGGCGATACGCTCCATGGTGGGGAGTCGGGACCAGATGATGCCGGTGCCGCGTGGTTGTTGCGGGTCCATCTTCCAGGCCTGCTTGAGGCGTGGCTTGAACTTGGTTTCGTCTTCGTTGCAGGGAAGGAAGGCGCCACCAATCATTTTGACCTCGCTGGTAGCGGACCATGCTTCGGCTCCGGTGGTGACCGGGGTGGATGGCTCCAGGCCGAACGGGCGCAGGAGGTAGGCGGTAGGGTCTGCGGCCCAGATAGGGGAGACGAGCGCATGGCGGACGCCAAGCTCATCCGTGAAGCTGGATCCTTCATAGCGGCTGTCACCGAAAGCGCGGACGCCACGGTTCACAGCTTTCCATTGACGCCGGTCGACGGGAATAAACTCGCGGGAGGATGGTCCAGTCTGCTTGATGTAGCCGAATGGCAGGTCCACTACTTTCAGGGTGATGCCATCAACATCCAAGGTGGATCCGACGGAATAGGATGGCATCTGCGGCCCCATGGCTGCCATGGACTGCATCTGCCAGCCCGCCGAACCGTTGAATTGGCGGTGCAGGAGGTAGCTGTAGAGGACTCGCTCATGGATGTGCCAAGTTTTCTTGCCAGCAAAGTCGTTGCCACGCAGATGCTGCTCAAAAAGCTTTGCGGTACTGGCGGTAAACACGGCATCGGGCAGGTTGGGAATGCTGCCCAGGGTGTAGTTCAACCCCTTGTCGCCAGTTTCGGCGGTGTTCCAGCCATTGTTGGCCATGGTGATGAACATATTCCATTCCTTGATACGCATGGCAGCGCGGGGCAGGGAGCGGGCCAGTTCCTTGATGTATTTCGGGAAAAGCCCACGGGTTTTGCCACGGTATTTCGTGATACACTGCACGGCATCCTCGACGATGATGTATTGCGTCTTGCCACGGAATTCCTCGGATCCGCTGGCCAGCATGGTGACGGCGCGGGGGGAGCAGGCCGTGTGATCGTCGCTGGAAATGATCGCCGAAACTTCTGTGCTGGAATAGCAACGGCCAGCGGCAAATCCCTTGGTGGAATCGGTGTGGGTTTCCTTGAATTCTGGGGCCTCAATATACGGACTGAGCAGGTCCATGGTGTAGGTCCGGCTGATTTCGTCGTCCTGCATGGTAGGAGGGCCGACGTTGAAGTGATTGGAAAGAGACAACTCCGGAAGGAGGTCTTCGCGGTTTTTTTCCCATCCGTTGTCGCGGATGTCGGTTTGAGCGGCGGTAAGTCCGGCATCCGCCCAAGTGGCGGGTTGGCCGTTTTCAATGAGATTGCATCCACAGGGCATGGTCTTAAAAAAGTTGGGGCGTTAATAGGGCAGGCCGCACGCAGATCCTGCGGCGGTGAGGGGGAAATGGTGAGACGCCAACCTTACCTTGCTTGCCGGCTATCCTGGAGGTGAGGAACTAAATCCATTTGCCGCCTGCGTTCCGGGTCGCTTTCTCGGAGGGGAATCCCTCTCGGTGGTTCCATGTTGCACGGTTTCTTCCAGAATGCAATTGCAAAATACTTGCGTTTGTAGATTTCCGGGCATAGTAAACCGCGACGGGTAGAGCAGTCTGGTAGCTCGTCAGGCTCATAACCTGAAGGTCGGCGGTTCGAATCCGCCCCCGGCAATTTTCCCGATATCGTATGATGTGGGAACGCGACCGGTGGAGCAGGGTAATTCGGAAAATGGCCCTCTTCCACCGGAGCAATTTGTGCATGGTCGTTTAAATTGGAAAGATCCTGACTCTACGCTGTGAAGCGGATACGGCCAGGCAATGCAGGTTCGATACCTGCCCATGTGCTACACAAAAAAAGCCCGCCCCGGAAATCCGGAACGGGCTGTCATTGGCGCGATTATGATTTTTCTGGGCCAAAAAAACCCCGCCAGCAAATTCGCCAGCGGGGTTTCGTTTTTTGTGGGGCGTGCTGCCTGTCGCGCCATAATGCGTCAGGTCAGCGGCTCCATTGATGCCGGTAGCGGGTGGTCTTCCGGCAAATTTGTTGGGGCGGGGCGAGCGGGATAATTCGCGGCCCGGAACTTTTCAATGACCGCCGGGAGGATGCTGGGTGGCGTGTACCGCACCGCTACGGCAGCCCGGTCATTGATGTAGTCCTGGATGATGGCGAGCAACGGCTTGTGGTGCTGGCCTCCCCAAGTCACGTCATCCCAGAGGCACGCGGCCTGCTCGTCGGTGAGGGTAATTGTGAGGGCGTTCATGTGGCCTCCTCCCTCCGCAAGTAATCCGGGCCATACTTCTCAAAGACGGCAAGGCAGGCGGCACGGGCATCGTATTCCCCCTCCGTCAGGCCGATGCCATAGGCGAGGTCAGCGTCTACGGTTTGCGTGAGCAATTCATCCATGGCGGCGAGGGCTTCAGCGAGGGCGTTTTTCAGGTTTTGAATTTCCATGTGGGTCTGGGTTGCTGGGGTTTGTATTAGCGGATTGAGATTTCAGCGCTGGATTGCAGGACGTGGTTGATGATGAGGGTTCCGCCGTATTCCTCCATGATCGCTTCAAGGTCTTCGTCGCGGTGCATTTCCGAGCGGAACATTTCCATGGCGTCTTCCTTGCTGGGGGCGTGGAAGATGAGGGCGGAATCCTCGTCGTCCCCAGGAATGCGGCCTGTGATGGCATACCAGAACAGGGACAGTGCGGCAGGGGGCGCGGGGTCAGGTTGGGCAGGTGTATCGATTTTGGAAGGTGTCATAAAATGGGTGGGGGGCGTGTTTGTGATTGATGCCGGGGGAGGGGTTGAACTTCCCCCGGCGGGTTGCTGTCAGGCATCGGGTTCGGTTTCTGCCTCGTAATGGTAGTGGGCCATCGAGAGCGCTGCATCGAAGTCCAGTCCATCCGTGCGGTCGGCAAGGTGCATGAGGTTGGACAGGAGGTCTTGCGCTTGTGTGTGGGCGTCTTCGTCTTCAAGGCCGGTGAGGCTGGCAAATAGCTGGAGCGCCTGCAGCGCGTGGTGGGCGCGGCTGTCGTTCTGGCTTTCGGGGTCGGGCGGGAGTGGGAAGGTCATGGCGTGAGGTGGTTGGTTGAGTGGTTGGTGATTGATCGAATGAACTCGCAAAGGTAGCTGATGCGTTCGCGGATTGGTTGGGCTGCCATCCAGGCGTCCATGGTGTCCATCCGGTCAAGGTGGCGGAGCCGCTGCTGTGCCGCTGCTAAAATGCAAAGATAGGCGGTGAGGTCTCGCATGGCGTAGGAATTGGGTAGGGTAAAGGTTTTGAGTAGGCAGCCGGGGGAGGGGTTGAACTTCCCCCGGCAGGGTTGCGACTAGGAACAGCACCCGCAGCATGGGGCGTCCTCGCATCTCCCGCCTTTGTTGACGTAGTATTCCCCCCCGGTGCTGGGGAAATAAGCGTAATGCGAACGGTAGCGGCTGGCGCCGGATCGGCCGGCGCGGGGGGTAGGGGCGGGGGCGTTGCCCACAAGCTCCCAGGCGGCAGCGGCATTTTCGGAGGGAACAAGCCAGCCCTTGGCAGCGGCGTTCCATCTGCCCCCCAGGGCTTTGATTTCGTCTTTCACCGGGTAGGTGTTCCCGGTGACAAGCTGGAAGGAAGTGGAGGTGGAAGGAGTGAAGGAAGTGGTAATCATGGCGTAAAGATAGGTTGCGAGGTTGTTTAGTTGGTGAGGAAAGCCACTGCCAGAAGGACGGCGGCGGCGGTTGCGGTTGCGGTCAAAACGAGGGCAAGGGCGGCGGTCTGAAAATGGACGGTCAAGACGCGGCGAGCTTCGTTCTCGGTCATGGTGCGGGGGCGGGACATGGTGTGAGGTGGGAAAGCCGGGGGAGGGGTGGAACTTCCCCCGGCGGGTTGGGGTTACAGCATTCCGGCTTCCTGAAAGGAGTGATATTCCTGGCCATGGTCTCCGATGATCACATGGTCGATCAGGCCAATCTGCAGCAGCTTGCAGGCGTCTCGGACCCTGCGCGTAATTGCCAAGTCGCTCTGTGATGGGCTGGGGTCGCCTGACGGGTGATTGTGCATCAACGCGATGGAATGGGCCGCGCCGATGATGGCAGGCCGCAGCACCTCGCGAGGGTGGGCTGATGCCTCGCACAATCCGCCCAGGGAAACGAGGTGCCACCCGATGGCAATGCCCCGCACGTTCAGCAGAATGACGACAAGTAGTTCCTTGTCGGTCTGATAGCTGGGGCTTGTCGTGACATTCTTAAACCAGTATTCCCGCAATTGCTGCGGGTTGTCGCAACGCTGGGTGTCGGCATCCTCGCGCATGGACAGGATGCGAAATTCTCCGAAAGTGTAGGCAATGGGTTCCATGGTGGAAACAGGGTAAGGGTTGGAGCGGAAAGCCGGGCAGGATGGAACTGCCCGGCTTCCCTGTTTCGGGTTTAGATGCCTGCGCGAATCGCCTTCATCTCTTCCGCCAGTTGCCACAGCGCCCGGTTCACGCTCGTATTCTGATCAATCCCGTTGATGGGGCGGGTTTGACGGCGTGCCACGCGGCGTCCGTTTGCGTCGCGTTGGACGTAGGAAACCCCGCCCCTGATGATGTTTTCCTGCACCCGGTTCAAGGTGCGCCACAAGTCCGCGCCATGGTCAGCGCTGCGGCGGGTTTGCAACACGTCCGCGGGAGTGATGGGAGCAAGTGACGCCTCATCATAACGGGCAGTGAGGGCAGCGCGTGCGAAAACGGCCTGTTCCGGTGCGGAAAGCTCCAGGCTTTCCATCTCCCTGATGCTGTCGGACAGTTCCGGCGCGTGCCCCATAATTTCGATGCACCCATCAATCACCTGGCTGATGATGTCGCCTTTATGGGGCACCTTGATTCCGGCAACGGTTCCTTGGGAAACCACCATGCCATTCAAGCAGGCAAGGCGGAAAGGTCCAAGCGTCATCCCGTAGGAAGAAGTTCCGTCATGGGAGTTGAACAGGCAGATTTCGGAAAACACTTGATCCCGCACGGTCAGCTTGAGGTCTTCATGCCGGAGGCGGATGGAATGCTTAGTGAATCCTTTCTTTTCTTCGTCGCGGCTTCCGCCTTGGGCGACCTGCACCGGGCGGAATCCTTCATTACCCAACCGCTCCAAAATGGCGCTTGTGGGAATATAGGCGTATTTTTCGGAGCGGGACGCGTGCGGTTCTTCCGCGAATACGGAAGGCGTGACGTTGCGGATTTGCTCCATTGTCAGGAATTGCCCGACAGGGGCGCGAAGTCCGGAGGCGCCGGATTTCCCCATGCGGGGGGCGGTGACGTTGCGGGATGTGGAGTAGTTGGAATACATGGCTTGCGTTTCGGTTGTGCCAGCGTTTGAATCCCTCGGCTTGATCTCTGCCACCCGGCGGAGTCTTGTTTCGGGGCCGTCGTCCATTCACAGTGGGCGGCGGCTTTTTCGTGCTGACAATGAACAATATGAATGCCGTTCATTTAATTACAAGCTTTATTTTGCCTCTTGCTCATTTTATTTTCTGAGCCATCGTCTTTCCAGTGCTGTTTCCCGAATACATCAGTCGATTTCCAATGCCCACCGTTCTTGCTGCCCTGTCTGGCGTGACACAGCGGACGGTTTTCGCTTGGCGTGCCGGTGACCGGACACCGGAGCCGTGGCAGCAGGATCTAATCAGGGGCAAACTCGGTGAACCTCCAGCACCTGCACATGGAGAAGCAGCAGGCGAGCCGGTCAAACGGGGCAGGGGCAGGCCACGCAAAGACAGGACGGCTCCACCTCCGGCCTGATGACCACCGGAAACCTTCTTGCAATCCGCTTGCGATAGCGGCAGGGTGGGGCGTGTCATCTTCAGCCGTCGCCATCGAACCCGCCGAACCTGCAGTCAGTCCAGCAATCGCCAGAAAACGCAAGCTGCGCCTGTCTCCCGCAGAGAAGGACCGGCGCTCAAAGCACATCGGGCAGTTTGCGGCCAAGGGTGGCGCGGCTGCCATGGCGAACAAATCGCCGGAAGAGCGGGCCGCCTTCGGTGCCATGGGCGGGAAGGCATTGCTTGAGCGCTACAGGGTCATGAAGTCCGCCAGCGGGTCAGATACCCCGGAGGGCTACCGGCTGAGGAGAATTGAACTTGAGGGCAAGCGGGATTGGTTGCTCGACAAGCTTATTGAGTGCGCCGAAACCGAAACCAAGCTGGACGCGCTGTCGGAGTTGCGAGCCGCCTTAACGGAAATTCGGGCGGAAATCCCCATCTTGCTGGAACGGGAGGAACGGGCGAAGGTTGCCGCTCCGGCCCTGGTTGCGCCCCGCGCCCCGATTGCCCCGCTTTCGCCTTCCGCCCCGGCTGCTTCCGGTCCTCCTTCCGCCGGTATTCCCCAGGCGGATTCTCCCCCGGATTCTCCTCCGGTTTCCCCAGATTGAATGCAGCATTCGATTCCCTGCCTTGATTATCAACAGGTTGAAGCGCTGCCGGGAATAAAGCGGGAATATCCCTGCCATTTGAGCGGGGCAAATACCCCCGACCAGTGGGTCCGGTGGCGGTAGTGCGCCCCCTGACCCTCCCTTCTATGGGCCGAGGGCAGGGGGGGGGAAGGAATCCCTTGCCCCGGCTGAAATGGCAAGCCGGAGGCGGAGCTTTCCAGTGTTCCGCCCGTGCCGGCCAATCCACGATGAGCGCCCACAAGCGAAATTGCCGGCCTACCCCCCCTATAGGGAACCCTTGGTCATGATCTGCACATGAGCGGCACATGAGCGCCCCCCCTATAGGGAACCTGTATGGGCAGAGGGTGGGTTATTTTGGGTTTCTGGGTTTTCTTGGTTCCGGCATGGCCATGTGGGAATGACGGGTGGCTGCATGTGAAATGTTTCACAAGCGGCAGTATGGAAATTAGAATTTGCCGTTTACGCTGGGTACTTGGCCAAGAAGTGCACCGACTTGCACCGACCTGCACTGGGTCAGAAATTCAGGTCGGTGCACATTATCTCAATGATTTTCAACGAGTTACGGTGAAGTGCACCGGGTGCACCAGTTAGGTACTCTCTTTTTTCAAAAGAAGAAGAATAGAATAAAATGGAATGGAATAATAAATTGCCGGGGCTTGAGGGAATTTCGGAAAAAGTCGGTGCAAGTCGGTGCACTTTGCCATTCTTGCCTCATAATGCCCTGACAATCATGGTTATACAACTGCACCGGCTTTAACAAATAGGGTAAGTGGCATTGGTGCAGGGTTGGTGCACCCCCTCAGACCGGGGAAGGGGACAAAGGCAGTCTTCCATGATTGGCTTTTCACCATTTGAGAAAGGCGCAAAAAACCCGGCCTCCCCTAAATCTCAATTAGGGGAATGGCCGGGTATTGCAGGATGGGATTCAGTACAAGCTGGCCCCATCTTCTCGCTTGGGAGTTTCCTTCGCGGCCTTTTTCTCGGCCTTCTTGACTGAAGCCGCCAGTTTATTCGCTTCATTGTACGGTTGGGTGAGGATGGCGAAGGCGAGCTGGGCTGCATACCGCTCCGTGCAGGCGAAGTGGATGGGGCAGTTCCTTCTTGAAATCGCGGCCACCGTGCCAATCAAGCTGGCCATGGTCATCCCGCCGCGCTTGTTCACGCAATCGATCATGGACCCTTCCACGATGATGTGGAATTGCTGGAGTTCGCGGGCCCGTTTCAACTCATTTTTGAATCGGTCCCTGCCGGCGGTGATGGTGCCTAGGAAATCGCTCACGGTCTTGCGTTCCACGACGATGGCCGGGTTGCCAGCCAGGGCGATGTCGCCGGTTTCCAGTCCCTGCTGGATGAAAGTAGCTTCCGGTAGGTGTTTGGCCCACGGGTGAGGCCACGGTTCACGGGTATCAATCAGGATCGGTGTCATTGGATGGATTTTTGGAGGGTGGGTTGATGCGGGTGATTTCCCTGACCCAGATGCGACGGCCATTGACCTGCCGCTGGTAGCGCTCACCTACACTCAGGCCGAAACTGTTGCGCAGAGTATCTGTTTCACGGCGCAGCCAGTTGCCAATGCCAGCAGCGTCATGCGGCAGGTATTTATTGGTCTTGGTTTTGGGGTCTATGTCGTGCATTTGCTCCAAAATCTCATCATTCGTCCCCACCCAGTAGCCGCGAGAACTGGCATTGACCAAGGATTCGATGGATCCAATCACAGGGTGCCCGTCCAAGGATTGGAATCCAGCCTCAGTCTGCAGTTCATTCAAGCGGGTGATAAAACTGCCCATGGTAAATCCCAGATTCTCCTCTCCAGCCGTGATCCACTGAAGGGCATCTGCCATACGGTGGTACAATTTATTGCGGTCAAGGAAATCCCTTGCTAAATGAGCAAATTTTTGAGCAGCCACCGCCGCATCGATCAGGACGGCAAGCACATGTGGGCGGATGGCCTCAAATTCTGCCCTGATGGTTTCTTCAAGGATTCTGGTTTCCCGTGGCGCTGGCAGTAATTCCAGCGGGATGGATCGCTCGGCCAAGTCTGACCGGGTACAGACATTGTTGATACCGTTGATGATCCACGGGCGGCGGATTTCGTAACTCACAATTTCCGAATCGGAATACAGTTTCCGCGCCTTGGCTGCCAGTTTTGTGGTCAGGGAGCAAAATACGTCCTGCACTTCAGCGTCCAAGCGCGACAAATTTTCAAAGCACGGGATCCATTGGTTGATGCAGGTCAGGCCTAGTCCATCGCAGTTTCGCTCGTTGATCGGTTGGAAAAGAGCCGGGTTTTGGTCCAAGAGCCGGCGGAGGATTTCGCTGCCGACGGATTTGGCGCTCCCTTTACCCCCGTAGATATTCATCCCAAAGCAGGGTGCTGTGGAAAGCATGGCACCCAAGAGGAACCCCGCCACCAAGCACCTGTCAGGCGGAGCCACATTGAGGATCTTCCAGAGCGGATTGAGTCCGTCCAGATTTGGATCCAGTTTCGGTATGGGTAGCGCGCAATCTCCATCGTTGTGGAAAAACTTGATCGCACACTCATCAAAAACCCCCCAGCCATCAGCATCAATACGCACCATCTTCCAGTCCTTGCGCCCCAAGTCCAGCCAGTGGGCTGTGCCATCAAATCCCATGCGGTAATTCGACCTCATCTGAGGAGATTGAATCCGCGCCCGCGAGCCAACATGCTCAACTGTTGAATTGAGAACCTCGCGGGAAGGAGGCAGATTTTCATCTGTTTCTTCATCAAAGCGCATCCTGAGCCAATCCTTAAAGAGGACGGACTCCACCTTCGCATTGATGATGATGCCCTCCATCGGGAAGGTAGCGTAGGCGACTCCAAATTGATCGTGCCACAGGTCGGCCTCCGCGCAGATTGCGGATAGCACCAAGGCCGGCGACTGTTGGTTCGGTCCATTTTCAGCCTCACCGCTACGCGCCTGCGTTCCCCGGCCTTCCCTCCTCCTCCGGTCCAATTCCCGGCTCCCCATCGCACCCGCCCCGGCATTCCGGTAGGCAGCCTGCAGGATTGCCCGCCGCGCAGCATACTCGGTATCGCTCATGCCTGCTACCTGCCGGTCCAAGGTTGCCACCGTCACTGCGGATGCCCACTTTGCCCTGGCGCCTTCAACTCCCTCGGCGGCGGCGAGGTCATTCCAGTCCGTCCCCCGGTCTGCGAGGTTGTTCCATGTGGGCAAAATAATTAAGGCCCGCGTTCCTTCGGCTGCCTCGCCAGCCTTCTTCCGCCCCACATTCTTGTCTGCCGTGCGGGGAGTGCCATCCTTCTCCCATCGGTCGTCATCTGCGCCAATCAGAATGCGGGAGGCAGGCCACTTCCCACGCATCCACTGCACGATGGCCGGCAGGTTTCCGGCTGTGATCGCGGCAAAGGTCGGCAGTCCGCTCAAGGCTCGCACCGTTTCCGCCGTCGCCACCCCTTCCACCACGGCCAGATCGCCCGTATACTCCGGTGATGGCATGGGTCCGGAGCGCCACCAAAGTCCGCTCACTGGGCCATTTTTGACAAAGCGCTTCGTGCCATCCACGCTGATGCGTTGCAGATTTCGCAGGCTGGCAGTGGAGTCACGCAGCGGGATGAGGAGTTCCGGTCGGCCATCAAATTCCCGCCAGCGCATCCACTTCCCTGTGATGCCCTTCTTCGTCAGGTACGGATGGGTTTCCGGCTCCAGTTGGGAATCCGCCCAGATGACATCGGCAAACATTGTGGCCCATGCTGCCAGCTTCTGCCGGGTCTGCTCCGTTTCCGCCCGCGCCCTTTCCATGTCGCTCTTCATTATGGCCCGCTCGGACTGACTCAGCCTCGCCCCGCCCCGCGATGTCCACACCTCCCGGAAATCATCCCGCCAATCGCCCCACAGGATGACCATGAAGCCATCGTGATCGAAGCCGATATACCATGAGGCATCACCCTTCCCCGTGCCCGGCTTCCAATTGGCACGGTGGATATGACCATCGATAGTCAATGGGTCGGTGACGCGGTAGCCGCAATCAGCGACATGGAGGGAGAATTCAGCAGACACGGGAAAAAGGAGGAGGGAGGCGGGGAAATCAGGGCAGGGAATGGCGGCAAACGCAAACGGATTGCATTAATTAAGGGAAGGCGGGACGCAGTCACTTTCGTCGGAGAGCACCCACATTCGGATTTCATCCTCAATATGGACTGGAATTTCTGGTGCCGGCGCGTTGTCATACCGGCCACTTGCTGCATCGACGATCAGGCGTTGGGCTTCAGGGGATAGCCGAGAAAATAAAATCATTTGGCACCTCCTCTTCTGGCGAGGATGGCGGCGATTTCTGCGCGGTCTTCTGGTGTATCAATCCATTCGCGATATGGCATAATAGGCAGCACTGGCTGCATCTTTGATCGCGGCTCTGGTTTCTTGCGGGATTTATTAGGTTTCCCGATTTTTTCGCGATGCTTGTCATAAGCTCGCTGATTCTCCACTCGCTTCTGCTCTTTTGATGTTTTCACTGATCCCCTCCTTTCGCAGATACATCCATCATTGCGACTTCCCGCACCGTCAGTGGCAGAAATTCGCTCAGATACTCCAGTGCTTCCTCTATTGTTTGAGCGGCTGCATAAATACTTGTGCCGTTAGGATCATCATTGGTGAGTGATGCGGTAAATTTACCTACTCTGGAAATGCTAAGTTTTTCACCGCGTTCAATAGCTTCGATAATGCGTTCCGGTATTTGCATTTGTGTTTTCATAGAATAGGTTCGGTTGGAGGTTCCATCCAGGCGATTGCTTTGTCCGTACTCGCCCAACAGCCATAGGCACAGAGTTCCAAATGCGGTTTGCTCCTGGAGAGTTGGAGACTTGGGACAATCCAAAAGAGCACGAGCCTGCCACCGGGAGCGGACAGCATTGATTGCCATCCCTGTGTCAGCCTGGCAGCGCAACCCTCCAAGGTCACTTGGCGCGGATTTGTTTTTTCGTTCTCCCAGTCATCATATGTACGGATAGGTAGATCGAGCGCTGCGGCCATTTGCTTTCTGCTCCAGCCTCGCAGGAGTCTTGTTTTTTTGAAGTTCATAGTTTATGCGTTTTAGCGTTTGCCACCAGTAGCATGTGTAGCATGAGTTGTTTGTCCCGCAGCGGGGGCATCGTTTTTCTTTCATATTTTGTAGCGTCCAGAAATTCGGCACCAGTAGCATATGTAGCGGGATCCCTTTGTCCCGCAGAGCGGGCATCGTTCTTCTTTCATCGTTGTAAGTTTCTCATGGTTTGGTCAATAATTTCATCGGAGAGTCGCGGTAGCCCTTTTTCTTTTAACGCTTTGGCTTTTTCACGAAGCCTTTTACGTTGCGATTCCTTCATAAGCAAAGTGCGTGGGGATTGTTTTATATCAGGGCTTCAGTTTAGTATCGTAAATATCCGTGATATGCAAACCGGGGGGTTTGGATAATACACTGTTCGACTTGCTTGCATCTCCGAGAATTGCAAATCTCGTTTCTCTTGTGACTTGAACCTGCGCGTAATTGCAGAATTTTGTTGAGGCACGGCAGATGATGTCGCGTAGGCGTTTGTTTTCGGCGCACGTTTCTGTGATGTCCAGTCTCGCCGCGAGGTCCGCCACGATCTCCAGTTCCTTCACCCGCTCCAACAGAAGATTATGTTGTGTGACTATGTCATCATAACCCTCCCGTGCGCACGAGAATTCATCGCGCCAGTAGCACACGTCGCAAAGGTCCGGTTTCCTTCCATCCCTGCCGTGCAGATGGTGATTGATTGCGTAGCTTTTGCAGTTTTTACAATTCATTTTGTTGGAGTATCATAGGTTTGCAGATTTGGAGGAAAGCCCCCTCCTGCCGCATCAAGAGTGCGGGTCCGTGTATTTTGATCAGCGCGTCCGTGATTGCTGCCAGTTCGCGGGATTGGTACTGGCCTTTTAATTTCGAGCAACACGGTTACTGTTGAGTCGTCTGGGATATTCATGCTGCCCCATCTCCCCGCATCTTAAGGTTTAGGCTTTTTTCCGTGCCGGACAGAGCGTAGATCGGACGACCGACAGAATCTCTATGCGGAGTGGATTGATAAGTCCCGTAAGGCGTAGTGATGCGCAATGGGGCCAATCCATTGCGGCGGCGTAGTTCAGCCAGATCACCGCATTTCAGTCCACCATAGAGCACGGCAATTTCGGATGATGAAGTCATGGGCTTTTGCATGAGTGGTTTAATGTTGCTGTTTATAAATTGCTAGTAAAGGCATCCCTCTGGTTGCGGCTTCTCATATGGGGCCGCAGTATTCGGGTCCGCCGGCATGGTGCTCTGCACACCAGGCGCACGCTCCCCCATCAGTTCATCCGGAGGCGGTGGGCAGGGGCCGTCTTCCGGTTGGTGGGAAGCCGCACCATCTTCAATCACCACCGTGCATTTCCCGTCGTTGCCCACTCGCTCAATCCAGATTTGCGCCTGATGCGTTTCAGCCATTTGCTCAATCAGCGCTAGGCTGTCGTCATCCAGGAGGCTGCCGTCGCGGATCAGCATCACCTTGAGCGATGGGTTCATTGCACACGCCACAGCCACGCCCAGCTTGAGTTGTTCAGCCGCGCTCGCCTGATCCAGAGGGAGGCCATTCAGCGTCACGCCGTCTGCATCAAATCCGATGCCAGCCACTGGCATTTTGCAGTTGGACAGCAGGGCAGCACGCTTGGCTTCCAATTCCTGAAGGTGAGTGGTCAGATTCCCGGCATCATCTTCCAGCACGGACAACTCACCGATTTTGCGGTGCCGCTCTTCCACGGCGGCGGCTTGTTGATTGAGTTCCTGTGCGCCGGCGATGCGCTGCTTAATAGGGACAACGTCAACTCGCTCGGCACGGTTGGCACGTTCCTGCGCGGTAAGGGCATTGTCTTTTGCCATATCAACCAATCGGTCGCAGCGTTGAGATTCTTCGTTGGCTGCAAGCAACAGGCTTTCCAATCGATCCACATCGCTTATGGCGCGTGTCAGTGCGGCATTGGCAACTTGGTGTTGGTTCTCAGCCTCCATTGCCTCTCTCTCCAACTCACTCACGCCATTATTAATCTGCTCTGCTCGGCTCAATTCGTCCAGCAGTTCGGCCACATTCACTGCCGCTGGCCCAGTCATAGGCAGTCCATCAATCACCGCACGGGCATCCTTCACTTGGCGGTTTTTGACAGTGCGCTTGTCGTAGATTTCCTTTCTTTCGATGTCGATGGATTCCGTATCAATACCCAAGAGTTTTTGGAGTTGCTTGAACTGCGCTTTCTTGTCAGCGCGGGTAAACGCCAGCGGGTCAAAGGCGAGGCTGGTAGTCAGTTTGTCCAGCACTCCCTGCGGACCGGCGAATTTTGCGCCCTCCTTATTTGTGACTTCCAGCGATGTCCCGCCGCCTGCCGTGAATTTCCGGGTGACGATCAGGTCATTGGTTTCCAGCACGATTTGGCCGTACTTGGCCCCATTACGCACAGGCTTGGAAGGAGCAGCCCCGGCTCCCCCCAGCGCCATGGCGATGCAATCAAGCAGGCTGGTTTTCCCTTGGCCATTGCGCCCGCCGATGCGGACCACGCGTGACTTTGGATCTACGCGGACAGCGCGGAGGCGTTTGATATTTTCAGCTTCAAGACTGACGATGATGGTTGGTTGGTTTGACATGGAGGTATTTGATTATTGATTCGGAAATGTTATGATTAAGCAGGATCCATCAAAAAAGTGACGGCTGCACGGCGTCCTGCTGGGCTTGGTATTCCGCCAGGATTTCGACCATGATCCCAAGTTCCTTCTTGGCCATGGCGGCATCCATCCGCCCCTCTTGGGCCTGTCTGGGATAGACCCTCTGGCGCATTTTCACTTCGCGGGACAGACAGGCAATTTTTTCATCCATCGTGTATTCCATTTTTTGGTTCTGGTTATTTGGTTGGTTTCAGTAAAGGCACTCCGCATCCGCAATGGCGGCGGGCACAGGGATCGAGGTAGACGCCAGTCGTTCATGGAAGGCCACGGCGGCAGGCGAGGTGAAGATGCCAGTCGGCACGGCTTTTAAATGCAGCCCGGCGAGACTGCGGACTCGGCTCAAGGCGACGTAGGCTTGCCCAGGCTCGCGGGCCGCACGGATGTCAATCCATGCTTCCTTTAGCGTCAGGCCCTGTGCCTTGTGGATGGTGCTCGCCCACGCCAGACGCAGCGGGTATTGATAAAACTTCGCGCTATTGGTATCCTGCGGGTCGAAGTCCCACATCCATCGGCCCATTGTCAGGACTCGGCCGTCATCGGTTTCCACCGTGACTTTGTTGTCCAGCTTGATATACCCAGTCAGCGTCCCCATGGTCCCATTGCTGGCGACCAATGCCCCCTCATTCGTGAGGTTGGCCGTAATCATGACGCGAGCACCGGGGCGCAATTCCAGATTAAATGGAGTCACCAAGTTTTTGACCAACCATTCCCTCTGGCTTTCAGAATCGCCCGTAATGATTGCCTTGAAGCATTCCGTCTCGCCAGGCAGGCTTTCAAGCTGGCCCTTATTCCACTTATCCACCGCCGCATTGTGCGTGTAGAGGCGCGGGATTTTGGCGCTGGCAAACAAGCTGACGCGCCGGCTCATGGTGGCTATGCTGGATGGCGTCAAGTTCCCGGTACGGAATCCATTCAGGAGGTCAATGAATTCCCGCTCGTCCTGGCGGTGCACCGTCTTCAGGACGGCTGGAGCGAAGCCCGCCTCCTGCCACGTTTTGGACAGGAACGCCCAATCATAGCCGCTTCCCTCCTTATCTACTGGCGGCAGTTGCAGGAAATCGCCCACGCACACTACTTGGATCCCGCCAAATGGCGCATCATTCTCCCGAATCTTCCGGCAGTGGAAATCCAGATAGGATAACAAACGACCAGGAAACATACTGATCTCATCGACAATTAAACACTCGGCAGATTTGATCCGGCGGAAAGCGCCCAGCTTGCTTTTGTTCATCGGCGCCCGCCACCAGTCCCAATAATTCTCATTGGACTGACCGGGTTTTGGGCCAAGGCCAAAGCCGCCCCATCGGTAAATTGTGCTCACATTCAGATTCTTCCCGCCTGACTCGCTGGCGAACTTGTCCCGTAGGTTGATGCTGGCAATCCCTGTGGTTGCGGCAATGTCCACCTTCCGGAAGGCGCTGGCCACAAATGCGGTCGTGACGGTGCTCTTCCCCGTCCCCGCGCTCCCGGTCAGAAAAGCATTCTTTCCGGATTGCAGCAGGTCCACTGCGGCTTGTTGTTCGGCGTCGAGTTTCATCAGAATGGCAGGTTCATGGTTTGGAATGGCCCCATCAAATACTTCACTTTCCCACTGGGAAGTTTGACGGCGACAAAGCTCTCCAGATGCGGGTTCTGAACGACGATCAAATCCTTGCCGGTGGCGAAGTCTGATTCATCAATCGGCCACTCCATCGGGATTGGTTCAGTGCCGTCCTGCCGCCCCAAGTATCCAGGGCGCGGCGGCGTGGCGAATGTCTCAGGCGGCGGGACCGGCGCTTTGGCCGGCAGTTGCGATGGTGCAGGGTTGGCAGCCAGTGCTTTGGCAGCCATAATTTCCTTGAGTGTTGGCATATTGGTTACCCGGTAATAATCCCCATGCGGCGACCAATCGACTCAGTCAGATCCAGATCCTGTTTCAGATAGGCGATGGCCGTTTCCGGTTCATGCTCCAACTGATGACGAAGTTGCAGGCAATCTCCCGCCTTCTGCCCAAGCCCCAAGAATCGGGCTGCGGTATTCAAGCCGGTGAATCCAGCGGTCTTGTCGCCGCATTGCCATTCCCTCATCAGGTCAATCCACGGGGCCTGCATTCCCCACTTATTGCGGATGTCAATCTCACGCGGGATAGGGACATTGAGCGCCCAGCTTCGCTTGATCAGGAACGGCACATCAAAGCCGTGGCCATTCCATGAGACAAGCATCCTCCCGCGCAGCGTAGCAAGAATCGCTTCCCTCCACCAGATTGCCAGCATGATCCGCTCCTGTGCATCCAAGTTGTCATCGTCCGCATCTTTGAAGGCGAGGTGTATAATATCATCACCAGCGCCAATCATCGCCACGCGCCCGGTCATGGGTGACAGCGCAGCTTTCTCGCGCCACTCCTGCGCCTTTTCCGCAATGGCAGTGGCGATTTTCTCCGGATCCTTGAGGTTGCCGGGGGCTTTGTGTTCTGGCTCTACCAGCAGCAGTCGCGCTTCCGATAGTGGGACCGTTTCGATATCGTAAACAAATGAATTGGAGGATGGCATATGGGCGTAGTTTGATCTTTGAGATAAGGGTTTTCCCGGTCGCTGGTCTGCTGGTATCCCAGACTTTTGTCTAGCCGCCGGGAGCGGCAGGGCTTCTGTTCATCGCGCTGATAGTCTTTGAATTGAAAGACGAGGTTCAGACGGGACGCCAGAATTGGGTGGATGCGGGCCGGAATCGAACCGACCTGACCCGACTACTAGCAAGGTCGTTCACCAGATTTCGCCGCATCCAAATTCTTCAGAACTGGGCCTCAACAGGAACGCCGCCAGCGCCGGCCAGTAACTTTTGCACTTCGTCCAATGCCGATAGCAGGCGCTTGTCATCGGCTGTGACCTTGTATCCATCCGCCTTCGTGCTGGGAACCCAGTGGTCGATCAGCGCCTTGAGCGCACTCTCGTCAAGGTTCTCCAATTCCTGCCCCTTGAATTTTCCAACGTGCACCTTGGTTTTTTGCCATCCCTTTGGCGTCTCAGGCACATCGGTTTTGTTGTAGGATGCTCCTGTGTTTTCGGCATCCTTTTTCTTGTCCCGCTGGCGAACGTATTTGCCCGATGGCTTCATTCCATCAGCATCCTTATCTGGCCCAAGCCAAGTCATGTTGGCATAGATGATTCCCTCTTCGTTCTTGTGCTCAATGATCAACTTCACGGATTTACCAATCAGGTCATCCGTATCAAAACGGTCCGGCAGTTTGTTGAGTCCGAAAATTTTCAGCGCATCCTTCTGGAAGTTCGACCTGTCCCCAAGTACGGGGCTGAAATTATTGCCATTCTTGACAGCGGTATAGCCGTGCGACCAGAAGGTAAAGTTGTTGCCGTCCTTGTCCTTGGTTTCAGTTTCAAAAACGATGGCGAATTTCCACTTCATCCCATAAGTTGTTTGCTTCTCTTTTGGCTCGGTGAGGTCCACGACAACGGCACGGATGGGGCCATCGGCGGCGGGATGCAGTTCAAATTTCTTGGTTGTTTCAGCGATCATATATTTTGGATTTTATTGGTGTTTTTGGTTTGCCCGTCAGGGAAATTTATCGAATGGACTGAATGGATTGGATGAAATCCTCATGTCGCGCAGCCTGCTGGCGATGCATCCGGCTCATGCGGCGGTGATGCCTTTCGGCGGATCGGGAAATTCCCAAGACCAAAAGGCCGCAGAGGATGAGGATCAGCCCGTAAATGATTTCAAAGTTCATGTTTGGACGAGGAGAGAACGTAATTAAGAGCTTCGGTGCAGGTCAGTCCGGCACGGTCATGTGATAGGTCCAGCATTGCGTTGAAGGCGACCAAGCAAAAAGATGGGGATCGGGCGAGGGTGCGGAGAGACGAGAGTTGGGAGTCATCCATTTCCGGCTCGCCAAGCATATGGGCCATCAGACTGGGCACATGGATATAGGTGATCCCCTTGTCTCCTCTCCCACAGTTGGGAACGTGCTTGTACTTAACCTTGGCCGGGATGCCATGCTGCGGCACGCCATAGATGAGGTTCTGGAGCTTACGCCGACCCCAACCGGAGACCGGACACTTGGCCCCACGGCGGGCTGGAGGAAGGTGAATCCATGTTTGTGCTGTCATGCCTGCCCCCTTTCATCTTGGGCGATCCCTTTAAGAAGAATATCCTGCAGGTGCATTAATGAGTTCTTCAGCCTCGCTGGGTAATCATAAGCCTCCAAGCTCATGGCCGCATCGGCTTCGCGCTTAGACTCTTCCAAGAGGGGCTGGCAAGCCTCCTTCAACACGGTTAATTGCAGGGCCGTAATCTTACTGCCCCTTGCATCGATTGGTGCAGGTCTGCTGGGAGGAAGCGGCGCGCCTGCATCACAAGCGCTGGCATCAGCGGCGGTGAGTCCGGTATCCTTGGCTGCATCCTGCGGGTCTTGCGGCAGGTCGCCGTAGTGGGCGGCACTCATGCTGGGGTTTTTGGTTGAGGGGTGCGCCGGACTTTGCGGGGTGCGATTTTAAATCCTGCGGCTGTGGCGTGTTGCAGTGCCTCAAATAGCAACTGCTGGGGAATTTTGCGGAGTGATGCTGCCGCACGTTTTTTCAGCGCAGCATGGTCCGCGTCTGGGACTTCGATGATAATTTGTTTCATTGTTTATGTTAGGTGCGGTGGACTTCCACCAATGGGGTGTACTTCCACCTTGTCAAAATCTTTTTTCCAGTTTTTTTCAGGGTTTTGTTGCAAAATCACGGTGGGCGTCCACCTTAGGGAATGCCAAACCAACGCGACAAAAACAAATTGAGGGTCAATGTCTGGGTTACCAGACAAGAGAAAGAGGCCCTGCAAAAAGCAGCCAAGGCCAAAAATATGACCGTCACCGAATTCTTGAAATGGGTTGCCGGTATTACTGGAGTAATTGTAACCAGTTTTATTTTGCTGGGGATTACGTAGGATTCCCGCCTGAACAAGTTAAGTTCGGTGATAGTAATTTTTTTACTCTGATTTTGTGGCTTGCTTTTGTGCATGGCTACATTCAAGGGCACGACCACCTGATGCGCTATGCCGTCGAGCGCTGTCGAGTGCTGCTGAGTGCTGCACGGCGCATCAGATTGCCAACCCCTCTTTAATAAATGCCCCGCGTCACCATCAACATCTCCGAGGATCTCCTCGCTGTCCTCGAAACCATCAAAGTCCGCGAACGCTACACCTCCCCGTCCGAGGTGGTCCATTCGTTCCTGCGTCACTGGGCACTGTCCCAACAGGAGCACAGGCTGACTGGCGAATGGGCACGGCTGTCAGGTCAAGACCGCGATGCCTTGGACGCCGGTTTACTCAAGCTGGTGAAGGCCGGGAAGAGCAAAAAGGGCAGTTGGCTCAAAGCCCAGATATACGGAGCCATCAAAGAAGCTCACGGCGCAGACGCCAAATCCCCAACCATTGATCAAGTGCTGTCCGTCCTTCCCGATGTTCTCAGGCGGGAAATTCTCAACCAGAAATGACTATGCGCTAATCGGCACGTTCCATTCCAGTATTTCCCATGATTCCCGTTTTATTCCCGTTTTTCCTTTAAAACTTCCGGTTTCCCCGATGGCGGCAGGGGTTGGATTTCACTTCCTCCTTCGATTCCTACTACTTTTGAATTTGACTTTCCCCAGTGAATGCGCTCTAATGGACGGTGTTTGCGCTGCTTGTGCATTCCCGTTTTATTCCCGTTTTATTCCCGTTATTTATGGCCAATATTCTCAAACGCTCTGACTCAAAGTTCTGGATTGCCACGTTCACCGATGCCCAAGGACGGCAGTTGAAACGGTCCACAAAACTGCCGGCGGTTCCGGGGAACAAGAAGGCTGCCCAAGCTTTGGCTGCGGATTTCGAGCGGGCAGCGGCGGGGGATTTGACGGTGAAGCAGGCAACTGCGGTGATTGGAGATCTGATGGAGGCACAGGGAAAGGCGCTGGCGGTGATGTCGGTGAGGCAGTGGGTGCAGCGATGGACAGATCGGCAGGAGAAACAGGTGAAGCCAGCGACGTACCACTTTTATGAGGCATCCGGTCGGAAATGGGTGGAGTGGCTGAAGGACCGGGCTGATGCACCATTGGCATCCCAGAACACGCAATCACTGATTGAATACCGGCATTTTTTGGATTCCGGTATTTCCCCACAAACGATCAACCACCGCATGACCTGCATCGGCATGATCCTGAAGGCAGCCCGGATGGAGCGGCTGATTGACGAGAATCCTATGGAATGGGTGAAGCCCTTGAAGCAGGATTTGGAGGCAAAGGTGGCTCGCCAGCCGTTCACGATTGAGCACCTGCAGGCATTGCTGGCGGTGGCAGATGAGGAGTGGCAATCCATGGTGCTTTGGGGAGTCTACACCGGCCAGCGGCTGGCGGATGTGGCGATGCTGCAATGGGATAAGATCGACCTTCCCGGCCGCAAGGTGAGTCTTCGGACGCGGAAGACGGGGCGGTTCCAGAATCTCCCGATGGCGGATCCATTGGTGGAACAGGTGGCGATCTGGAGAGATGGTCTAGCAGAACGGGCGGAAAAGTATGGGGAGGCGCTGGCAGGCTACGTCCATCCACGGGCGGCAGGGCACATCACGCGAACTACAATGAGTTCCCGGTTGTCCAACCAGTTTACGGATATTTTGGTAAAGGCGAAAATTCGGCTTGGGGAGGAGGTGGACCGGCGGAAGAGCAGGGGGATTGGGCGGGATGCCAAGCGGGCGCAACACGCCCTGACGTTTCACAGTCTTCGTCACACGGCCACAAGCTGGATGAAAATGGCCGGCATTCCCGCTTCCGTGGTGATGGACTTCATCGGCCATGATGATGCGGCAATGTCCCAACATTACACGCACGTTGGGGATTCCGAGATGCGCAAGGCGGCGGATAGCCTGCCCCGGATTCAATAGATGGGAGGCGCCTTCTTCTTTGCCGGTTTTTCTTTGGCCGGCTCTTCCATGCCAATCGCCTTCAAACCCGCCATGTGTGCGGCCTGCCCGATGTCTTTGAGGATTTCGCCAGCCTCTTTCATGGCCTGCTTATTGTCCGCGTCGATGTCGGCCAGTCCTTTCTTCATTGGGCCGGGCCGTTTTGCGTCCTTGCCACGCAGCGGAATGGTGCGCTCAAGGGGCAGGGTGCCGTCAATGGCGGCAAGGGTTTGCTCGTAGCGTACCTGTCCGCTGGCCTTGGTGTATTCCCACCACTGGGCATCGCTGACGGATTGCTGCACGCGTGTTTCGAGTTCTGAGCGGGCGTAGGTGGTGGGCTTTTTGCCAGTACGCTCCATCCAGGTGTAAAGGCGGTTGTCGTCCGGCGTGAGGGTGCGGGCGTAGCCGGGCAGGACGCCATTGGTCTGGCGGGCGATGGCTTTCGTGATCTCTGGGGCGGGGCGGATGGGCTGGCCAAAGGAGTTGAGGGCAGGGCGGGCGTCGTCCCGGTAATGGGCAAAGGGCAGGTTGTTATTGAAGCCTCGTTCCAGAAGCTCCGGGTTATTCCATGTGCGGATCCATCGTTCCGTCCCAGACCAAGGCATGACTGGGGATACCATGAATCCGGCGCTGCTGCCAAACTGATCCAATCGGCTGTCCTGCCCCATCTGCTGGAGGCTGTCGCGAATACCCACCGCATTTCGCATCCCGGTGGTGATGCTAGACAGACCAAGTTGACGGATGGCTCCCATGACCAGGTCGCGGGTTTCTGCTACCGGATTTTTGGCCAGTTTGCTATTCAGGCGGGCATCATTGGCCCCTCCCAACAGCATGAGCGGGGCGTTGATGAATTCCAGTGGGCCTTTTTTGAAGGGAATGATTTCCGCCTTTCCATCTTTGCCAATGTGCTCAACCGAAAACGGAACGTGCCGACGCTGCCACGCCTTGGCTTCATCCGGATACTTTTTGGGATCTGGTCCGTAGCCGTTGATTTGCCATTTGTCCTCGTCGTCGTCGCCAAGGCCCTGTGCAAGCGCGATGCCCAAAAGGATGATGGTGTTGCCCACAATCCCTTCTTTGATGCGCTGACGCACGGCGATTTCATTCCCCAGGCTGCGGGCGTAGGGATTGCCATCCTTGTAGGCTTTCCCTGATTTGTGGGCAAGGTAGTTTGCCCATGAGATTGCGGCCAATGGGGAATACCAGATGGAGGCGCGGGCGGCATTGAGCGGGATGCCAACAAACCCAAAGATGGCACGGGCGGCAATGCGTTGCAGGCTTCCCAAGGCGGTTTGACCGGCGTCCACGCGCTCGCGGGCATTACGGAAAGCGCCTTGCCCGATTTGTTGCAGCCCACCAAGTGCCCAATCGACGGGATCGGTGACGCCGGGGGAATCCTTTTCCTCGCCAATGAAGATTTGGAATTGGGCTTCCTGTTGTGCGGCCTTGGTGAGTTGAGCCATGCGTTTGGCATGGGCTTCCGGGGAATCCGTGCGGGCGCGGGAGAGTTCCTTTTCCCGTGCCCAGACGGCGTCTTGGACAAAGCGTCGTTTCAGCGGACCATCGTAGCCCAAGGCATCTGCCTGCAATTCCACTTGGTCCCGGAAGAATCCATTACGGTCCATTTCAGACTGCATTTGCGCCTTGGTGATATTGTTCCGGCGCATCAGGCGGCGAACTTCGCGGGTCTCAAAGTAGCGTTGGAATCCAGCTGCAGCAGCGGAGTCAGCCGCGTTCATGGCTTGGCGAAGGAAGTCTTGGGCTGCAATGAGGACGCGGGGAATGGCCTGCACGCGGTCAGCCGTTGAGGCATTGGGGTTTGCTAAAATGGCCCGGTATTTTGCAAGGTCACGGCGGAGGACGGCCACTCTGGACAAGTCCTGCTCCGCATTTCCCATGGTGTGGCCGGCATTGTCATACTTCCAAGCCAGAGGAAGTTCGGCGGCATAGACATCCATGGACGACATGAGGGAGTCGATCACATCAGCGGCCTTGCCGGGGGAAAACGCCCTGCCGATGAGGTCTGCCCCAAAGGTGCCAATCAGACGGCCCAAGGGAGAGCTAAACTGGATGCCCATGGTAGTACCGCTGGACAAGGCGCTGGCATCGTAGCTGGCGGCGAGGATTTCCCAACCGGTGGCATCTTTGCCGAAGTGCTCGTCCATCAGGTCTCGGAGCTTGGCGGCGGCGACGCCTTTTTCTGATGTTTGATACTTATCACCGGACAGGATGCTTTCCAACCGGGCGATGTCAGCAATGACCTGCTGGGACAGCGGAGGCAGGCCGGTGACGCTAGAGAACCACGCTTGCCATGGTGCGCCGTCATCAAGGAGTCCTTTGCGGATGGCTTCCCGCACGGCGGCAGGATCGTCTTGATATTTGGCGGCGAATTCCGGGTTGGAAATGGCCTGGGTGCCGACTCCTTTTTTCCCGGTGACGTAGCGTTCCTGTTCCTGGTAGATAACATTGGCCATGACGCCGGCCACTACCTCGTCCATGCTGCGGGCGAGGCGGGAGGCGAGGGCGCTGTCGATGCCCTGCTCTGCCAGCCAGCGGTTGATCTGCAGTTCCCGCCAAGCGGCAGAGTTCCGGTGATGGGCCGGGGCAGTCATCATGGCGCGGACGATCTGATTTACTGGGAGTTTGGCGACCAAAGGACCAACGGCTTTGGACAGGATCGATTCGACCAGTTTGGCAGGCTTTCCGGTGACGGCGTCGATGTTGGCTGCCCGGCGGCGGTTTTCTTCGATCAAGGACTCCAGCGGGCCTGCGACATCTGATGTGACTCCCAGCGCGGTCATCTTTGCCACAAAGTCAGGATCAGCCTGTTTCATCTGGGCGTTGATGAGGGCGGTCACTGGATTGACTTCTCCCGGCTTGTTGTAAGTGGGCGTGTCACTGAGTGCTTCTGCCAGCTTGTTCAGCCTGGATTCTGCCACGCCCCGGTTCTTCAGCGCGGCCATGAAGTTGGCGCGGGCGGCGGCGGTCTTTTGCTGGGCGGCGATGCGTTCCCGTCCTTGTAGCCAGCCGGCATATCGCTCTGCGGCGATGTCATTGAAGGTGGCTTCCATTTCCGCACGCAGAGCCGGGATTTTGGACAGCGCCTCATCGGTAGTCAGGGCATTCTGAATCTTGGACATTGCCGCATCGACAAAGGTCACGCGGTCATTGGCGATGGCTTCCAGCATGGGCTTGCCGGTATCAAATGCGGCCTTCCAGTTGGGCGGGGTATCCTTCATCTGATCGCGTAGGGCACGGCGCATCAGGGCAGGCCCACCCAGGGCAAAACTCATGTCAGAGGTAGCATCTTCCCATGCGGCCCGGACGGCTTCGCGCTGGGCGTCGTCGGTGATGGCTTCGATTTCAGCCTGCACGGCTTCATCGGCGGCGGCGATTTTGTCCCAGCGGAGATTGTCGTTGGAGAGATTGAGCACCAGTTTCTGGATCGCATCTGGCTGGAGGCTGGTGGTATTCCCTGCCAGTCCGGCCTTTTCGACGGCCCGCTTGAGCAGATCGGATAGCATGGACTGCGTGGCTGAGTCGAAGGACGCGAGAGAACCCGGCGCGGGGCGCGGCGTGTTGCTCATCAGTTGCCAGAAGCTCCGGGCCAGATTCTCTCCTCCCTGCTGCTGCATCCGGGCGCGGAAGTCAGCGAGGATGGCTTGGTTGGCCTTGCTCAGATTGCGGGGACCGTCCGGCATAAATGCCTTGAGGGCGGCGGCGATGGCAGCGCCCCGCTTGGTGCCGCGAGCCTCCTGCATGAGCCGCCAGAGGGTTTCAATTTCCGATTCGGGTTGCTTGGGAGGATTGGCCTTTGCTGCCGCTGCATCCACCAGCCGTTGCAGTTTGGCCAGGGCGGTGCCCATCATGCTGGCGTTCTCCGGGGAGGTGGTGGATGCGGCGAAGATTTCCTCAAATTCGTTGGCAGTGAGTTGCTTGTTGGCGACAGCCTTGCCAAGCAAGGTGATTTGCTCATCTGTCAGACCGATGCGCTTCAGTCCTTCCTGATTGGTCTTGGCGATGATGCTGGCGAATTCCGCAATGCGCCCACCAATGCCGGACTGCGACCCAAGCAAGCGACCCAAGTCTGAACGGAGGAGGGTGGAGGCATCTACGCCGAACCGGAGTTGATCGTTGTCCGTCTGGATGATCGTGGAGAATGCAGCGGTCTGCCCATACACGCCGGACAGGATGCCGGCAGCGGTGACGAGGTTGGTGTATTGCAACGCGGCCATGGAAATGTTCCGCTGACCGGCGAGTTCCGGCACGGATTCCAAGTGGGATTTCAACTCGCGGGCGTAAGCATCCGCATCCTCATCACTGCCGGTCATGCGAAAGAGATTGTCCAGCACACGGTCGTGCAGGGCATTCCGTTGCTCAGTGGTCAGCGTGGCGATGGTGTCCTCAAACGCGGTAGCTGGTTGATGGTCCGGAGCGATGCCGTCAAAGAGCAAGGTGGACAGCGCGGCCCGGCCAGCATTGCGGGCCTCAAATTCCTTGGCGGCAGCCGTGACCTTTTTGTCATTGCCGAAGAATTTCTCAAAGAGGCTTGGGGTTTTTGCTGACGGCAGGGAGTAGCGGATATCGTCGCTGGCGGAATTAAACCGCTGAGACGGCGGGATCACGTTGCCCTTGTCGTCACGGACTACGGGGGCGGCGGACTTGATTTGGGACGGGCGGAGCGCAATATATTGACGGGTGCCATCCTTCACTTCCGATGGTTCAGAAATGGTGTCGTATCCCATCATCCTGGCATCTGTGGCCTCATCAATGGCCATGTCATAGACGCTGATCACATCATCGTCTTTAGCCAGTTGTGTCCATTCACCATTCTGGAAATATGCAGGAACCGCTTTGTAATTAATGAATGCCCCGCTCGCCATTTCCGATTCCAGCACTTTGCCGGGCTTCAAGAACCAAGCATCGTGAGGGGTTCCGTCATCGCCCCAGATTTTATCGGGCGTCTCAGTGATATAGAAAAACGGGGTATTGATCTCGTTGTTTTCGATTGGACGCGGTCCTTGGTTCCATCCCTTTACCGTAAACCCCGCCTTCGCCGCCTCCGTATCAATTATTTTCTGCTGTGTCTCAACGTCATCAGACTCCACCGCCGCCATGTAATCGGCGTCTATCGCCTGCGTTTCGGCAGCGGAGCGGCGCCTGATGGGCAGGGAGTATTTGCTACCGTCGTCCTGTATCAATCCTCCGTTGGAAGGTCCGCGAACCACTCCGGAAGTGTCTCCAGATAGTCCGGGTCTTCCAAGGCGTCCAGCACGTCCATCCCAGGATCGTCCATTTCCAGAAACCTTTCCTTTGTCAGCGGTCCCTGACGCCGTCTCAGTATTATTGACGCGCTGGATGAGTGGAGCCCAGTCCGGTCTTCCCACTCCTTCAGGGCTACCAATTGGTCGTCCTTGGACGAGGAGGAAAATCCGCTCGCGGGCTTGTTCTTGAGTGATTTCTCCATGGCGGTAATCATCCCATACCGACTCGATACTTGCAACATTGGACTTCTGGGATTTCCATTTGGCCGGGAACAACATCCGAATTGCCTCCCATGTGATGCTCTGAACCTGCCGGGGAAGCAGACCAAGCTCCGCTGCCAGAGTGCGGTATGCCTCGGCAAATGCCGGGTAGAGGCCCTTGATTCCCAGCACCGAACTTGATGCGGATCCAGCACCTCCAAAGTTTTGTGTGACAGCCTTGCTGTTCCCTGACATTGCCTCCCAGAAGAGCGCGGCGATGGCGTGCGTGTCCATGGTGACATGCCCATCGCGGGACTGAGGGTCCACGATGTTGTTATAGAATGACCTTACCTTGTGCATTACCCCAAGCGCATCACTGATGATCTGCTGCTCCTTGGACTGTTCGGCTTTGAGGATGGACAGGGCCTTGTCGATGGTCACATACGATCCCCACGCCAGTTTGGCGGGTGATCCATTTTCGTTGAGCTTTGGCCCACCGAAAGTCCCGTCCGGTGACACGATAGGGAAATCGCGGGAGTATTTTGTCTCTTCCCGCATCCGTATAAACCGGGACTGATAGTCTTGATCCATTTCGCGCAAGGTCTTGCCGACCATATTCTCAGCATCCTCTTTCTGCTCCTTGATAAACTGCTCCTTCTTTGCGGAGTCCCACACAAACCCGACAACTTCCCCACCCTCCATGATGGGGACCGCACCGCCTTCGAATTTAGGGATGGTCTGCTCCTTGTCCATCCACAGCTCCTCCCCGGCCTTGTTTATAGCCCTCTGCGGTTCCCCAGCCCGCTTCACATACTGGTCCGCCATCTCGCGTGAGAATACCGTATCCTGATCATTCGTCCAAATCTCCATCGTGCGCTGGGCGAGCGCTACGTTCATGAACCAATCTTTCTGCGGGCTGAAGACTGCCAGCACTGCGCTGGCCTTCTCCAACGAAACTCCGGCACTCCCGGCAAACTGCTGTGCAATGATGTTGGCACCGTCATACCAGAGCTTCGCAATATCCCTGAGATCCTCGGGAAAAAGCTCCATCAGTTTTGCCAGATTATCCCGTGTGGCTTTGATGGTGTTCTGGTAGATCAGGTCGGCATCCTCCATCGTGATGGACTTGCCAATATCGTCAAGCTGTGCCGCGACCTGTTTCTGCGTGGCTTTCAGCTTTTCAGTCAGGGCAATGCCCCTCTTGACTTCGGCGCGGTATGCCTTCGCCAATTCCCCTCTGGCCGCACGCATCCGCTTGTCCATAGCGGTGTTTTTCTGGTCATCTTTTGAGAGTGGCTTGCCACGGTCTTTGGCCGCATTTTTGATCTCTTTGGCGAGGGCCGTTTTGATGCTGGCAATCTCCTTCTTCTTCGCCGCCACCAACTCAGCCATTTGAGCCAGTGGCCGCTGTGCGGCAAGGACGCGGTCAGATATTCCAGGGATCGTCCCGGCCACCATGCGGTATCCTGCCAGAAGTATGGCGTTCTTTTTGTAGAGTTTGGGGTCTTGCCGCGCCGACTGCAAATCAATCAGCAACTCAGGGTTCGACCCTGTCCCTGCCACCTTGGCAGCGCTCGGCGACCGGGTGCCTACCGTGCGTCCAGCTTTGGTTTTCGCCATCACCTTTTCGGGGTCAACCAGACGGCTTTTGTTTTTTGCAGGCAGGCTGTATTGGGTGGACTGTGCTCGCCCCTTGCTGGTAGCCAAGTCCATGCCCCTCGCTATGATGCGAGCGGCCAGAGCCAATGCATCCTGGTTATTCAGCTTCATTCCCAAGGCTTGTTTGGCCCAGGTTTTGATGCGGCGGATGAACCGTTCCCATGCGGGCACCTTTTGGAATCGGCGGTTCAGGGCTTCCGCGAGGTTGGCGGTCACCTCTGATGGCAGGGCGTCTTCACCATACCCGGTGGCCCGGAGATCGTCTTCCAGTTCAGCGATGAAATCTGCCGGCATGGCATCCTTCATGGCGGCGATGTCGGAAGCCATGGCGGGATCCCTCTCGGCAAGGTGGGCGATTTCGTGATCCACTACCCGGTCGATGTCTTCCTGGGTAGGCAGGCGGGCGGCATTGAGTTCGATGGTGCCGTCTGGCATGAGACGGCCTTCCCATGGGATGTTTTCGGAATTGACCACCTTGATGTTGGTGTCATCAAGTCCACGGTCGGCCAGCCGGTCATTGACGGACTGCGTGTTGTCTTGGCTGGACGGGGGATTTCCACGGCTCTCTTGAGTGTCCCGCTTAAACTCCCTGCGATTGATCCCCAAAGCATCAGCGGCGGCACCATCCTTTGCGCGGATAATGACATCGGTCACGCTGCTTTTCTGGACGGGCGTCAGCTTGGAAAAGGCGGTAGCATCTCCACGGCGGGCCGCTTCCATGGATGCAAGGGCAGGGGCGGGGATTTTGTCCGGGTTCCGGTTGCTGGCGCGGAGTTCGTCAGCGAAGGATTGCGGAGCTTCTACTGTCGTGGCGGGGGCAGTGGCCGTTCTGGTTACCGTAGTTGCAAGACCGCCTAAAATGGTTTTATCGGGGGTCACCTGATCCATGCGGTCTCTTGAGCCTACCAATGAATCAAGGTACTGCTTGACTGTAGCGTCAGGCGAAAAGTATTGGTTGATCTGGCTCCAGAGTTTCCTGATCTTATCGGCTACATCAGAGAAAAATTGATCAATCAATGACTTGGGACGATTTTCTGTTGCGGCCCATTTTGCAACTTCATCAGCAAACCATTCCGGAAATGACGCCCTGTATTTTTCGTGCGCATCATTTCTCATTTCCGCAGTGGCTGGAGCGTTTGGGTTTAACCAATCGGATTGCCGCATCCATTCCCAAATTCTTCTAGTGTCCAGTATTGATGGCGTCTTTCCACTGGCGTATCTTTCGTTGTACCATGCATCATACGCAGCACGGATACTGGATCGGGTTGATTCATCAGCGGAATCCAAAGCCAAATCCATAATGGCATGACCTACTTCATGGGCGATTGCGGAAACTGCAGTTTCTGAAGATAACGTAATTGCCAGAGTATCCCTCTTCCACATTCCGCCAGCATTTTTCTTTTTATCTTGTATGTCTTGAATGCTCCTCAAATTGGTCTGGTAAATCAGCCGGTCGAGCACGATGGCATTGCCACTTTTGACTTTTTCATCATAGGCAGATTTCATCTCAGCACGAGAATCCTCAACGCTAATAAATCTGATTCCAAGGTTCCGCAGACTTGGAAATAATGAAATTAATGAATTCCCGTAATCAATCCTTGATTGAAGGGTTGGATTACTAGCAATAGCGACCATCGGCAATTCAGGGGTAGCCGCTTCCAGTGCCTTGCGGGCCGCTTCCTCTTTTTGCTGCCTCGCCTTGTTGGCTGCCGCCAGTTCCTTGGCTTCTCGCGCCCTGCGTTCAGCAGCGGACTCTGCCGTCAGGTTGAAGGGTTCATCGGCGCGACCAGCAAGCATATCGCGCTGGCCATCTGCTGTGACTTCTGGCGCTGGCGTGGGTGCGGGTGCTGTGGCAGAGGGAGCGGGATCCGGTGACTCCATCAGTTCCATCTCAAACTGGTAGAGTTCATCGCTCGTCAACTCGCGGGGGTATTGAATGGTCCCGTTCCTCGCCCTTCCTCGGGCCGCTCCACCGCTTCCGATGATGTAACCTTTAGGAGCGGCACCCAACCCAACCGGGCGGTTCCTCATCCCATAAGTCCAGCGTGGCCCGGTGTAGTCTGCGTCAAATACGCGCTCGTCCCGCTGAACTGCCGCATTGGCTTTGGGTGCGGGTGCCTTTGGACGCCGTGATCCTCTGACGCTTTCATCATAAATCACCGTATCCTTGGAATCATTAGATCCATAGGTGCCGCTCATTTCTCCTTTAGTGGTGATCCTGTAACGCAAGCTGCGTTCATTTCTCGGCACATCCAGTTTAGAACGGCGAGCCGGGGTCCAGAGATTGATTGGAACTTGGAAGGCGCCATTACCCAACGGGATTACGCCTTGAAGGCTGAGGATTTTCTGGAATTCAAGATCAATAGGGCGAGATTCGATAGGGGGCGTAACTTCGGGAGCGGGTGCCGCAGTTCCATCCGCTTCACCTTGTGCCGCCGGTTCCGCTGGCACCACGGGCAGGTTCCGTGATTCCGGCACGTCTTGTCCACGGCCCGGCTCTGGCGATAGGGTTGCTTGATTGACTTGGACATCTGGCGTGGCGTCGGTTGGATCTTCGGTAAATTCTTCAACAAATAGGGCGGTAGTGGGGTCGATTTCCTGTCGGCCAAACTTGGTGCCGTCCTGCAATTCCACACTTTGGATGTCTCCGTTTTTATCCCGGTTTACCTTTTTCACCTTCACGGTTTCGCCTTCGACGATAAGGGTATCCCCAGGCTCAAGGGTGGTCACATCGACCTGGTATTTCCCCTCACCAATGGCGGCGTAGAATTCCACGGCTTGCTGCTCCATGGCATCCATCCGCTCGTCTTCTTTACTGGCAGCGGCGACATCGTCGTCCAGTTTCATCAGTTCCTCCCTGATTTCCTGCCATGCGGTATTCCCATAGAATTCCTGGGGATCACGGCCAGCAAATTCAGCAGCCTGCTGCACAGCAACATCTGGAGTGTTCTGACTCCCGTTGCGTAGCATCTTGCGAATGGCGTCTTGGGCGCGGGGGCGTCCGGCAAACTCTTTCACCGTCGGGACATCGTTGTATCCACCATTCCGTTGCAGGAGCGTTTGCTGCTTTGATGTCAGGTTCTCACGGCGATTGGCGCGTGCTCTCGCCAGTTCCGCAGCAGGATTGCGCGGAGAAATGCCAGCCTCCACAATGGCGCTGACAAGAGGGTAAGCAGCTGGATCAGACTCAAAACGGCGGCTTGATGCTTTCGGCTTGGGTTTCGGCTTTTGAACTGCGGCTGGAGCGGGAGCCGGGGCAGTATTGGCCATGCTGTCAATGGCTTCCTGTTTGGCTGGCGGCGTTTCTGCTATTGGAGAGAGGTCAGTTCGGGCTTCTGCGGCGGGGGAGGCGGGGGAGGCGGGTGCAATTTCCGGTGCAGGCGGCTGGCTCTCTGCCACGGGGATTCCGGCGGATGGAGCCGGGGCTTCCGGGGCAGGAGTTTCGGCAAGAGGAGTTTCGGCAAGAGGAGGAGTGGCAGCTTTTTGAGCATTGAGGTCGGCGGCGATGCGGGCGGTTTCAATAACGGCGGCTTCCACATCCGGAGTGGCAGATGCGGCAATGGCGGCAGCCGTGATGGCGATGGCGGCTTGGGGAGGTGCATTGGCGGGTGTTGCTTGATTTGTATCAGTATTGACCGAATCAGCGGGTTTACTAGCCAAATCAACGGGATTACTAGCCGAATCAGCGGGTGGGGCAGTATTTTCCAAACTTGCATCCGGAGGAGCAACTGCTTCCATCGCGGCCAATTCGGCATCCGTGAGCACATCTGGCCGCGTGCCGGGGGTGGCTGGATTGGTGACGCTGGCACGGCCGGCAATACCGGGGGCAGTGGGAGCGGCGGGCGTAGCGGGGTCTGTAAATCCTGCTGGCGGGGGAAGGGCGGCAGGGGGGGCGGATCCGGCAGCGCGAGGATTTTTGGGAGATGGTCCGTCTCCAACAGCGGCGTTGAACCCAGCAAAGAGCAGTCCCCCTGCGCCTCCACCGAAAGCAGCATCGCCAGTACCAGACATTAAGTCGGGGGTTTTTGTGCCTGCTGGAGCAAGCGCGGCAGTTGCGGCGTTATTTCCAATCTGGCCAATAGTTTCTTCAACTGGCTCGCTAATAAGGTCACCAACAACATGGGCAACGCGCTTTCCGACAACTCGCTCCCCGGCCCCCAGTAAATTCTTCACGCCGCGCAATTCCGCCCCCAACCCGAATGGGATGAACTCAGTGGCCGTGCCGGTGAAGATACTACTCGCGATTTTGAGGGCGCGGTTTTCGTTGGTGATACCGTATTGATCTGCTTCATCTGCGGCCCCTCGAGCCTCTGAAATTCCACCGGTGCCCAAGACTCCGGCTTGGGCGGCCAGCTTGCCTGCAGCTATTCCTCCTGCTGCTTTTCCTGCCGCGCCAAAGACGCCCCCAGTAGCCAAAGTGACGCCCGCTTGCCCGATGGCATTCCCTGCCAAGTTGGTATATTTCAGGGATGGGTTGACTGGCAGGTATTCAGCCAGAGTGGCATCCAATTCGTCAGCGGTTTTCCGCAGCCCATTGCTACCAGTAATGGCCCCAATGCCGCCAATAAGGCCGGTGCCTGCACCTGCCGCGCCACGACCAAGTGAACTGGCAAAACTGGAAATGTAACCCTGGCCGTTGTCAAAGGATGAGGTGGCTTCTTGCCTGTAAGCGTTGAGATTTTCATCATCAATCCCGGCTCCCCTCAGTTCAGGCGCGGCCACGTTGTCAAACCAAAGGGCGCGAATTTGCTGCTGCCCCGCTGGAGGCAAGTCTTGAAAATCCTTATCCTTAATAATGTCTTCCCATTGCGATGTCATTTATTTTAGGGGGATGGATCAGGGGTTTTAAGACCAAACTTATCAGCAACCTTGCCCACTTTTGCCTGAGCTTCACCGGTCATAGGCTTGGCTGCTGGCGTGCCGGGAGTTGGCTCCGTGGAATCTGCCGGGTATGCCATTTGAAGCACTTTAAAGGCATTGATCATTTCTCCATTTGGAGCCTTGATATCTTTGAAGACGGCTTTCTTTTTTGAACTGGTATCTCCAGTGACGGCAGCACCGCCCATACCGCCCATGGAGTAGGACTGAACAGGGACCTGAACTTCCGTTACCAGGCTTGAACCTCCTGCCAGCAACGCTGCGGCAACTTCATCCTCCTCTCCTTGCTTGATGGATTTGATGACCATCTTCAATTCAGGATCGGTGAATGCCTTTGGAAGATCGGATATAGTATTTGCCTTAAAAACATCCCAAGCAGCATGCGTTTTGGCATTGGCGTTTTGCGTGTTCCGTTCACGCAGTGACGGGGCATTAGATCCGTCAACCGGCTGAGATGCGGGAGGCTCAGTGGAATCCTTTGGCTTGAGCACGCCATATCCGGGTGGGTTGGATGATGTCCCGGTTGGTTCCTCTTGGACCACGGCGGCCTTGGGCGGTGTGGCAAATAGCTTCTTCAACTCAGTATCAGCGGCAGCTTTTTGGGCCAAGGCTACTTTGTCTTCGGGGTCAATGGCCAGAGCGGCGGCGGCATCTGCCTTCTGCCGGCTCAGGGCCGCACTGACAGCGGCTTGCGTTTTGATCCTCTCATACTCCATGGCCTGACGGCGCTGAATGGAGGCAGGGTCTTTGGGCAAAGCTTCTTGGGTTTGAGTTGGCAAAGTTGGCGAAGTTGGAACAGGGAGCACATCGCCAGGCTGCAGGAGTGGGGCAGGAGATTGTGGGGCAATGGCCGGCGCGCCGGGATTGGCTGGAGGGATTTTGGGATCCAGCAGGCGGTTGTCATTGGTT